>Ga0209810_1000183_pt1 | contig 180041 bp, 172 predicted proteins | sample Coa_R1_7_FD_187159 | JGI IMG/M metagenome (GOLD analysis project Ga0209810, IMG submission 187159) | Surface soil microbial communities from Centralia Pennsylvania, which are recovering from an underground coalmine fire - Coalmine... | ecosystem: Environmental > Terrestrial > Soil >... | reverse complement strand
CACGCTCATCGGCAGTTAAATCGATAATATATTTTTTAGTCGCCAAGTTTGGGTGTCCTCCGTTTGATAATGATGCCCAAACTTTAACAGACCACGTATCAACCATCAAATCTAAAATGACTGACTACTACTTACCTCAGACCCATACTAAAACAAAAGAGTCAAGACGGGTACTCATTAATCCAGTTGTAGGAAAGATACTAAAAGAGAAGTGGCTTGAATCTGGGCGAAAGGAGTCCGGGTTTGTATTTCCCAGGGCGTTCAAATATGATCTACTTGGCAAAATCAGGCGTTCATTTAAGGAGGTGCGTAAGATAGCCGGTATAGACGGCCTTAGATTTCATGACCTGAGACATACAGCCGGAACTAGGCTTGGAGAATCAGGCGTACCGCTTCAAACCATAGCAAAGCTCTTGGGTCATGCCACAACAAGAATGACGGAAAGATACGTTTACTCTGAAGAAAGCGTTAGAGAAGCAACCGAGATTTTAGCGAACTTTTCTAAACGGGTTACTGACAAAACCACTGACATTGATGAGGAGAAGTAACGCCACTGCTTTGTAAGTTCTCGAAATTATTGGTGGCCCCTACGGGACTCGAACCCGTGTTTCTGCCTTGAGAGGGCAACGTCCTAGACCGCTAGACGAAGGGGCCTCTGTAGTCTGGATAGATGATTTATCCCTTTGGTAATTTAGCACATAGATAGATGAAATCAACATAGGAGACATTGAACTTTTGAAGACCTCTATTCCTAATTGGATCAACTATATCTGCTTTCTTATGCATTGCATATAATTAGAATATGAGTATATAATTCGCGATAGTTCTCGAATAATAATTGACAGATGAGGAATACCATTTCATGGCTCATACTCTCCTACTTTATGTTCCTCCTCCTTATCGGAGATAGTCTATCGAGGGACTTAGTAGCCTCATGTGATGAGGAATATGAAAATTGCACGGCATCTTGCATCCAAAGATATAATACCCCTGAGTATGACGTTTGGGATCGGCCGAGAAGAGAATCTCATATAAGACGTGCGCTTAGAGATAAGTGCAAAAATTTTTGCCTCGCTGAGCATAAGGGGTGTATCAGACGTGCCAAAACACGTGAGGATGAAGAGAAGAAACAGGAAGATATAAAAAGTCAAATTCAGATAGATCAAGAAGAGACTACGACATCAGCCCCATCACTACCATCGGATAATAAGATTTATCAATGGACAGATAAGAACGGTGTAATTCATATAACAAATAAAAAAGAGGCCATTCCTCCCGAATACCAAAGTCAACTCGAACAAGGGTCAAATAAAGAGACAAAGGCAATCAAAAGCAAAAACAATATAGAAAACGCGGATAATAAAACAAAATAAAAACCTTACAGTCCGGTATTCTTATTTCTTTTCTAATTCCCCGCTCCTTGCAACCCCATTCCTACTTTGATATTATTTGTTGGTAAATATGACAACGAATAGGGAACTCGGTCTTATAACTACCGGCTCTTTGGTTGAAGGGCTTGAGATGAAACTCAGTCCAGAGAGGAGCATAGAAGAGGTGAAGGCGGGGAAATTTGTTGTCGTATTCGGACTGCTCCATAAATTCTTCTCTCTCATAACAGACGTAAGGCTCGACGCCTCGTCAACAAACGTCCTTGTAAATCCGCCTTCAAAAGAGGACGAGGTTCTAAGACAGGTTCTCTCAGGAACAAGCACCTATGCGACTGTGGAGCTAAGACCGATGCTTATGCTCACTCAAGAAGAGGATGAGCCGAAACCGGTAAAAACAATCCCACCTCACTTTGCCCTTGTTTCTGAAGCCACAGAAGAGGATGTGAGTTTAGTATTTGGGCGTGAGGACTCAACCAGAAAGTTCTTCAATATTGGTTCCCCACTCGATATGGATACACCTGTGTGCATAAACCTCGACAGGTTCGTCGAAAGAAGCAACGGGATTTTTGGAAAAAGCGGCACGGGAAAAACATTTCTTACAAGGCTCATGCTTGCGGGAATCATCAAATATGATAAAGCGGTAAATCTCATATTCGATATGCACAATGAATACGGCTGGGGATCAAGAAGAGAGGAGACGGGCGGATTTGTAAAAGGACTCAAGCAACTCTTTCCTGAAAATGTTTCGATATTTTCCCTGGATTCTGAATCCACAAGGCGCCGCGGCGCAAAGCCGGACGTGGAGGTTTATATTTCACTCGATCAAATAGAGATCGAAGACATTGCCCTTCTCCAGAATGAATTCCGGCTCCACACAACTGCTATTGAATCGGCTTATGCCATCTCTCGAAGGTACGGAGACAGGTGGCTGAGCGAACTCCTCTCCTGGAAACAGGAGGACATTCCAAATATTGCAAAGGAACTGGGAGCGCACCAGGAATCCATCTCCGCTCTTTACAGAAAGCTCAGCAGACTCAAGACATTACCCTTTATAGTGGATGACAATCGCGGCGAGGGGACTATAAAAAAGATCATAGAATACCTGGGGCGCGGGATAAACATAGTGCTTGAATTTGGAAAGAGAAATAACGCGCTCGCTTATCTCCTTGTCGCAAACATAATATCCCGAAGGATTCACGATCACTACATAGAAAAGACAGAGGAATATTTTGCGACTCAGAACTCCACAGACAAACCCCGCCAGCTTATGATTACGATTGAAGAGGCGCACAAGTTCTTAAATCCACAGTCGGCAAGGCAGACGATTTTCGGCACCATAGCGCGCGAACTCAGAAAGTATTTCGTAACGATAATGATAGTTGACCAGAGACCCTCAGGAATAGACGATGAGGTCATATCACAGATAGGCACGAGAATTACGGCCCTTCTTAACGACGAAAAAGACATCCAGTCTGTTCTCACCGGGGTGAGTAATACATCGGGGCTTAGAGCCGTCCTTGCAAGCCTCGATACAAAACAGCAGGCGCTAATTCTCGGTCACGCGGTTCCCATGCCTGTTGTGGTAAAAACAAGGGAATACGACGAGAGATTCTATAAAGAAATCTCATCTCTTCCCGAATCAGGGAAGGTACTGAAATACATCGATGAACTTTATGGATAATTATTGAACTTTCAAAGATTTCTCTGCCTTCGCTTGATAAACGGGGTGTGTATCTGATCCTCCTTGTAATTCCCAGTGAGCGCATATAATACGATATTTATTCCGAGCCTGAACGCGAGTTCCCTCTGAGCCTCTCCTCCGGGGATACATTCATACTGCCACTTTCCAAACTCGTCCTCAGACCATGCACCGCCCAGGTCGTTTCTCGAATAAATTACAGGGGTTCTGCCTTCATCTGTAAATGTAATTCCCTCAAGATAGGGCTTAACTATCTTTCTTCCGCTCGCCGAAAAGAGAAGATAAAAAGATTTAAAAATCACGTGATCGGATGAAATCCGACTAAAAGGAGACTCAGGCAGAACCTTCCTAAGCTCCTCTCGAATTTGAGAATCAAACGGTGAACTTTCCTCTCCAGAGACATCATCAATAAGGAGTGTTCCACCGAGTTTTAGAAATCTCCTCAGCCTTCTCTCTTCATCCTCGGTAAATGGCTCAAATCCCTCTTTTCCGGCAAGGTAGAGGAACGGATAGTAGAAGAGGTCCGGGTCTCCAATCTTCAATGTTTTTCTCTCAGACGAGGTTTCAACACTGGTTCTCGAATCGAGAGAAGCCATGAGCCGTCTAAAAGCCCTGGGACGGGGGTCCCATTGGCCACGATAAATGACTTGAGTAAAGTGAAACTTCGAGGCCTCACCAAACCCAAAGAGAGGCAGAGAGACTATTCCGAGCCCTCCTCCGATGAGCGTTTTAAAGAAATCCCTTCTCGTTGTCATTTTTATTAAATAATACATACTTTTATAATCGCCTGGAAGAATCTGCGCATTGCGTTTCCATGGAACCCATGTGGATTTAGATTTTGTTAACACAGTGTAAACTCCGTTTACAGATTGAGAATCCAATTAGAAACCTAGTACTCTCAGGCGGTTCCGTTAAAAATCAGCCATAAGGTGTGCAAACAACGCTCACGCTTTAGAGACCGTCAAGATTAAGAACTACATTGACTTAATTATCTTGTCATCCGGTACGGAGTCTGTAGGTATAGAACTAAAATCGGGTATTGACAGAAAGGGGCAAAGAGGAGCATCATCATAAAGAGGTGGTCATATACAGCTTGTAGCCGTACAGAACTGGGGGATATAAACCTCCTTAAACCAGATGGCCCATACCGACTAAAAAGGGCATTATGATAAAAAATAGGGTTCATCTATGTCTGATCTCGATGTATAAAAACCTTTGAGGGGGTAGTCATGCCGCCTGAACCGCCTTATGGCGTCATCTGGAACCGATTGAAAGCGGGCAAGGTAGTCCCATTTCTAGGAGCAGGTGCCTCTTTTGTCGGACGTTCGCCCGATGCAAGGTGGGATGCCGATAAACCCGCTTTTCTCCCAAGCGGCATTGAACTGGCTCATTTCCTCGCGGATGAAGCGATGTTCCCCTCGACCATTCCGAGCGACCGGGATGACCTGGCAAAGGTCTCATCATATTATGCGGACATATCAGGGCGCCGCACACTGCGCGAGCGCCTGCGCGAGGTGCTTAACCACGACTATCAAAGCGGCCCTCTCCATGAGTTCCTCGCGTCTCTATCCCCTTGCCTCGTTATTGTCGTTACCAACTACGATACACTCATCGAGCAGGCCTTCCGCGCGGCGGGCAAACCCTATGACCTTGTGATCTATCCCGCCGATCCCCCTAAAGACAAGGCAAACACGATTCTCTGGTGGCAACACGGCGCGCCGGAGCCAGAGTTTAAAGCGGCAAATGAACTGGACATAGACCTTGCCGGGACCAACGTGATTTATAAAATGCACGGTACGATTGTCCGCGAGACCAACGAGTGGGATAACTTTGTTATTACAGAAGAGGATTATGTTGAGTTTCTCTCCCGAATGACGACTAACACCGCCGTCCCGGCACTCTTCTATGAATATTTCCGGGAGCGCAGTTTCCTCTTTCTCGGCTACAGCCTTCGCGATTGGAATCTGCGTGTGGTTCTAAAGAATCTCAGTAAATACCTTTCATCATCAAAACGCATAGCGGACGAAGACGAAGAGGTATTGCCATCGTGGGCTATACAGCGCAATCCATCTGAACTGGAACGGAAATTGTGGGAGAAGCGTAACGTAAATATATTCGACGTCGCGCTGGACGAGTTTATAAATAAGCTGCGGGAGCGTCAAAAGGGAGGTTGAATATGTCCTCACCGGATTCCTTTTGTCCATACGTCGGCTTGCAGCCATATACCGAAGCCCATCGCGATTATTTCTTTGGGCGAGAGCGCGATCAGCGCATCATCTCATCCAACCTCTACGCCGCCCCTCTGACCGTTCTCTACGGCGCGAGCGGTGTCGGCAAGAGTTCAATCTTGATGGCGGGAGTCGTACCGCGCCTGCGCACCACGCCGCGCACCATCGTGGTCGTTTTTCGTGAATGGCAGGGCATATCGTTTCTCAGCACGCTGAAGTCCGAATGCCTAAGAGCAGTCGAATCGTCCCGGCAAAAGCCGTTATCTATTGACGGGGCGCTTCCACTAGATGACCTCCTCTTTGAGGCTGTAAAAGAACTCAAGGGATCCATATTCATTCTTCTCGATCAATTTGAGGAATATTTCCTCTACCATCCTGAATTGCAATCTGATAACCCTTTTGACATCGAGCTTGCGCGTACAATCAATCGCGAAGAGGTTGACGTCGGCATTCTGATTTCGCTCCGTGAGGATGGGCTCTCGAAGCTCGACAGCCGCTTCCGTGCACGCATTCCCAATCTTCTGGGAAACACGTTGCGCCTTCAACATCTAAACGCCGCAGCGGCAGAAGAGGCGATTCGCAAACCGCTGGATGTCTACAACTCCCGCTCCCCTGCGCCGATGGTCATTGAGGATGAACTCGTGCAGGCGGTTCTCTCACAGGTGCAAACGGGTCGGGTTCTACTGGGTAAATCGGTTGGCATCGGTCAGGCTCAGACTCGCGACGAGGCTGTCCAGATTGAAACGCCCTTCCTGCAACTCGTCATGACACGCCTCTGGAATGAGGAGATGAAAGAAAATTCCCGCACCCTCCGCATCATCACATTGGAGCGATTAGGCGGGGCGCAGGAAATCGTGCGGACACACCTCCAAGGCGTGATGGAAAAACTGGACACAAATGAGAGGGAGGTCTGCGCGCGGTTCTTTGATAGGCTCGTTACACCCTCAGGGAGTAAAGTCGCATACACTATAGACGACCTGACCAATTTTGGAGGGAATCTAGCCCAATACGTGCCATCCGTTATAAAAAAGCTATCCGATGCCCGTATATTGCGCAGTGTTGCCGCACCCTCCGACCAGCCGCACTACGAGATTTTCCACGACGTGCTGGCTCCAGCGATTCTGGACTGGCAGGCGCGATATGTACAGGCTCAAGAGCGGGCAGAGGCGGAGCGCCAGGCAGAGGAGCAGCGACAGCGTGCCGAGGCGGAGCGTCAGCGGGCTGAGGAACAAGCAAGGTCCGCTAGAAGGCTACTCTGGTTATCAGTAGCGCTGGCAGCAGTGTTTCTAATTGCACTGTGGGCCGCAGTGTTTGCGTGGACACAGAGACAAAAGGCATGGGATAATGAGCGGCTTGCCGCTACTCGTGCGGCAGAGGCTGAGAAGGCAAGGGAGGAGGCCCTTGATGCACAGAAGAGAGAGGAATCACAACGCCAAATAGCCGAGGAGCAAGCCAAGATTGCCTCTGCCCGTGCTAAGGAGGCTGAGGAGGCCAGGGCAGAAGCGGTTGCCTCTCAGAAGAGAGCAGAGTCAGAGCGCAATCGAGCCGAACAGCAAGCCCGGCTTGCCAAGAAAGCCGCACACATCGCTGAGGAGGCTAGAATAGAAGCGGTTGCCTCTCAGAAGAGGGCAGAGGAGCAACGTTTAGAAGCCTTGAAATCCAAGTCGCGGGGATTGGCTGCGGCTTCGATCAACAACTTGGATATAGACCCGGAGCGCAGCGTTTTATTGGCATTGTACGCGGTGTCAATTACATATTCTATAGACAAAAAAATCGTTACGCCTGAGTCCGAAGAGGCATTGAGTCAGGCTCTGAATGCTTCGCGTGTAAGACTCACATTGTCTGGTCATACCGCTCAGGTCAATGGAGTTGCCTTCAGTCCGGATGGAAAGCTCATTGCTACCGCAAGCGGCGATAAGACAGTAAGGGTGTGGGATGCCGCTTCAGGCAAGGAATTGTTTACATTACGTGGCCACACCGATGAGGTGTGGGGTATTGCATTCAGCCCGGATGGAAGGCTTCTTGCCACCGCCAGCTTTGACAAAAAGGTAATGGTGTGGAATGTCTCCTCCCGCAAGGTGTTGGTTACATTGAATGGACACACTGCCAAGATTAATGGTATTGCATTCAGCCCAGATGGGAAGCGCATTGCCACGGCCAGTAGTGACGAGACAGCGAGGGTGTGGGACATTACATCCGGTCGCGAGTTACTTACACTCAACCACACCGCCGCAGTCAATGGCGTTGCTTTCAGCCCGGATGGTACACGCCTAGCTACCGCAAGCGGTGATGGGACCGCGCAGGTGTGGGATGCCGCTTCCGGTAAGAAGCTGCTTACATTGTCTGGCCACACCGCCGGGGTCTATGGCGTCGCATTCAGCCCGGATGGAAGGCTTCTTGCCACTGCAAGCGGCGATAAGACAGCAAGGGTATGGGACGCATTATCTGGCAAGAAGCTATTTACTCTATTCGGTCACAGCGATGGGGTCAGCAGCATAACATTCAGCCCCGATGGAAAGCGTGCTGCTACCGCAAGCATTGATAAGACCGCGCGTGTATATACCTTAAACAATAAAAGCACCCCGACTGGCATTGAAGGGCTAATATCACTGGCAAAGACGCGCGTTACCCGCCCGTTGACATCCGAGGAGTGCCAGAAGTACCTGTATGTGGAGCGGTGTCCGCCCATGCCCTGACTCTTCTTGACAATGGATTATCCTTTGTGAGACAATGGGTATACAAAAGGTTCATGCGTAAAACAACCCGAAAATCCAATATCGGCAGGCCACCTGTATATTTATTGGATAACGACACAAATCATGTTTGAGGCTTAATTCCCAATAGAGTCTAATCTATAAAGCCAGGGGGTACACCTGCACATGGCAGCTATTAAAGGGGAAGATGTCAAGAAAATCTTAGAGGAAATTGAGAATCTGTGTAAGTCGGTCAAAACGAAAGGGGACCCGGGTCGCGCGATGTTGAGCCTCATCGAGCCCGGTCTTAATAACATACAAAAGGAACTCCCTACTGATGAAGAGAAGAAGTTCAAACCCGAAGAGTGGGACAAACTGCCGGATGATAAGAAGGCCCCCTTGCACGATCAGCTCCTGAAAATCAAGGCAGCCCTGACGATGGCTGCCGATTCTGATGAACCCAAAGACCCTAAGAGCATTATGTTTAAGGTACACGCCTCAAACATCTGGGTAGTGGTGCTGACAGTTATAGCTATAGTCGGCACTCTATCTATCCTCTGGCTGATCTACTGCCGCTGGCCAGCAGCTACCGAAGGAACACCAATTCCCACACCGGTTCCCAAGTCAGCAGTTCCTGAGACTACAGCCTCCGAGACAACGGCTCCGGGAACCCCAGCCCCCGAAATAACAATCCTGGGAACGCCGGCCCCGAAGACAACAGCCATAGGGACGTCGGCTCCTAATGTGACACCCATGGGAAAGACGGAATCTAAGGGGCAGACACGTTGTAAGGATGGCATCTGTCCACCGACCGAGGCCAATGTGCTGTTGATGATTATACTTATGGGGGCCTTAGGTGGGTTCATCCACTTCGCCAGTTCGCTTGCGCAGTTCGTTGGCAACCGGAAACTGTTTAGAAGCTGGATTATCTACTACTTGCTTATGCCATTTGAAGGCTCATCGCTGGCCCTGATAATTTACCTGCTCCTTCGAGTTGGAGTGCTTGCTCCCTCAACCTCAAACAATGGCAGCACGGAAAATCTGAATGTGGTCGGACTCTACGCCTTTGCTGGCCTTACAGGTCTCTTCGCAAAGCAAGCGATTGAAATGCTTGCCGATGTCTTCAATGTGATCTTCAAAAAGGTTCAGGCTAAGGACCCAATTGAGAAGGGGGAAGGCACTGGCAAATCCGATGATAAAGTGAAGTAGTGAGATATCTTGAGCCTTATTTCGTTTTCATAAATTGAAAACTCCTCTAAAAACCCCGTGAGGTAAGGAAATACTCGTCGAAATAGCGCCGGGGGTTTCTTTTGGAGTCGAGCATCAGACAACAAGGTTCTGCATAAGGAGAATCGAGGAGATATTCAAAACGAGAAAGACGGTCGCGGCTAAATTGCTATACCGGCTCTTTACTTTCTTCTCAGGATTGAATATCTTGTCTTGCTTGGTATGGTTCTATCGCTTCTAAAAAGGCATACCTGGGTACTCAGCGCTATATTCGGGGGCTTACTCCTCCACTCGATTGTATCCTCCGTTTCAGAGAATGCAAAAAATATCCGGACATTGCCGCCCGAAGGGAAAAATAGCTATCAATCCTCTTTATACAGCGGGACAAGGCCCTTACGATCGCGCGAATCATACAATGTGATTGTAGAGAAAAACATCTTTAAAGGAGAGATTTCTCAATCGGCTAATAACCCGCTCCCGACTGATCTTTCAAACGCCAGGCTGAACCTCGTTCTCCTTGGAACCGTTAGAGGAGAAAGATCGTCATCGGCTATTATCAAAAACCCCGATACAGGCGAGGTTAAAACCTATGCAGAGGGGGATGCAATTGGCATAGTTAATACCGAAGAGGTAAAACTCGTCCGGGTTTCGGATTGCATGGCAATGATTGGGAGAAAGGGCAGGTATGAGACCCTTGGCTGCGGCATGAAGAGCGACTCGCCGGGCCAGCCATACGGTGAACCTCTGGTTGCAATGGGCCGCCAGAATATGTCTAAACTCAATTACGAAGATGAAATTCTAAAGGCGAGTAGAAAACACGGGGTAGACCCCGACCTCGTTAAAGCCGTTATCAAAGTGGAATCCGATTTTAATCCGACTGCCGTCTCACCCAAGAACGCCTTGGGAATTATGCAGCTTATGCCTGAGACTGCAAGGGACTACAGTGTAAATGACCCGTTTGATCCTAAGGAGAATATAGACGGGGGTGTGAGGGTTTTAAGGGACCTAATGGATTATTTTAATAATGATCTGGCGCTCTCACTCGCGGCATATAATGCAGGCAAGGATGCCGTGATAAAATACGGCTTTAGAGTCCCGCCCTATGCCGAGACTATGGACTACGTTTCGAAGGTGTTCAATCGCTATGTTCTCATTAAATGGAATCACTATAAGAAGGATGGGGCTCTCAATGGAGAGTAGCCCATTGTCAAAGGGACTCCTATTTCCATTCTACCTAAATATCCTCAAACCTGAATCCTCTACACCGCCTTCTGCATCCAAATTAGTGGCTTTTTCAATCCCGCCTATTTACAATTGCTTACCGGTAATTAAAATTATTCCACAATAAATAGGGGGGCTTGAAACGATTTAAAGGGAAATTTGGTTATAAGTAGAGTGAAATGGGGGTATCTGTTACCAATTTGTCACTTATAAAGAATGATAACAAAAATAGGTATGAGAGGTCTTCCAATGAAGGAGAGTATGACAAAGAGAATCCTAATTCCCATGTTTGCGGGGCTTATCTATCTGCAATTTACGGTTTTTACCCTTGCCGATACAGATTATACCGATTACGTGCAAATCCCGATCGAGGGGCTTGTATCAGACCCCGACCACTATGATGGCAAGAAGGTAACGGTCGAAGGAGGGGTAAAGGAGGTACACTATACAACATCAAGCTCCGGCAACCCATACACGCTCTTTAAATTATACGACGGCGATCGCAATGAGTTAGGGGTTTACTATAAGGGTCACATCCCAATCTCCAAAGGTAATAGAGTAAGGGTCATAGGAAAATTCAGCAAGGAAAAACGGGTTGCGTTTTTCTTGAAATTTAAGAATATAATAAAGGCAAATCAGGTTGAGAAGATAGAGGATATCAAGGCAGATAATAAAGGTAGTAACTCTAATCATGCGGGTTGAAGTGGCTCTGAAATCCAAGCGGGGAGATCGGAAATATGACAATGAAAAAAATTCTTGCCCTTATGGTTGTGGGGCTTGTGGGCTGGCAGTTTACGACCTCTGTTCTTGGCGACGATGGACAGGTTTCAACCTCAATTAAAGGGGTGGTATCAAACCCAGTTTACTACGACGGCAAAAAGATAACGGTCGAAGGAGAGGTGGAAAGGGTGCACTATACAACAAGCGACGGCGACCCTTACACCCTTTTTAGGCTATCTGACAGCGAGCATAATCTAATAGGGGTTTTCTCCGAAGGCCACCTTTCGATCTCCAAAGGGATTAAAGTAAGGGTCACGGGAGAGTTCAAGAAAGAAGAACAGGCCACATTCATCCTCAAATTTAAAAATGTAATAGAGGCAGAGCGCGTCGAGAAGATATAAAGGCAATTGCCTCTGTTATATTGTCCTTTTAAATTTTTGAAAACCTTAAATTATAGTCAGACAAGGATGTCTAGCCCACCATATTATACCAATTCGATTGATTAATTATGCATAATGGGAAGAGTCATTGCGAGGAACGAAGTGACGAAGCAATCCCCCAGAAAAGATTGCTTCGCTAACGCTCGCAATGACAACTCTTTTACCAATGCACTATTAACTGATAGAAACAGTATTAGAGGTGGAACAAACACTTCTGTCTGTTTCTATCATGCGATTGCTTCTAAGAATCCTTTGTATCCAAACCTTTTGCTAAACTGGTATAATTTCCTGGTCATGTCCGTTGATACACCCATGATAAAGCAGTACACGAGGATAAAAAAACAGTATCCCGATACCATACTGTTCTTCCGTCTCGGGGATTTTTATGAGATGTTTTTTGAAGACGCACAGGTAGCATCGAGAATCCTTGGCATTGCCCTTACCTCAAGGAACAAGTCCGAAAAAGACCCCATTCCGCTCTGCGGTGTTCCATACCACAGCGCCGAACCGTACATAGCAAAACTCGTCGAGCAGGGACACAAGGTCGCAATATGCGAGCAGATTGAAGACCCAAAATTTGCAAAGGGAATAGTCGAGAGAAAGGTCATAAAGATCGTCACCCCTGGGGTCGTTCTCGACTCTGAAAAGCTCGATTCCAAATCAAACAACTTCCTTGCGAGCATTTACTCTAACGGAAAGTTTTATGGGCTTGCATACGCAGATATATCAACCGGCGAGTTTAAGACGACCTCCTTTTCTACAATAGACGACCTTACAGACGAACTCTCACACATCGAGCCAAAAGAGGTTCTCCTTCCTGAAGAGCTGTACCAGAACGATGCGCTCATCTCCTTTTTAAGCTGGAAGCCCCTCCTTACAAAACTCGATCCCTGGATTTGGGATTTGGACAAGGCATACGAGACCCTAAAGGAACACCTGGGTTCCCAGACGCTTGAGCCTTTTGGGTTAGATAATCACCCGGAATCCATAATCACCTGCGGGGCAGTGGTCTATTATCTCAGAGAGACCCAGATAGACGACATGCCCGCATTGGGAGACCCGTCGTATTACGAAACGGCTGATTATCTCTCAATTGACGAGTCCACAAAGAGAAACCTTGAGCTTATCAGGACCATACGCGGCGAATCAAAAAGCGGGTCCCTCATCTGGGTTCTTGACGAGACCCTCACCGCAATGGGAGGCAGGCTCATTAAGCACTGGATTAACTACCCGCTTATTGACGTCGAAAGAATAAGAGAGAGGCTGGACGCCGTTGAGGAGCTAAAAGACGGACAAAACCTTGGAGAAATCAGGGGCGCATTAAAGGATATAAGCGATATTGAAAGGCTAATCGGAAGAATCTCAACCACATCCGCAAGGCCAAGAGATTTAGGGTCTCTCAGGGATTCGTCCTATTTCATCTCAGACATAAAACAGTCCCTAGCTGGGGTTAGGTCAAATTTACTTGTGAAAATCAGGGAAGGGATTGACGATTTGGGTGATATAAGGGAATTCCTTGATAGATCGCTGGTTGATGAGCCTCCTATTTCACCCCGCGATGGAGGGATAATCAAAGACGGATTCAGCCATGAGCTTGACAGCCTTAGACTCATAAGACGCGATGGAAAAAAATGGATAGCCGAGCTTGAATCGAGGGAAAAAAAGAGGACGGGAATCAACTCGCTCAAGGTTGGATACAACCAGGTGTTCGGCTATTATATTGAAGTTACAAAATCAAACCTCCGTCTGGTTCCACAGAGCTACATAAGAAAGCAGACCCTTGCAAACGCGGAGAGGTTTATTACGCCTGAACTCAAGGAGTATGAAGAAAAGATTCTCGGAGCCGAAGACAAGATACTGGAACTCGAAAAAGGGATTTTTGAAGAGATAAGGGAGAAGGTCGCAAAAGACTCTGAAAGGATAAGGCGAACGGCATCGCTTGTAGCCGAGATTGATGTCTTATGCTCTCTCGCCCATGTCGCCAATAAATACAACTACGCCAAACCCCAGGTTGATAACTCAGGTGACATGGAGCTTCTTTCATGCCGACACCCGGTCGTGGAAAGGATGGATTTGGAGGAGAGGTTTGTGCCAAACGACGTGAGGCTCGACAGGGATGAAAACCAGCTCCTCATAATTACAGGCCCCAACATGGCCGGAAAGTCAACCCTTATACGTCAGGTCGCGCTTATAGCCCTTATGGCTCAAATGGGGAGCTTTATTCCCGCAGAAAGGGGAAGGATTGGAATCGTAGATAGGATTTTTACGCGCGTTGGGGCATCCGACAATCTGGGCAGGGGTCAATCAACATTCATGGTAGAAATGGTAGAGACGGCTTACATAATGAGACACGCTACACCAAGGAGTCTCGTTGTGCTGGACGAGGTGGGTCGCGGAACGAGCACATTCGACGGGATGAGCATCGCATGGGCTGTGGCTGAATTCTTGCATGACCTCGGATGCAGAACCCTTTTTGCCACGCACTACCATGAGCTTGCACAGATTGCCATATCAAAGCGAAGGGTAAAGAACTACAACGTGTTTGTAAAAGAGGACAAGGGAAGGGTCGTGTTTTTAAGAAAGCTCATACCCGGCGCGGCAAGCCACAGCTACGGAATTCAGGTGGCAAGACTCGCAGGGGTTCCAGAGAGGATTCTCAAAACGGCACGCGAGGTTCTCCTAAGGCTTGAGAGGACCCAGCATAACCTCGGCATTTCAATACGCGGAGGGCAGATAGGCCTTTTCGAGAAGAGGGAGGAAAAGAGGGGAGACGAGATATTAGATGAGATTAAAAAACTCGATCCCCTCTCCATGACACCACTTGAGGCCCTCTCGAAGCTCACGGAGATTAAGGGGAAATTAGAGGGTGATTAACAAAAGGCTGCTCGGACAAAGGGGCGAAGAGATCGCATGCAAGGCCCTTGAAAAAGAGGGATACCACATTCTTGAGAAGAATTTCAGGTGCAGACAGGGCGAGATTGATATAATCGCTGAGGAAAAGGGCGTGATCTGCTTCATTGAGGTCAAGTCTAGATTTTCAGAGAGTTTCGGGCTTCCCGAAGAGGCCGTGACGGGGTGGAAACAGAAGAAGCTCCTGACCGCGGCTGTCATCTATCTGGAAAAGAAGAAGATTAAATCCCAGGACGTGCGCTTTGATGTGGTCTCAGTTGACCTTAAAACCGAAAAAGCCAGGATTTTGAGGAACGCCTTTGATGTGGATTTTTGATCTCTTCCAATTTGAATTCAAACGCACGGTTATTAATACAGAAACAGAAGTGAATATATGCAGAATAACTACCTTCTATCCAATCAGACCATAGAATCCATCGCAGAGGCCATACTCGGAATTGAAGACGGTGCATTTCACGTAAAGAAAGCCGATATTCCCGGATTCATAAACCAGTATCTATCTGATGATCTAAAAAAGCAGGCGCGGATTCTATTTTCCCTCTTCAAATACTCGCCGATTCTGTACATGAAGCTTAAAACCTTCCCGTCTCTCCCCATAGAAGAGAGGGAAAAAATCCTCCGTGATTTTATGAAAAGTGGATTCCGACACAAGGTGCTAATATTTAAGGCTCTAAAGACACTCTCCGTCATGGGATACTACAGGAATGAAGGGACATGGAGAGACATCGGTTACGACGGCCCTACGATTGAGAGGTTTCCTCCTCCCGCCGACCCTATAATCATGGAAAGGGGAGAGAGATTAAAAACCGCAGAAGACGTTTCTACAGACATTAGAGAAAAGGCAGATGTCTGCGTGATCGGCTCAGGTGCGGGCGGGGCGGTTGTGGCAAAAGAACTCAGCCAGAGGGGGCTTAAAGTGATACTCATTGAGATGGGAGGGTATAACACAGCGAGGGATTTCAACCAGAGAGAGGACGATATGTATCCCCTCCTCTTTCAGGAGCAGGGGAGCAGGGCAACCGATGATTTCTCCATAAACATCATTCACGGGAAGGGAGTCGGCGGATCAACCGTTCACAATACCGCGCTCTGCTACAGAGCGCCTAAAGGGATTCTGGAATTCTGGGAGAGGAGATGGAATGTCGAAGGGCTTGCCCACAACGAATTAGAACCATTTTACAATGAAGTGGAATATACGCTCGGCGTCCGTCCAATTAGAATCGAAGAGGTAAATCGGAATAACGCTAGAGCTATGGAGGGCGCAAAAAAACTCGGCTGGAGCGCCCTCCTTTCCAATCACAACCGCACTGGAGAATGCCCCGGATGCGGATTCTGTATTCTCGGATGCAGTTATGATAAAAAGCAGAGCACGCTCATAACCTATATACCCCTGTCTTATAAAAACGGAACGAGGATTCTTGCGGACTGTAGAGCAGAAAGGGTTGAAATTAGAGGCGGAAGGGCAACGGGAGTTCATGGGAGGTTCTACCGAAACGGAAGGTCCGCTCACTCCGTTTACATTGAAGCCGATTCGGTGGTTGTAAGCGGAGGCGCAATCAACACCCCTGAGATTCTCATTAGGAGCGGGATTCGAGGCAATGCAGGACAAAACCTCCACCTCCATCCCTTTATGTTTGTAGGCGGTGTGTTTGATGAAAAGATAGAGGGATGGAAGGGAATTCCACAGAGCGTTGTGGTGGATGAATTCTTAAAGAGGGATAGGAAGGAGATTAAAGGCTATCTGATCATGCCCGGATTTGCCCATCCGATGCTATTTGCATCTCTTGCGCCGTCCCTCGGAGAAGAGCACAGGAGAATTATGAAACTCTATCCCCATTTTGCCATCTTGGGAATCCTCCTCCATGACACATCTTCGGGAAGGGTGGGCGTGAATAGGGACGGCAAAATAAAAATCTCATACAGACTCAATGAAGAGGACAAAAAGGAGCTCATGGACGGGATGAAAAGGAGCGCGGAGATTCTATTTGAGTCTGGGGCTAAAGAGGTGGTTCTCCCATACATTGACGGGGTCTTTCTTAGATCGAAAGGGGACATAGAAACGGTTGATAGGAAGATTATAAGAAGCAGAACCCACATCATTTCAGTCCATCCACAGAGCACGTGTCCTATGGGGGAGGACAAGAAGAGATCGGTCGTGGACTCGTTTGGGAGATTTCACGGCATAGAGAATCTCTACATATCCGATGCCAGCGTGTTTCCCACATCAATCGGGGTTCCCCCGCAGATTACAATCATGGCGCTTGCCACAAGAGCGGCTGAGAATATAGTAAAAAGACTGGGAAGGATTTAGGTATTTATACCAATGCGTAGACCTTCGCCTCCCAGGGATAAATCGGCTCCCTCCCTACCCACTCAGGCGGTATGTCACGGCCCTGTGACACATCCCTCCAGTTCTTCCCGGCGGGCGTTGGAGGCCAGTTATGCACCACGTACTCGGCGTTTGGGTTTCGAGTATCGGTACCCCAGTCTGAGAAATTAGCAACCACCACAACCAGACTGCCGGTGTGCTTCTGACCGCGCTGCCATACGAGAACCCTTTTCCCTTCATTAAAATCCACATGGATAAAGTCGGTATCGTTTACCGCCAGGGCGTCGTAAGAGGTGCGAAAATGGACGAGCCTGGAGACGTATTCAAAAATATCCATTCGCCACGGGTCCTCTAAGCGGTCATAGTTGACCGGGTCCACCTGCTTCTTGTCGTGTATGACCAGGTCATGCTGATCCGCAAACTCCTCTCCCGCAAGGATCATAGGCACGCCTACTGATGTGAGGAGGCAGGCAAACGCCAATTTAATCCGCTTCTCCCTCTCAACAGAGACCTGGTTGTTTACGAGAAAGTTAAATAGCCGCTCATTGCGGAATCCCTCCACGTCATGCGATGTTATGTAATTGACGGCCTGTGAGCAGTCCTGAAAACCCATGAGGCGGCAGTCAATGAGCTTTCGGACAGTCCATTCAAAACTGGGTTCCTTCTCATCACTCTGCCCAAGAATGGCAGAGCGCACCATCCTCTTGAAATTCTCGTTCCACAGTCCATCGAGACGGTTCTGTGTAATCAATGCTATAGGAACGGCCAATTCCTCACCCACCACAAGGAACCGTTCGTCCGCGCCGGCGGCATCGGGGCTTTCTCTTTCCCAGCGATCTTGCCATATTTCACGGGCATGATCTTTAAACTCACCAACAAAATCCCAGTTCCCTATGTTTTCTATGCTGTCCATCCTTATACCGTCAATACGAAAGTCAACCATCCACCGGGCTAAATAGGCCTGCATGAGCTGACGCGCCGGAACCATATCTTTCATTGAGCCGGAAACAGGGTCATAGGAGCGTATCCTGAGATTATACTTGAAGAGATCACCTCCAAACCCGTCGCGCCTCCTTCTATTCCCACTGGCATCTATGAAATACTCCTCCGGGTCATTGCTATTTGCCTGCACATGGAAATCGAGATAGTTTATGTTTTGATAGGAATATCGTGTGGCAAAAGCCATCACCATATCGTCAAAAAAGCGCATACCGTGTCTGTGGCAGGACTTTACAAGCCCAACCAGGTCCAAAGAGGCAGTGGGAGAGGAATTCCCTTCGGGAAATCCAAGGTCATAATCCGGGGCAAAATAGTTGCTCGTCGCGTACCCCCATTCCCTCTCAACAAAACTGTCTGCAGGGGGCAGCAATTCCAGTGCGTTTACGCCTAAATCCTCAAGGTGGGCGCGGCCCTGCTCCAGTGCCAGGATTCCGGCGAAATTAGCGGGAGCCACATCACGGTCAATGAGAGCGATGACATCGCGGAATGTGCCGACGCCTATTTCCACCCCACCGGCCTGGCCTGTTCTCGACCATGATGTGGGCAGCTCATATATAACCAGGCGGTTATTGGGAGGTAATGTGTTGAGGTTTGCGTCGTCATTCCAATCTATGGTTTCCCCTCCCGGATCGCATGACAGAAGCCGACCGTTTTGGTACATTACGACGCCAGCCGGGTCGCGGTCATCCTCGGAGTACGGATCGGGAAGCCTCGGTGCGAGTAGACGCCAATCCACCGTCCAGGCCAAAGGGTCTGTGCACCTGATAGGGCTATGGATGTTCCTGTATGGGTCGCTATCCATAACCTCAAACCAGTAATGGTACACCTCCCCTTCCTCCAGATTGCACTCACCCGCGGGCTTTTCCCACAAATCCGGAGATGCAGGCGATTGCACCAGTTCAATAACCTGCACATTAACAAGCCCAGGCGGGTTGCCCGATCTGAACTGGCCTATAACCAGCCTTGGGACAGGGTTTGTGTTGCGTGGCCGCCAGAGTATAAAATGCGTCTCCTTGCGTTTTAGTATGTCCACCGACATGGCAAAGCCCTCCGTGATTCGACAATAGATAAACCTAAATTATAGTGTATAAAGCGATGATATGTCAGGGATTAAGAAGACCAGTCACTGGATTCAACACTATCAATTCAAAGCCTCATGATGTAAAATATTCTTATGAAAGGCTTTACCCTTGACATAAAAGAGGCTACGAATCTTCGGAACTTCTCCGGTGTCATTCCGCTTTTCCCCCTGGCCACGGTTGTCTTTTTCCCAAATACACTCCTCCCGCTCCACGTGTTTGAAACGAGATACAGGCAGATGGTAAGCGACATTATGAACGCCGAGCGGATTATAGGAATGGTGCTCCTAAAACCCGGATGGGAGAAGGATTACCAGGGAAACCCCGAAATCTACAACGTTGCATGTATGGGAAGGATGGTAAGCGCAGAGCCGCTTGAAGACGGGAGGTTCAATATAGTCCTCTACGGCTTAAAAAGGGTCAAAATCCTTGAGATCGTGAAGGACAACCCCTACAGGCTCGTCCGCGTCAAAATCCTGGAGGACGTGCATGGAACAAACGAAGAGGTTTATAGAGAGCGCATAATAGAGCTTGTCTCAAAATGGAATGGAATGCTTGGAAAGGAGCATGAGTCTCACAGGATCAATATTGACACAAGGCTCCCTCTTGAAAACCTGACAGATGCCTTTGCCTCTTTAAACATCTCTAATGTTTTTGAAAAGCAGGAGCTTCTCGAAGAGATGAGCATCCCCAAAAGAGCGGAGAAGATTCTCTCTTATCTGGAAACAAAGCTAGAGGTTATATCCGCGGTTGCCAGGAGAAGGAACCAGATTTTAGAGAAGCGCAACCTCAACTGAGGAGAAAATCCAGAACCACCCTATCCACGTCCTCCTGCCTTTCCCTCCAGAATCCGTGACCGACGCCGTGAAACACCCTTAGCTCGGCGCCTGGGATTAAATCTGCAAGCTCGCGCGAGAGCCTTGGAGATGCGCTGAGGTCATTCTCTCCGAGCATAACGAGGGTGGGGGACTTGATTTGCCCCACCAAGTCCCTCGTATTATGCCCCTGACACGCAAAACTCTGTCTGATGTATCCTGTAAGCGCCTCGGGGTCTTCGGGAATTGTAGCCAGTGTCTCTTTGATAGAACCTAGATTCTTTTCTATATAGCCCCTCGTGTATCCCCAGAATATCGCAGAAAGCCACACGGCCTTCATCCCGATTTTAGTTGCAATCTCCCTCCCCATTCCGAGTATTTCATTCCCCACACCGTCGCGTGATGCGGATGTGCACCCCAGGACGAGCCTTTTTACCCTCTCAGGGTACTTTATTGCAATCCACTGACCTATCATACCGCCCATTGATTTTCCGGCTATATGAGCGGACTCAATGCCTAGCGCATCGAGGAGCATAGACGCGTCATCTGCCATCATCTCGGTCGTGTATGGAACGTCTGGTTTATCCGATTTTCCCGCCCCACGATTATCGAAGACTATCACATGAAAGTGTTTTGAATAAATGGGAACCTGCACAGCCCAGCTCTGAATCTGGCTCCCAAGCCCCCCTATTAGGAGGAGGGGATGACCCTCCCCGTATGTTTCATAATATATCTTGATTCCGTTTAATTTGGCGTAGGGCATTGCCTTCCTTTTTATTAATGTAGGGGCAGACCGCCGTGTCTGCCCAATCAATTCTCTTCCCTTCTTTTGTTTTCTAAATACCATTGAAGTATAAAAACCGCAGCCATTTTATCAATAACCCTTTTTCTCTTTTTTCTGCCGATGTCCGCCTCAATGAGCATCTTTTCCGCATCAACCGTAGAGAAGCTCTCATCAGAGAATTCAACCGGCAAGGAAAACGCCTTCTTTATCCTTTCGGCAAATCTTAATATATCCTGCCCCCTCTTGCCAACCGTGCCGTCAATGTTATATGGAACCCCAACGAGTATCTCGGAGGGGTTGTATTGATTTATAATCTTGCGTAGAGCCTCAATGTCGCGCTTTACCCCTACCCTTTTTATAGTCGTAACCCCATGAGCCGCAATCCCAAGCTCATCGCTTACAGCAACACCTATTGTTTTTGTCCCGACATCGAGTGCTAAGATTCGCATTGTAAGAATTAGGAAGGATTTACCTTATAGTATGGACTTAATGTCTTATGAATGAAAATATACAGTAGGAAGTTGAATAGGACAACATACTGGATGTGGTGAAGAATATTTAATTTATTTCAAATATAAATAAGTTAAATGAAAGTTTTAAGACAAAAATAGATTGATAAATGTTGCCTAATGTTGTAAAATTCTGACAAGTTTATTAGCCGATTGGAGGCGTACGATGCAAGAAAAAACTGTGTTCACAACGAAGGAGACAGCTAAATACCTTGGAATAAGTCCGGCTACTATTTATCGTATGGAGAAACAAGGATTGATTTCCTCAACAAGAACACCGGGTGGTCAAAGACGTTTTAGTAAAGAGAGTATTGAAAAATATTTGAAAGACAGTCAGAACTTTGAAGCTCCACAGAACCCAAGTAGATATAAGGCAGCCAGTTTTCTGATAAAAGAAGATGAAGCAATTTATGTTGCAGTTGCAGAAGATAATAAACAAATTGTGATTCCTAAGGCCCCTCAAGTTGATGAACTATTTTTTCATAGAGATTTAATATGGATATATAATGCTGATATTTTGAAGACAAGTAGTATCAGTGAAAATTCCATAGATTTAATAGTGACATCGCCTCCGTATAATGTAGATATTAAATACAATTCTCATAATGACACTATATCCTATAAGGATTATTTATCATTCACAGAGGAGTGGCTTGCTAAGTGCTTTAAATTAATTAAGGATGATGGAAGATTTTGCCTTAATATCCCATTAGATAAGAACAAAGGCGGTCAACAAAGTATGTACGCGGATATCACCACCATTTCAAAGCGGGTAGGCTTTAAGTATCACTCTACAATCATTTGGAATGAGCAAAACATCTCGCGAAGAACCGCCTGGGGCTCGTGGCTTTCTGCAACTGCTCCTTATGTAATAGCTCCAGTTGAAGTTATAGTCGTTCTTTATAAAAAAGAATGGAAAAAAACGAGCGGGAGCCGAAAATCAGACATAACTAAGAATGAATTTATGAATTGGACAAATGGAGTTTGGAGTTTTATGGGAGAGAGCAGAAAGAGGATTGGACATCCCGCGCCTTTTCCGGTCGAATTACCAAGGAGATGTATAAAGCTTTTTAGCTTTGTAGGAGATACAATACTTGATCCGTTCCTTGGAAGTGGCTCTACTTTACTTGCTTGCTTGCAAACAAGAAGGAAAGGAATAGGAATCGAGATTGATAAAAAATATTGTGAATTGGCAAAAAACCGACTTTTAACTGAAGGGCAGATAGAGCAGCTTAGATTTAATGTGACATAAGGGATAAAACAACAATGGTAAAAGGCAAAAGCATCAGTGATTTGATAATTGAGTATTTTCAAAAATATCCTAAAAAGGATTTACGACATGGCCCAGTTGTTGACTGGGTAACTGAACAATACCTCAAGGAACACAACGAGCCACCGAGAGATCCTTGGCGGGCAATTCGCAAACTTCATCAAGAAGGCAAGCTGATCAAAGTTAGAAAAGGAGTGTATCGCTACGATCCTGACCGAATCAAAGAGGTTGAGTTATTTGACTTTCCTTCTGATATAAAAACGGAAATCTTTAAGCGTGATAACTATAGATGTGTCGTCTGTAATAGAGGAACAGCAGATGGTGTTGAGTTATGTGCAGACCACATAAAGCCAAAAGATAAAGGCGGTGACAATTCCCTTAATAATGGACAAACCTTGTGTATGGAACACAATCTCATGAAAAAGAATTATTCACAGACTGAGGCGGGTAAAAGGTACTTCATTAGAATGTATAGGCAGGCCGCTGCTAATGGCGATGAGAAGATGATTAAATTCTGTAAGGATGTATTTGATGTTTACGACAAGCACGGAATAAATGGACATATCAATAGACCGAATGGAAAATAATGCTGAACCACTGTCTAAAATGATTACCAACCAAAAGGCAGATCAGATAGTGAGAGAGTGGATCGGAGCTTGGAAGCATCACAACCATGATACGAAATTCAGGCTTCGCCAAGACCGATTGCCAGACCTGTATGGACAAGTACGTATCGTCATATAAGATTTCAGCATAGTGAATCAAATCCAAGCAAACTTAATGGAGCAAAAAGATGAGAAAAAAAGACATCATACATTCACCGTTTTGATCGAACAGGATGAAGATGGTTACTATGTGGCTACAGTTCCATCATTAAAGAGCTGTTACACCCAAGCTAAAACTCTTGAGGAGCTTTATCCAAGAATAAAAGAAGTAATTGAGCCTTGCCTTGAAGAGGAGAGCAATATAAAATAAAAACCAGATGGAGGGTTTAAATGCCTACAAAAATAGAGAACAAGCTGGCTAACTTAATTCACGAAATAAAAGAAATAAAAAAAGAATTGATTCTTCAAAGAACTGAGAAAGTAGAGGCCGCGGAACAGAAAATAAAGAGTGGGAGGCTCTGTGTAAAAAGATTTCAGCTAAGTGGGATAATGTCTCAAGTGTAGAAGAAATCAGGCAACAAAGGGAGAAATCCTGGTGAATAAAAGATAGAAGGTTAATAAAAGAAGCATTATAAGATGATAAGGAACAACGAATTAGAGGGAATCATACAAAACATTTTGGAAAAGCTCATTGCTGAGTATGCACCTCAAAAGGTGATCTTATTTGGCTCGTATGCATATGGAGAGCCACATCCAGACAGCGATATTGACTTACTGATTATCAAAGAGACATCAGAACGCTTTATCGATCGCTGGGTAACAGTTCAACGTATTCTGACTGGGACTCATCGTTCCTTTCCTGTGGAGACTCTTGTGTTAACACCGAAGGAAATTGAAACCCGTTTGGCTATCGGTGACCAGTTTATCAGTGAGATTTTAGAAAAAGGAAATGTCTTATATGCAGTCCAGTGAATCATCGTATCCCAAAGATTGGTTGCGCATCGCTGAGAAGGATTGGAAGCGTGTAGAGGTACTTCTCGAAGAAGGCGATTCAGAATTGGCTGGATTCTGCTTACAACAGGCTGTAGAGAAATTCTTGAAAGCCTTTCTACTTTCTAAAGGGTGGCGGCTCCGACGAATTCACAATCTTGATACACTCCTCGACGATGCAACTAAATACGAGGCCTCGCTGGAGAACTACCGTTCAGTATGTCAAAAAATTACTGCTTTCTACATCGTAGAACGGTATCCCTTTGCTACAGAAAGCCAGATAACCGAATATGACGTTCGTAATTCATTGAATCAGGTCAAGGAGCTTATCGAAAAGCTCCGAGCAGGAGTTAGTGAATAGTGACTGAGTTGAGCCCGCCATGCTTACCAACCAAAAAGCCAATCAGATAGCAAGAGAATGGATAGAGGCGTGGAACCGTCATGACCTTGATGCCATAATCTCCCACTATGCAGATGGCGTGGAGTTTACATCGCCGTTTGTCGTGAAACTGCTCAATAACCCCTCCGGCACAATCAGGGGCAAGGAATCACTGAGGTCTTATTTCGGGAAGGCATTGGCTGCATACCCCGACCTTAAATTCGACCTGATTCAGGTCCTGACGGGAGTGGACAGCGTGACTGTTTATTATCGCAGCGTCAATGAGATGATGGCCGCTGAGGTTATGGTGCTGAATTCAAATGGCGAGATCGCAAGGGTTATGGCGCATTATTTTGTGCAAAATTACACACCTTCCACAGTGTAAAACCACCCAAATTGATATAAAAAAATCGCTAAGTTTCTATAATCATTGGCATTATCTTTCCTAATCCTCTTCTTATAATCGAGCGATCCGGCATGGTAAAGTAAAAAATGGAAGAACTTGTGGCCCTTATATCGAATTCATATTCTTTTTCTTTACCTCTCTCTTATCATATTTGCCATTGTAATTCCCTGTAAAGATTAATTATTTATGGGAATTAACCCCTCCTGGCACAGTTATTGCGCTTTTTAGAGTGCGTTGAATTAAAACCCCCGAAGAGAGAAGCGAGCAATGGAAGCTAACTTACCTCTTCTAGGTGTGATTGTTCGTTCAAACTTCCAGAAGGAGGTATAAAAATGAAGAAACTCTTCCTGGCATCAATCCTTTTTCTGGTTCTCCTGCTTCCGGCGTCATCAATGGCGCGGACAGATGTTTCTCTAAATTTTGGTATAGGTATTCCAGCTCCCGTCTTTATAGCCCCTAATCCAGTTATCGTAGCCCCTCCTCCACCAGTTGTTGTTGCTCCTGCTCCAGTTATTGTGGCCCCCCCACCAGTTGTCGTTCAGCCCGCCCCTGTGATCGTTGGCCATCCCGTGTGGCATAAGCATCACAGGCATATCAGGTTTGAGGAAGAAGACTAGATACAGTGATTCAAGGCAGCATTGATATTTAATAAACAAAGGAGGTAAAAAAAATGAAAAAATCCCTCATTCTTATAGTAGCAACAACCGCCCTTACTGCGGTTTTGTTCTTCGGCATAAGCCTCAACGCAATTGCCGCGCATTCTCCAAAAACCATAATAGGCGAGGTCACTCTCGTTGGCGAGAACACGCTTAAGATAAAAGAAGACACGACACAAACGGAATACGAACTTAAAGCCTCTCCGGCTAAATTAAAAGAACTAAACACAGGAGACAGGGTAGAGGTCAAGGCAGCTAATGGGAGGGTTTTGTCATTAACGATGCTGGGTATGCCTATGAACGCTCAGCCGGAGCCTTATCAGAAATGGCAGGTCATTGAAGAACGGTGATAGTTTGTTTGGGAGGAAGATAGCGACTAGGAGGTGATACTATGAGGCAAATAATGTTAGTACTCATATTACTAATGGCTCCTGCCTTTGCGCTTACCACCGGTTGTGTGGTGAAGACGGAAAAGGAAGAGGTAGTGACACGGCCACCGGCACCGCCGCCCCGCGTGGAGGAGCGTCCCGCGCCACCATACGAAAATAGTGTCTGGGTTCCAGGCCATTGGGATTGGAACGGACAAGAATACGTATGGATTCCCGGTTACTGGAGGTAGTAAGCAGACTGTGAATCAGCGGATTATTTTAACCCCCGCTGAGAAATCAATACAGAGGAGGTAAAAAATGAATAACATAAAACGATTGATGATTTTGATGATCATGGTCTTGGCCTTAGTAACATTGAACTCATTTGTGTTTGCCGTTGATAGCGGGGCAATGGAGGTTGCTCAACAATACCCACCACCGCAGCCGCCCCCACTCCGTATGGAGCAGCCCCCGGTGGCACCCGCCCCGGTAGATGTCTGGACCCCAGGCCACTGGGAGTGGAATGGGCACGAGTGGGCTTGGGCCCCAGGGCAGTGGGTAAAACCTCCGCACACCAATGCACTCTGGGTGCCGAGTCACTGGGAGTGGAACGGCAGTGAATGGGTTTGGATTGCCGGTCATTGGCAGGAATAGGCCATAGCGCTATAGTATGGGGCAGCGCCAGAGGCGCTGCCCCGCATATACTTTACAACCTACTTCTTTTGTATTTCCAAAGAGAGCGAATCATCTTCGCTCAACACGCCAAACCGCGGTAACTCAGAATCTCTTCCTGAGACCGATTACAGTGCTCCAGGATTATTTAGCTTCCTATCATAAACCCCTCCAATACATAGTAGTAAATCGAGACAGGGTATTGACTTATAGAGCCACTCTGTGTTAGTGAAGATATACAGCACGAATAAGGAGCCGATTAGACCGTTGAACTCAAACTCTCATAATCCGGCGATTCAGACCTCAGATAGCCCATACGAAACCCTCACACTTCTAGTAAAAGTAAGCAGACCCGTGGGCTGGATTACCGCTCCGCTGGTTTTTTCAATAGGGCTATTTTACTCAGGCGCAAAACTAGCCCCTTTGTCGGTATTGCAGATTTTATTGCTTTCATTCCCTTACTGCATCTTGTTATACGGGACCAATGACATCTACGATTACAAATCAGACACATTAAATCCAAGAAAAACATCAATAAAGCTTGATCCAAAATACCATTTTATTGTAAAGAAATTTTCCTCCTTTGTCGCATTGGTATTGATTATAGGCTCCTTGATAACCTTGAACCTATCGAATATATTAGCTACGGCCTCATTGCTGTTCTTTTCATACTACTACTCCGCACCCCCTTTAAGGCTTAAAGAAAGACCCCCGCTCGATTCATTCTCAAACGGAGTCTTATTCTTTATCGTATTTTCTATGGGATGGAGTTTCGGTAAGGGCGTTTTTGACATACCGGCAAAGATATATTTTGTATCCGGCTGCGTAATGGGAATTCACTCCTTTAGCACCGTTATGGACTATACCATAGACAAAGGAGTCGGAGATAGAACGTTTGCGGTTGTATTTGGGAAAAGAACGGCATCAGCCTTTGCCCTGGTTTTGTTCATTTCAACTTTAATGTTTTCTAAAATCGGAAGGGCATCTATTAGTTGTTATATCGCCTTTTGCAGTCTGCTATTTTTAATCGCATCAATTTTTCCTTCGGAAAGGTTAGCCTTTTTATTATTTAAACTGGTTTTTACAGGTTTTGTCGTAACGGCAGTAATCTTTTTGGTTTCGTACCTGTAGAGAAAATTCAAACTCCAATCACGTTCAGAAAAATAGATAAGCCCCCCTTTGACAAAAAATAAATAAGCTATAAACTTTCTGTAATTTAATCCTAACCGAAAGGGCAAACCACCCGAAAGGATGGGACGCAAAGCCTTCGACCTAAATTCGTCGGGAGACGGATACGGTGGCCGGGTTGCCGAAGTGAATGCAGTTGCTCTAATCTCTCCCCGTTTTATGCCATCCCGGCTACAGATTTTTCTTCTCTTTCAAAGCCCTTTTGGTTTAGAAGAGGAGGAAAAATGGAAACAATAGCAAAGGTGATAAGTTTAAGTCTCCTAACTATTTTCGGGTCGGCGGTGGGCATTATCTACCTGTATGACCCCGGTTTTTTCGAGTCTTCGCCCAAGCGTGATTCTGCCTCAAATGCTCGGAACTATGAAACTGAGGGTGTAAATCACTCAAATTTATCGTACTATAAAGAACGCCTCCTTGAAGATAGCCAGGTCGAAATACAGCCACCTAAGGACACGAATTCCCAACCTGAAAAACTATGGACTGATACATACGATACATCCGAACCATCCGAATATTCTCCGTTGCAAGAGGCCCAAAAACTCGCAGACAAAAATTCTCTGGATACCCTTAAAGAAGAAATGGACTATTGGTATAAACAATACCGTCGGTCATTAAATCAATCGGCACAAACTGAAGCAAATGACGCATACACAAAATATAAGCTCTATAAAGAGGCTATTAAAATCAAAAGAGGCTCCTTATAGATGCCGGTTCAATATAGGAAATAATGCCAATCTATATAATATGTTCAGTCATTGCGAGAACCCTTCACTTCATTCAGGATAAACTCCATGACGAAGCACTCCCTAACAATAACCTGAGTTCGAGATAAGTGTAGTGGAATGGGCACAGGTCTAACCTCTTTGAACGCCAATATCTCTGTGCCACTTCTTAATAAAAATCAGTTACAATCGGCTTGTGGCCGAAACGCGCGTCAATATTCCAGCGTGCAATTATCATAACTATTCCTCCGGGTTCATAGCTCATGGCTCATAGTCCTTAGGATAAATTGCCATGAGCTACGAGCCAAATTGCTTATTGAATATTTCAATGTCAAGGCTCAAATTACAACCCCATCATCAAGCACTACATTCTTTCTTATTCCCATCCTCCCGATTCTATGCCAACACCTTGGACAAAGGTCATAGTAAATCACGCTGTCTTCATCCTTATTGATTATGCTTTCTACCTTGTGGTTCATGAGAAGGAAATCCTCATCACTCATTTCGCACTCAAAGACACTGAGCTGTACGGGGATTCCATAACCCTCAAGGGTCTTAAAGAGCTTTAACCTCCTTCTGTCGTCCGCTATATCGTAAACGATAATTATATTTCTCAATCAAATTATCTCACAATAAATGGCGCGTATTCATCAATCTCACCCGTAAGAACCTTGGCGAGAAACCTTGCCTGAATCTCGAAGATTCTTCGGTAATTTACCCTGTACTCAAACACGGGATGAACTATTTCAGTCTGGACCCTTCCCGCATAGGTTTTAAAAAATGCCTCCCTTCCATCTTCCTCAAGATATACTCCGCCAAACTTCTCTCTAAAGTCACCATACTCAATCATCCCCTTGTTTATCATTAAAATTACAAGGGAATCAACTATAACAGGACGGAACTCCTCCATGAGGTCGAGTGCAAGTGCGGGACGCCCGTATTTTGTTGAGTGGAAAAACCCGATGTATGGATCGAGTCCTGATGTGGATAAAGCGGAAACTACATCACCGACAAGAAGGCTATAACCGAAGCTAAGGAGCGCATTCACCGGGTCGCGGGGTGGACGCTTTGTCCTCTTTTCAAAGTCAAATCCATATCCCCCGGATTTTATAAGCCTTCCAAACACACTGAAATACTCCCTTGTTCCAATCCCTTCAAGGCCTAGCAGCTCATCCTTTTCCCTTGCCTCCATTACCCTTTCGAGTATGTTCTTAATCCTAATACAGGCATTTTCTACCTCACCGTCTCCGGTCTCCCTATTCTGCCTGAGGAGAAGTGTGCGCATATTTGAGAGCTTTCCCCTAACAAACTCCTTGGAAACCTTCATGGCAAATGATTCATCCAGATGCGACTTATACTGTGCTAATCTCAGTAGTGAGTTCTTGTTCTCCTCAGGGGCGAACTTCCCCTCGAACCTCCCCCAGGAGGACTGGTATATTATCTCGACGTTCATCCTCAACAGGAATTTTATAGCCTGCGTAGATATATTCGCGTTCGCCGAAAGGACAATCTGTCTTATATAGGAGGCGGGTATCTCCGATAAGACCTCTTTATCTTTAGTAACAATAATTTTCCCCCCTCTTTTTCCGACATAAGCCCCGTGCTCATCCACATAAAGAACCCTTCCAACATCAAGCTTAGGGATTACACGCCTTGTTGGGGCTCCTCTCCTCTTTAATGAGGCAACCTCGAAAGGGAGGCAGATTGAAAAGAGCGCGCACCCCGGACATCTCTCATCCGCCACGGGTTCGGGGATCTCACCCTTATAGAGAATCTCCCTTGCCCTCTCTATGGTCTCAAGCGATCTCTTCCTGAGTTCCTCTCCAAACTCGACCCTTCTTCTCGTCTTTGAGGCTGAGTAATAGATGTAACCAAAAGGGATAGGTTCTCCTATGTGCTCTTCAATGAGCAATGCCTCAAGGCAGAGCTGAACGTCGTCATGTAGACTCTCCTTTAATCCCCCCCTCTTATATTCTATGGGATAGAGCGCCCCATTTTCTTCCACCGCATCCAGCACACCTATTATCCCCAATTTCTCAGATGACAGGCTTACTTCCCTAACTTGTATCCTGTCTTCCCTTTTAACCTTTTCCCTCTCGTTCCTCCTCTCGTCCTCAAGTGTGCCTTCAAGAAGGAACTTATTCATTCCCTCTGCGCCTTCACATGCCCGGTAGTAAAAATTCCGGGGGCAAAAAACGATTTCTGAAACCAATGATACAGGGAGAAACTCGTCCCACATATTCGTCTTTACAAAAAGGCACGACTTATGCCCTTTTTATGGGAGGCACTCTTATGTACCTACCCTTCTCGAAGTGATAAAGCCCAATGTTATAATGCGAAAGCCCCACAAACTGTCCAATCTGGAACCCCAAAACAACCGGCATGGATAAAACAAGGTTAATCGCAGGCCCCTTATGAACGGTGTTTATCGTTTGTATAAATTCCGAAATCCTTTTTGATATGTGCGGAAATTCATTTGACGCGATTTCGCCTACGGATGAGACCACATACTCGACGGGTCTCCCCAACTGGATTCTTACATCATCCTCCGCCCTTCTCGATAGCTCCACAACAAGGGTTATCTCATTATCCGACTGTGCCCTTTTAACGTATCCCTCGATTGCCCGCGTATCCCTGGTTTCCGCAAACTCCTTCCATGCACGAAAGAGACCCTCACCCAGATCGCCTGTAAGGGCAAGAGGCGTGTTGTGGATTTCATCTCTACCCACACCAAAATGCCCGAACTGAAATTCGGCATTCTGATAAAGCCTGTTTTTGGGTTTCTCTTTCAGACCCCTCTGTGTCGCGATGGTAATCACCTTGCCCAGAACCAAAGCCGTAATACAGTCAATTAATGAATTGACTAGAATCTCGATCATAACCTAAATTTTCCTAGAACCCATCTTAAAAGCAGGTTTTGTCATTGCGAGCGATGAGGTTCCCCAAAAGCCCTCCTTCTGAATTGCTACCCCAGATACCAGCGAAGCAATCCCTCTTTGAGATTGCTTCGTCACGGAGTTTACCCTGAATGAAGTGAAGGGCTCCTCGCAATGACCGCTTCTTACGCACTATAGCAAAATACAATTGGTATAATTTACGGGTTGATTGATACCAACAAAAGAAAAAACAACGTTTCGGAAATATTGCTAAGGTAGAATCAACGGTTTTATTTTTGACTTATCAACCCGGATTCCATATCGGGTAGCCCCGTATGCCCGTCTGAGATCGGCAGGGGTTATTTTGTAGTAGATTGCAAGTGCCGAATCACCCAGGGCGTTTTCGATCTGCTTGTTTATCTTGCTAATATCCTGGAGTATGTTCTCCCTTGAGAACCTGTATCTTTCCAATTTGGCTTCGGGAAGCATCTTCCTGATATAGCCTCTGATCTCGTCCAGATTGTTGACTATAGATTGTGTCCCCTTCAAAGGTTCAAAGCAGCTCTCTTCAGGAAGACTCCTCCGCCTCTCGGCATAATACGCGTAGAGCGCAATGAGTTTCGGTTTGAGATTTATCTCTCTTTCTCCAATCAGCAAACTCCTCTTCTTTAGGTTTACCTCAATATCGTCCAGCGAAGGCATTGCATCAATCTCCCTCTGTGCAATCTTGACCATACGGCTAAATGAGGGTCTCTCCGTGCCAAACAGGCTTCTCATCTTGTCTCTCAGCCTGATGTATGGAATCTCAGCGAGGTCAACGCCCGATTTCTTTGAGGACCTGGGCGGATAAAAGAACATCCTATCCATTTCAGACCCCTCATCTACAAGGACGTGCGAGAGTGTATCCTGCGGCCTGCCAAAGAGCATAAGGGCACAGGCGAGATAGACAGACATCGTTTTTCTCCCCCCCGCGATTGAGCAGTGGATGATAGAATCTTCATCGGATGCTTTTTCCCTTATAAACTCTGTAATCTGGTCTGCAACAGTCTCATTGTCCTCCGGGGTGCGGATGTCTCGAATTGGATTTCCCTCCGAATCCCTAAGGAGGATAATTGAATCCTGATTAAACTCAATTGACGATGGGTCTATTCTATAATCCCTACAAAATTCAAAGAACTTGCCTTTATGTTTGTCGAGTAATTTGGTTACAATCTCCCTTTTTCCGTCCAGAGTGGTTATAACATGAATCTCCGAGATTCTACCTCGCGGCTTTTTAACCTGAGTGAGGTAGTAAAGGGTCTCAGTAACAACCTGCGGGGTTAGCCCCGCAACTGCTATGAGGATCTCTTTTTTCATTCCCATAGGAGTTTTGGAAACGTGACCTTTTCGTCCGCTCCTGTGTGTGTAATGAAATTCTCCACAATAGATGAGAGTCTTTTAAATGTCTCCTCGGAGATTGGATCGCATCCGTGCGCGAGTATAGAGCCGTTTCTCGCATAGAGGATTCTCTCCATCTCTTCACCGCGCTCGAAGAAGGATGCGCCGAGGCCGTTGCCGGATTCCTTTAGTGTAACGAAAACATCGTATAGGGGGATTTTTACCCTGCCGTCAGGGGCTGTGTGCCTCCTTCTCATCTCGTCCCTAAGGGATTGGGGGAGTTTCTCGATTTTCACATCTGAAGTCGAGCATTGAAATTGTTTTTCAAACTCAATCTGCCCTATCATCTCAAGTGCACGGTAGAGCCTTGCGGAGGCATCATCGTACTTTCCCTCTTGAGAGCGCCTCTTGGCATTGTGTATCAGGTCGAAGACCATGGCCTCCTTCTTTTCCTTAATTGTCTGGAGGAACCCTAGATTTAATTTAACCGATTCGGAAAAGTCTCTTAGAACGGGGTCTGGCTTAAGATGGAGGTAATCCGCGAGTCTTTTCACCGCGGGGCCTAGGGTCTTTATTGCTTCATTATGGTTAAAGCTGTCCCAGAGCCTGTAGCCCTCGATTAGATTGGAGAGGCACTCAAAGAGGGCCTTATCAACCCCTGTGAGATTTCCGGCTAATCTGTCCGTTAGGTTCTTAGCGGCGGAGAACTGATAGCCGTTAAAAAAGAGGGCGATCTTTTTCCTCTCCTCAACAAGGAGAACCTGCCAGGGGCTTAAAGCCGTTTTTATTTCTTCTGTTCCGCTTATAACGACTCCGAGGCCTTCTTTAGTTCTCTCCTTTCCTCCTACGTATGAAAACTTAGTAAATTTTGTAATTGTGGCAAGGATAAGGGCGGCACTCATAGTTTTCGTTCCACCTGTGTAGTCAACAATGACATCTTCAGGAGGAATGCCCCGTTTCTCGATCTTGTGTGTTAATTCCGAGGCCTTCTCATAGCAGTGAACGAGGTCATTTACATCATCCACAATGACGGACTCCATCTTGGGAGACATTCCTAATTCATCGAGCCTCTTCTTTACATTGGGATATTCCTTTGTATTACTCTCTTGAGATGAGAAGAAATACAAATAATCCGGCTTATGTGTCTCAATTGACTTTACAACGGGGTCTGGTGTCCCGCCGAGTGAAGCTATAAGGACTTTGGGCATTTCTCAAGCTCTTTTAGATACGCTCTATCTGATCCATATCAACCTTAATCCATCTATTGTCCTAAATTCCTCATCGCCCGTTAAAACCCTGGCTTTAAGTTCCTGAGCCAAAGCTATACAGAAGGCATCGGCATAAGAAACGGGACAGTTTCCCTTTATTCTCGATGCCTCTTTTATCCTCTTTGTTGAAGGCTCTACAAAAACAATAGGGAAGTTTTTCCTCTCATCCCAAAACTCTTCAGCCTCTATCTTCTTTCCACTCTTTATGAGTGTATAGTAGACCTCTCCCCAATTTATAAGGTTCATATAGACCCTCACTTTTCCCCTGGTACTTTCCTCAAGAAAGCCCTTTACAGTTTCATACCCTTTTTCTTTTCCGAGTAGGGTAAGCACTGCAAAAGCATCGAGAACTATTTTATCCACCTGTTTTCTCTTTCCTTTTCTTTCTTCTTGTCCGTTAAATACCCACGGATTAACCCTTCCCCCTCGAATGTACCTACCCATTCCCTCCAGCCCTTTTTCTTTTTCCTCATGGGTCTTAAGACTATGGAATCATTGTCTCCGCTGGTTTCAACATCCAATATCATACCCTTTTCGAGTCTGAGCTTGTCCCTTATCTCTTTTGGTATTACTATCTGTCCCCTTTCTCCGATTATGGTTTTCATATTCATATCTCCCAAGTATGAAAATATCCCTCAAAGCCGAGGAAGTCAATATCCCCAGGACACAGAATACGGTATACGGAATGTTTAGGGTTTCAATTCCCGAAGGGAATTAGATGTTTTTCTACAGAACTAGCAGCGACAATAACCGATGTAAATAAATATATGTTTCAATTCCCGAAGGGAATTAGATGTTTTTCTACCAAGAAGCAGAGTTGTTTGCTCTCGGTCTGCAAGACCGGTTTCAATTCCCGAAGGGAATTAGATGTTTTTCTACATTATTGCGGTACACTCCACGACGGAGCGTTCCGTTGTGTTTCAATTCCCGAAGGGAATTAGATGTTTTTCTACGGGGAATTGTGGCCGGCAAGATTAAAAAAGCTCTTATGTTTCAATTCCCGAAGGGAATTAGATGTTTTTCTACATCACCCTCAAAAACCTGAATAATTCAAGAAAGTTACGGCTCAGTTTTCGAGCATCCCCGCTTCTCCACAGCTTATCCACAGCCCAAATCCTATGCATCCTTCCTAACCCGCCTCATTCATTCAAAATTTTCCTATCGAGCATCCCCAGGGTTTTGTGCACTCCCTCGATGCTCGATGAAAACCGATTTCAAAAAAGCGATATTTAGTTGTCAAAGAACGGTCATGGCTTAACTAATCTCGGATAATCAGATTCTATTAAAATCCCAGTCCCATTCCAAGTAGAATTTTCATCTCTCCATAGCCTTTCGTGCGTTTCATAGAGAAATTTTCCGTAAGGGGTTGGAGAAATTTCATAAACCATATCATAATCATCTACTTTTTCATTAACCAATCCTAGATGTACGGCGGCAGGTATAACATCTCTGAACTCTGATTGGAAATCCTCAAGTTTAGGTCGTATTATACGTTTACTTTTAGACTCATAGAGTCTTCTAAGCATCTCAACCTCACGCCTCCCAGGGATGGCAAGGAAGATAGGTGGAAGGAAGATCGTTCTCTTGAAGAATTCATGAATATAATAGACCCCGCACCCCATCAAACTCCCCACGAGGCTGAGGATTACAATCTCCGGCTTAAACCCTCCGGTAGCGTTGATTAACACCTCTATATCCTTTTCCCTCCGTTTTGATCTTATGTAGTCAATGAGATTATCCCTGAGCTTGCCCAACCCTTCTACAAAGTTTTGAGCCGCCATTTCATCGCTTCTAGGAGCATCCGAGTAGTAACCGGCAATCGGCTGTGTACCTGAGACCCTGATTTTTAAATTTTTGAGGTATTTCTCAATCACCCGCGCACATACCTTTGAAACGTTAGTATCAGTTACTATGAAATGCACCTCATGAACGCTGCCACTGCCTAAAAATCCCCTTAAGGCATTCAGTTCCGCACTGGCTTCGTAAGGGCTTCCTTCCACAAAATTAAATAGCGGTTTTATCAGATGCGGCCCGTATTTCTTGTCCGCTGACACCGGGGGAAGTTCCTTAACCTTCCTCGAAAAGTTCGTGACAATACTAGCGCCGAGGCTTATTATGTGGACTTGCTTCATCTCATCGCCTCCCGTTCGAATCAATTCTCATTGTCTGCCCCATCCCCATCGTGGTTTTATATCCAACGCCTGCATAAAATGCAAAATCGGCGAGTGTGTTTATAATTCTCTTTTCTTCCGAGGTAAACTCTCTTCCGAGTCTGTATTCGACTACGCCCCTAAACCCTATGATTTTATAATTTGAAAATTGAATAAGCTCACTTCTCAGCTCAAACTGAGACGGATAGACCTCCCGAAGCCTCTCTAAAAAGCCATTCTTAAGTGGAATACCCGAAAAGGAGTTCCACTTGTCCATAAGAGAGCTAAAAGTCTGATATGGCGCAGGCAATGTGCACTGCTTCCCTTTAATCCTGAAAGAGGTGGGAGAGAAAAATCTAAGCCTGATCTTCCCAGCGGGTTTCGCTTCTTCAAAAATTTTAGGGTAGAGAGATGACCCTACCCATCGGCTTGAGCCTTCCTGATAATTAATCCTCTTTATAATGACCCTTCCGTTTGCCAGTGGAAGTTTGGCTTTAAGATTAAGGGCTTTCCCAAACGCAGCGAGTGTATCAGGAATTAACTTCTCCTCTAGAATGGAGATTCTAAAAGAGGCATTTTCTCCACTGCCTAAAAATAACTCACCCTCGGTTCTTACCTTTTTCTCAAGGATTCCGGATAGTGAAAAGGGTTTAGACTTTTTATTCTCATTATGAAAATACTCTGCTACTTTCCCAGAATAATCCCTTAAGACTTCAAAAAACAACCCATGTATAGCTTCTCCACCATAGCCATTTAAAGAAATAGATTCTAAAGTTTCAAATTCGATTAGGAAGCTTGATAGCATATTGTCCATTAACAATCTCTTCTTGCTAACTTGATTCTTAACTCTCTTTTTCCAAAAACTTTTCTACTTCCTGTCTTGCTTTTTCTAGTTGTCCACTTGCGGTTGCGGTAGTTACCAGCTTTAAAGCCAGATTAAATCCCTTCCGACTGGGGAAATAAACCTCCAAAATGTTTCCCTTCTTAGCTAAAACCTTTGGTTCTCCTTGTTTCCATGGAATGTCACTCAACTCGCATATGAAGGAAAACCTTCTTTTCAATTTATTAACCATTTCTTGGAGCCTATCTTTGTACTTTGGTTCCTTAGAACTTAGATGTACCTTTGCTTCATGTGGACAAGGCTCTGGGAGGGATTCAACGCTTTCTAGTATATTCAAAACCATTCTTCCAATATCCGTTGCCCCTGAGTCACGGATTAGATTGTTATCTTTCAAGATGTTTTTTATATCTTTGCTTACTTCCTCTCCTTTTAGTCCTTTTAATATATCTCCAATCCAAGGAAAAAGTCCTATAAAGGGAAGTTTTACCAGCTTTATAATAGATAAATCAGGGTGAAGTATCTGATTTATTTCTCTTTCATCTTTGTTTCTAAGCTTGTCTATTTTCCCTTCTTGTTCGAGTTCAAGGTCATCCAGTATTACGTGAAACAAACTTGTAGCCCCATAAATTTGAACTGCCAAAGTCATAAGTGCAGACATGCTTTTTCTGCCACCTGCAATACAAACATGAACCTCCGAATTGCGTTTTTTGAGAGTTCTCAATACATCACATAAGTTTTGCATAAAATCAAGAAGCGATTCTTGAGAATCAACATCGAAATAAGTATCAATTCCACGAATATCGCTTATGTAAATCTTATTTTCGTAATACTTAGTAAGATGATTGCTTAGCAGATTAGCTGATTCTTTTGTATCGTTATCTTTAGTTGTGAGGAGTATAACTTCATTTATTTCAATTCTCTCTTCCTTCAATTTATCTATAGCCTCGGTTACCACGCCGGGGCTGTCTCCCAAAGTTGCCACGAGGACTTTTTTCATAATCTGCTCCCCTACCAAATTGTCTTCACTAAACCTGATTCTCTTATTTTTTTATCGCTTGTTATTAGCTTAGCTTCATTTGCTAGAGCCACGGCAACTATCATTAGGTCTCGACTTTTAACTGTAGAAGATGAAAGATTTAGTCCCTTATCAAAAACAGTTTCATCGAGAGGAGCAATTTTAAAACTTTCTGATTTCGCCTCTATTCTAATTAAAACCTCATCAATAGTGGTAAAGGGAAAACCTTTTCTAGCAATTTTATCCAAGCATTCAAATAAAACTATTATTGGAATAAAGAGTATTGCCTCCCCTCTTTCTACTTTTTCGAAACACAGTCTTGCATTTTTAGTAAGCTTAAAATTTCCTTCAAGATACCATACGAAGGCGTTAGTATCTGTAGCAAAAGTTTCCTCATCCATTAATTAGGTGCGTCTTTTTCGATAAGGCCCCCCCTTTTTGGTTTTGGGTTCTGTTTCTCTCAGCATACCTCCAATTGGTTTTGAAAGATTTCCTATAAGTATTCGGCTTACATATCCAAAAGTTTCCAGGGCATCTGTGGTCGCCATCTTCTCCAATTGATTTCTCTTTTTAGATAATACTTCGTATATTTTCTGATACGTTCTCTGAGGTCTTTCTCGAAGCATGGGTGAATTAGAAAGTAGCTTAGCGAGACTTAACAACTTGCCCAAATCATTTTTGTTTCTAAAGTACTCTACGCATTTATTCCACTCGGTTCTTTCAACACCAATGAGTTCTTTGCTTAAGACTTCTGCAAGACTGATTTTTTCATCTACATTCATCAATAAACCCCCTTAGGGCAGGTTTTATCTTCTCTTGGTCTAAGTTGTTCCCTCAGCGCATTAAGTAACTCTGGGTTGATTAAGTCTGTTTTTTTCATGAAATCCTTAATGTATCGTTCGGTTATTTTCGTTGGATTTTCAATGGGATTTTTATAGAGACTACCGACTAACGGATTAAACCTGACCGTTCCAAAACATCTAGGCTTTGCACCCCCGATCTTAATCATATAATCCTGATCTACTCCCATAGCATGGAGAATAAGCGAAAGCTCTTCTTCGAGAAGGTTGCTAAACGAAAGAGTAAATTTGAAATGAGCACCATTACTCACGGCCTCAACAAACCTGTGGTTTTTCTCTGGATTTAGATTATTAAGAGGATTAAATTGCCAGTTTCCATAAAACTTGCGTTTACCTTTTCCGCGCTCGTCCTTCTCAACTACAGTAGGTGGAAAAAGGTCACCTATTTTCACAATATCTGATTTTATGTTTTCCAACGGATGTACATCTGAAAAACTAATTCTTCCTGCGTATGCCATGCCTCTTTTTCCCACCATCCCAAAGATTCTACAAGCTGGGCAAAGTCTATCCGTATTTTCACATCTTCTATGAGAATTTGGTATAGAAGGCCACTCATCTGGTTTTTTGTCACTTTTACCTGCCCATTGGCTTACACATGAGTTTGAAATAACTTCAGCTATGGCTCTTATAGAACCTTTAAGGCTTGTCCCTGGAATAGCTAGGTTTCCCTTTGACCGAAAGAAAGAATAAAATACTTTATCACCACGAAAATCATATCCGCCTGAGCCGACAAACAGATAATCGGAAACCACTTCAAGATCAAAATAAATCTTTCCCGTAAGACCTTTTTGAACCTCATGGCTTATAAATTTCTTCTTATCGGGTTCTTTCTTTGATACTGGAACATATACAAAAGGTTTTTCTTCTAAGGATGGTCGTCGGCTCATTGTGTTAACCTCCTCAGAGTTACAAACATAGGAACTCCTTCTTTGAGATAAATCCAACCTTCTCCTTTTTTAGCACTATCAGGGTAGGTATTAAAACAGGGATTATATCTTGAGGATTTGGGTCCCTTAGGTTCTATCAGGTAAAAGCTGGTTCGCTTGAGTTCACAGTTATCCAAGATAGGTTTTAAACCAAACTGTTCATCTTTAATCTCTTTTTCCGAGAAAACCATAACTCTAAATCCGTTTTCCAATTTCTCCCATCTGACTTCTCCTTTATCGTTAAAACTTCTTCCTTTAGGAGACAGTTCTGATGTAATATCTTTTTGAGGATGAGGCTTGTAGTAATCCAGGTCTTCCAATAAGGTAAATACTTCCTCGGAACCAAAGAACTCCTTAAGAAAGTTCTTTAAATCATCCTCTGACATTTGAGCAGAGTATATTCGCCCTTTCTTTTCCGAACTCACTTCAAAGCCTCCCTGAGATAAGTGATTGAAGCCTCTCCAATAGCTTTCCACCCCTCGAAGTCATAGATTCTCTTTACTCCAAGAATATCTTTGAACTCTTCCTTTGGTTCAATGCTTACATCAAAAAGATCACCCTTCTTCAACCCATAGTCATCTAAGTTCTTTTCTGAACTCATTTTCCCAATGCCCCATATTTCATTTTTGGGAGTATCACCAGCAAAGTTGAAGGTTGCTTTTTGCACCTTCGCTTCTATCTCTCCAAAGCCTCTATTTTTGCCGAAACCAACTTTTACCGTTCCTTCATTCATATCTCTTAGAGCTATTGTCAAAAGTCCTACACTCCAGGATTCAAAGTTGGTTAGGATAAATTTGGTTTTAAAACCGCCACTAACCGCAACTTCCATATCAAATGGTCCCTGGGCGACGGCATGGGTCAAACGGCTTATTGCTACTCCATGACGTATCTCTGTTTTAACATTGCTATTCGGGTATGAATCCAGTATTGAAATCCGACCTTTAAGCTTTGTGTTGCCAAACATTTTGCAGGCACGGCAGGAGCTTTTATAAATCTCTGAAGAGGAGACCCTGTCCCCGATATCTTTTACACAAACTTTCTCTAAAGGATTACAAGCTCCGTCTAGCGTCTCACCCTTAACGGTTCTCAATGCTTTCTCCACATGACTTCTTATAACCCCTTTCAAAGAAGAGCCGGGTATGTAAACAACTTCCCCTTTGCCGCTTATAAGAGTCCTAACAAATTGCATATCGGGAAGGGATGGATTTGGAGAGATACCGCCCGATTTTATAAGAAGGGGTGATTTGAGTGAAAGTTCGAGTTCCAATTCCAAGCTATTGAGTTGAACCCTGTGCATCTTGCCCCTCCTTCTTTAATCCACTTTGAAACTTGTCAACCAGAGTCTTAGTATCTACCGGATTTTTACTCCCCTTTATCACATAATCGAGGAGGTTTGACCCATTTACCATTTCCGTTTTAACTCCCTCCAATTTATTCCATCCAAGTCCGCTTGTGCTTTTTCCGCCAAGAGCCAACTCGCCCTTTTCCCAAGAGTGGAGCAGTGCGAAGATAAATCCGGCTTCCCATTCCTCAACGTTTTCAAAAATTATCTCTATTCCAAACTTTGCTCCTGAAGGGACTATTTCATAATCAAATTTAGCCCCGCTTTTTGCTGTTCCCGTATCCCTATCAATCGCAACTCCATCTCTGATTTCACTGCGACGAAGAAGATCTTTGTCATTTGTGAGATATGCATCCTTAAAATATATTCTCGAAGCAACGACTCCTGAGCCAAAAATCGAGCAGGCGGTGCAGGAATTGTCTAATATTAATTTCGTTAGTTTTTCATCGTCAATCTTATCGCTACCATTCTTGGCTTCGTCTTCTAACTCCTCAAGAGACTTTGCATATGGATTCATGCTTTTCTTTGGCGGAATGCACTTCTCTTTGTCGTCAAGCGGATTGCAAGCCCAAAGCCGCTTACCATTGTGGTTGTATCCCATTTCACCAAATGTCCTAAGTAACCTTTCAGCGAAAACTCTGAGGACACCTTTCAGTGAAGAGCCAGGAATGTAGGGTACTTCAAAAGCATCCTTTATTACGGGTAAATCCGTTCCTATAGGCTCTAGTGAAGTTCCCTTCCCTATGTGAAGCGGACGTTCCATTAATAAATCAGCAGTGATAAAGTAACGGTTTGTGAATTTGGAAAAATCGTTCATACTTCACCTCCTGCCGCTTTTTTCTCATCTCTCTTTTTAAAGGTGAAATATCGGTTAGCAAATCCAAGATAGAGACGTATGAGCTCCAAGTGTATAGCTTTAGTATCTTCTTTTGTTTTGTTCGCTATCTCCTTTGCTTTTTCTTCCAGACCCTTTAGCTTATCAATTAGCAAATCACCAAAAGCCTTTCCATCTGAACTCTTTGACCAACTTTCTCTCTTTGTATCTCTGCCCATTTGATAAAGAATAAAGTTCTCTATGACCTTGAATGAGCCAGATGAGGAAGCGAGATCGAGTAAGTTACGAAACTGAGTCTTTTCCAGCTTGCTGTTCGACACTTGCGTTGCATCTATAAGATTTTGTGAGTTCTCCACTAAGCTATCTAATATACTTTCTATCTCCCTTTTTGCCTTTATCCCAATCATACTTGCTCCACCTCCTTGTGGAATGGATGGCAAATTAAAACCTCTCCAAATCCCTCATTCGTTTTTTCTCCTAAGCCTTCTAGTTCAATTTTCTCTAACTCTTCGTAGGGGATGTCTTTCTCAGAGTCAACCTTGAAGACATAAACGCTTCCTATAGAGGTTCCCATATAGGTTTCTTTGTAAAGTCCCCACGCGGTTGACCAGCCGCTTATGAAAGTAGAAGAGTTGGAGATAAACACAAGTTCTGGCTTTGTTACTCTCCAGTTTAAATTAGGTTTAAGTGTAGGTAGCCCGTTTTGGTCCCTTAAAATCGCGGGAGAAAGAAGGTCGAGGGAAAAATAAAACCCCTGAGGTTCGTTTGGGAGTCCATTGCTAATAGATATAGATGTTAAGTCCTTCCATACCCTTCTTAGAATCTCATTAAAATCCTTCACTCTTTTTTCTATAGACTCGACTTTTACCTCAGACTCTTTTAATTCGACTTTTCCATAACCTCGCCCTGTAAGCCCGCCGATTCCTATAGTTTCAAGAGCTTCTTTTACTAACCTAACTTCTCCGTTTTCTGTCCAAACTCTTCCTACAAATACGCCCTTAGGTGCAAGTGCTGTAACACTATAGAGCATTTCTTTTTCTGCCGTGTTTCTTCTTCTGTTTATTGCTACTTTTGTTTGAGAGATTTTAGATGTAGTCACTTTTTTGTAATTTGTTTCCCTAATAAAAAACCCCGAAGCCCTGTCCGTTCTCCCATTGCAATCAGAGTCTTTATCGGAATATCTGCATTTAAAGTCAACTGGCACGGGAAACTTAGCTTCAGCTTTCTGAAGCTCGGCATAAGCCAGTGAAATCAAAAGTGAATCGAATATTCCATGACATTTTGGTTTAAATCCCGGTTCTCTTTTACATTCCAAGCTCGTTGCTGGAAATGGAAGAGCCCAAAGTGTCTCTCCCCTTGAAGGGAAGAAATTACCAAATCGAATCTTACTAGTGATTTCCCTAATTTCCTTCTCTCTTTTGCTTCTGACCAGGTACTCTCCTAAAGCTCCTAGCAAGAGGCCTCCAGGCAGATAATTTTTGGAGGATAAAAAAGAAGTATTAGGTTTTATTTCACCTAAATAGATTGGGGACTTTGGAGTTATAGATACGAAAATCTCTTCTTTCATCTGGTAACTATGTCCTCAAGAATAAGTTGTAACTCTTCAACCGATATTTCTTTACCATCAATATTTGCTTTAAAATCTTTAACCTTCATCCATCCAAGCCCTCTCGATTTCACCCCACCTATAGCAAAAGCCAGCTTCAATCCACCGTAGACTAGAGAGGCCGCCTCTTTTGCATTTTCCTCTAAATTGAATGAACCATGAATTTCAGTCCAGAATTCCTTAATCCACGCCGTTTCTAAATAAAAAAGATGATCCTTTTCAACGGCCTTTCTTCTTCTATTAATCCCGATGCCTGCTCTCGTATCTAGCAAGGATTCAGAAACAGGCTTGAGGTCATAGAACTTTAGTCTTCCTCTATTTTTAGGTGAACCGAAGTAAGTACAAACAATGCATTTATTGCACATTTCATCAGCTCTAGGAGCGTAGCAGGCTTTTCTCTCTTCGTAGGTTCTTAGAAACCTTTCAACTGAGTATCTTATTACACCCTTTAAACTAGTAGCGGGAATAGAGGGACTTTTGCTTGAATCTAAATAGGTACCCTTATCAACCCAGAGAATCGCTCTATCGCCTGAGGTGTGAAGTGAGGTTTGTAATTCTAGTAAAAGCTCAACTTGTAAGCTAACCATTTTTGCCAACTCCTATTTTCAGGAATTCAAGAATATCGTAAAGAGGTGTAGCGAAACCCTTCTCTATTTTTTCCCAAAGTATATTCGGTTCACCACACCCTAGTTTCTTAAATAGGTCTTCGGCCTTCTCTTGAAATCCGTTCTCTTTCCCCTCGACCGCACCTCTGATTAATTGGTAGAGGTAAAATCCATATGAAAAATGAATTCCCTTCTCAAGAGACTGTGCTAATTTGTAAATTTGTGAAGTTGCTATTTTTAAATCACCAATTCTGTCAAGAATAGCTTTAGCCTCTTCTAATGTATAGGGTCGTAGGGTGAGTGTGAGTTTCCCATGTTCTCTTTCATAAAAGTCTTTTAATAGCTCCTCAGCATCCTCCGAAGCTATAGAGGTTGTAAGATAAAGATGACAAACAGTACTTTTTATAGCCTCTTTTTCTTTAGCCTTTTTCTTAGTTTTCTTTAAAAGCCCTTCTGCCAAGCGTTCAGCGTAGTGCATAGAGTAACTAGATTTAGCTATTAAGATTCCACAGGAAGAAGTAAACTTTTCTTTTCCAAGTTCCTTTGCCAGTGCTTTTGTTCTCTCTTCAAATTCCTCAAGAAATTTTAAAGCAACCTTCCAGCTAAAAGGGGCGGGTACTAAGACCGCTACATCATCACCGCCGATATTTAGAATCTCGAATGGAAAGTAAGTGTTGGCTCCATCTTTCCTAATTGGATTGCCTGATAGACCAGAATACAGAGCTTCGAAGATAGCGTTTTCTGTAGCTTCTTTTAAACCCTCTGAGAAATGTCTATAAGAGGAAACAGACCTAACCTTTGAAAAGGTCTCTCCTATTTCATTACCATCAGCGTATATGAAAGCAACGTAATTACCTATACGGTCGAGATCAGGACAGGGAATAGCCTTCTTGATTTCTTCATTCACACCATAATTTTTCTCGATCCAATCTTTAAAACGATCTAAAAGAATGGTTCTATCTCTCCTTCCTTTATCCACGTTCTTTTTACAGATGGAACAAACTGTGAACTTTTCTGTCTCTATCTTATCAAGTTTTTCTGCTGCCCTTTTTCCACAATATTGACATCTTTCGGCAATAGGCAGAACTTCCAAAAAAGGAACTCTTTCTTTTGTCTCCTTTTCTCTTTTAAGCTCGTAAGCCAAACTCTGAACAAACTGTCCGAAGCCCTTTTTCTCCTTGAACTCCGATTTTTTCCCAAAATGACTTTCAAGAAGCCACTTTCCAATACCCTTAGCATTCTCAGAAATCGGAATGAACCCCTCTTCCACGTAAGGTTCTATTCCTCTCGCGAAGTTGAGGTAGCTTAAAGGTTTGATTACTATGCTTATCGTACAAACTGAGGTTTCAGCTAAATAGGCTTTTTCAATTTCGGATTTTATTGTGCCTGCCAGACTGACAGGAGCTATACCGAGAAATGAACCACCGCCATTATAAATCAAGCATTCAGGGGCTAAGTGTTTCGAGATAATTTCTTTTGTTCTTTCCAGATTCAGATTGTTTAAAATTTCGCTTGCTCCTCTAATTGCAGGAAGTCTTGTTGTTTCATAAACGTAAGATTTTATCCTGTCTGTGTCTCCAAGGATTAAAGCCAGTCCTTTTTCTTCTCCAAAAACATCTTTTTCAAGATCAATGGTTCCTCGGTTAATCTGCTCGAATTCGCTGTATGTTTTTATGTCTCTTATTTGTTTATTTTTATCCTCAATTTTTTGTCTATCTCCTGCCGAGGCTATAGAATCGGCTAAGCAAACAATCTTTTCTAATAAGCTCTCCGGGTTTTTTCTGAGATGATGACGCTCGATTTCTCTTAGAATCATCTCCTTAATAACTCCACCAATTCCTTTCTCATCCAACCATGACCGTGCATAATCTACACCCCTTTCAATATGTCCTATATGGGTTTCTTCAACTTTACCGTAGTCATGAAATAAAGATGCGATTCTTACTGAGGCTATGGCTTCATCTTCCGCTATGTCATAACCGCTTAACTCTAAAGTAGTTTTCCCTCTTGAGAGAAGCTCTTTAACGCATGCAACGGAAATTCCGGAAGTTAACAGAGAATGGTCTAAAAGGGTAATATAAGAAACCCTTGTATCCGCAAGCACTTTCCTGTATTTAGAATCGGACTTTAAAATCTCTTCATAGGCTTCATTCGCCAATTTGACCAAGTCTGTCATATTTTTCCCCGTTACTTTTGCCCTTCCCTATATCATGAAGCAGTGCCCCAATAACTATAGCCCTCTTCCTGGCGTCCATTTTTAATCCCCCATCTTTCATTTATACAAGTTTTTACCATATTATGTCAATTACCTTTTTACTCAGATCAGAAAAAATCTTAAGAACCCTTAAACATCGTCCATTCCACATACATAGGAGTCTAAACGACATCTAACAGACCACAAGGAAAGGCAAGGTTGCGGAAATATTGCCGCATACCTCCTCTAGGAAAGTAGTTATATTCTTCTTATACCCCGAACTCACATTATTTTAGATTTAGAGGATACTTGATTCGGCGCTAACAACGGGAATTGTAATCGCCTCGGTCAATCAAAATATCAAGAGTAGCTTTGTGAGAAAAAAATCCCCTATAATTATGAGCACAAGGGAGATCACGACTGTGAGTGTCGTAGCCCTCCCTACCCCTTGTGTTCCGCCCTCGGCATTCATTCCAATGTAACACCCAATAATCGCGACTATTAAACCAAAGAAAACTGTCTTTACTATACCACTGAGAAAATCGGAAATATCCACCTGCTGCATAACAGTCTGAACAAAGAGCCGGGGACTTACGTTTAGTTCAATGTTCGACATAACCATTCCGCCAAAGATCCCCGCAAAGTCGGCGATTGCGGAGAGAAAGGGAAAAGAAATTATGGCAGCAATAAACCTGGGAACAACGAGCTTCTTTATCGGGTCTGCTCCAAGTGTTCTTATTGCGTCAATCTGCTCCGTAACCTTCATTGAGCCGATCTCCGCCGTAATCCCTGAGCCTACTCTACCCCCGACAAGAAGGGACGTAATCACAGGCCCCAACTCCCTCACAATCGCAAGCGAAACGACCTGGCCCACGAGACCCTTTGCGCCAAACCTCTTAAACCCGTAGGCGAGTTGAAGCACCATAACCATCCCGATTGACACGGCAGAGAGTATAACAATCGGGATTGACTTAAACCCGATTTCATCCATTTGCTCCAGAATGAGTCGGAGATTAAGGGAGCGGGTAAAGCTGTATTGGACTGTTCTATATATAAGAATCCCCACACCTCCCAAATGCTCAAGAATAGAGATAAAGAACCCCCCAAGCCATGCAGTGAAATTCTTCATTTAATCACCCTAAACTGCGAGACGAATTTCTTAAAATCATCAAATCCACGATCGAAATTATCCGGTGAAGAGGCATATGTGAGATCATAGACGCAACTGCCTTTCTTCAGAACTACGGCGCTTAGCTTTATGGGAACGTTATCGAGCCTTCCCGCATAAGTGCTCTCAAGCGCCTTTTCGCCGTCTATACTCAATTCGCTCCTTTCAACCATCTGCTTATCCGCGATTCCGATAAATAGAGGCTCGGAAAGGGCTTTTAGGCTGTATTTGCCCTTCTGGTTGCATGTTGAATTTACGGTTATTGTCGCCCCAATCTTGCCATTCCAGAAAGCGAGGTCTCCACCCTCGATCTTAATCCCCTCCCAGTTATCTGAAAGCTTTCCAATCTCATAGCTGGTAAATTTAGACTCATAAACCTGTCCTGTGAGCTTACCCTTTGGGGTATCGGCAGAGGCATAGAAACGGGCAAATTTAACGATCGAACAGGAACTAAAAAGGGTAACAAAGAGGATTAAGATTACAAAGAGTCTCTTCATCTATATAGGCCGCATTTAGTTTAATCCAAATTCCCTATAAAAACCACATTAAAAACCCCTTATAGCAGGAACAGACAGGAATGCCTGTTCTACTATAACTATAACTTGAGTTCGACATAAAAAATCAGGGGTTCGCCCTTTTCTTTAAATCTTAAATGCACGTATTCACCCCGGCAGTATAGGCTATTGCCAAGGGTCGCTTCTCTTCGCCTCCCGTTTAAAAAATCAAATGGAACATATAGTAAAGAGAGCCTGCAATAAATGCCGCACCGGGTATAGTGAAAATCCACGCCCAAACGATCCGTAAAGTTACACCCCAGCGCACGCTGGTTAGCCCTTTAGACGATCCCACGCCAGAGATTGCACCCGTAATCACATGGGTCGTGCTTACAGGTATGCCAAGATGGGTGGCGAGGAAAATGCTCGCCGCGCTCGCAGTCTCGGCACAGAACCCCTCGATTGGCCCCAATTTGGTAATCTTCTGACCCATAGTCTTGACAATTCTCCAGCCGCCCACGAGGGTTCCTAGACCCATAGCCGCCTGAGCGCTAAGCACCACCCAAAGAGGAATGCTAAAGTTGTGAAGAAATCCCGCCGCAACCAGCAGTCCCGTTATGATTCCCATTGTTTTTTGCGCATCATTCCCCCCATGTCCCAGGCTATAAAGGGCGGCAGAAAGAAATTGGAGACGCCGAAACCATTTATTTACATAGGCAGGTGTGTGTCTATAGACCATCCATGTGGTGACAACTATAAAAATCAATCCCAGGATTAAACCAATAACCGGTGCAAGAAAGATAAAGGCTAGGGTCTTAGACCAACCGCTTGCGATTATTACATGGGTGCCTGCCTTTGCAATGGCTGCCCCGGCGTAACCGCCGATCAAGGCATGGGATGAGCTTGTCGGCAGCCCCAGATACCACGTGATGAGATTCCAGATGATGGCACCGACAAGCCCCATAAGAATAACGGGGGGGGTTACGGCATTAATATCAATTAAACCCTTGCCAACTGTTTTTGCTACAGATGTTCCAAAGACGAGAAAAGCAATAAAATTAAAGAAGGCAGCCCAGGCGACTGCCTGCCTTGGCGTTAATACACGGGTAGAGACAATCGTGGCGATGGAGTTTGCCGCATCATGGATACCGTTTGTAAAATCAAAGACAAGAGCGATAAAGATGATAAAGACGATAAAGACAAGGTGGGGATCAGACATTCTCGACAACTATTCCTTCGAGGACATTTGCCACATCTTCGCAACGATCAATTGCCTCTTCAAGCGTTTCGTATACGTCTTTCCACTTGATTATCTCAATTGGGTCATAAGATGAACTGAATAAAACCGAAAGCGCATTCCTGAATGTCCTGTCCCCCTCATTCTCGAGCCTATTAATTTCTATGCAGATGTTCAGTATTGAACCGGAATTTTTTAAATCCCTAAGCCCGCTTATGCCCTTTGCTACCTGTTCTATAGCCTTCTCAAGCACCTCAATTAAAGCCATAGATTCGGGTGTCGAGGTCTTTATCTTGTAGAGAAGAACCCTCTCGGATGTAGAATCAATAAGGTCAAGGACATCGTCCATCCTCGTTATGAGAGCGTAAATGGACTCACGGTCAATCGGGGTAATAAACGTTTTATGCAGGCTGGATACCGTCTCGTGGGTTATGTGGTCGGCTTCGTGCTCAACGTCCTTTATCTGCCTGGACTTCTCCTCGGCATTCGATAAGTCCCGCATCATCTCCTTAAGAAGCCTTATCCCACGAATCATCTTCTCCGATGCAACGTCAAAGTAATCGAAAAACTTTTCCTCTTTTGGCAGGAGTCTAACCATGAAATCACCTCATAAGATATTTATACCACATCGAATTTAATTATCCTAGTTTAACACAAATAAATCCAGATAAATCAGAACAAAGAAAGCCCAGATTTTACGGGGATTTTTCTCACCTTGCTATACTTTTATATTGTTTGTGTAGATTGTCCCGATGTGTGTTAGAATTCACTATCAACCACTACCAATTTCACTACTAGCGGGAGCAGTGATAAGAATAAAAATGGCTAGGACAAGAGTCGAAACTAAGCCCTAGCCTAAATGAGATTATGAATAATTTAATGGAGATAGTAGAAGAAAAGATATAAACTCATCGGCGGAGGCAAATAGAATTTGAGCAATGTCGTGATTTATACAACGACCTATTGTTCCTACTGCCGTGCGGCAAAGGCACTTCTCGATAGCAAGGGTGTGGAATACGAGGAAATTGATTTAACAAAAGACCCCACAGCAAAGAGAAGGGTGATGGAAGAGATGGGCTGGAGGACTGTGCCCATAATTCTGATTAACAAAAAACTCATCGGCGGCTACGACCAGCTTCGAGGACTCGAAAGGGAAGGAAAATTAGACGAGATACTTGGGTCTAAATAGCATTCATTAGAATAAACCCATCCTTATTAACTCCTTACACAAAGTGACCCCTAGAAAATGAGCATCAGAGGGAATCTTGCTTGAAAAGGGCTATTCTTTGTGCGACAATAAAAAGGCAGAATCATCCTCAGGGGTCAATGAGATGGTCAAAGTACTGCTGGTTGAGGACGATGAATCCTTGAGAAACCTTTATAGCAAGGTTCTCAAAGACAATAAATACGAGGTGGAGACGGCTGTTGACGGCGAGGACTCCTTTATCAAGATAAACTCCTTTAAGCCCGATGTGATTATTCTTGATATTGAGATGCCCAAGCTAAACGGTATTGAAGTTTTAAACATTTTAAAAGCTGACACTGAGTTGAGAAAAATCCCGGTAATAATGTTTACGAGTATTTCAGATTCAAATAAATTAAATGAGTGTTTTAAAATCGGGGTAAAGGGTTACATTATGAAAGACAGCTCCACCGTATATGAGAATGTAAGAAAAATTGATCTGTTTGTAAAATCATTACAGTGAGAACACCCGTGATTCGCTGCTCTATGCAACCTATCTCACCAACCATTCTCTCCCCTGATTAATAAGGATTAAAATTACTGTAAATGATCCCAGTAGAAGAGGCTCGAAGGTTAATTTTAGAAAATACAAAGGTTCTGGAACCCGCTGAGATTCCCCTCACTGAAGCGGGGGGGGTTGTCCTTGCCGAGGATATTATCAGTCCTGTGGACCTTCCCTATTTTACAAACTCCTCAATGGACGGCTATGCCCTGAAAAGCAAAGATACAAAAGGGGCAGATGAAAGTAGTCCCGTTCCGCTGAAAATTGTAGGAGTAATCAGGGCGGGCGATTACCCGAATTTCTCCATTAGAGATAAAGAAGCCGCAAAGATTATGACCGGCGCCCCCCTTCCCGAAGGGGCGGATTCGGTCTTGATGGTCGAGTATACAGAGGAAGAGAACGGAACCGTAAAAATTAAGAGGTCGGTAAGTCCGGGCGAAAACGTCAGGTATAAGGGGGAGGAGATAAGAAAAGGGGAAGTCGCCCTCCAAAGGAAAGCGACGATTAACCCCGCGTCCATCGGTTTTATCGCGGAGCTTGGGATTAAAGATGTAAGGGTCTATAGAAAGCCGAGGGTTGCCCTTCTCGTAACGGGAGAGGAGGTCGTCGGACTTGATGAGGAACTGAAGCCCGGAAAGATCAGGGACACGAACTCCATAACGCTCCGAGCCGCCCTTTCTCAGGAAAAGGCAGAGCTTTTATACCTTAGACGGGCAGGGGATGAGATCAGGGACATTGAAGAGAAATTGAGAGACGGATTCCAATGGTGTGATGCATTAATCGTAACGGGCGGCATTTCGGTTGGCGATTACGATCACGTTAAGGACGCCCTTCGGAACCTGGGGGTAGAAGGGATTTTCTGGAGGGTCGCACAGAGACCCGGCGGGCCTATGTTCTTTGGTAAGAGAAATGAAACCCTAATTTTCGGTCTCCCGGGGAACCCTGCCTCAACGCTTGTCTGTTTTTATGAGTATGTAAGACCTGCAATTAGAAAAATGGCCGGGAAAAAGGACGTACTTCTTATGGAGATTGAAGCCACTCTCTTAGAAGAGATAAGAAAAAAACCGGATGGCAAGACCCACTTTCTAAGAGGGCTTTTGGAGAAAAGGGACAATTCATTCTATGTAAAATCCGGCGGCACCCAAGGCTCGCATATTCTCAAATCATTTGCCCTGTCAAACTGCCTCATTATCGTTCCGGGGGATGTGACCCATATTCCATCCGGAACCAGAGTAAATGTACATCTACTTCCCGAGTGAATCTCGATTTTCTTCTCTACTGACAGCTCCCGGTAAATTTTGCCACTTCTTTGCTCCCCGAAATCATCACCGTCTGGCTGGGCGGTGTGAAACTGCACCCTGCCTTGCTGGGTGTCACTATATAACTCCCGTTGGCCAGCGATTGAAACCGATACTTCCCCAGTGCGTTTGTCGTTTTTGTATCTGTGCATTTATTGGGGCCATTGAGCGTCAGGGTAACGCCTGGTATTGCACTCCCCCTCGCCGCCTGTATCGTTCCTTTAATGACAAAAGAACCGGTTCCAACACAGTTCAGATCGGTTTTTACCATATATATCCTGCCCTTGGCGTAATCTGCTATGTAGAGATTACCAGCTTCATCCTCGCCGAACGTGCTTATGGTATATGGGGTATCGAGGAGGAGGGTGGTCTGCCATGCGGAGCCGTCAAACTCCAATCCCCAGACTCGTCCCGTACAATAGTCCCCGTAGAAATAGATGCCCTGAATATCCGGATAATCCGCTCCACGGTAGACGAATCCGCCAGTAACGGCGCAGCCTATTGAATCATTCGATCCATGGTTATATTCAGCCACGGGCGGCGAGTACAGACTCGGCGGAACACATCCAGACGGCGGATTAAAACACAATGATCCCTCCAGTATATTCCAGCCGTAGTTTTCCCCACCCATGCTCGAAGCCGATTGAAAATCAACCTCTTCACGCGTATCCTGACCCACATCGCCAATGTAGAGATCATGCGTCTGCCTGTCAAATGAGAAGCGCCAGGGATTGCGCAAACCAAGCGCCCAAATCTCGCCTCGATAACCCTGGGTTTGAGTATATGGATTGGTGGAAGGAATGGTGTATGTGGTCGGGTTTTGCCTGGTCGGGTTTCCAGATTCAACGTCAATCCGGAGTATCTTGCCGAGAAGTGAATTTGGATTCTGCGCATTGCCGCTTGTGTCCCCAGCCCCGCCGCCATCCCCTGTTCCCATGTATAAGTAGCCATCATCAGGACCAAAGGCGAGCTGGCCACCATTATGGTTAGCGAATGTCGGATGTCCAATAGTTATCACAACTTGTTCACTGCTGGGATCGGCCACATCCGGATTGATAGTTGAGTCGGGATTGACCTTTAAAAAGTAGCGCGCCAATACAATGTTGCCGCTCGTGTTTGTGTAATAAACATAGAAATACCCCTTGCTCGCGTATCCGGGTGGGAAGGCAACGCTGAGAAGTCCCCGCTCCCCGCAGCAGCCCACGCGGCTGGCAATATTCAGAAAAGGCGTACTTAGAAGAACGCCGTCTTTTATAAGACGGATACGCCCAATCTGCTCTACAACAAACAGCCGTCCGCTGCCATCGCCAGCATGAGTAATGTAAACGGGCTGGCTCAGTCCGCTAAACTCCTGTGTCAGAGAGACCTGTGGCCAGATAACACCCCCCTGCGCAACTGTTTCTGATCGCCCGGAAAGCACCCCAAACCACAATAGGAGGCCAGTTCCTGTCAGGGCAATCACACGCAATATCGCCTTCATGTCCCCTCCGGCACGGCTTTAACGAAAATATATCGTTCACCGAAACGGAAAGTCAACCTTTAATGACAGGCGTTTCTATAGGATGAATACCAAATACTATGGATTAGAGGTGCATTGAAAAGGGGGTTGTCATTGTGAACATCTAAATGATGTGAAGCAATCTATCTTTAGATTGGTTCGTCGCGGAGTTTACACTGAATGAAGTGAAGGGATCCTAGCAATGACGGCTCCCATTTATGCACAGTCAAATAATAGAATTGGTAGAATAGGGGTGTTTTCACAGCCCGAGAATACGGATGACAAAATGAAAGCAGGGTATATTCACTAACCTAACATGTTCTTAATTCTCTCTGGAATTTTTCTTGCTGACTGAGGGTTTGAGGCAAAATGTATATGTGTGTATGAGGCAATGGTGTTTTTAATATAAATTCCATCCTTTCCAGCCCCTCCCGTTGACCTGTAAGCGAATCTCAGCTCCCCCTCGTGGACAAGCCTTGAGTAGTGGAACTCGTGTCCCCTGAATTCATCGCCTGACTCAAACAATCCCGCTCTGGTCTCGACACAGACCTCCCTGTAGCCAAGAGCCTGAAGCCTTGAGTCCATAACCGTTTTTACCGGTATAACACCAACCATACGGAACCCCTTTCCATCAACCGTTTGTATCCGGTTTCCCAAGTACATCAAACCTCCGCATTCGGCATAAACCGGCAAGCCCGAGATTGCAAGACCCCTTATTTCCTCTCTCAACTCCCGATTCCTCTCAAGAACATCGGCATAAACTTCGGGGAAACCCCCGCCTATATAAACCATGTCGAGATTGGGAGGGAGTTTTTTATCCCTCAATGGGGAAAAAGGGACGATTTCACAACCGTAGAACCTCAAAAGATCGAGGTTGTCCTCATAGTAAAATGAAAAGGCCTCGTCTCTGGCAACCCCTACCCTTACAATAGGCTCTCTGGGACTGCCCAGGAAGATTGCCCTTTCATAAGATGGTAAATGCGGAGAATGGTTCGCAATCTTGAGAATGAATTCTATGTCGGTGTGATTCTGTATAAGCGCCGCCATTCCCTCGGCTTTATCGTTCAGATTAGGTTTCTCTCCCGCAGGAATGAGACCCAGATGGCGCCCTTCGAGGGATATGTCATCTTTCATTGGGATTCCGCCCAGAACCCGAATCCCGGTTTTCTCCTCAATCGCCCTTTTCACATGATCCAGATGCGCCTCTCCCCCGATTCGATTTAATATCACTCCCTCTATCCTTACCTCAGTGTCAAAGAGCTTGAACCCCAAGACGGTTGCGGCGATGGAGGTTGAACTCGCCTCCGCATTTACGACAAGAATGACGGGAGCCTTTAGAACCCTAGCTAAGTGCGCGGTGCTTCCCCTATCGTCCGGATACGCTCCGTCAAAGAGACCCATGACCCCCTCTATCACCGATATATCCGCCCCGACGGAATTCCTCTCGAAGAGTTCAAGCGCGGCATCCTCGCTCAACATCCAGAGGTCGAGATTCCTCCCTTTTCTCCCGGTAAAGACCTCATAATACGACGGGTCAATATAATCGGGGCCGGTTTTAAACCCCTGGACCTTGAGCCCCCTTTTTGAGAAAGCCCTCATAAGTCCGAGTGTGGCCGTCGTTTTGCCTGAGCCGCTCTCTTCTCCGGCGATTATTATTCTGGGAAACAAACTCATAATTTTCTCCTATCTATTGGAAATTCTCTGTGAAATTGACGGCTGTTTCAAGTCCTCTGAAGTTAAAAGTGAAATTGAGCCCTCAGTCCAGGGACAATCACCGGGTGAACCGATCCATCACCCCCCGGATTTGCGACGAGCTGGAAATCAGGCGTTAGATGAAACCCGGTGGTAGAGCCGTCGCCGGTTACCACGAACTTGTAATAGATTTCAATATAGTGCTCTATTTCAGAAAAGCCCGTAGCCTCCTTATAATCACCGCTCGGAATCGCAATCCCATATGCTATTCCTATAGCATCATTAGGCCGACCGATCGGCGAGCCGGATGTAACCAATCCGGCGCTGAAGGCACTACTAAACTGAGACACGTCAGGGTCCTGAAAACCCATTCGCGCCCAAAATCCCACGAAATCCGAGAGCTGCTGATCTAGGCTAGCCCCCACACCGACATTCCTCCCCTCAATCCGAATCTGATCCGATGAGTCAATCAGACTGCAATCGAGAAATACCGTTGGATCACTCTTACCCCTACAATGGGGTGTCAGCCTTCCCCACCCGTAAAGGCGATAGTTCCCCTCTCTCCCAGCCCAATGTGTTGTGAGACTCAACTGCCCTATCAAGAAGGGATGATCAAAGAGGCTCTTATAATTCCCATCCCCCTGAAACCAACCAAGGGAAATTGCCGATGTCTTTGTTGGATATGCTACCAGGACAACCCCTAATCCGAAAAAATTGACGCTCCCACCCCAGTCGATTGCGTTGTTGTTATTAAAAGTTTGAGCAATATACTGAAATGTCTCCTTATTTGCGTATTTATTCTGGTCAAAATAGCCCGTAAGGTCAATCTTACCTAATGTAATCTCAACATAATCCCCAAACAGGTGATGTGTATACCAAGCCTCGTTAACAATATCCTTGGGAATAAAGGTTTCCACATCATTATTAGGACCGGTTGTATTCCCATCGGGGCTTGTAAAGACCGGAGGAAAATCCGTCAGCCCTGATCCATGTTCGAAATCGAACCTCAACCGAAAGGACCCTTTATCACCTATGGAGCCATCAAGCGATAAGTCGGCGGAAAATTCAACAGCAGCCCCGTCTCCCCCAAATTCCTTAGGGTTGTTCAGGCTCCCCTGAAAGATTCCCGTAAGACCACCGCTAATCTTGATTCCAAAGGCCTTAAAGATGGGGAGGTCTTCGGCCTTCTTTTTCAGATTCTCTATCTCATCCGCTTTACTGGTATTACACACCAGAGAGATAAACAACACAAGCAGACCCATCCGCTTCCACTGCTTTCGTCCTATCTTCAAACAAATTCTTATCCTATTTAGCACGCAAAGCAGCCTCTTCAATTTTTCTCAATGAATAACCCGTCGAAACCGGTGTCCACATAGTACGATTCCCTCACGCTCAAAAGTTTGCAATCCGAGCGCTTTCCTGTAATACTTTGCACAAATTGAATTCTTTGAGTAACCCGGGTGTTATAATAAGCTCACGAACTGATTTTTAGCTACTTATAATACACCTACTTATATGATGAATTCAATTACTTAAGGAGCATTGGGATGAGATTCATAAAGCTTCTATTCATACTATTTCTAACCTCTACCATGGGAATCAGGGCGATGGCTGAGTCTTCAGTGGAAACAAGGCTTCAAGACGCATCAAAGGCCTACTCATCCGGCAAATATGCCGAATCCGCAGAACTCATAGAGCAGGCATTAGAGGAGGTAAGAGTGAAGGCGCCACTTACCGTAAAAAACTTCTATCCCGTGAGAAGAAAAGCCGATTATTTCGGCGCATTTGAGCCAAGAGAGAGCAACGTTTACGAAAGCGCAGAAGCCCTTTATTTTTACCTTGAACCCAAAAACGTGGTTTTTGTAAAAAAGGGAGGGGCGTACACAGGAGGATTTTTCATTGATATAGCCATTAAAGACGACAAGGGTGAAGTAGTGTTTGAGCAGAAGAAGTTTTTGGATGCCCAGTTTAATTCAAGGGAGCCGATTCACGACCTCTTTACAAACGTAACCCTCACTATGCAGGCGCCCCTGTGGGGACCTACAACGTGGCGTTCACAGTGAGGGATCAAAACTCAGATAAATCGGCTACGGTTGAAAAAGAGGTTAAAATCAAGTAGAGGCCCTTTCGTGATTGCTTTTTCTATACTCCAAATTCATTCATGCGCTTCTCCCTCTCCCTCCGAATGGTCTCTATTTGGGTGAGCCACACCGGCTTTATGGCGAGAGGAGGGGTGCTGGAATCGGCGCCAAAAGGGCGGAAATCCGGAGAATATCCACGCAATAAACCCCCAGATGCCCCACCACAGGGCGGAGAAAAGGAGGACTGGAGTTAGGTTGTGGAGGCTCAACAACCCTCCAATCCCTTTGGGGTCTGCAACGTATATTATGTAGCCGATAGTAAAAAAATAGCTCACGGGATAGAGGATTCCCCAGAAGCGGCGAGCAGATACATTCGGCATCAGAGCTTGAAAGGCTCCATAGCTGTTGCGATTCACCTGGAACCACCAGAGCACAGGACGAAATGTCCATCCGCTCTCGTTGACAACCCTGCGAATCTCTTTTTTGGCTTGAATGGTGTTCAGAGAAAATTTATAGACCCGGCCTATGCGCGGCGGGAATCCCGGCTGAATTCCGTATGCTATACCCGTCCAGACGACATCAATATAGCCCCAGAGGGCATAAATAGACCAATTGAATCGCGGCCGCCATCCATCAAAGCCTAGAAAGAAGTTAGACCACCTTACCATCTCAAACCAGCGCACCTCGTGTTGCGCCTCATCGAGCAGGGCACGAGCACGGTAGATAACCGTGAGCTTAACCTTTGCAAATATCTCATACCAGGATTTGTCCACAACGTCCCAGTTGAGTTCCAGGTCGCAGTCCTTTACTTCAACAATACGATAGGGCCTATCCCCCTTATTAAGGGCCAAAAGACGCTGCCTAAGCTCGTCTCCGCTAACGGGTTTTCTATTGCGAGGGGGCCGCCTCAACGTGAGGGTAATTGTGAACTCCATCATGGCAAAGACCATGAATATCGCAAGTAAAAAGCCTGGAACAATCCACCACCCATTCCGCTCGACAAGCGACATTGTGACCTCTCTTTCAACTGGATTCACTGCCTTGCAATACTCGAACCCCTCATTTATTCGGACTTACCGAACGATTGGAATCAAACGGATAATCGTCATATTGATTTGGCACCCCATCGCAGTCAATATCAATTCCGGGGTCGCATGGTTTATGTGTACCCTTTGCCCTTCAGAACTCGTCACAACAAATGGAAGTACCAACGCCCAGCATATCGCCCAATTCCCCTTTCACCTGATCGCACGCTCCCGGTTTATTTTTTGGGACTATATGTTCTTTAGTAATCCTTTGACCACAGAAAAAGGCAACGGCGCGACAGGCTACCTTCTGTCCTTCCACGAAGTGCCCCTCTCTCAATTCCGCATTGACTCTATCCGACTTCCCCTCTTTTCCATTGCACTCACCAAACCAGGGCGGCTGGCTCCTAGTAGTAGATGTTCCGCTATACGGTGATGGAGTGGCTTTACCCCCTCCTGTCGGCTGATTACCCTCCTCCCCTCGAAACCACGTTATTTACAAATTTGTCAAATGGAAGGTCATACGGTTATTTATAGTCTAGCTTTGACACGCTCCAGCGTTCCCTCAATGAGGGAGCGTATCTCTTCAAGCCTCTCCTTCGTCCTCGCCTCAAATCTGAGAACTAGAGCGGGTTGAGTGTTGGATGGTCTTATAAGCCCCCACCCATCGGGAAACTCAATCCTCACACCGTCTATGTCAATAACCTTGTATTCCTTTTTGAACTCCTCCTTTACCTTTTCTACCAAATCAAACTTTATCTCATCCGGGCACTCAACTCGAATCTCAGGTGTAGCGAATGCAGGGGGTATTCCATCGAGGAGTTGAGATACCTTTTCCCCCGTTTTTGAAATAATCTCAAGGAGCCTTAGTGCCGCGTAGACTGCATCATCGTATCCAAAGAATTTATCACCAAAAAATATGTGTCCGCTCATCTCACCGGCCAAGACCGCTCCCTCTACCTTCATCTTATTCTTCATTAAAGAATGGCCTGCCTTCCACATGATGGGCTTTCCGCCGAGCCTCTCTATCTCCCGATATAGCCTAGTTGAAGATTTCACCTCGCCGACTACTTTAGTTCCTGGAATTCGCCCAATCACATCCCTTGCAAAAATGACAAGAAGCATATCGCCCCAAATCATATTCCCATTTTCATCAACAATTCCTATTCTATCCCCGTCTCCATCAAAACCGATTCCCAAATCGAGCCTTTCGCGCCGAACCGTATCTATTAAGTCCCTGAGATTCTCCTCCACAATCGGGTCTGGATGGTGATTCGGAAACCTTCCATCGGGCGTAACGTAAAGCTCGGTTACTTCGCATCCAAATTCCTTTAAAATCTTGGGCGCAACTATCCCTGTCATGGCGTTTCCACAATCAATCGCAACCCGGATTCCCGGCTTTATCTCCACATTTTCCCTGAGAAAATTCAGGTACTTATCCATTATGCTAGCCGTCTCGACTGAACCCGCGCCCTTTGCAAAGTCGCCGCTTTCGGCAATCTTTCTAATCTTCTGTATTTCCTCCCCAAAAAGCGCCTCTTTTCCCACACAGAGTTTAACACCGTTGTATTCAGATGGGTTGTGGCTTGCCGTAATCATAACCCCGCCATCTATATCGAGGTTGAATAGTGAGAAATAAACCATAGGCGTCGTCACCATGCCTATATCTATAACGTTTATACCGGTTGATGTAATCCCATCACTTATGGCTCCGGCAAATGCGGGGGAACTCAGCCTACAATCCCTTCCGAGTGATACCCTTTTCTTTCCCATTCTTCTCATATACGAGCCATAGGCCTTTCCAATTCTCTCAATAATCCCTTCATTAAGGTCTTCTCCAACAACGCCCCTTATGTCGTATTCTCTAAATATCTGTGGGTTAATCTGGTTCAAAGGTATCCTCCTGAACTAAGTATATAGAAATTTTACAATCTGTTAGGCTGAAAAGAAAGAAAAATTGCAGCCCAGCCCCCACTTGACTATATCCCTCCAATCCCAAATACTCTTTCTACAATGAACGACTATCCATCTTTTTTAAGCCTCATCAGGGGAGAAATCTACACGGTCTCAGGGCTTACGGCGAGGATTAAAGATGTTATAGAGACAGAAGTGGGATACGACTACATCTGGGTTGTGGGGGAGATTTCAAATTTTAGAGGCAACTACTCAAGTGGCCACTGGTACTTCTCACTGAAAGACGAGGACAGCCAAATCTCCGCCGTCTGTTTTAAATGGATGAATCAGTATATAAGGTTCAGACCCGAAAATGGAATGGAGGTCATATGCTGCGGGCAGGTGGGCGTATACGAAAAACAGGGAGTATACCAAATAAATGTCAGATACATAGAACCCAAGGGCATTGGGGCGCAGGCGCTCGCGCTTGAGCAGCTCAAAGAAAGACTCTTATCAGAGGGGCTGTTTGCAGAAGAGAGAAAACGCCCCCTGCCCTTTCTGCCACAGAGAATCGGTATTGTCACATCCCCTTCAGGAGCGGCAATAAGGGACATTTTAAAGGTGCTCGGAAGAAGGTTCCCAAACCTTCACATACTGGTCTCTCCAACACGCGTTCAGGGCGATGAGGCCCCTCAAGAGATTGTCAGAGCCTTAAGGAGGCTTTATGGAATCGAGGGAATTGATTTGATCATCGTAGCACGAGGCGGAGGCTCAAAAGAGGACCTCTGGGCTTTTAATGAAGAGGCCGTAGCACGAGAGATAAGCGCATCCCCTGTTCCTGTAATCTCCGCCGTAGGGCATGAAATTGATATTACGATTTCAGACCTCGTATCAGATATACGCGCCTCCACTCCCTCGATGGCAGCCGAGATCGCCGTAAGGGAAAAGAGGGAGCTTATGGAGGAACTCAAGGATTTGGAAAGTAGAATGGCAATGGCGCTCAAAAAACGGATTGAATTCTATGAGAAAGACATCTCTCGAATCCAATCCGATCTTCAAAGGGCGATTCGGATAAAACTCGATGAGGCGGCATCGGAACTCCAGACGCTTTCCGGAAAAATGGGTGCACTGAGTCCGCTCAAGGTTCTGGAGCGCGGATATAGTATCGCCTATAAGCTCCCTTCAATGGAGGTTATCAAGGAATCGAAAGGGTTAAGATCAGGAGACGAGGTTCTTATAAGGCTTCATATTGGGAAGGTAAAATGTTCGGTTGAGGATATTGAGGATTAATGCTATTTCGAGACACAAACAAATATAGGTGGTCATTAGAGAAACTCAAGATTGAAATTATCGAGTGATAAGGAGACATTTATGCAGGTTCGATATGATAAAGAAGTGAACACCGCCTATATTAAGCTTTCATCGAAACGACCCGAGGGGGCAATTGAGATATATGAGAGAGTTATATCCTTCATATAACAGGAGATGATAAAATTGTGGGAATCGAAATACTTGAAGCAAGTGCCACATCCCGATTAAATATATCTCTAATTTAGAAAAAGTTTCTATTTTCTCTAGACTATACTTTATTCATAACGCCTGTTATCTTAAATTACAGAGGTCAGAAAGATGCCCAAAACGGTTAGTATAGAAATCCCAGATTCAATAGTAGAAAAATATGGTAGTTCAGATGAATTGGAGCGTTCCATATTTGAGGATATTATCATCAGTGAGTTTCAAAAGACAAATCTTACGATTCGTGAGAGCGCTAAGCTTCTCGGTTTGACCTATGAGGGATTTATAGAGCTGCTCGGAAAACGAAAGCTTCCGTTTGCCAAAGCAACAAAAGAAGAACTAGAAGAAAGCTATAATGACTTTGAAATTTTTATGCAGAGCTATGGAAAACCGTGATTGTCTCAGGGGGTCTTGGCCCCACAGTCGCACCGTTGCTGTCCAGACCGGCGCCGCATCGGACGCAGCAGAAGCGGCCCGCCGATGAGATGGATATGACATTGATGATGCAGCTTGAGGTACATCATCTAAGCGACGTAACTCTTTTCAGTCCGAATTGAATAGTGCTTACGCCTTATGGTATCACGAACTCAATCGAGCAGAAATTCAATAGAATAAAGTCTTAGTTCCCAAAATATGCCTTTAAATATGACTTCTGTGCTTGACCTCTAGGCATAAGAGTAAGATTTCAGGGCCCTTAGAAACCCAAAAGGCGTAGAAACTCAAGCTTTTCTATCCTGGCATATTATTTGCTAAATTTAATTATTAGCGAACTTGGTCAAGCCATGGTTCGCCCACAATGAGCAATCATAAGGTCAAAATAAACTTAAGATGAAACCAGAAATTAATGCGAAAGTTTTAGAGCTTGCTACTATTTATGAGATAAGTAAGGTTCTGACCTCTACTCTTGATTTCAGAAGGTCAATTAATTCTGTAATGAATATACTGGATAAATTCATGGACATGAAATACGGCACAGTAGTGTTGTCTAATACCGAAACGCGAGAGCTTTCTACATTTGTCGCTCTGGGAGCGAATGAGGAGGAGAGAAGATTAAGGACATATAGAATTGGAGAAGGCATTATAGGAAAGGTTTTTAAAACCGGCTCTCCTATGGTTATCTCCGAAATTAGAGATGAGCCGAGCTTAAGGGATCAGATTAAATTTCATGACGAAAATCAGAGGGCTTCATATATATGCGTTCCTATAAAAGCGCGTGAAAGGGTGATGGGAACACTAGGCGTTGTTTTTTATGGAGAAGAGGTATCTTTTTCTATGGAAGATGGAATTAGGATTATCATTATGGTTGCCTCTCTAATAGGTCAAACGGTAGAACTTAGCTATATGATTAATAAAGAAAAGGAAAAACTCATAGAAGAGAAAGCGCATCTCCAAAGGGAGCTAAGGGCAAAGTATAGATTAGAGAATATAGTCGGACAAAGCGAGGGTATGAAAGAGGTATTTGAGACGGTGCACCGTGTGGCTACCACCAAGGCCACGGTTCTTCTCAGGGGTGAGAGCGGAACGGGTAAGGAACTCATAGCGCGGGCTATACACTATAACAGCCCCAGAGCCCAGGGGCCCTTTATTAAACTCAATTGCGCTGCACTTCCAGAAACACTCCTTGAGTCGGAGCTTTTTGGACATGAAAAGGGATCGTTCACAGGAGCCGCATATGAGCGTAAAGGGAGGTTTGAACTCGCCGATGGTGGAACGATCTTTCTCGATGAAATTGGAGACACTCCCATACCAACTCAAATGAAGCTGCTCCGTGTCCTTCAGGAAAAAAAATTTGAAAGACTGGGCAGTTCAAAAACGATCTCGGTAGATGTGCGTATTATTGCCGCAACCAATAAGGATTTAGAGAGAGCCGTAGCTGCGGGCAGCTTTCGAGAGGATTTATACTACCGGCTTAATATTGTGCCTATATTTCTTCCACCTCTAAGGGAGAGAAAAGAGGATATTCCGGTTCTCATGGAGCATTTTCTGCAAAGGTTTAACGAGGAAAACAGAAAGGGTGTCAGAATTTCAGATGGGGCAATGGATTTAATGCTCGAATATTCCTGGCCCGGGAATGTAAGGCAGCTTGAGAACTGTATAGAAAGGCTTGTTATTATGGCGGATACAGAGACTGTTACAGAAGAGGACCTGCCCTATGAGATAGTGTCGTTCAATAAAGAACCACCCAACGTGGAGCGAACAGGAATTGAAAACATGTCCAGTTCTTCTCTTACAAAAACGGTTGAAGAGATGGAGAAGGAATGTATAATAAAGGCGCTTCAAAAATGCGGCTGGATTAAATCCCATGCGGCGATGCTCCTTAAGATTTCCCTTCGCCAACTCGACTATAGAATAAATAAGTATGGGATTAAGGTTAGAAAGCCCTGGGAGGAATCCTAATTTCTCTCGAATAGCTATGCGCCTCTAAAAACTAAACCCCTTCTCATTCGATTCTCATATTCTCTTCCATGGTATTCTAAGTCCTCCATATAATTTATATTGTGAAATATGAAATTCGGGTCTCCAAATTCTGAAATTGTCTCCTCATCAATGAAATAGGTTTTGTAGCTCTGAGAGATTATTTTGAAGACTCTGTTCAAAGCGAGTTCATGTGACTCAAGTAAGTTTCCAATCTTTTTTAGTGCAATCTTTGGAACCAAAGAAGGCAGTGGGTAGGCATTTCCGAAAATCGTGGAGTACATAATTTCATAATATTGCGCCTTTTCTTTCATAAAGAGGAGAAATTCAACGGGTAGAAACGGCATATCAACCGGAATGAAGAGCGATTTCTCTTCTTCTATTTTTTTCAAGGTTGAAGCTATGCCACCAAGAGGCCCATTGCAAGGGCAGTCATCCACAATCAGATCATAAAGATCCACTATGGAATATGCCGGGTAGGATTTAGCAGATGTTAGAAAATCATTATCAACGGAAAGGTACGTTCTCAGATTAAGTGATTTTGCTTTTTCAATGGCTATATTGATGAGACTCTTTCCGTATAGGTTAAAAAACCTCTTATCCTGTCCAAACCTCAATGATCTACCACCGGCAAGAATCGTTATTGCAATACTCATAAAAAACCATCCCTCCTTTAACCCCCGATTTGAGACATGGTCCGACTCGGACGAATAAACCCGGAGCGATTGATTAGATGCCCCCGTTCTTTCTTCTGTATAGCGCCGATAATCACTTGTTTGATAGTTTCATCCCCTGTACCCTCCCGGAGCAACTTCTTGAAATCCGTTTCTTTCAACGAAAAGAGACAGGTACGGAGTTTTCCATCCGATGTGAGACGTACGCGATTGCAATGGTTGCAGAATGGCTCGCTCACAGAACTTATGAATCCGATCTCGCCTACCCCATCCTCAAACACAAACCGGTCTGCTGGCTCATTTCCCCGATATTCGATGGGTAATAACTTTTTACCCAAACCGCACTCAATGACATTGATTATTTCTCTTGTCGTTATGACCTTCTCTATGATCCAGCCATCATCGGCACCAATGGGCATAAATTCAATGAACCGAATTACAAACGGTCTTTCGTATGCCAAATGGGCAAATTTTAGAATCTCATCGTCATTTATGCCGCGTATGAGAACGACATTGATTTTAATGGGGCGAATATTAAGTACATCTACAGCTTCTAATCCCTCCCATACCCTTTTGTAATAATTGCGTCGGGTTATCGCACTGAACTTAATAGGGTCAAGCGAATCAAGGCTAACATTGATCCGACGGAGTCCGGATTCGATGAGGGTTTGTGCCTGCTCTGCCAAAAAGTAGCCATTGGTAGTTAGTGACAGGTCTTCGATACCAGAAATGCGTGAGATCATACCAACAAGGACGTGCAGGTCTCTTCGCATGAGTGGTTCTCCACCCGTAAGACGAACCCTTTTGATGCCAAGCCTCGCAAAGATCCTTATGAGTCGCTCAATCTCCTCAAATGTCAGTAACTCGTCCTTGTGTGTCCATGTCATCCCCTTTTCCGGCATACAGTACCGGCACCGGAAGTTACACCGGTCTGTAACGGAAACCCGGAGGTTGTTGATGATCCGACCAAATGAATCTTGTAGAATGACATTGGTTTCTTTATCCATTATCCGTACCTATCACTTTGTTACATTCAGCAGGTCTCGAACCTCTTGGAGGCAGGTACCACATGTAACACCGACCCTCAGACCCTTCTGCAGGGCATTCACATTTCTCATCCCCTGATTTATCGCTTCCTGGATCTCCTCTCTTGTCACTCCCATGCAGGAGCACAGGACTCTACCCATTGGTATCTGTCTTTTCAGATTTCCAGAGAGTAGGTTGTTTCGAAATGCTGAGATATCTGTTCGCTTCCTGACCAAATCTAGGATTTCTTCAACTGAGGAGGTATCCCCGAAGAACAATCCCCCCACAACCCGGCCATCACGGACAACGACCTTTTTATAGACTGACTGCCCTCGGTCTATGTAAGACAGAACATTTGACTCCTCATCGTCTGAATTAAATTCGCCAAACGACGCGACCTCACACCCCGATATTTGGAATCGGGAGCAACCCAGTTCACCCTTATACCGAATAGTCGGGTCTCCGGCGAGGAACCGCCCCAAAACCTGGGATTGCTGGGTTACTATTTCCGAGTTATTTGATATGACACCTCGAAATTCCACGGCACTCCCAACAGCATATATACCCGAAACACTGGTCTCCAGGCGCTCATTAACCACAACCCCCTCATTTACGAATATACCCGCCTGAGAAGCCAATTCCACGTTTGCCCGCGGCCGCGCCTCGACGAGGATCAGGTCTCCCTCTAGGACCTCCCCATTTGCCAGTTGGATTCCCGTTGCCCGATCATCTCCGAGGATTGATTCAACCTCCGCACCGAGTTTAACCGAAATGCCCCGCTTCTTAATCTCGTAAAAGAGGATTTCAGAACTGATTCCATCCAGCTGTTTTTCCATAAGGACTGTGGAAGGGCTAATGAACTCTACCCCTGCCCCCCGTGTCCTCAGCCAGTCGGCAGCCTCAAGACTCAAAGGTCCCTCGCCTATGACAATAGCCTGCCGAATTACATGCAACCTTGCAAAAGCCCTCTTTGCCTTATCTAGGCTCTCCAGGATCAAAACGCCCTGTCTGGACAAGCCGGTGATTGGAGGAACATATAATCGGCTCCCAGGAGCGAGAACCAGCCTTTCATACGGAATGGCAGAGTTGTCTTCTAGAAAAACCCGCCGATTATCCGCGTCAATTCGGACGGGTACTCCTCTATGGATTCGGATATTTTTTGGAAGATTTGCATCTATAGATTCTGTGGTGCGGATGAGGACTATTTCCGCATTTGGATTTGTTGATATGATAGCCTGTGCAACACTGAGTCCGGCGGGGTCATCACCTATAATGGTTATTTCCTGGCACTCTGTGAATTTCTTTTTCTGTACGCGGACGGCGCAGGCCTTAAACTCCGGCTGCCTTGAAAACGGGTCTAAGACATCAACGGTCATAAAATTGGCTCGGCCATTATCCGCCATGAGCCTTCCCCAGTGAAATGGCAAAAAGACAGTCCCTTCCCTGATCCTGTCCGTTACCGTTGCCTGAACGGTTGCTTTACCCCGGCGTGACTCGACAACCACGAGGTCTCCGTCCTCTATACCGAGCCTACTTGCATCCTTAAGGTTTATCTCCAGTGTCGGGGCCGGATCATGGAGAACAAGGTTCTCTACCTTGCCGGTCTTTGTCATCGTGTGCCACTGATCCCTCAGTCGCCCCGTCGTCAGAACGAGGGGAAAATCCGAATCGGGTGGCTCGGCCGGGAGAATAAACTCCACCGGAATAAACCGCGCCTTTCCATTCTCCGTTGGAAAATTTCCATCCGTGTAGAGACGCGGGGTTCCAGCATGGGCTAGATCGGGGCAGGGCCACTGAATGGGACCCTCTGTCTGGAGCCTCTGATATGTGACCCCTGTGATGTCCATATCCGTCCCCCGTGTGAGTTGCTTGTATTCCTCAAAGATGTCCTCAGCCCTCTTATATGGAAATGATCCAGCAAAACCCATCTTGTGGGCAAGGCGCATGAGGATTTCCCAGTCCGGAAGGGCCTCTCCCGGAGGAGAAACGGCTCTGGCTATGTGGGAAATGCGCCGCTCTGAGTTCGTCATCGTCCCTTCCTTCTCTGCAAATCCGGCAGCTGGGAGAAGCACATCCGCAAATAGCGAGGTGTCTGTAGGGCTGTAGATATCCTGGACAATCACGAACCCTGCCCGGTTCAAGGCCTCTTCAAACCTTGAACCATTGGGCAGGGAGACAACGGGATTTGTGCATATGATCCAGACCGCCTTGATAATACCCCTATGAATACCATCAAAAAGCTCTATAGCGGTCAGCCCCCTGGCCTCAGCAATTTCTCCACACCCCCAAAAACCAGCCACCCCCTGGCGGTGGACAGGGTTATCCATATACCTGTGGCCTGGGAGGAGATTGGCAAGCCCTCCGGTCTCCCTGCCTCCCATAGCATTCGCCTGGCCAGTCAGGGAGAATGGCCCCGCTCCGGGCCGCCCGATATTTCCAGTAATGAGGGATAGATTAATAACAGCATTGTTTTTATCCGTTCCCTGACGGCTCTGGTTCAGACCCATGGCCCACAGGATCAACGCAGATTCGGCTCGCCCGTAGGTCAAGACTGCCTCCCGTATCACAGAAGAAGGGATTCCGCATACCTCTGAGACCTTATCAGGGGTATACCCTTCTATGGTTTTCTCCATTTCCTCAAACCCCTCTGTGTGAGCGTATATGAACGCATGGTCAATGAGTCCTTCATTCATAAGGACATGGATCATTCCATTTATGAGGGCGACATCGCTCCCCGGGTTCAAGGGAAGATAGAGGTCTGCGATTCCAGCAGTGGGCGTCCGCCGGGGGTCTGCCACAATTATCTTCAAGTTATCCCCCTTACGGGCCTTCGCTTCCGTAATCCGCATAAAGAGAACAGGGTGGCAGTATGCCATGTTGGAACCAATAATGAATATGCAATCTGCGATATCCAGGTCTTCATATGAGCACGGGGGTGCATCAACACCAAACGCCCGGCGATAGCCCATGACGGCAGAGGACATACAGAGGCGGGAGTTTGAGTCAACATTGTTGGCTTTCAAAAAGCCCTTAGCGAATTTGTTGATGACATAATAATCCTCAGTCATAAGCTGGCCGGATATATAAAATGCAATGGACTCCGGGCCATAATTGTCAATCAAAGAACGGAATGTTTGAGCGACCCTGTCCAGCACCGTATCCCATGAGACCGGAAGGAACTGGTCGGAACGGGTCTTGCGCATAAGCGGATGGGTCAGCCGGTCGGGCGTGTGTATGGTCTTATGCAGCGTCATACCCTTGGTGCAGAGCTTTCCCCGGTTCGCCGGATGGTCAGGGTCGCCTCGAACCTTGGCTACTCTCCCTTTGTGAGTCTCTAGAATAATACCGCACCCAACACCGCAATATGGGCAAACAGAACGAACAGTCATACTTCCACTTCCATGTCTCCCCGCGGTTCCGCCATGCATATGAGGGCGTAGCCGCTGGCTATTTCCTGTGGTGTGATTGCATCAACCTGACCCTGGTGGAACTTGCCTTTCACCCTGAGCTTGCATGTGCCACAAATCCCCTGCTGGCAGCTGTAGGGCAGTGAAAGACCCTCGTCTAGCCCCCTTTGGAGTATCTTCTCATTGCCTCGAATCTTGATTGTGGTGGTTTTGCCATTTAGCTTGAATCGAACCGAGTATTCTCTGCCGGCCGTACCCTGATTGACGGCCTCTCTCTGGGACGCCTTAGCTCTGGCCTCTCTGACCTCGGGGGTATCCAGTTGTTCACTCAGAAGCCTGGATAGCACCTCATGACCGATACGCTGTGTGAATACCGCAAAAGGCTCCTGCGCCTCCCGCATCTCTCTGTAGAGTTTAATGATCGTATCCAATGTCAAGCTAACCTCCTCAGGGGCGATATTGTGTCGAACGACCGCACCAACCCGAGCGTCTCCATTAATGTGACCACCGAGATAGAGGAAGTATTTTCCGTTACTGCCCGATAGCCCAATGTCTGCAACCTGGTGCTGGGCGCAACTATTCGGACAGCCGGAGATTTGGATTCGTATCTTTCTGAGTTCTTCGTCTTCCGTATATTTCTTCTCTGCAATGTGCCGTATGAGGGCGTCTCCGGTTCCCTGTGCGTCTGATACCCCCCATATGCAGAAGGTTGTACCTGAGCAGGCTACTACATCCAGAATTGAGCCAGCGCCTTTCGGACTAAGCCCAATCTCCCTCAGACCATTGAGTAGTTTGAGCAGCTTTTCCTTTCTCACCCAATGGAACTCAAGGTTTTGTCCCTTTGTAGTCCTGAGCTTTCCATCACCGTATTCAGAGCAAAGGCGGCTCAGGGTAAGGGCTTGTTGCGCTGTGAGTTCTCCCAATGGAACCCGGACAACAACCCGGTAGTAGTCCCTTTGCTTCTGAGCATAGATTCCCTCTTCAGGTACCTCAACTTCAGGATGGTTTCCGTTCTTGGTAGGGGCGTATTGCAATACATCCCTACAGATTTCTGCTTCTATAGGAACGTTTCTGGTTCTAAAAAGGCTCAAGAACTCTTCTCGGAATCGGTCGAATCCCCACTCGTCAATCAGGACCTTCAGGCGCGGGTTGGCGTTTCCTTTAATGTGTCCATGTCGGGTGTAGATTTCAGTAACCGTCTGAACAGCGGGCAGGACCTGCTCAGGAGGAATAAAATCCAGCAACCTGTGTGAGAGGTGGGGTTTCGCTCCAAGGCTGCCTCCGACCCACAACTCAAATCCGGGAACTATAACACCCTGATATTTTCCTCTTATGGCTACAAAACCTATGTCGTTCAGTTGTGCATATGAGCGACAGCCCCCACACCCCGCAAAATACACGTTCAATCGGCGCGGGAGCTTCCGGTTCAATGTATGCGAGTGATCTATCACATAATCGTGAACGATCTTAACCCAAGGCCGGACATCTATAATTTCATTCTCACAGATTCCCGATAGCTCGCAGGCGGTGATGTTTCGGAATGTGTGGCCACATGCAGAGCGGGTCGTAAGCCCAATCTCTTCAAGGGCTTTGTCAACTCTTTCTGAGTCTTCGATCCTAGTCCAGTGAATCTCCAGGTTATGTCGCGTCGTTACATGTATCCACCCTCCGCATTCCTCCCCGATATGGGCAACCTGCTCTAATTGCGGGGCCGTGATTTCCCCTCCGGGAATCCTAATGCGCCTCATAAAATACCCTTCCTGTTTCTGACTGCAATACCCATAAGTCTTCAGACGGTATAAGTCCTCCGGCGGGATTGCGGAGAATCCCTCTCGACGGTATCGTTCAATATCTACTTCCAGTCCCTCTGATTTAATCTTGGCCGTGTTCATCTTGGCGAGCCATTTAATCTCTCTTACCCTCTGCCTGTCGTTGTCAGTCATGTAGTGAGGCGAAGGCTCTTCCGGGACGAGTGGAATACTGTCTACGCCCACCTCGGACTCTTCTTCGGAATGTCGGGACGCAAGATCTTTCTTCTCCGATGGTTTATCGTCCCCCCACAAGAGGGCACGACGGTTTCCTGAGATGTCTATGCCTTCCCGAACGAGCTTGAACAACCGCCTGTAGTCCGCAATGTCCCCCATGAGTATGGCACCGACAACCCGGTTATTTTGAATGACCGCCTTTTTATAGAGGCCGAACTCCGGGTCTATGTATGTCACATCCTCGCAACCCTCGCCGCCCATAAAGTTCCCAATAGAAACCAGATTTATCCCCGCAACCTTGAGCACCGCAGAGACAAGAGAGCCCTCATATGTGTGCTCACCGCTCCCCGCAATAGACTCGGCGACGACCCTTGCCTGCTCTATAATCGGATCAAAAAGCCCGTATGTCCTGCTACGATGCTCGATGCACTCCCCGACCCCGTATATGTTTGGTGCGCTTGTCTCAAGGTAGTCGTTTACTACAACCCCGCGATTGACCATCAACCCAGCCCGCTTTGCAACATCCGCATTTGGTCGAATACCCGTGCATATTAGAACGAGGTCTGCTTCTAGGCTCTCGCCATCGCGGAACCGAACCCCGGTTACGGAGCCGTTTCCAAGAATCTCCTCGGTTGCACACTGCATTAATACCCTAATGCCCATCCGCTCAATCTGGTTCTTTAGCAGCGTAGCGGCGGCGAAGTCGAGCTGCTGCTCCATAAGCCTGTCTAAGAGATGGACAACGGTGACTTCCATTCCATCATCCTTGAGAGCCTTGGCAGCCTCCAGCCCCAAAAGTCCGCCTCCTATCACGACAGCGCGCTTCCGGTAGCGTGCCATTTCCATCATCCCCCAGACATCCTCTATCGTCCGGTATGTAAAGACGCCCTTTTTGTTTGTCCCTTGAATCGGCGGGATGAATGGCAGGCTGCCCGTTGCCAGGAGAAGCTTGTCAAAAGCGGAGGAAAAACCGTTCTCCGTGTAGACCCGATATCTTTTTTGGTCAATCTCGACAACACGTGAGCCGGTATGGAGCCGAATGTCATTTTCCGCATACCACTTCCGGGGTTTAAGGGTGAGCTGAGCGAACCCGCGCTTCCCTGAGAGCGCCTCGGAGAGGAGTATACGGTTATAGCTTGGATGAGGCTCATCGCCGAAGACCACGATCTCCAGATTCTTTTGTTTCTTTCGAACAATCTCATGAAGGGCGACAAGACCAGCCATACCGTTTCCGACCACAACGACTCGTTCAGCGTTTAGACTCATCTCTATCCTCACCTGTGAGAATTTTTCCTATGTATTGGGCAATTCTCATACCAAAGTGAGAATTAAATGGATGGAGTGGCTAAGAGGCTTTATTTAAAGGGAAATTAGCGGGAATGGAATTTATAAACGGTAAGGGAAATTATTGAGGAATTACATTTTTGTAAGGAAGACTACAAAATTGTTTCCAAACTTACATCTGACGGTTAGGCAGTTCCTTGCCATGCATTAAGGATCTCCCGATGAACCGCCTCCCTATACTTCTCCTTCGAAATCCGATGGCTGTAATGTGTGAGACGAATGAGAAGTGAATAGTCGGCCAAGCAGAGGTTCTCCTTCAGTAGCCTGTAAGCCGCGCCTCCGCTTTATGAGATTAAAACGCGTCGAGTCGATCACGTATCGAACCTGCCTAACGGCCTGCGTTCAGCTGCAGGCCCAAGCCCGCTGGCGCACGAATGAATCTCTTCCTTGCTTGTAGCGCCCGCCAGCTGCAAACGCTGGTTAGCCAGCGCCTCACGGAAACTTCTTCTTGGTCGCGGGCGCCTCGACCAGTCGTGTGATCCTAGCCCAAACGGTCGAGTTGGCTGAGAGAACGTCAGCATAGTTCTGGGCAATGTCCTGTGCCACTCGCTCCAGGACCGGCTTAAGCTCATCGAGCGGAAACTGGTCATCGTAAAGGCCGCTGCGGCGTGCCTTCAACTCCCGGTCGAGGAAGAGATAGGGCGTTGTCGTTGCACCATGGGTGAATAGGACATTGAACTGCATCTTTAGATACTCGACACGGACATCGACGCGATCCGAGTGGTAGTCCAGCGTCCAGCCATCCCTGAAGGAGTCTGTAGTCGCTGGAGAACGAGCACGCAGCACAAAGCCCCGTTCCAGAAGGAACGAGAAGGCTTGCTCGGCGACCGGGAGAAGATCGTTCAGTTTCACAGCAGTGTGGCGCTGGCTACTGATTAGCCTGCAAGAATGCAGTATAACTTCCTATTATGGGATGTTATACCGCAAATCCTTAGCATAGAATAAAATAAACCCAATTTTGAGTCAAAAGAAAATGGAGAACTGCTCCCGAAAGAAACTCCTTTCGAACTGGGTAGGAACTGCTGGGACATGAAGAATACGAGTTGGTTATATCTTTCATTAATGATATGTAGTGGATGCGGGTTGACTTAAATACAGCAGCTATTATTATTGTTATAAAAATGGCTGCTAAGGAGGACACGCTTGAAAGAAATTGATAGTTTTATCCCTATTACCAAAGTAAAAAACAAACTCCTGGACATTATTCGAACCGTTGAGAGTAATGATGATGTCATAGCAATTACCAAAAACGGTGTGCCGACGGCTGTAATACTGAGTATAGAGAGATTCGAGGGGATTCTGGAGACTATTGACATTCTTACAGATGAGAAGGCTATGAGGTCTCTCAGAAAGTCTATAAAAGAGGCCGATACAGGCAAGTGGGTTTCTAATTTTCTCTAATCTCCTACCAAGTCTTCAGCTTCTACTTTGACTGTTTCCTTCCAGCCATCTTTCTGCCATAACATGGCATTTGCCATAAGAAGAACAATGGCGGCGCCGAGGGCCGTAAATGCAAATACCATAAAGCCGGATGAATACGTGCCGGTTATATCCTTTAGCGATCCAAGTATGTTTGGCAGAAAGAATCCCCCAAGCCCTCCGAATGCCCCGACAAGCCCGGTCATAACCCCAATCTCATTCTTAAACCTGAGCGGTACGAGTTGAAATACGGAGCCATTTCCAGAGCCTAAAGAGAGCATCATGAGAAAGAAGCCTACGACTACAACCGGGAGTGGAGGGATGGTGCCGATTGAGAACGCGAGAATACCGACGAGCATATAGACACCGCTTAGCACCTTTACACCGCCAAATCGGTCTGCAAGATACCCTCCTATCGGGCGGACAAAGCTTCCCGCGAAGACACAGAGCGCAGTGAGGTTTCCAGCCATTACCTTACTCCGCCCATACTGGTCATGAAAGAATATGGGAAGAAAGCTCGCAAGCCCCACAAATCCTCCAAAGGTTATGCTGTAGAAGAAATTAAATAACCATGCATCCCTAGTTTTTATGGGCTTAAAATAATCACCGAGTTTTTTAGGCTCTGGATGAGTCGGGCTATCCTTTGCAAGGATGAGAAAAATTAGAAACATTAAAATCATGGGGATAAGAGCCAGTCCAAACACATTATGCCATCCAACGGCCTTTGCGATACGCGGCGCAAAGAACGCGGCAAGAACAGTACCACTGTTTCCTGCTCCTGCTATCCCCATAGCAAGCCCTTGATGATGAGACGGATACCATCTGCTTGCAAGAGGAAGGGCAACGGCAAAGCTCGCCCCTGCAACCCCCAGGAGAAGTCCTATTGTATAGATTTGGGCCATTGAATTTGCAAACCTCCATCCCAGAATAAGCGGAATCATAGTGGCGATCTGTCCGGCAAGCCCCGTCTTCTTTCCCCCGAATCTATCCGTGAGAATGCCGAGAACTATTCTAAGGAGGGAGCCACCAAGGAGGGGTAAGGCAACCATCAAACCCTTTTGCGCAGCGCTTAGTCCGAACTCCTCGGATATGAAAACGCCGAGGGCTCCGAGCATGACCCAGACCATAAAGCTTATGTCGAAATACAAGAATGCGCTGAACAATGTCGGGGTATGTCCGCTCCTTAAGAAATTCTTGATCCTCATCGAGTTTTCTCCTTTGTTTAATACCAAAAATAGGTTTCATCTGGATTTGATATAATTCAGCAATTCATATGCCGAGATGGACAATCGAATATAGAAATTAGCTAAGAGCCTTCATTTAAAGGAAAATTCAAAGAAATGGCGCTTATCAGGATGTAAGAGAAATTATCGGAGACTTACATTTTTGTAAGAAGATTTACAAAAGTGTTTTCAAACCTACATATTAGTTTTGTCTTAATTGTTATACCAATTTTCTGTTGAAGTGCATCATTGTGGTAGGACAACGAGCAAGACTCGTTATCTACCAAAGTATATGTGGGGGATTATATTTATTAATGCAATATTTCATAATGAAATTTGCTTTTATCAATATACAAATAGAGTTGCTCATCTTTATCTTCTACATATTTTAAACAATATTCCTTCATACCTTGTATTTATATTTCTTAATAGTCAAAGAAGTTATCCAAATGAAACAGAATCAATGTGGAAAGAAAAAATGGGATTATTACAGAAATTCCTTGCACTATCTTGGTCTACAGGCTGGCAATCTCCGGAACCTCGATTAGAGATATACCCGATTTGGAAAAGAGATTTTTTATTTCCCCTCCCGGCATAGAATCTATAAGGACGTATTTAATTCTCCCTCCGAGAGCGGTTCTCAGTTTTTGATTGGGTGAGCCTTTCTCCAATGAGATTTTTGAGTATATATTCTCAAGTCCGCTCTTTGTTTCAAAGAGAACCGTAGGCTTTACCTCAAGAATATCCTCAAAGAAGTCTTCTCTAGTTTTCGCAACAGCAATTCGGATTCCCATATAGATACCGAGATAATTCACGAACCTTTCAAACGAACCTACCGAGGGCAAGTAGGAAAAGGCCTGGTCTTCTCCATTAATGAATGAAAGTCTCTCTGAAGCTACACAGATGGCCTCGACTAAATCCCGGTGTGTAACCTCTTTCCTGTCAATCTTTTTATCTGAATTGAAGTTGTAGAAAATCGTGACCGGGGCTTCAGGCAAAACATTCCTCGATGCTTTTGTCAACTCATCCTCAAGCCCCTTTCTCTTTATCGAGCCGAATTTAAGAAGCCCATTAAAAGGGATAACCCCTTCGTCCTCTCTGATATTGGTATCCGAAAAAGAAACAACCTTTACTAAACTCGGGATTTCGCCTTTGACATTTCGGAGTTTATTCAGTGTAGACCTTCCTCCTACAAAGACAAATCTACTCCTTGAATCTCTGGCAGCCCGGACTATCGCATCTTGAGACTCATTCTCGGCAATCGGGATTGAAATTCCACCGAGAAGGTAGATTGCAAATTCAGCATAAAGGGATTCCATTCGATTTCCTGAGACCACTAAAGCGGTGCTCCCCGGAGCAAAGCCCAAACTCATAAGGAAAGAAGCGATATCTTTTATCCCTTTTTCAAAATCCAGCCATGTTATTTGCTTCCAGCTCCAGCCATCCTTATGCTGAAAGAGCAGCTTTCCGCCGTATTTCTTAATCCGGCTTGATGCCATCTGAGGTATAGTTTTTTGTGTGTTCATCCGAATCTGTCTCAAAAGTAATTATTTAGCCACAAATCAAGAACACGAATAAATTTGCGTAAGGGCGTATTGCAATACGCCCTTACATATTTAGTAGCAGAATCCCTTGTATCCATGTCTGCCCCTTCGCAGCAAAACAGTCGCAAAAAACGCTTTAGCTAAATGGAATCGTAGTATACAATAAATATTCAGGGTAAAAAAATAATGGCGGTTGTATTTAAGATGAAACCCTTCCCCAGCGAACTATTCGAGACGGCAAAAGGCATAGTCGAGCGCCTGAGAGCTTCAGGCTACAGGGCGTTTTTTGTGGGCGGATGCGTAAGAGACGCCCTTATGGAAATTCCACCTGAGGAATATGATATTACGACCAATGCCAAACCCGAAGAAATAATGGGAATGTTTTCAAATACGGTGCCTGTCGGGGCAAGCTTCGGTGTCATTCTGGTTCTTGAGAACGGATACAAATTCGAGGTCGCCACATTCAGACGGGATGAAAGTTATTCCGATGGAAGGCGCCCCGACAGTGTAATCTACACGTCCTCCGAGCAGGAAGACGTGATGAGAAGGGATTTTACGATAAATGGCATGCTCTATGACCCGGTAACAGAGGAAGCGATTGACTACGTCGGAGGCATGGAAGACATAAAAAAAGGGATAATTCGGACAATCGGAAGCCCTTATGAGAGATTTGATGAGGATAAACTCCGCATGATTAGAGCCGTTAGGTTTGGAGCAAGGTTTAATTACGAAATAGAAGGAGAAACCCTTCGGGCGATAAAAAAACTCGCCTCCCTGATTTCACATGTGAGCGCCGAGAGGATAAGAGACGAAATTGTAAAAATAATAAGCCAAAAAAATCCGGGGCTTGGTCTCAGGCTCCTGAGAGAAACCAGACTCCTATTCCACACACTTCCTGAGATTGATAGAATGCACGGTGTCCCTCAGCCTCCTGAGTTTCATCCCGAAGGCGATGTTTTCGTTCACACATGCCTCGTGCTCGATAAAATATTTGAAATTACAAAAGGAGAACCATCTCCGGAGCTATCTGTTGGAGCACTTCTCCACGACGTTGGAAAACCCCCTACGTTTACTGTTGAAGACAGAATCAGGTTTAATGGGCACGATAGGGTTGGATCAGAGATAGCCGTGAAGATTTGCAGGAGGTTTAGATTTTCAAAAAAGGAAACTGAAAGAATTACTGCCCTTGTCAGAGAGCATTTGAGGTTCAAGGATGTTTTCAACATGAGAGAAAGCACACTGAAGCGCTTTATTGGTATGCCTTATTTTGAAGACCATCTCAGACTCCACCTTGCCGACTGCCTGGCGAGCCACGGCTCAACCGAAGCCTATGATTTTATAAAGAAAAAGCTCGATGAATTTAAGGAAGAGGAGATAAAACCCAAACCGATTCTCAGCGGCTATGACCTGATTGATATGGGATACAAACCGGGTCCCATTTTCTCAGAGATTCTCGATTCACTGGAAGAGGCTCAGCTTGAGGGTAATGTGAAGGATAAAGAGGAAGCAAAGAGGTTCGTAACTGAGAGGTTTCCAGTTTAACCCTCCAACCGAATCACCTAAAAATCCCATCAGTGAAGTCCGAAGAGACATACCACTTTCCCCCTTTCAAAACCCAGGGGTCTTCAAGAAGCACGGTCTTTTCAGAAACCGATGGGTATTTGTAGTAATTTATAGCAACCTTGACTAGACCCCTTTTTGCATGCGGGTCAAAACTTACTTCCCTCAGTTCGTAACTCGTAATGTTTAGATTATCTTTAGATTCCTGAGCGAATTTTTCAAAACTCCCCTTTTTATCCGGATCTACAAACGCAGAGGCCTTGTCGTAATACTTCCACATGAGCATGTTATAATAAGCTGAAGCTGATTCTTTAAGAAGATCCTCTTTCCCGGTAAATAATCCACCGGTGTAACAACCCGTAAGGGAAATAATCAAAAGAGCTAGAGCAATACCACTTCTCATCGGTTCGGTTTAATCATATTACAGTTTTTACGGAAAGTCTATATGTAGACAAACCCGTATCCGCTCAGAAAACGGCCTAGAAGAAGCCCCCTAAGTAGAAGGTTATCAGAACTTGCGAGATTGGAGAAAATGCACTGAGGCAAGCGGGGTTTTCCAACCCCGCCCATCTCTTTTTAATATCTCATCCGGTTAAATCTAGGTGATGGAGAAGCCCGGGATAGGCAATCACAACAGATTGCCTCATCCCCTCCTGATTAAATCTTTGCCTGAAGTAAAAATGTGATAGCGAGAGCGTAAATAACAAGAGACTCGATAAGAGCGAGACCGATGATCATGGGTGTTAGAATCTTTGCCGAGGCTCCGGGGTTCCTTGCGATTCCGCTTAAGGCCGCTGCAACGGCGCGTCCCTGACCCAAACCGCCAATACCGGCCGCAATTCCTATCCCTAAGCCGCTACCCAGAGCAAGCCCGGTCTTTGCCAGATCGCCTGTTCCTCCTGCCTGAGCGAACGCATTGGGAACAAACGCCGCCAAGAGGGCAACCCCCAACATGCCAGCTACCGAAAGAATCCTTTTCATTTTTCACCTCCTTTTTTAATGTTCATGCGATACTGAAAGCGAAATATATATTGCCGAAAGAACCGTAAATATAAACGCCTGAAGAACGGAGACAAAAAGTCCAAGAGCAATAAAGAGCGCAGGGATTAGAAGATGCGTAAGGTTAGTAAAGATTCCCAAAACTAAATGGTCTCCCGTCATGTTCCAGAAAAGCCTGAGAGAAAGTGATACAGGACGAACAAGATGGCTTACAAGCTCAATTATAAACATAAGAGGAGCAATGTAGATCAACGGACCCGCAAATTGCTTTAAGTAGCTCAAACCGTGTTCCTTAAACCCATAGTAGTTGTACATGACAAATATCACAAGGGCGCAGGCAACAGGGGTATTAAAATTTCCAGTAGGCGGAAGAAATCCAGGAATAAGTCCGAGAAGGTTTGAAAAGAGAATAAAAATAAAGCTCGTTCCAAGAAGGGGAAGATACTTCTTAGCCTTTTCGCGCGACCCCATCATGTTTGCGAATAAATCGAAAAGAAAATCTATGGTCAGAATTTCAAAGATGTTCCTTAAAGAGAGTTTCTCATCAGGGAGAACCGATTCTCCTTTAGACAGACTATTTCTTATTTTATACCCGGCAAACGTTAAAAAGAGAACCACCAAAATCGCACCTAAAATATGGTCATAGTGCCCCAGTCCAAATAATGTAAACCAGCTAAAGTGCTCCATCTCTATTGCCTCTTAATCCCTCTCCGATAATGACTATTACTACGCCCACAACTCCTATAAGAAAACCGTATATATTCAACTTTACAAACATAAAAAGAGAGACAACTACTCCAATGAGTATTGCCATCTTAATTAAGATGGCAAATACGCTAAAGCCCTTTGAATAGCCACCTCCAATAAGGGCACTTACTATCAACTTAATTGATAAAAAGTTTAGAAGAACCAATCCCCCCCCTACCCCAACTCCAAGAGAGAGGTCGCGCGAGCCTATGAGTGCGTTTATTGACATAAGAATCGCGGTGACAATCAGCCCCTGTTTTTCTACACTACCTAGTGTCAATCTCCTTGTCGGTTTAATTACTCTCGTCGTCATTCTTCCTCTTTATTATCCTTATGAACAAGGTAAATCCCGAAACCACTCCGCCTATAAGCCCAATGAAAGTAAACCAGGGCGTCTTCGTTCCTGCCCATTTATCAACGAAGTGGCCCAAAAGCAATCCCGCAATAATCGAAACCGCCAGTTGCGTTCCTACTACAAAATATACGAGCCATCCTAAGTTTTTTTCCTCTTTAACCTTAACTCGCCTCCACCCGCGAGATGATGGATGGTTCACGATACATGAAAGCCTTTACATGCACCCTGCATCTTGTATCATGTACCTTACTCCCGCATCCTGATCTATTTTCATTCGTCTCAATTCATGGCTAAATATTTTTAAGCGTCCTATAAGCGGCTCTAAGCGTTATATCCACTTCTTTCTCAGTATGCGCAAGCGAAAGAAACAGGGCTTCAAACTGAGACGGTGGAAACATAATACCATTTTCAAGCATTCCTTTAAAGAATCTTGAGTACATCTTCGTATCCGCCCTGAGCGCGGATTCGTAATCAAACACCTCACGCCCCGTGAAAAATAGGGTAAGCATAGAACCTACGGAATTTATCTGTGCTTTAATGCCTAGCTTCTCCAGTACCTTTCGAAGCCCCCCGATAAGATACTCAGTTAATTCATCCAGCCTCTTATAAGTTCCCCTCTCCTTGAGCTTATTCAATGTCGCAACCCCCGCTGCCATTGCAAGGGGATTTCCGGAGAGAGTTCCAGCATGGTATACAGGACCAATCGGAGCAATCAGGTTCATTATCTCTCTTTTTCCTCCGTAAGCCCCTACGGGAAGCCCACCCCCTATGATCTTTCCAAGACACGTAATGTCTGGCATAACACCATAGGTTTTCTGCGCTCCGCCGAGACCCAATCTAAATCCGGTAATGACCTCATCAAAAATAAGGAGCGTACCGGAGTCTTCAGTAATTTTTCTCAAACCCTCTAGAAATCCCTCTTTGGGAGGCACAACGCCCATGTTTGCCGCAACAGGCTCAATCAAGACGCAGGCAATTTCGTTTCCGCGTTCGGCAAAAAGCTTATCTACAGACTTAATGTCATTGTATCTCGCAAGAAGAGTATTATCTGTAAAGCTCTGAGGAACCCCGGGGCTGCTTGGAATTCCAAATGTCGTCGCTCCGGAGCCGGCCTTGACGAGGAGATAATCGGCATGTCCATGATAGCATCCCTCGAATTTAACTATCAGGTCGCGCCTCGTGTAGGCCCTTGCAAGCCGGACTGCACTCATGGTGGCTTCCGTGCCTGAGCTTGTCATTCGCACAAGGTCAATAGAGGGAAATGATTTCACAACGAGGTCCGCAAGCTCAACCTCCTTCTCACAGGGAGCACCATAAGTCGTTCCATTTTCCGCCGCCTTTTTTATGGCTTTTACAACATCGGGATGAGCGTGTCCCAAAATGAGTGGTCCCCATGAGGCTATGTAATCTATGTACCTGTTTCCATCCTCGTCATAGATCGAGGGACCCTTGGCTCTTGAGATAAAAATAGGAGTGCCTTCTACGGCTCTAAATGAGCGAACGGGACTATTTACTCCACCGGGCATAAGGCGCTCTGCGGCTCTATAGAGTCTCTTTGATCTTCTGATTTGTAATTCCATCTTTACCTTTTAGAAGGCAGCAAAAACGGGAAATATTTAACACGGAGCAGAAAAAATTGTCAAGGATTTCCCTAGAATAGATAAACCCCGATTGTTAAGATGAAAAAAGGGGAAAAGGCCCCCTGCTCCACTGGCAGGATCGGTGTGGGCAATGAGAGCAGGGGCAATTCTCACGAATTGCCCCTGCCCCTACAATTGCTGGTTTAGCTTTAACAAATTATATTATAGATTGGGCTTGCTCTCATCGTTAAACTTGAAGAAGATTCTTGCTCCTGGCGAAGCCCCTCCCTTCATTGGAACGAAGTGAGATCTTCTATTTAGCTGGAAAGCCTCCTCAGTGCTTCCGGCAGCGAACTTCGAGGTTTCGCCTTTGCTTACAGTCTGTATCCTGCTGGGGTCAACTCCAAGCTTAACTAGATACGCCTTTGTAGCATTGGCCCTTCTCTGTGCGAGTCTCAGGTTATATGCGTTTGTGCCCCTTATGTCCGCATACCCCTCGATCACTACAGTAATGTTCGGATTTTTCTTTAACACGTCGGCGTCTTCCTGCAGCACAGGCTCAGCATCCGACCTGATGTTATATTTATCAAAATCAAAGAATATATCTTTAAGTCCAAATTCTTCTACAGTCGGTGCTGGAGGTGGCGGAACTGGGGCCGGGGCTTTCTTTGCAGCAAGACATTTAAACCGAGCTTCATCGGCTTTTGCCTTTGCATCAATAAGAGCCCTGCGTGCCTCTAGCTCGTGGCAGAATTCACCGGCAAGGGCCTTCCCTTTGGACAGTGCACTCTGTGCGGCTGCAAATTCATCGGGGGCGCAGTCCGGCGCTCCTGCTTCCTTTGCCGCGGCGACTGCCGACTCGGCCTCACCAACCTCCTTTGTTGGAGGGGGAGTTGCACAGCTCACAAGATAAAGCAATACAGCGACAACTACTGGAAAGACACTGAGAAATATCTTGTCTTTTCTCATCCTACTGTACCTCCTTTAAGGTATATTATTGATTTTTTTATCAAATCTTTACTCTCAACGTTTTCCTTCACCAAGCGCAGCCAACTTCTCCCGTGCTACCTTTGCCTCCTGAGACCTCGGAAATTTATCAATGAGAGTTTGAAGAAAAAGCCTCGCCTCCTCTTTCCTTCCAATACTGATAAGCGAAAGTCCCTGTTTCAGGTAAGAAAGTGGGACCCTGCTGTCCTTTGGATAAGTATCAATAAATTTCTGGAATGCGAGAATCGCTTCTTCAAAGTTCCCTTCTCTGTAGTAAGATTCCGCGAGCCAGTACTGTGCGTCGGGGGCTTTTGCAGAACTCGGATATTTGCTAAGAAAGAGCTTAAAGCGGTCTCTTGCGTCTTTGTATCTACCCTCGGTCAGACCCTTGTAGGCATCATTAAATACCGTTTCTTCATTACTAATGGGAGGAGCCACTTCGCTTCCTCCCCCCCCAGGCGTTTCTGATTGAGAGGGAAAACTTGAAATCTGTTCTCCTCCCTTCTCTAGTCTATTTAATCTTTCTCCCATATCCGAAATTGATTGCTGCATATCATTTAATCCCTGTTCAATTTGTGCGACTTGCTTCCTAAGATCGCTGTTGTTTGTAGATTGAGCCTTTTGTGATTCAATCTCTTGGGATAACTGCGCCACTTTAGCCTCAAGCCTAGCCTGCCTTCCGTATATCCCCCTTACATCCTCCTGAGAGGCAACGCATCCAGATAATACAGCAAAAACAGATAAAACAAGAACCGATCTGAGTCTCAATTTATTTACCTGGAAGATTGTAGTAAGTTCATCGAACTGCCTGCGGAGATGGTGATGTAGGAGTAAAGTGTGCTCTCCTGTTCTGCTGGTATGCTTCTTCCGTAGTTCCCGGAGCCCACTGTTCGGTCTCGCCCTTACTTACGGCTTCGAGCTTTGAAGGCGAAACGCCAAGTCCAACGAGATACGCCTTTACAGAATCGGCTCTCCTCTGACCCAGAGCCAGATTATACTCCTCTGTGCCACGCGTATCGCAGTAGCCCTCAATCACTACCAAAACGCCGGGGTTATTCTTTATAATTTCCGCATCCTCTCTAAGGACACCCCTGGCATCTGCTCTTACATTAGATTTATCAAAGTCAAAAAAAACGTCCTGAAGCCCGATCTCGGGTCCCTTCGATAACCCGCCTCCTTGCTTTAATTCCTCGAGCTTCTGCTCCCTTGCCTGCTGTTCTTGCGGAGTCATTGCCCCCTCCGATTTTGCAATAATCGCTTTACCTTTCGCCTCTATGGCTTTGAACCTCGCCTCTTCAAGAAGTTCGCGAGCCTCTTTATTCTTTCCCTGGGCTATCAAGTCCTTAGCCCTTTTAATAAGGTCCTCAGCAGCCTGATACTCAGTGGGAGCCAGTTCCGGCGCTCCTGCTTCTTTAGCGGATTGAAGAGCAGCTTCAGCATTGGTAAGTTCCTCATTTGGTTTTGCGCAACTGGTTATATAGAAGACTACAACTAAGACGGCAAACCCTACCAGAAGGACTCCGGCTTTCTTCATAAAGGTTACCTCCTCGAACTCCTTTATTTAGATTGATACCTTATTTTACAATCTAAGTCAAGGACATTTGTTTTAACCTCATACTAAACACTGAAGAATTTCACAACCGATAAAGAGCTATCGCCTGATATAGAGAATCATGATACTCTTAATTTAGAATTCCAATCTCCGCTCCCTAAGGGTGCAAGAAAGATGTTATTGAAATTTCTTTTATTTTATAGGGGTTGAATTTAAGATAGGAATATTTCTCTCCAATTCCTAATGAGGTGATTGCGATGAGCAAAGAAGAAGGAGCATCCGTTGCGGGGGCGTTCTGGTCGCTTGCCCCTGTAGTTGCAATTACAAGCTCGTTTCAGGGCAAGGTGAACGCACAGATTGCAGTAACTGTCGTTACCGCATCAATCGTTCACTCGACTCCAAGGCTTCTTGTGGGAATCTGGAAAGGGAATTATACACACGAATTCATCATGAACAGCAAGGCCTTTGCAGTGCACCTTCTAAAAAGAGACCAGATTCGGCTGGTAAAGAACTTTGGCTTTTATACGGGTCGGGAAAGAGAGAAACTCAAGGAGATCCCCTACGAGCCGGGGATCACAGGAAGCCCAATTCTTAAAGAGGCTCTCGGATACGCCGACTGCCGGGTGATAAACGCGATGGACGGAGGCGATATGACCGCGTTCTTGGTGAATGTTGTAGATGGAGGAATAAAGAGTCGCGGTGAGTGGATGACACTTGATTACTTTTACTCCGCCGCCCCTCCGGAATGGATTGCGGAATATGGTGAAAAACTCTCCCGTTCAGTAGCATTCTCCCTTGAGAGAATCCATAAAATAGATTATACGCCCTGGAATCCGTGACAGACGCGATCGGAGCGTTGACAGTTAAAATCCAAGGATGTATTTTGTTTTAGGGACATGAGTAAATATAAGGCCTGGTTTCAGTGTATAAATGAAGAATGTGGCGAGACGTATCAACTCAATGAGATAGTTTACCGATGTAAGAGATGTGCAAACCTGCTTGAAGTAATCCACGACCTGAAGCCACTGAGAGAAAGAACTCCAGAAGAATGGAAACAGCTTTTCGACAACCGATATAGGCGTCAGGTCTGGCCTTATGGAAGTTCTGTCTGGGGAAAAAAGGAATTGGTCTGTCCCTATGTAGAGGACGACAACATCGTGTCAATGTATGAGGGCGCAACCAATCTTTTCTGGGCTGAGAGATTCGGGAAGCAGGTTGGAGTAGAAGACCTGTGGATAAAGATGTGCGGAAACAGTCACACAGGCTCTTTTAAGGATTTGGGAATGACTGTTCTTGTCTCGGTCGTAAAGCAGATGATTGCGGATGGAACCGATATTCCAGCCGTAGCATGCGCGTCTACCGGAGACACTTCGGCTGCTCTTGCCGCATACTGCGCGTCGGCAGGGATTCAGGCAATTGTTTTTCTTCCCAAGAACAAGGTATCTATTGCCCAGCTCGTCCAGCCCCTTTCAAACGGTGCTCTCGTGCTTTCACTGGATACGGATTTCGATGGCTGCATGGAGATGGTTCAAAAAATCTGTACTGAGCACAATATCTACCTTGCAAATTCAATGAACTCTCTTCGCGTTGAGGGACAGAAAACCGTAAGTATTGAACTCTGCCAGCAGTTTGACTGGGAGGTGCCGGAGTGGATTATCATCCCCGGCGGAAACTTGGGAAACGTATCCGCTCTCGGAAAAGGCTTTCTCATAATGTACGAACTTGGCATCATCGAGAGACTTCCCCGAATAGTGTGCGCTCAGGCTCAGCGCGCAAACCCCCTATATCTCAGCTACCTTAAGGGTTTCAAGGAGTTCCATCCCATAAAAGCCCAGAAGACGCTTGCAAGCGCGATTCAGATTGGGAATCCCGTGAGCATAAACAAGGCAATCAAAACCCTAAAGATGTTCGACGGGATAGTCGAACAGGCAAGCGAAGAAGAACTATCCAATGCTGCCGCGCTTGTGGATAGAACGGGGACATTCAACTGTCCTCACACGGGCGTGGCGATTGCGGCTTTCCTAAAGCTCCTTGAGAGGAAAACTTTCAACCCTAAAGATAGGGTTGTGATAATCTCCACTGCTCACGGTCTCAAATTCGTTGAGTTTAAAATTGGATACCACGAGAAAAGGCTTGAAGGAATAGTATCAAAATACGCCAATGTCCCCGTGGAACTACCGCCCGATCTCGGAGAGGTGGAAAGAGCAATATTTAAAAATATCGGGCAGAATTAGCCCTAATCTCTCAACTCTCTCCCCGTTAATCTTAAGAACACATCCTCCAGGTTCGCACGGCGATGGAGGACCTCGAAATCCCTTAATGAAAGGAGCCTCCTTCCTATTTCCTCGCCGTCTGCTGAGAATACATAAACCGTATCCCCTGCCCTCTCAGAGCTAAAATTAAGCCCATCGAGTTTAGCGAGAACTCTGTTATCCTCCGCATGCCTTATCTCAAACACGTCCCTTCCGGCGTATCTCTCAATAAGCTCTCTTGGAGGGCCTTCAACAACGATCCTTCCCGAATCCATAACCGCAACCCTGTCGCAGAGCTGCTCGGCCTCCTCCATGTAGTGCGTCGTAAGGATCATCGTGACCCCTTTTCTCTTCAGTTCGCGAAGCCTTTGCCAGATAAGATGCCTTGCCTGAGGGTCGAGCCCCGTTGTAGGCTCATCAAGGATCAAGAGCTTAGGTTCGTTAATGAGCGCCCTCGCAATCACAAGGCGCCTCTGCATCCCACCGGAGAGCTTCGTTACCTGCTCCTTTCTCCTCTCGTCTATACTCATAAATTCAAGGAGTTCTCTTGCCCTTTTCTCAGCCTCTTTTTTGGGAATGTCATAGTATCGGGAATAGACAATCAGGTTCTCGATTACGTTCAGGTCGGGATCAAGGCTGTTTTCTTGAGGCGCCACGCCGGTTATCGCCTTTATTTTTCTCTTCTGCTCCCTTACATCCAAACCGAAGACATTCAAAGTTCCGGAACCAAGGGGGGTGTGACAATGAACCATACGGATTGTCGTTGTTTTTCCGGCTCCATTCGGGCCTAAGAATCCGTAGCACTCACGGAGCATAACCTGGAAAGAAACTCCATCCACGGCGCGGATTGAGCCGAAATTTTTATACAAGTCCCTTGCAAATACTACAGCCTCAGCAGTCATAGTATGAGAAGAATACCCAAGGAAAGCGCGGTTAGAAACAATGGATTAAAACACATCAGATGGATTAATTCGGTAAATGGTGACTGTAGGGGCGAACTGCCATTCGCCCCAGGGATAAACGCTAGGTTCCAAACCTTATTATCAAATCTAGAAGGTAATCCGCATTGGCAAAATCATTCACGCCCTTGCCCAAAGGAAACTGAACGCCCATTCCAACACTCATTATCTTGCCACCCAGTCTGATGCCCGGAGTGATAAAAACATCCGTGCGATTGTCATTAAAAGATGTAGATGACACGAATAGCGCTTCCACGAGAATCGAGGTTGAAAATGGAACGGGGAGGGGGGGTGTTATGCTTCCAGTGACGCCGTATTTAAACAAAAGCTCAGTGCCATCACCCTCGATTTTATCGGCATTTGTAATTATCTCGGCGCCGAAGTTTGCCTGAAAGCCGAACATACCCGCGCCCGTTCCCAATGCGAGATACGGATTTAGGGTAGTAGCATCCTTAACAAAATAGGGCAGGTCCCTGAAGTAAGCCTGTGCCGCTGTTGCACCCAGACCTTCCTGAGCCGTTGGGATCATAACCTCGAATCCACCTGTCAGAATCGCATAATCCAGATTGAGCAAGGCGAGCTTAGCTCCGATCCCTATGTTTCCAAAGTCATAGTCATTCTGTTCATTGGCTAGAGAAATTGTTGTTCCCGTGGCAGATTCAAATGAGCCTGGACCAAAATTAACTACCCCTGCAAAAGGGAACTTGGCGTATAAGCCAAATAGATTTTTATATAGGTTTATATCCACCCTGTACTGATTCATTATTAATGCTCCGCTTGGGGGGGTGTCCAAATCTACAAACTCAACATTTGCCCTTATGCCCGTGATAGAATAGGGACTCTCTAAAAAGAAGGAGTAGGGGATCTGGGGGCCGGCAGCCCGGCTTTCCGTAGGAATAAAAAGGATTATAAAAATAGCTAATAAAGTCGCTCCGGTTTTTAAGTGCCTAAAATCTATTTTGATTCTATTCATCCTGACCATGCCTCCTCTTTAAATTTTAGAACCATCCTGGGTTTGATTCTATCAAGCCTCCACTCCTATTTCAAGCTAAACCTGAAGAATCAGCTGTGCCTGTTTCTGATTCTATCCCTAAACCTCTTCTAGTTTTCACTGTTATCAGAATAGCCTACAGGAACAGCTCCTAGAACCTCTATATCCCCGGATCCAACATACATGCCACATGCGGAACCCCGTTCCAGGGCAGTACCCCTTTCGAGATAGGTTTTTTTGCTGTGAGGAGGCAAGGTTATATGTAGAATACCCGTTGACTCACCCCTTTCTGTCGTTTCAGTATTAGAATAAGATGCAGAGTAATAACGTGCTCTTACCTTGATGTCCCTATATGCAGTACCGTTTGTGTTTTCAATTGTAATATGGTGAATAGTGGGCATACACCACGTTACATAAATAGACCAGCCGGTAATCTTAATCCCGGACAGATAATCATCTTCCTGGGCTTCCTTTTCTTTCCCCAAAGAATTTGCCCTAACCGCTGCTGCACCTTTTTCTTCAACAACTACCAATACTTCTCTTACCGACGGTTCTTTACTTTTGAGGGTATTTCCATAGAGCCTGGCCTCTCCTCCGGTTTTAAATAATCCTATTCTTACCCTATACCAAGTCCCTTGCCCCGAACCTCCCTTTGTTTCTACGAAGGCCGGGTATCCTTTAGATTTTAGGCCATCTACAATTCCCCTCGCCTTTTCCTCTTTTTGATATGCCCCTATCTGAACGGCATACTTGCCCCGAGGATTAATTGTGGGCATGACCGCTATACCCTTTCTTCTGGACTCTTCTCTCTTAGCCTTTATTGGTTTTTCATCTTTCTGCCGAGGCTTTTGTTCCTTAACTCCCAAACGTTCCTTTTTTCCCGCTTCGACCCTTTGGAGATCTTCTGGAACCCATCTTTTCTCAAGCCGAGGAGTCCTTATTTCTTCTTCATGAATCTCCCCACTGCCCGGCTGTCCCGATTCAAAAACCGATACAGGTTCCGTAACAAGCTCCTCATTCTTCACATTCGTCCCTTTTATCTCATCCATCACTTCAACCGCAGCGTCATAAGGTACCTCAGCACCAGCTCCAAGAGATACGCCCTCGTCTTCTATTTTTTTCCCATGATTTTTGACAAGCATAGGAATCTCGGCTTTAAGTTCCGAAGAAGCGTATTTCCCATCTTTATCGTTCATGGTTATTACAATCTTCTCTCCTCTCTTAATGACAGGCGCGGATTTTGATTCAACCCTGTGCATAGGAATATCGGAAGGCAGCGGATTGGGAGACTCCGTGAGTTTTGATTTAAACCCGGGCAGATTTTTATACAGAATAGGCGCCATAACCATAAAAACCACAACAGTCACAATCACTATACCGGCAAATTTTATCTTTACGTTTCCATATTGGGCGATTAAGGGTTTTGATACTCCCCTGTCTGCTTTAGGCGCCTCTTCTTCGCCAATCAAAGACTCCAACCTTTTTATTAGTTCCTTGGACCCGAATGGTTTTATTATGAAATCATCCGCGCCCGCCTCCGCGGCTTTTGTCTCGTTAAATAACCCAAGTGAAGCGGTAAGCAAGATGACAGCGGTACTTTTGAGAAGCGGATCGCCTTTAATTTCCCTTGATACTTCATACCCATCTTTATCACGTAGAAAAATATCAACGAGAACTATATCCGGTTTTATCTCTCTAGCCCTCAAAATAGCATCTACCCCGCTTGATACGATCATGACCCTATACATACCAGAATCGGAAAATGCGAGACTAATCAACTCTCTCATACCCGCATCTCCATCGGCAATAAGAACGGTTCTCAATTTTTCATTACCCCTCAAATCAATTTTTGAGATTCTTCTTTCTATAAGCCTCAGGTCTTAGGAGAGCAACAGGTAGAATAAGTGAAGAGAGGATGGTTTATCCTTTCGATCGGGACTGGTCACACATTGACTTTAGCAATATCTAATTTACGTGTCAATAGAAATTTATGGAGGTTTAGGGCTGGTTCTCAAGAGGGATAAACTTGAATTCTATGGAAATTTGTAGAAATCTATTAACTAAGCTATCTTAGAACTAATGAATTATACACTCAATGGGCTTTACGCAATAACTGATAAGAGGCTTATCCCGAGGGATAGGTTTATAGAGACTGTAGAAAAAGCCCTCCGGGGCGGGGCTAAAATAATACAGCTCAGGGAAAAAGATACCCCGGAAGAAGAGATCATAAGGCTAGGGAAGGGGCTTCTTAGGGTTACAAGGAGGTACGGGGTTCCGTTGATCATAAACGATTCACCAAAGCTCGCAAGAGAAATAGGGGCAGATGGGGTTCATCTTGGGCGTGAAGACGCGGGAATTTTTGAAGCGAGGAGCCTCCTTGGCGGCGAGGGTATAATCGGGGTTTCATGCTATGGAGAGATTGAAAGGGGCCTACGGGCGGAGAGAGAAGGGGCGGATTACGTAGTTTTCGGAACCCCCTTTTTTACGCCCACAAAGCCCGATAGGAAACCAACCCCGTTTGAGGTCTTAAAGGAGGCAAAAAGGAGAATTATAAGTATCCCCGTTTTTGCCATTGGCGGAATAAATAGGGAGAACGCGCAATCCGTTCTCAAAACAGGGGTGGATGGGATTGCCGTAATTACGAGCGTCTTTGGATCACCTGATCCTGAAAAGGCCGCACGTGACCTTGCTCGTTTATTAGAGAGAAATCCATCCCCTTTCTTTTGAATTTTATTCTTTCTGCCAGTGCATATGACACTATTGGCAAAGCGATAGTCGCATCACAATAGCACTGAACAAGCCTTCCATTAGGTGATTCCTTCCCCCATGAGACTGCCTCTTCAAATGTACATCCCGAAAGTCCTCCCCACTGTGGTGAGTCAGTAGTTATCTGAACAGCGTACTTATGAGGATAATAGGTCTCATTTGTACTATGACGCTTAAGCCCATTATATCTTCCAGGAATCCTTCTATCATCGTAGAGTAGGTCGCCGGTGACAGCAAAAAGTTGAATAAAATCCTTTGGCACTCCACCTCCAATGTAGACTACCCCGGTATCTTTTACTCTTTCTCCTAAACCCATAAATTCAATGTAATCCTTTACTGTATCGATTGTTAGATTAAAACCCTTGCTTTTCGCAATAAGTGCAGCATCGCCATAAGGACTATCTATTATAGCCGGACAAAAGATTGGTACATTGTTCTCCGCAGCCACCGTAACTATACTTCTTATTCCTTTTTCTCCTAACCACTTTCCAAAAAGATACAGAAACTCTCTTGAAGAGTATGCATAATTCTCATCAAGTACTTGAATAAAGTCTGCAATTAACTCTGTCATCTTTAAATAGTCGTTTTCTCTTCCATAAACATCATAGTATCTATTAAGTCCTAAACCGAACAACATTCTATCATCAGCTAGGTGAGACCCCTGCCAATAACTGTAGCCCATCGCTTCTACAATATCCTCTGAGATATTAGCACCAGTAGGAACTAAAATGTCAATGAAGCGATTTTCTATAAGCCAATTAATTATCTTCCATTGTCCGGCTATGGATAAAGAACCAGCGTAACCCAAAAGTATCGTAGTGTTTTCATCCTTAATCATCTCTTCCATAACATCAACCACTTTAGCCAAATTCTTCCCCTGAAATCCCGTTTGCGACATTTCAGCTAAAAGCTGAGAAATCGATTTTGGAGTCTCCACTTCTATTGCCTTAACCTTTTTAGTCAAGATATCTTTTCCTTCTATCATTTCCTCTCCTTAACATAGGTTGTCTCTGCTATAGCTTTAAACCTAAGTTTTATACAAATCTACCCTAGCAGACAGAGTTGGAATTATAGTAAATCTCCTCTTTTCTGATAAACCAAAACCTAGCCTAAAGCCACAGGATTTTTTAGCTAAGGAAACATACCACAGAGAGCCAAAAGATCAATGTTATACAACTATATTTACGAGTTTTTTAGGAACAATGATAACCTTTTTGATTTTTTTTCCATCAATGTAATTTTTCACCTTTTCATCAGAAAAAGCGGCCTGTTTTATTTCCTCTTCATCTGAATCAGGGTCCATTAAAATCTGGCTTCTCACCTTCCCATTGACCTGAATCACAATGGTTATATCTGCGCTCGATACAATCTCCCTATCCCACTCTATCCAGGGCTTATCAACCAGGGTTTCTCTATGTCCCAGAGATTCCCAGAGTTCCTCGGATATGTGAGGAGCCATAGGGTAGAGCAGGCGCACTACGGCCTCTACCGATTCCCTGAAAACCATTATGTCGTCTTTCCCGTCAGGCTCAAACCGGGATACAGCATTGAGAAGCTCCATAATAGCCGCAACCGCCGTGTTAAACTGAAACCTTTCCAGGTCGTCTGTGACCTTCTTTATTGTTTTATGAACCTTAATGAGAAGCTCCTTTGATTTTGGATTTAGGGCATCGAATTCTATCTCTCCCTTTCCCTCCCTGACAATGGGGGGCAATACGCAATCACAAACAAGCCTCCACACACGGTTTAAAAACCTGTAAGCCCCCTCAATTCCCTCGTCGCTCCAGTCGAGGTCCCTTTGAACAGGGGAGGCAAAGAGCATGAAAATACGGACGGTATCGGCTCCATATTTCGCAATCATATCATCCGGGTCAACTATATTTCCAAGTGATTTCGACATCTTAGCCCCGTCCTTGATGACCATTCCCTGAGTAAGCAGGTTTAAAAACGGCTCATCGAGGTCGCACATTCCGAGGTCTCTCAAAACCTTTGTATAGAATCTCGCATAGAGGAGATGCAAAATAGCGTGTTCAATCCCGCCGATGTACTGGTCAACTGGAAGCCAGTATTTGACCCTCTCTCTGTCAAACATCCCTTTGTCATAATCAGGAGAGGTGTATCTCAGAAAATACCAGGAGGACTCAACAAACGTGTCCATCGTATCTGTCTCTCTTTTGGCATCCCCGTCGCATTTGGGACATTTCGTATTTACAAAGCTCTCTACCTTGGAGAGAGGCGAGCCGCCTTTCCCCGTAAATTCAACGTCTATGGGAAGCTCAACAGGGAGGTCTTTATCGGGCACGGGGATAGTCCCGCATTTTCCACAGTAAATAATGGGAATCGGCGCACCCCAGTACCTCTGCCTGGATATGCCCCAGTCCCTCAGCCTGTAATTTACCTGCCGCCTACCAAACCTCTTGGATTCAATATACTCAATAACCCTTTCTTTTCCGACTTCCGATGAAAGCCCCGAGAACTCGCCGGAATTTACCATAATTCCTGGTTCTTCATAGGCACCTTTCATGTCCTCTGAGTGTAGGGGCAATTCGTGAATCGCCCCTACAGGTTGGATTACAACCTCTATAGGCAGCTCGTACTCCTTTGCAAACTCAAAATCCCTCTGATCGTGCGCGGGAACGCACATTATTACTCCAGTCCCGTATTCCATAAGGACAAAGTTGGCGATGTAAATTGGCACGCGTCCGCCAGTAAAGGGATTTATACAATAAGCACCAGTAAAAATGCCCTCCTTTTTCGTCTCCTCAGATACCCTTTCAATACTGGTTTGTCTCCGTATCCTGTGTATGAAATCAATGGCCTCCTCTTCCCGGGGTTTTCCTCTGACCAACCTCTCTGAAAGCGGGTGCTCAGGGGCAAGTCCCATAAAGGTCACTCCAAAAACCGTATCGGGCCGCGTGGTAAAAATCCTCAATTTCGTCTCGCCATCTACCGGGTTCTCCAGTGGAAAATCTATTTCTGCCCCCGTGCTCTTTCCTATCCAGTTCTTCTGCATTGTAAGTACCCTTTCGGGCCAGCCGCCTTTTAGTCTTTCGCACCACTCAAGTAACTCCTCGGCATATTCTGTGACCTTAAAGAACCATCCCTCCATCTCCTTCTGCACAACCTCGGATTTGCACCTCCAGCACCGCCCATCCTCTACCTGCTCATTTGCCAGAACCGTCTCGCAAGAGGGGCACCAGTTTACGACCGAGGCTTTTTTATAAGCGAGTCCGCGCTCAAACATTCTTGTAAATACCATCTGCTCCCATTTGTAATAAGAAGGGTCGCAGGTTGCGATCTCCCTTGTCCAGTCATAGCTAAACCCAAGCCTTTTGAACTGCCCTTTCATCTGGATGATATTCTGATATGTCCATTTTGCGGGATGGATTCCGCGCTCAATTGCGGCATTCTCTGCAGGAAGCCCAAAGGCATCCCATCCTATGGGGTGGAGCACGTTAAATCCCCTTGCTCTCTTATGCCGCGCGACAACATCGCCAATCGTATAGTTTCTTACATGCCCCATGTGAATCCTACCTGAAGGGTAGGGGAACATCTCAAGGACGTAGTACTCCTTTTTATCGAGGTCTTCCGACACCTCATAGACCCTTTTCTCATCCCATATCTTTTGCCATTTTCCTTCAATCTCTTGAGGATTGTAGACTTCTTCCATGTTTCAATTTATCTCCTCATGTAACGCAGAATTAAAAGGTGACAAATCACCCTGCCAGCATTGGTGTTTAATCATTCTAAATTAACGCCTTACGGGTTTCAAATTTGCGAGGGAATTTGACGGAATTACTCAATTGAAACCACGATAAATTCGGTAAATCCCCAAAGAATCCCGTTCAGAAGAAACCAGTAAACTTCCCACTCCAGGATTCACATCAAACCCGCCCTACTTTGGAGAAATCACAAAAATCAGAATCAAAAAGGTGGCCTTACAAAACTTTAGCACTGTAAAGCGCTGAAAAATCAAGACTTTTTATAACACCTTGACAATTTCATTCAGCATTGTTAGGATTTACCAATACCCACCGGAAGGTAAGTCCAGAGGGAGGAAATTTTAAGTATTGAGCTTCTGTTTCTAACAACTGAGTTATCCACACCCTGTTGATAAGCTGTGGAAAAGTTGTTGGTTCTTTGGAGGATTCTTGGCTAAGAAAGTAACTCTAGGACGCAACCTCAAATCCCTTTTTCCAGATGAAAATGAAAATGAAACATTCAGGGGAATAGGGCTGTTTGTAAAGGCCTCAAGTCCCTCTTCTGCCGATAAGGCAAATGTACCCGATGAGGGAGTTGTATGGGAAGAGGTAATCGAGAGGATAAAAAGGAAATCAAACCCTCAGGTGTTTTTCTGGTTTGATTCTCTAAAGCTCGTCTCACAGAAAGGTGAATCCATCACACTAAAGGCAAAAAGCCCATTTGAAAGAGACTGGATAACAAACCATTACATGGACGTTATAAGCAAGACCGTAGAAGAGGTTGGGGGGAGGAGGTTTGAAATCAAGGTCATATCCGACAGCCAAGCTCCGGTTTCGGTTGAAGAGATTGAAGAGGAGCCAAAGCCTAGGGAAAAGAAGGATGCCCTCTTTTCAGGGTTTCTTAACCCGAACTATACGTTTGAGAGATTCATTGTAGGGCCAAGCAACCAGTTCGCCCACGCCGCTTCGATTGCAGTGGCAAGAAAACCCGGAGAGGCGTATAACCCGCTTTTTATATACGGCGGAGTGGGGCTTGGAAAAACACACTTAATCAATGCGATTGGGAACTATATACTTAAAACCACTCTCGTGGCAAGAATATGCTGCATATCCGCTGAAAATTTTACAAATCAGGTGATAAATAGCATAAAGTCCAACAAGATGGAGGAATTCAGGAACAGATACAGGTTTGGTTGCGATGTGCTTCTCATTGACGACATACAGTTTATTGCTGGGAAAGAAAGCACACAGGAAGAATTTTTCCATACATTCAACACGCTCTATGAGTCAAAGAAGCAAATAGTAATCTCAAGCGATAAATCTCCCAAGGATATGTCATATCTTGAGGAGCGTCTGAGGTCTAGGTTCGAGTGGGGACTTATTACTGACATACAGCCGCCCGAGACCGAGACGAAGGTTGCGATACTCAAGAAAAAGGCGGAAGCCGAGAAGATAATGCTCCCGGACGATGTGGCAATATTTCTTGCCCAAAATATCACATCCAATATCAGGGAGCTTGAGGGAACACTTACAAATATAAGCGCTTATGCAAAGCTCTTAAACACGGAGATTACAATAGAGCTCGCGAGAGAGGTCCTAAAAAACATAATAAAAGAGCACACAAGGCAGGTCATGAGCATAGAGTCCATTCAAAAAGAGGTTGCGAACTTCTTTGGGATAAAGCTTCAGGAACTAAAATCAGAAAAGAAAGTGAAGAACGTTGCGCTTCCAAGGCAGGTTGCCATGTACCTTGCAAGGAGATATACAGGGGCATCATTTCCGGAAATTGGAGAGAAATTCGGGGGAAAGGACCACTCTACGGTAATACACGCAGTAAAAAAGATAGAAAGCATGATGGGAGAAGACCAGACCCTTAAAGAGATGGTAAACGCCGTATCTAGGAGAATTGATACGGCAAGAAGTGGATAGTCTGTGTATAACCCTGTGGGAAAATCTGTGGATGAATTTGTGGATAAAAAAACATGCGCTTAGATTGTGTATAGACTTAGAGATTTGTCAACAGGGTTATCAACTGCAAAAACCAAATAGCATAAAGGCTCCTATTGACTTATCCACAATTTCACACCCCCTACTACTACTACTATTTATATTTAAATATATCTTATCCCCTTAGGAGTAGAAGAAGATGAAATTCAGAGTAGAAGCAATAAAGCTTGCCGAAAGGCTGGGACTAATACAGGGAATTGCGGAAAGGCGCGCAACCATGCCTATACTTTCCCATGTTCTGGTTATTGCCTCGGATGGGAAGATAAAACTCACTGCGACCGATCTTGAGACCACCATGACGACTTGGTGTGAGGGGAATGTTCTAAAGGAGGGCGGTCTTACACTTCCTGCTCGAAAACTCTACGAGATTGTAAAAGAGCTTCCTCTTCAAGGGGAAATCGAGATTGAGGAGATTGGAAATCACTGGACTCAAATTAGGTCACAGAGTGCGACTTTTAAAATCGCTGGACTTCCCGCCGAGGATTTCCCGTCTATTCCTCAACTGCCTTTGGACAACCTCTTTCAGATAGAAAGCCGGGTTCTTGATGATATAATAGGCAAAACCATATTTGCGGTTTCTCCTGATGACCTGAGGCGAAACCTCTCGGGGATTTATTTTGAAAAAAGGGATGGGAGGACTCTAAGGCTCGTCGCTACGGATGGGCACAGGCTGTCTCTGGCCGAGAAGGGTATTGAAGATGATATTAAACTCAAAAAAGGCGTGGTTGTCCCCAAAAAGGGTGTATCAGAGCTGAGGAAGATGGTTAAGCTCGATGAGAGTGTAAGGATTGGGTGTGGAAAGACCGATTTCGTTGCGCAGAGCAGCGGAATCTCTCTGGTTGTAAGACTTATTGATGCCGAGTTTCCCGACTACAGACAGGTAATTCCAGAAAATACAAAGATAACGTTTCATGTAAAGCGCGACGAGTTTTTAAGCGCGTTAAGGCGTGTTTCAATTCTTTCTGCTGAGAGGACGAAGAGCATTAAAATGAGCATAGCGAGCGGCAAAATGACGCTTGCCTCCGTATCTCCTGAGCTTGGAGAGGCAAAAGAGGTTGTGCCCATAGATTACACGGGGGATTCCCTTGAGCTGGGATTTAATGCGAAGTATCTGATGGATGTCCTTGAGGTTGTTGGCGGGGGTACGGTTCAGTTGGGAATAATTGATGAACTAAGCCCCGTAGTAATTAAGCCGGTCGGTGAGGAAGAGATTTATATATCCGTTATCATGCCAATGAGGGTGTAGGCAATTGACGAAAGATGTTAGATTTCATATTTCCGAGGGTCTGTCCGTTTTGTGAGTCTGCGTCAAAAGATGGAAGGGTCTGTAATAGCTGTCTGTCGGTAATAAGATTCATTAAAAGAAGTTCCATCTGTCTAAGATGCGGAGTTCCTTTTGATTTTCCAGAAACATCCAACCAATTGGTGCCCAGCCATTTCTGCGGGGAGTGCCTTTTGGGTGGATTCTATTTTGAGAGGGCGCGCTCGATTGCCCTTTACGATGGCTTATTGAGGGATATGCTTCATAAGTTCAAATATGAGGGGAAATTAAACCTTGGAGGGGCGCTTTCGACTATTCTAATAGAGAATTTTCCAGATGACCTGAATAAGCCGGACATTATTATTCCCGTCCCACTTTACATCGGCAGGCTGAGAAAGAGGGAATACAACCAGTCTGTAATTCTCGGAGAGAATTTGTCTAAATACCTGGGGGTTTCTTTTAACCCATTTGCGCTTAAAAGGATAAGGAATACAAAGCCGCAGTTTGAGATTAAAAGCAGGGATGAGAAGAAAAAAAATGTAAGAGGGGCATTTTCTTTAGAGAATTCGGGGAAGATTAAGGAGAAATCCGTTCTGCTTATAGATGACATATTTACCACTGGCTCGACCATAGATGAATGCGCCAGGGTGCTTCTCGACTTTGGCGCCTCCTGCGTTCAGGTTGTGACACTGATGAGGGCTATATCGTTGTGATTAGCAAAATCGCTTCAGGTGTCGAAGGAAGAGGCGATTGAAATCGGATCAAGACATATTTGACTTTAAAAGCCATCTGCTTTAGATTTATACATCTAATTAAGTTCTCCGCTTAATTTATAGTATTTGATCCGCAGTGTGGATCAAATGGGATTAAAATGTACGGAAGATTTGTAGGACTGGATATTGGAAGCGATACTGTAAAGATCACCCTTGTAAAAAGGGGACTTACGGATACTGACTTATCTCAGATAATACATATAAAAACCCCCGGTTCTCTTGGAGAAACCCTTTTAGAGATTAAGAACATCTTCACGGAAAAATACCTTCCTAAGAACGACGTTGCCGTGTCTCTTCCAGGCAATCCAATCTCTGTTCGGGTGCTCAGTTTTCCGTTTTCGGACCCGAAGAAGATTGACCAAACATACGAATTTGAACTCGAAAACGTATCCCCTTTTGACCTTTCCGATAAGGTGCACGGGTATTACCTCGTCAAACGCCCGGAGGGGAGCGAAACGATAGTTTGCATGTCCCAAAGGGAGGATATAAGGCATTTGGTTGACCTCTGCCAGTCAGGGGGGATTGACCCGAAGGTTATAACGTTTGCCCCTCTTGCTTTTGGTGCTCTTGATAGCTTTCTTTTCGGGGAAAGACCCTTGGTTCTAATAGATATAGGAGCCTCCCGAATGGGGTTTTCTCTATTCGATAGAGGGGGTATCAGGCGCGTGAGGTCTTCGTCAAAGGCCGGGCAGTTCATCTCAGAGGCAATATCGAAGAATCTTGGGGTCTCGCATGATGTTGCTGAGTCCAGAAAGCGAGAAGGGTTCACGGGGGGGAGGAATCGGGCTCTCGAGGAGGCCATGATTCCGATCGTTGATGAGATAAAGAGGACAATTCAGTTCTTTGAGATTGAGCTGGGTGAGGAGATTAAAACAATAATACTCTCAGGTGGCACGTCTCTTATGCCGGGCATAAGCGATTACCTTGAGGAGAAATTAAAAAAGGGAGTAGAAAGATTTTTTATCCCTGACCTGGGGGAAAATAACTCCGTTATTTTTGCCCAGTCTTTCGCTCTTGCCACATACGGGAGCGCTCTGGGCAGGGGAAAGCTTAATCTAAGAAAGGGGGAGTTTAAATACGCCGGTAAGGATAGCGAACTCAGGAAGGTATTTATGGCTCCCGCTTTGCTTCTCTCGCTCTTTATACTCTTTTCCATATACAGAACCGGGGCGAGGTACTTTGAACTCAGAAGCGAAGTAGAGAAGCTGGAAGCCCAAACCCACGCTGCCGTAAGTGAGGCATTTCCTAACGTAAAGGTAATACCAAGGCCTATGGAGTTTATGGAGGGCGAGGTCAAAAAGGTAAGAGATAAGCTAAAATTAGTCGAAGAAATCAGAGGGGGGCCTACACCGCTTGATGTTCTAAGAGATATATCTGCGAGCATTCCTCCAAACGTTAAACTCACCGTAAGTGAGGTCAATTTTGTAGATAATAAAACGGTAAAGATGCGCGGGACGTCAGACTCATACGATGAGGTGGCGAAGGTCGAAAAGGCTCTCTCCGGCACTGGGGCGTTTAAACAGGTCATACGCGAATCAACGGAGACGGGCGTAAATAACACTGTGAAATTTCAGATGGCTCTGGTACTCAAATGAACACAAACGACTTTATTGATAGATTAAAAGCCCTCTTGAATCAATCCCGTGAGAGGTTCGACCGCGCTATGGTTTCGGATAGGGATAGGAGGGCCGTGATTTTTGGGGGAATCGGCTTTTTTATTCTAGTCCTCTATGTGGTTTTTCAGTTTTTTTCCTCGGGGAGTGCGAGGCTTGAGAAAAGGGCCAACGCCCTTCGGTCCGACCTCAAGCGGATCGAGTCTCTTCGCGCTGAGTATGTACAGTCAAAGCGCAGAATAGAGGAACTCACAACCACTGTAAGAACCGGGGATGAGTCTCTAATCTCTGTAGTTGAGAAAACCCTTATAGATGCACGAATTGACAGGTCGAACTTTTCTATAAAGTCTAGGGCCCCTTCGTCCGGAGACCTGTATGAGGAGACAAGTGTGGACGTTGATATTAAAAAGATTTCTCTCGATAGAATGGTGGATGTTCTCTACAGGTTTCAGACAATGCCCACTTTCGTCAAGGTATCGAAATTGCGTCCTCAGACGAGGTTTAATGACCCGGATTTGATGGACGTTTCATTTCGCGTATCAACCTTTAAGTTCAATCAGGTGCTCTAGTTGGTACTGGATCTGCATACGTCATATCAATCAAACTGGGACAGGAGGAGGCTCCCTAAAAATCCCGCCTGCGGAAGGTAGGAATATGAAGTACTTAACCGTTGATAAAAGTGTGACAGAATCGAGGTATTTTGTTCCAGCATGTTATATGCTTTTCTTTATACTGGCGTTCCTTGTCTTTCTCTACCTTTCTCTTCCCTCCGAGAGTTTTAAGCAGAGGATCATATATGAGGTACAAACGAGAACCCCGTTTGATATGGACGTAAAGGGTTTGAGCATATATCCGATATTTACCCTTAAGTTTCACGATGTGAAGCTCTACAGAACTAAGGCGCTCTACCTAACCATTGATGATCTCAATGTGAGTCCCTCGTTATTTTATCTCCTTTTAAAAAAAATTGCGCTTCCTTTCAGGGCCCATCTTTATGGGGGAAATGCAAAAGGAGAACTCGTCTACAGCTCCAAGACGGGGCAATTGATTAAGGCAAACGGGACCCTAGAGGGAATAAACTTAAAAGGCATTCCAGCGGTCTCCGTTGCTCTTAGAGATGTAAATTCCTCGATTCAGGGAGTTATAAGGGGGGATTTTTCAATTGAGTTTGACCCTCAACCCAAGGGGCAGGTCGTTCTTGAGGCAAAAGACCTGTCGGTTAAAAATGTGAGACTCATACAGGGCTTGCCGCTTCCCGACTTTGGCAGGTTAGAGTCTAATTTCAAGAGCCATATAGAGAATGGGGTGACGAAGGTCGAGGAATTGAGATTCAAGGGGAATGACATTGACCTGAGGCTCTTTGGGACTATGCCGCTTCTTTGGGAGATTTCAAGGCAGGGGGTTATAGACCTTGATCTGAGGATTCGAACCGGGGGAGGAAACAAAGGTAAGCTCGGTTTCCTCAGTGCCTTCTTGTCGCCTGAGAGCGACGGGAGCCTCAGGGGTAAAATCGTAGGGACATTCGGCAGTCCTAGACTAGTGAAAGAGACTATAGGAGCTAGGTAAAAGTCCTGCTACTTACCAGCTAAACTGAAATGTAATAGTTCTGCTTAGAACAGTCGACCAGGAAAGTTGGCCATCTCGAATAACGATCTTTGCTGGATTAACTACATAGCTAAGTGCCCTAATAAACTGGCTATCACTCTTTGCTAACAGGTTTGAAGTTTCTTCAAGAGTTATACCTGAAAGAACTCCTAGACTCGGTGTAACAATTAAATCGGTGATTGATGGTGACTGCATCCAGCCCTCAACTGTGTACTCATAGAGTGCACTAAGCTCAAAAGAAGCGAGGCTTGAAGCGGCCCTATCATACTCCATTTGTCTATAGTAAAGATAAGTCCCTGACCCAAAGATAGGGTGCTGTACTAAATTTGTGTGAATAGCATCGCCATCCCAAAGCGGAAAAGTCCAAAAGGGCTTGCTCGCAGGAGAACAACGGTGATGCTCAAACTTAGCCTGGTTACAATTCTGCCATTCGGTTATGTTATGTAACCACTTGGGAATGGAGGAAAGAGTAAAAACCGTCCGTACATTTTCTGGATCATACATACCTCTTGCCGACCACAACATTGTATATGTAAATAAGTTTTCCTTGATAAATTCATCGAGGTCTTCCCCTAGGGTTTTTTCCTTTTCTTTATACTCTATTCCGTTGGATTCTTTCTCGAATTTCAGGTTTATAGGTTTCTTCGGTTGTATCAGAAGGGGAGTTGTGCCACCATAGATGTCGCGAATAACCCAGTCTTCGGCCTCTACTTGTGTAGATACACCGATAACCGAGACTATAATAAGCACTCTCATAATCTGTAAGAACATCGCAATCTCCTTGCCGGCTATGTACAATCCATATATACGTGAGTAGAGACACGCTGTGGCGTGTCTCTACTCTGGCGGTTTATTTCACTATAACCTTAAATTTTTGGGAAGGGTCGGGCTGAGCCTGCATAGGCATGCCCAGTATGGTTAGCGATAAAACCCTTCCATTGACCGCTTTAGCCTCCACCCTGTACCCCGGACTCACGTCCTTTAGTTTATCTGGAGAGGCCCTGAGTTCATATTCAGTTTGTGAGGTATCTTCTTTTATTGTGATTGTTCCCTGATCAACTGAACTAACCTGACCCATTACGGTTCCCGAGAGATTTGGAATAGCCGTAATGGCTCCCTCATTAGTCTTGGCGGGGGCAGACATCTCTTCTGTGCCCTCTACTTTCAGGTTTATGGTGTGACCTTCCTGTTTAATCACCTTAAATCTCTGAGAGGGGGCCACCTGAGCCTGAGTGGGCATGCCTAATACGGTTAAGGATAAGACCTTTCCGTTGGTGGTCTTGGCCTCTACCCTGTATCCCGTTTGCACGTCTCTTAATTTGCTTGGAGAAGCGCTCAATTCATACTCCTCTTGAGTAGAGTCTTCCCTTATTGTGATCTTTCCCTGATCAATGGAAGTAACTTCACCTACTATGGTCTCCGCAGATTCCTGGGCTTTTGCATTTAGCCCTATACCAAAGAGCAAAACGGCTGTGAAAGCAAATGCAGCCATGAACGTAAAAATCCTCTTCATCTTATCTGACCTCCTTTTGGTTTATTATGGGTATATATTATACATCTTGAAGCCTTTCCCCTCTTTGTGCTATCCTAAACCGAGGAGGAGTTAGAGATGAGAAGGAATATATTAAAGATATTGTTTGTTCTTTTACTTATTCCGTTCTCTCTTTCCGGCAAATCCGAAGAGAAGCAGAATAAGCCCGAACCCGAAGAAGAGGAGATGATAATTAAAGGGGTAGGATTTGATCAGGATGCCCAAAGCCCTGTTGTAATTCTCTCAGACAAAAAACAGGAGAAGGTGCTTCCAATTTGGATAGGTCTTTGTGAGGCAAGGGCAATTGGCCTCGGACTTTCGGGAGATGTAACCCCTCGTCCATTCACTTATGATCTAGTTGCGGCAATCATAAGAACCATGAAGGCGAAGGTAGAGAGAATAATAATAGTTGACCTTCGCGATCAGGTTTTCTACGCTCAGGTGGAGATCTCCGTGAACGGAATGGTCTCAAAAATTGATGCGCGCCCAAGCGACGCCCTTGCCCTTGCGTCTCGTATGGGCGCTCCGATATTCGTAAAGAAATCCGTCCTCGAAAAGGCTCCCACTGTAGGCGGCGAGGAGAAGGAGAAAAGGGGAACGTAGTAAATTAAAATATAACCACGAATGCCCACAAATAAAACAATTTAAGAATGCTTCGTGCGGATTCGTGGCTAATTAGATACTATTCCTAAATTCATAATTGACATACATTTCTCGTATAGCTATTATTCTCTCCAAATTTCATCCCTCGGCAGGATAAATGGGCTCTTCGGAAGATTTAGAAAATCGGAGAAGGAGAATTGACGAGATTGATAGAAAGATACTTGAACTCTTAAACGAGCGCGGAAAGATTGCGATTGAAATCAGCAAACTAAAGCGGAAAAACTCTTTTAGCATCTACGACCCCGCAAGGGAAAGAGAGATTGAGAGGAATATCAAAAGAACAAATCCCGGTCCGCTCTCTACGGATTCAGTTCTTTCCATTTTCCGGGAGATAATCTCAGGGTGCCGCTCTCTTCAAAAGCAAATCAGGGTAGCGTATCTTGGACCGGAGGGCACGTTCTCTCATCAGGTGGCATTTCGCGAATTCGGAAGCTCGGCTGAGCTTGTGCCTGTGAAGGGCGTTGAGGATGTTTTCGATGAGATTAAAAAGGGAAGGGCTTCATTTGGCGTTGTGCCAGTTGAAAATTCTATAGAGGGCTCCGTGGGGAGTGTGCTTGATGCGTTTTTAAAATCGGACCTTCGGGTCTCTTCCGAACTCTTTCAAAGGATCAGCCTCTTTCTTCTCTCAAAAACCGGAAATATAGAGGACATTGAGATTGTTGCCTCTCACCCTCAGCCCCTTGGACAATCTAGGAGATGGATAAGTGATTACCTAAAACACGTAGAGATTCGTGAAACGCCGAGCACGGCAAAGGCCGCATCCCTTGCCTCTCGCGATAAAAGGATTGCTGCTGTAGCGGGGGAGCTCGCGGCTTCGATTTACAGATTAAAAATCGTAGAGAGGCATATAGAGGACAGCCCTGAAAACACAACGAGGTTCTGGGTAATTGGACGGGAGCATTGCCGTCCTACGGGAGCGGATAAGACATCCATTGTTTTTTCACTCAAGCACGAGCCGGGTGCGCTTCAGAATGCCCTTTTGCCGTTTGCCGAATCTAGTATAAATCTCACAAAAATAGAATCGAGGCCGTCTAAGGAAAGACCTTGGGAATATGCGTTTTTCGTGGATTTTGAGGGGCACACCGATGATGAAAAAGTAAAAAATGTCCTTTCCAGAGTCAAAGAAAACTGCGTTTTCCTCAGAGTTTTGGGTTCATATCCGATGGGAAAGAACGGTTAGTATGTATGTGTTTACCCGTTAAGCCTGCAGTACGCTTATGCTCAAAGGAATTAAAAACTAGAATCATTCAATGCTGAAACCCGACCCCTTCTCTCGAATCTCTGTAGCCCTTTTAGCCGTTTTCCTTCTATTAAGCACGGCGTGGTCTGATGAACTGACCTTTAAGAATCATGGCAGGGTAGTAAAGAGCCTATCCTTGGAGCAGATTGAAAAGCTAATTCCGGCTAAAACAGTCATGGTTTTTGAGCCGCATGAATCGGAAAATCGGGAGTACGTGGGATTCCCTGCCAATGCCCTTTTCACAGAGGTGTATGGGGAAAAATGGAGAAGGACTGAAGAGATACTATTCACATGCTCAGACGGCTATCAGCCGTCCATACCATCTGCGAGGTTTAAAGAATATACCGCTTATTTGGTCTACGGGCGCGCCGACAAGAAGGAATTTACCCTTATAAACAAGCTCCAGAACAATGAACTCGTACAACTTGGCCCTTTTTATTTAGTTTGGGATAACCTTGGACATCCTGAGCTTAAAGCCGAGGGTGGCGAGGGTTGGCCTTATCAGGTTACTACAATAGACCTTATCAGTTTTTCTGACCGTTTTCCTAATATGTCTCCACCAAATAACAGTTCAGCAGCGGTAAAAAGCGGCTTTTTGGCGTTTCGCAAACACTGCATGACATGTCACACAATTAATGGCGAAGGCGGTGGAAAATCCGTGGAGCTGAATTATCCGGTCAGTGTCACCGAGTACTTTAAAGAACCTTGGCTCGCGAGATGGATAGATAAACCGGCAAGCATAAGATACAACGCGACCATGCCTGCATTAAATCCGGATTTGAAAGACCGGGAAACGACTATAAAAAATATTATCGCCTACTTAAAGGCTATGAAGGATAATAAACGGAAACCGTTGCCTTCGAAGAATTAAGCCCCTGGTTGCTCATTACCACACAGGCACCTTTTAACCCCTTAAGCGCGAGGAAATTAGTGTAGGGGCATGGAGTGCCATTTTAAATGGTATAATTTGCGATTACCTTAATTTCTTCCGGAGGATTCCTTGATACAGCCGAATGAATATGTAAAGAACCTGATTCCATATATTCCGGGAAAGCCGGTTGAAGAGCTTGAGCGCGAACTCGGTATTCAGGATGCGATAAAGATCGCATCAAACGAGAACTCTCTTGGCCCGTCTCCGCTTGCCGTAGATGCCGTGGTTAAAGCCCTCGGCAATGTAAATCGTTATCCCGACGGGGATGCATTTTATCTAAGGAATAAACTCGCCCAAAGGCTCGGTGTAAAACCGGAGAGCCTGATTTTTGGAAATGGTTCAAACGAGGTCATAGAGATTGTCGCAAGGACATTTATGAAGCCCGGAGATGAGGCCGTGATAGGGGAGTTTGCTTTTATAGTTTTTCCAATCGTCACACAGGCCGTCGGTGCAAAGGCGATAATATCTCCCATGCCTGAGCTTACTCATGATCTAAGGGATATGTTTAAGCGGATAACCCCTAAGACTAAAGCCGTATTCATCGCAAACCCCAATAACCCTACAGGAACCATGGTGAAAAGGGGCGAGGTTGAATGGTTCCTTGAAAGGGTTCCCGATGACATAATTGTCGTTATAGATGAGGCCTACTTTGACTATGTGGACGACACTGAATATCCGAATTCCCTCGATTATCAGGGCCTCGGAAAATCAATCATTACGGTTAGGACATTCTCGAAAATATACGGGCTTGCGGGGTTGAGGCTCGGATTTGGCGTGTCCTCTGAAGAAATCATCTCATACATGAGCCGAGTAAGAGAGCCGTTTAATGTAAATTCGCTTGCCCAGGTAGCGGCCATTGCCGCGCTCGATGATGCGGAGCATGTGAGGAGGTCTAAGGATGTAAACAGGGCAGGGCTTAAATACCTGGTTCAGGAAATCAAGAAGATCAATCTTCCATTCACCTCATCCTTTGCTAATTTTATTCTCGTGGATTTGGGCACTGATCCTATCCCCGTATATAACGCCCTTCTAAGAGAGGGGGTGATAGTGAGACCAGTCATTAACTACGGGCTTAAAACCCATATACGCGTGACGGTTGGATTGCCTGAGGAAAACGAGAGATTCATCAGGGCTATAAAGAAGGTTTTGGAGAAATTTTGAATTAGCCCCTCGGTCTTGTAAACTATCCTCGACATGTCGGTTAGAGTATTTATTGGAGAGAGGGAGATTAGCCCCCTTTTTCAATTCATAAACTTCATCCCAAAATACGCGAGTGCTTTGAGAGGGTCTTAGCGTCCAATGAACCTCTCTAAAATAACCATAATCGGTCTTGGTCTTATAGGCGGGTCACTTGCCTGGGGTTTAAAGAAATCGGGTCGTGTGGGGCAGGTTGTCGGGGTTGATTTGGATGAGAGGGCTATAGATTATGCCATTCAAGAGGGGATAATTGACGGTGGCTCCCAGGAGATTGAGAAAGGGGTTGATCGCTCACAGGTCGTTGTAATTGCCACCCATGTAGGACTTATACCGGGGATTGTAAAATCTGTTTCCTCTATTGCCTCTGATGGAACTATAATCACGGATGTCGGAAGCGTAAAAGGAAAAATAGTCGAAGAGGTTGAGCGCTCTCTTCCTTCCCACCTCCATTTTGTTGGCGGCCATCCGATAGCGGGAACCGAGCGCTCAGGCGTATGGGCGGCGGATTTCGGTCTCTTTCAGGGGAAGAGGTGCATTCTAACCCCCACATCGAAAACCGATTCCGAGGCTCTGAGCAGGGTTAAAAGTATCTGGGAGGCCGTGGGCGCCCATGTCTTCACAATGGACGCCGGGACCCATGACCGGGTGTTTGGGTTTGTAAGCCACCTCCCCCATGTCGTTGCTTATGCCCTGATAAACGCCGTGGCCTCCGTAAGGCAGCCCGATAGCATACTCGACTTCGCGGGTGGGGGACTCAGGGATTACACAAGGATAGGCGCAAGCTCTCCTGATATGTGGAGCGATATATTTCTTGCAAATCGGGAAAATACACTGGAAGCCATTCGGGAGTTTAAAAGGGCTTTAGAAAAAATAGAGGACTTTATAAAAGCCGAAAATGCGGATGGATTGGAAGGGGAGCTTAGGAGGGTTGTCAACATTAAAAATAGAATGAGCAAGTAGTCTGTAATAAAATCCTCCCCCGAAGTTCACCAATTTCCTTGATTCTATATTTTTATTTATTTATTATTAGTGTCAAGCTGTCCTGATCTTCTAAAGAAATGGAGGCAAACATGGCAAAGACAAGCATACCGGGGGATTATAAGCCGTTTGTGGCGCATGACGAGTTTATAACGGATTTTACGGATAAGCCGGAGGACCGGATTGATGTTGGCATTTTATTCGTCGGTGCGGGACCCGCAAGCCTCGCGGGTGCTATTCGTCTGGCTCAACTCCTCGGTGAGGAGCCAGAACTAATGGCATCCCTGGGTGAGATTCCCATTGCGATAATTGAAAAAGGGAAGTACCCCGGAGCGCATCTCCTCTCAGGCGCTGTGGTGAATCCCGTCGCATTCCGTAAACTCTTTCCCGAACTTAAAGAGAGTGAATTCCCATTCTTCGGTCCCGTGATGAAGGAAACGGTGTATTTCCTGACATCGCGCGGTGCGCTTCCATTCCCCGTGACTCCCCCGACCATGCAAAACCATGGAAACTATGTCGCCTCCATAAGCAAGATGGGGGCATGGCTTGCTGAAAAGGCTGAGGGTCTTGGAGTATTAATCCTAAATGAGACTGCCGGCATGAAGCTCATAGTGGAGGGCGGCGTTGTAAAGGGCGTCCGAACGGGCGACAAGGGATTGGATAGGGACGGCAACCCGATGGGGAGCTTTCAGCCCGGCTCTGATATTTCTGCAAAGGTCACAGTCCTTGGAGAGGGAACACAGGGGCATCTGATGCAGGCACTGATCGAGCACTTTGAGATAAAGAGACCTAATCCGCAGGTTCATGCCCTGGGCGTAAAGGAGATATGGGAGGTTCCAAAGCCCCTCGACCGTGTCATACACACGATGGGCTGGCCCCTCCGTGGGGGGAAGAAATACAACGAGTTTGGCGGGAGCTTTATATACCCTATGGGAGGGGATAAGGTATCCCTTGGCCTTGTCGTGGGACTCGACTATACAGACGCCTCCCTCTCTGTCCATGACCTCCTTCAGGAATTAAAAGAGCATCCGCTGCTTAAAAAGATTCTCGATGGCGGGAGGCGCGCGGACCAGGGCTGGGGAGCAAAGACGATTCCGGAAGGCGGGTTTTATTCACTCCCTGAGCGTTTTCATGTCCCCGGCGCTCTGATGATTGGGGACTGCGCGGGTTTCGTGAACGTTCCGGCTCTAAAAGGGATTCATTATGCCATGTGGTCTGGAATCCTGGCGGCTGAGACAATATTTGATGTCCTGAAATCAAAGCGAGACCCGCAGGCTCAGGGCGCTCTGGCTGGATACGGCATAGCCATAAAGGAGAGCTTTATATGGAATGACCTCTACAAGGTCAGAAACATGCGTCAGGCATTCCAGTACGGTTTCATGCCCGGCACAATGCTTGCGGGGCTTATGACTGTGACAAACGGCGCATTCCCCGGATGGAGGTTCCGTGTGCATGGGGACAGCGAACACGCAATGTTCAAAGGGAATAAAACCTATCCTAAGCCCGATAACAAATACATATTCGATAAGCTCACAAGCGTCTACGCTGCCGGCAACAGAACGCGTGACAATCAGCCAAGCCACCTGCGTGTGAGAACGGATGTCCCTGAGATCATCGCTGAAACATGGGTCAATATGTGTCCCGCTCAGGTCTATGAACTAGTTGATAAGGACGGGCACAAGCACCTTGAAGTCAATCCCACCAACTGCATCCATTGCGGCGCTATCACATCAAAGGGGGGTCGCCTAACCCCTCCCGAAGGCGGCGGCGGGCCAGAGTATACAGAGACCTGAGATTAAATGTATCCTAGATATTTCTATTATTCTCAAACATTGCTTGAATGGAAGAGGTATGTCTAAAGTAAGTATGATTCTTTTGTAGTGTATGTATTGTGAGTAGGTATTAAGATTGGGTTTAGTATGAATTGGTTAATTGAGAATATAAACTGGGTTACTTTTGTTGGTGCTTTTATTGTGCTGGTGGGTGAATTACTGGAAAGGCGTGAGCGGGATGGAAAACCTAAACAAGCTAAATATCTTCCGATTGTTATTTTCGTTGGTGCTATTATTGCTCTCTCGGGTTCATTTTTTGCTGGAATTAATCAGGAAAGAGAAAATCGAAAAATTTATAATGTGATTACCGGAGGAGATAGTTTTTGTTATGTGATGCTTACTATAGGTTCACAAGAGCCAAATTCGTTATTGGCTCTTGTGTTAAACCAAGGAAGTTTTCCGGTCTATGATGTGTCTCTTGATATTGTTGATCTTAATAAGAGTGTAAATCCAAGTTCCTTTGAAGAAGTAATAAAAAATCGGACTGAAATTTCTGTTGGGAACTTGGCACCATCTATGTCCAGTGTTATTGGAATATGGCATCCCTCATTCAAGACCTTCAACTTAGGTTTCTAAGTGGCCGATGGAAAATGGCTACAAGGGTAAAAGATGGTTTACTTCCCACGGCCAAAATTGTTTTTGAAAAGGTTGACTCAGATTTTCCACGTAATAGCAAAGGTGAAGTAGATTGGCCTTTATAGTGAGTGTGGCGCGGGTGGAGACCGCTTGCGGGCAAACACACGCCCACGCGTATGGAGCTTAGTTTGTAGTGTTTCTTAAGTTGAAATGTAGCTGATACGAATTTCAGTGAAGGGACTGTTTTAGCAACCAGAGGAACTTGCTGGAGGCCTGCTATTGTTCGGCAGGATTACCTGTGAGCTCATGGCAAGCTACTGGCCCACACCGCGCGCAAAGATGCTACCTTGAAACCCATTCTCATTGAAACTGGTTGTCGGCCTGGGCATTCCGAAACCGCATATTTGAAGGCTGAAAACACACAAAGGAACCGGTTGTTCTGATACTTTTAACTCCGTATAATAATATTTAATGGCAATTCAGAAAAATTCACCGGAAGTGTCCTGAAAACTCCCCCTTATTCGTCGTATTAACAAAGCAACATAAAACCACTTTGAGGAGGTCAGTTATGCAAAAGCAATCAACATCAGAGTACACGCTGTTATTCCGAGGCACCGATTGGCACAAGGGTCTCTCCCCAGAAGAGGCCCAGCAGGTTGTGACCCAGTGGAAAGCCTGGTTCGACCGATTGACCAATGAGGGCAAGGCGAGAGCCGGGCACCCGCTGGAATGCGAGGGTAAAATCGTTTCAGGAAAGAACGGGCGTGTTGTGTTAGATGGCCCGTTCGCAGAATCCAAAGAGGCAATAGGCGGTTACTTTTTCCTTCAGGTAGGTAGCCTTGATGAGGCAGTAGCAATCGCCAAGGAGTGCCCAGGATTGGAGTTTGGCGTGGTTGTGGAGGTAAGACCAGTAGCTCCTGTATGTCCGATGATGAGTGAGGGCACTCGACAGGAAGGTCTCGAAGCACGGTTCGCACAGGCGACCCTGTGACATTTAGATGATGAACTCTGGAATCGCAAATGGAGTGCCACCACCTGGGAACCTTAGCCAGGTGGTGGAGCATCTTTTCCGTCATGAGACGGGTAAAATGGTCTCCATATTGACGAGGATTTTTGGGGTCAAACATCTAAGCCTGGCTGAAGATGTGGTTCAGGAGGCATTGGCGAGGGCTTTACAGACCTGGCCCTATTACGGTATCCCCAGAAATCCCGCGGCCTGGATCATGCAGGTGTCCAAGAATCTCGCACTCGACGCAATCAGGCGAGAAAAGGTCTTCCGCAACAAGGAGATTGAGGTCTCCCGTTTCATAGAGGAGGGCTTAGAAACCTCTAACGCCGAGGATTCCGTTTCCCGTGACGAAATCAGGGATGATATCCTATGGATGATGTTCATGTGTTGCCATCCCCTAGTCCCGCAAGAGGCCCAGGTGGCACTGGCGCTGAAGACTCTTTGCGGGTTCAGTGCCGGAGAAATTGCAAGGGCATTCCTCACGTCTGAGGCGGCGATTGCAAAGAGGCTGACTCGGGCGAAACGGAAGATTCGGCTGGCGCGTATTCCATTCGAGATGCCAACGGGGGAGGAACTCACACAGCGTTTGGATGGCGTGCTCCAAACGCTCTACCTCCTTTTCAACGAGGGATACAAGGCTTCGGTGGGTGAGAACATAATTAGGCAAGAACTCTGTCTTGAAGCGATCCGACTGTGTGATTTGTTGGCCGGGCATCCCGCGGGCAATCGGCCACGGGTCCATGCCCTGCTTGCCCTGATGCTTCTGAATGGGGCGCGGTTGCCTGCACGGTTGGACACGGGGGGAAACATCCTTCGCCTGGAGGAGCAGGACAGATCACGCTGGGACAGGGCTATGATCGCGCGCGGGCTCTACCATCTGATGCGATCAACCGAGGGGGACGAAATAAGCGAGTATCATCTTCAGGCAGGTATTGCCGCCTGCCACTGCGCAGCGGGGGACTACGATTCCACCGATTGGCCGCGAATTCTGTCACTCTATGACCGATTGATTGAGATGGATGACTCTCCCATCGTTGCCCTTAATCGTGCCGTGGCGATTGCCAAGGTCCACGGCCCAAGGGCTGGCATCGAGGCCGTAGAGGCCATTCGGAATCGGGGGCAATTGAATTCTTACTACCTGCTCTATGCGGTCCTGGGCGAGTTCGAGTCGCTTCTCAGCAACCGACAGGCCGCCATAGACTATTTTCGCAAATCGCTGGGTCTGGCCACCATGAGATCGGAACGGATGTTCCTCTCCAAAAGACTCCAGACCCTTGAAGCAACAGGCGCTTCGGGGCTTGGATTATGAATTGTAGAGCTTGAGCATGTTTATGTAATTCTAATAGCCAACGCCAAAATTTACTCTCAGCTTGTTATATTATTTGGAGAAGGGTTGGGTGGAAAATAATCCTACACAGTTCCTGAAACAGTTCCCCTTAATCTTTTGATGGCCTTTTCAAATTCCTGCCCATACCTTCTGTTATGCTCCGAAAGGAAGTCTTTCCACTCTGGAAGGTGCTCTACTGCCTCTTCAGGCGATAATTGAACAATTACGACGGCATCTCCCTGTTGAATCCTTCTTGTCCTTAGTTCTGGGTTCCTTTCTACCCGGAGCTTAAGGTCATTATAAGCCCTTTTCATTTCCTCATCATACCTTTTTTGAATACCTTGCAGAGAATCCAGGTTCAGCTCAACCTCAGGGGTGTTCTGATCATCCTTTAAAGTTTCTACGGCTAAAATTCCTTCTCTCTTTCTCTGAAATTCAGATTGGGAATCTCTTAATTTAAGAGAATCAATCAACTTTATTTGAGCCTCTCCTAGCAAGTAGGGTTTTCCTTCCCCTCTAAGTACCTTCCAAAGTTCCGTTGCATCAATTTCACCCTTGTTGAATTCGGCCAGTACTGAGTTCAATTTCTCCTGATCTCTCATTCTTTCTTTTTCCTCAGCAGTTAACCCGCCAATCTCTGCAGCTTTTTCCATTGCAATCTCAAGAGCAGATTTTATCTCTTCCATTTCTTTTATCTCCCTTGAAATCCAACCGTATTTAGAAAATTCTTTAATTTTTCATATAAGGAATCTTGGATTTTAACTCTTAAATATAGGTCTCCGGGTATTCCTTTACCTTTCCCTGGGGTTCCCAACCCTTTTAACCTTATTTGTTGTCCATCTCTTATACCGGGCGGTATTTTGACCATTAGGTCTCTCGGTCTTCCTCCCTTTCTGAAGAGGTATCTTACTTCATCTCCTGTTTGAGCCTGCCCGGGAGTAAGGCGGATTACATCATATAGGTTCTTACCCCTTTCAGGGGTCTCTATTTCGGTAAGCTTCGTTAATGCATATTTAATTATTCTACCAAATATTCCAGATAAAAAAGGGGCTTGCCCACTAAAGATCAGTGGTTTCCGAGAGCCATACGATTCCCCCTCCCTCTGCCATGCTCCTGATCCTCCTACGTAAGGACCAAAAAAGATAAAGCCACGCCCAAATACTCCCGGTGCTCCAAACTCAAATCTCTGGTATTTAAGGCCATACATGTCGCGGAAAATCTCATCTGCACTTCTAAACCCGAACACCTTGGCCATCTCGTCAAAAATGCTATTTATATCAGAGCCCTTAAAGATATCCTCCTCTGTATAGCTTTGTCTAAATCTCCCGTATCCAGAAGAGCCGTATTGATGGTGCAAGGCATCGTACTGTCTTCTCTTCTGTGAATTACTTAATACCGAATAGGCCTCATTTATCTCTTTCATCTTTTCTGTAGCAGAGGGATTATCCTTGTTTCAGTCTGGATGGTATCGAAATGCCAGTTCGTGATATGCTTCCTTTATCTGCTGCTCGGTAGCATTTCCCTCCACTTCCAGAATCTTATAATAGTCTTTCTGATACATGATATTCCCGCCTTGCTTTATTTTATCTCAATTTTGCTATTTGCTTTGGCATAACGCTATACACAAATAAAAGGGAAACCCTTTTCAAGATAGAATTCAGTAAAAGCAAACCCTGAGAAATGACCATCAAATCTCTCAATAATTATAAATGTCAAAATAAAAATGTGAAAACATCCATTTTAGAGACTCGGAGGAACCCTTTACTCCTTACCCACAGTTGTCCTTGATTTATAGAAAAGAATTTTTCAATAGTAACGGCTTATTACATCGTTCTATATTATCTATGACTTGACAATATTAGTTCACCTGAATATAATTCAGATATGAACGAAAGTTGTGATAAAGAAATTGAACAAAATATGCTTGTGCTGTGGAAAATCAAGCAGACAGCAGCCCTTATAGAGGCGCGGCTTGAGTCTGCGCTGGAAGGCACGGGTCTATCTCTTTCCAAGGGCGCGGTTCTTGACCGGCTAATAAAGGCCGATGGGCCTATGCCGCTTACCCGCCTTGCCGGGCAGCTCGCGTGCGTTAAATCCAATGTCACTCAATTGGTTGACCGCCTCGAAGCCGATGGCCTTGTTGAGCGTAGAGACGACCCCGAAGACCGCCGCAGCATACTTGCCACGATAACAGATGAGGGTCGGCGTCGCTATGAGATTGGGGTTCAGGCGCTTACAGCGGCGGCGAGGGAGTTACTCAAATCTTTCAAACAAGAGGAAATAGAACTCTTAGATCAGTTGTTGAGGAAATTTAATAACGACTGAACTAAAAATTTTTATCCTAAATGTTCAGCACTGAATAGTCAGACGGTGAATGATACAGATTTGAACTTAACGAAGGAGGTTACAATGCATAAGTTAGTCGGAGAATCACAGCTTTTTCACTCAATGGGAAATAGAGCAGCCGCTGTACCTGGGTTGAGAGAATACCCCGGCGGCAATGAAACATTAAATCATAGAGGGTTATCCGATGAGAAACTGGTTAAAAGTTTTGTTGAAACTCACAATGAAGAGGCTTTTAATGAACTTGTAAATAGGTATGGAGAAAGGGTCTACAGGACTGCGCTGAGGATTACACATAACCCCAGTGATGCGGAGGATGTTTTGCAAGAGGTGTTTATCACGCTTGTAGAAAAGCTCGGTACATTTCACGAGGAGTCTAAATTCTCAACCTGGCTCTACAGGGTTGCGGCAAATGCGAGTTTTATGCACATCAGAACTGAAAAAAAGAAGAAGAATGAGGTAAGCCTTGAGGACTACGTTTCCTATAATGAGGATGGGACACTTAGGGGAGTTGAGATAAGGGACTGGAGCAGTAGACCCGATGAGGTGCTCCTCAACAGAGAAGTGACGGAAATAATAGAAAGGGCAGTGGACAAGCTCCCGGTGTCATACAGGGCTGTTTTTCATCTCAGAGACGTGGAGGGGCTTACAGATTATGAGACGGCTAAGGCATTGGGCATTTCTGTAAGTGCTGTTAAGTCCAGGATTCACAGGGCGAGGCTCTTTCTAAGGGATAAGCTCTCGGATTACTTCTCTACGGATGAAAAAGGTAATTTGCATCCCCCTTATATGGATTTACATCTGTATAGATAAGTGATTCTGATGCCTATTGATAATAGGGAGGTGAAAAAATGATGGAGTATTTGAAGAAGATTGAAGACGAGGTTTCCTCATGGCCACATATATCTGTCCATCCGCACCGTTTTGGCGGCAGGGAATTCCGCTTCGGAAGTGCAGAAGTCGGGCACATACACAATAGCGGAGAGGTTGATATTCCCTTCCCTCGCTCATTTCGCGATGAGCTCTTGGCAAAGGGTCTTGCTGAGGAGCACCGCTGGGTTCCTAATTCAGGCTGGGTTACCCTTCGTGTCCACAGCGAGGATGGCATCAGCCATGCACTGTGGCTAATGCGACTCTCATACATCCGTTATGTTCTGAAGACAGACTCCAATCCACGCAGGCTATTCGACCGGGAAAGTGAAGAACTGAATTTGAGTCCTCGGCTCAAGGCTCTGCTTGAGCGTTTTGCGCCCTCAGCATGAGTGGGGAGAGAATGTTGCTTAGCACTGCCATAGGTTAAAACCCGCCGAATTAAAATAGCCTTTAAGGGCAACCAGTTTCAATCAATAGTTGAAACCGAGAAAAAAGAGGGTTACCTATTATAAAGATGGTGTTGTAATACCAATTTTATAAACTAATGGTGCATTGGTATGTAATGTTATTGCGAGTGCTAGCGAAGCAATCTCAAGGAGGGATTGATTCGTCGTTATTGCTCCTCGCAATGACAGTCTTCGTTATGCACAATAAGAAAAATATATTTGGTATAAGGAGTTGATCAATTGGAATCCAGGTTTGGATTGAGTGCATTTCAGGTGTTATTCCTCGTTACGGTGCTCGGACTGCTGCTCCCGGCTCAGGTTTTCTGGTTTCGCGCCGGGTGGCGTGCCATTCAGCGGGTCCGTTCGCCGAGGTGGAACCTTTTCCTCCGTATTCTGCTGGGGATAGCAGCAGCAGGGCTGATTGTAGTGCTGGCAGACCGGATTTTCGGGCACTTCATTCCGCATCAAGGGCCTTGGCTCTGGGTGGTTACGGCGGCGCATCTCTGGTTGCTCCCTTCGTTTTTTGCCTTCCTGTTGGTGAAGCTGGTCCATGCATTGGAGTGGGTCTGGGTGACGATTTTTCAATCGAGAAGGAAAGCGTCCGGCGCGGGTGGTGCGTATGTAGACCTGGCGCGGCGATCGTTCTTCCGTTACGCCGCTTCCATTGCCGGTGCGATTCCGCTGGTCGCAGCCTTGTACGGCTATGCAAAGGAGCGGTTCCAATACACGGTGCGTCGTGTTGATGTTCCCGTTGCGAGCCTGCCTGATGTGCTGGACGGCTTTAAAATTGTGCAGCTCAGCGATATTCATATTGGGGACTTCATGCCCCGTGATGAGGTGCGGCGCGCGGTGGATATGGCCAATAAACTCGGGGCGCATGTCGCGTTTGTAACCGGCGATTTCATAACGGATGAACATGACCCGCTGGAGGCGTGCGTGGCCGAGTTGAGTCGGCTAAAGGCGCCGCTGGGGGTTTGGGGCTGTAATGGCAACCATGAGATTTACGCAGGTGCCGAGGAGAAGGCTCAGGAGCTTTTCCAGAAATACGGCATGAGGTTGCTGCGACAGGAGAGCGCTCCGCTGCGGTGGCGCGGCGGGGAGATCAATCTCATTGGTGTTGACTACCAGAGGGAGCATCTGTTTGAAAGCGGGCTTCCGCCAATGCTGGCGGCGATTGAACCGCTCGTGCGGCGCGATGTGCCAAACATCCTGTTATCGCACAATCCAAACAGCTTTTATCGGGCGGCTGAATTGGGCATTCAACTGAGCCTGGCAGGTCACACGCATGGCGGGCAGGTGCGTGTGGAGATCCTGGATCACAGACTGAGTCCGGCGCGGTTTATCACGAGATTCATTGCCGGCCTATACGCCCTGCCAATGAGTGGTGACGCATCGCGGTCGTTCCTTTACGTAAATCGGGGGCTTGGGACTATCGGGATTCCGGTGCGCCTGGGGGTGGCTCCGGAGATTACACTGATAACGCTGCGATCGAACGGTTGGATTGGAGAGCCGGGAGATAAAAGGGATGAAAAAACGTAAGCTTGGAAATTCTGGATTGGAAGTGTCTCCACTGGCGTTTGGATGCAATGTCTTTGGATGGACTGTGGACGAGCCAATGTCATTTAAGCTACTGGACGCCTTTGTAGCATCCGGGTTTAACCTCATTGATACTGCGGATGTCTACTCGAGGTGGTCTCCGGGTAACAGGGGCGGAGAATCTGAGGCAATAATTGGTAAGTGGCTCAAACGGAGTGGGAACCGGAAGAGGGTCATTATCGCCACCAAGGTCGGAATGGAAATGGGCCCGAATAAGAAGGGGCTATCAAAGCGCTATATTTTACAGGCGGTAGAGGATTCGCTTAAGCGCCTGCAGACGGACTACATTGACCTGTACCAGTCACATATTGATGACCCGGAGACACCTTTGGAAGAAACTCTCGAATCATACGCGCAGTTGATTAAGGAGGGAAAGGTAAGGGCAATAGGCGCTTCGAACTACGGCGCGGAACGGCTTTCTCAGGCATTGCAGACCAGCAGACAGCTCGGGTATCCTATATACCAGAGCCTGCAGCCCTTGTATAATCTCTATGATCGTGCCGAATACGAGGCGAGTCTTGAACCCCTCTGTCAGGAGGAGGGATTGGGTGTGATCAGCTATTTCTCACTGGCAAGCGGGTTTCTCACAGGCAAGTACAGGTCTGAAAGCGACTTATCAAAGAGCGCCCGGGGACGTATAGTCAAAAAGTATCTGAATGACCGTGGACTTCGGATTCTCAATGCTCTGGATCAGGTAGCGAATCAATATAATTCAACCCCCGCGAGGGTCTCCATTGCCTGGTTGATCGCACGCCCCAGTATCACCGCTCCTATTGCCAGCGCCACGAGCTTAGAACAGTTGAATGATTTAATTGAAGCGACGAGACTCGAATTAGACCAAGCCTCAATAGAGCTTTTGAATCAAGCAAGTGCGTAGGCTTAAGGCTATATGCAGATAATGAAGGAGAGAGAAGATGGCAAATGCTTCCATCCGTGTTTCGAAAAATGGCCCATATATCGTTCGGGGAGAGGTCGAGTTACTCGATATGAAGGGCAATAAGATTAAAGTGGAGAAGGAATCAATCGCACTATGCCGCTGCGGGGCCTCCGCTCTAGAAGCCTTAGGACCCCTTCATTTGGTCAAGGTCTTGAAAAGTTTCTTTGCGCTCATTGCATTCTCTCGAATCAATCTCCAAAGTTGAGCGTTAAGCCTTTAAAATAGGTTCTATAAATCCCTCTGTCCCGTGTAATTAGAATATCTGCTAGAACGCTGGCATGGGCACCTATAATAAAATCGCTCATAATGTGTTTTCTCGATAACAGCTGACCGCACTGATTGCAGGTTATCCTCATCTTGTTCCCACAAGCGGGACATTGAACCCCCGAACCTCTTCTTTTTAAATACTCCCTCCAAGCCTCCCCGGCTTTGTACAGTGAGTCTGGAGTAGATGACTTAAGAGCTACGCCTATGTCCTCTAGAAACCTGTCCAGATCTTTTTTCTTCGGAAGGAGTGCGCTAAGTTCAGAGTATACAAGCTCGCATATTATAAGAGCGCCCTCTTTCATACCCCTCTCCAAGTAGGAGCGTGATGTGTCTTTATATTGAGGGTCAGGGATCAGGATGTCTAAGAGTATATTCGTGTCTACCGCTGTTATCACCTGCTACTCCTCAACCCCTCCACGGAGTTCTTCTATGAGTTCATCGGTTCTCTTTTTACTTTTCAGGTAGCCCACCCATTTATCTATTTTATTTTCTTTTACCTCCTTCTCCACAACGCACTTTCCCTCTACAACCCTGAACCTCACGGAGCTTCCGGGCCTTATACCGAGCTTCTCCCTTACATCCTTGGGTATTGTTACCTGTCCCTTTTCCGTAACCCTAGGCATGGTACATTCCTTATATAGGTAATACAATATAAGTATTACTTCTAAGTATTACACCTTAATTCAGAAGAGTCAAGATTCCAAAAGAAAAACTTCTCTCCACAAGAATCATGATTCATTACCATGTTCGGCTTTTTCCTGTTTTTATTAGTGGAGAGAGTACTCACCGTCATTGGCATTTTAGATCAGCTCTTTAAATAACCTTTTGCTGATGAATATCTCCACTACGGGTTATGTAAGTGTCAATTTTAATGGAAAATCTTTGTTGACACTGAGCTGTTTTTTGTGTTATAAAATGTCTATAAAGCTGGTTTGTAGATATGCAGAAAAGATTCAGGAAGGAGGAGAGCGATGATGAATCGGGTTTTGGTTGTCTGTATATCTTTAGTTTTACTACTGGCCACGGCTGCATTGTCTATTGCAGCCAATTTGACGCACTGTGAGATGAGCTTCACTCTCAAGGGTTGGTCGGTGATCTGGAAGTCATATAATGGGGTAGGCACAATTACATGCGACAACGGCCAGAAGGCGAATGTGAAGGTCAGGGCTAGGGGTCTGGGCCTTACCGCCGGCAAGTCCGAGGTCCACGAAGGGGTAGGTAAGTTCTCAGAGGTGACGAGTATCAATGAACTGTTCGGGAGCTATGTTGCAGCGGCCGCCCAAGCGGGGGCTGTAAAGTCCGCACAGGGAACAGTGATGACCAAGGGAGAGGTCTCACTTGCTCTTGGTGGCAAAGGTTCCGGATTCGAGCTCGGCCTAACGATTGATAAATTCACTATCACCAGGCTGAAGAAGTAGTAGCAGTGACATTGAGACGCCCACCGGCCTCAGTCAATCGTGGGGCGATCTGAGGTCATTTAAAGTATGTTGCATAACAATTTGTGATTAAGAATATAATTAGCCACGAATTAACACGAATGAAACAAGAAGGATACAGGAAATGGAAAACAGGATAGGGGCTTGAGGTTTTTCTCTGTATTCTTCTTTGCTCTTTCACCGTGACTAATATGAAAATTATGTGCTTGGCTATAATGTGCGTTTGTGAATATTAAGTATCCCCTCTCTGCTCTATTTTTGGATTCCGGTGGCGGATGGACATCCGGTAAAGAGAACTCTTTTATCCTTTTTAGGAATCCTGCGTTTTCCCTCTCTTTTAATGGAAGAATTGCAACCATTGATATGCCCGGTAAAAGGCTAGATTCCAGCCGCGATCCCCTTTCCATTTTAGAGGGCTATTTAAGCGAGGGGTATTTTGCCGCCGGATACCTGGGTTACGAGTTCTCCCGATTTACGCAAGAGGGGTTTCTCCCCATTCGGGAGAAAGGGGGAGAATTGCTGGTATCTGGGGTAGCGATAAAGAGGGACGGAAGTGACGAACAGGAGCTTTCGGTAGACATAAACCAAGAGTCCCGTAGTAAATGTCAGTCAGTTGCTCTTACTCATCGCAACTGTGGTAGTTGGGGAACCACTCCTGTCATGTATTTTCTCTTTTTTAGTGAAGAGGATATGATTTTGGGAGATATCGAGAATCTTAGACATCTGATTCAAATTCCACATCAGGAATACTCTCATCCCGAAAAATTGGGTGACCCCTGCTCCAATATGTCTAAGGGCGAATACATTGATATGGTCAAGCGTGCTAAACGTTATATTGAAAATGGGGATGTGTACCAGGTTAATCTATCACAGAGGTTTACAGTGCCCCTTAAGTCCTCTCCACTCGCCTATTTTCTAGACCTTTACGATGTCCAGCCGGTTCCATTTGGGTGCTATATGGATTTTGGAGGGTTCCAACTGATAAGCGGCTCTATGGAGCTTTTTTTGAGGAAAACGGAGAGGAAGCTGTTTACAAAACCCATCAAGGGGACTAGAAAAAAGGGATTTACGGATGAGGCTGATGCGATTTTAAGGGCGGAGCTTGTCAGTAGCGAGAAGGAGAGGGCGGAGAACCTCATGATAGTTGACCTTATGAGAAATGACCTGGGGAGGGTGTGCAAATACGGAACGGTAAGGGTGAACAAGCTCTTCGATATCGAGTCGTATTCTACTCTCCACCAGATGGTCTCGGAGGTTGAGGGGCATCTCAGGGACGGGGTAAAAACGAGTGATATTATCAAGAGCGCATTTCCCTCGGGGTCTGTCACGGGCGCTCCCAAGAAGAGGGCATTGGAGATAATTGATGAGCTGGAGCCGCATTTAAGAGGCCCGTACTGCGGCGCTTTGGGAATCCTCTCTCCCGATGGAGACTTCACATTGAGTGTGGCGATAAGGGTTTTAGTTTCCAGGGAGGGAAGTGGGTCTGTCATGAGCGGAGCTGAAGGGACATTCTGGGTTGGCGGAGGAATCGTCTGGGATTCAGACCCTGAGAAGGAATACGAGGAGACGCTTGTTAAGGCCAGAGCCATCAAGAAGGCTTTGGGAATGGCGGAGTAGGGTGGGCGCGTGTTTATGGTATATGGTAGAACAGGCATTCCTGTCTGTTCCTGAGTTTCTTTAAATAAGGAGGGGAAGCCATGGAGCGAATTAAACAGTTTCGAGACCCTAATCTCTCCCTTTGGCAATCTGCCATTGACGAGGTGGTTGCTAAGAGAAGAGTTGGTGCACAGACCCAATTGGCTGCGGGTGCGAAGACTATGGGCAATCGGCCGGATATGAGCAATGAGGTAATAGATAGGGTGGCAGCCCTCTGTGACGCGGTTTATGGGGGCCAAACTATACCCGATATACCATCCCCTGGCCCTGCAATGTTCGGTGGAATGTTCAGCAATGTGCGATATTGCTCTCAGATTGCCTTTAAGCTGGCTCAGGCCGTTGTAAGTGGCAACAGAGGGGACGAAGAGCGATACAGAGAGCAATTGAGTAAATTCGGCGACTGTGACCCCCTCTATATGGAGGCCGTCTTAAGATACCAGGAATACTTTATCAAGGGGGGCAAGGCTATTCCGTACCGCCGACACGAGAATCTGAGCGATTTTGTTATAGACGGAAGGTTGCTGCCGGATGCAAAGATAGCCCTCATTGCCGATTTTGGCACTGGCCAGCAGACGGCAAGAAACATTCTCGAACAGATCGCAAGAAAGGACCCCGATGTGGTGATTCATCTTGGAGACATATACTATTCTGGAACTGAGTTCGAGAATGAGAACTACTTCTACAGACCGTGTCAAGATATTCTTGAGCTTTCAGAAACCGGACCAAAGCCTGACATATACACGCTCTCCGGCAATCACGACATGTACTCCGGTGGAGAGGGTTACTATAAGCTAATTGACTGGCTGGGTCAGCCCGCCAGCTACTTCTGTTTGAGAAACGATAACTGGCAGTTTCTGGCAATGGATACCGGACTTCACGCCTATATGCCTATTGGAGGGAAGCCGACATTCCTTGAGGATAGGGAGGTAGAATGGCTCAAGGATAAGGTTATGAACTCCGATGGCAGGAAGAGCATTCTCCTTTCTCATCATCAGCTCTATTCTGCATACGATGAGATTGGGGATGGCAGCCACTTCAATCAGAGGCTGTATGATCAAATATTGCCTATTTTGCCCGGAGTCTCAATGTGGTTTTGGGGTCATGAACACGATCTTGTGATATTCAAGAGATACATGGGTGTGCTAGGGCGGTGCATCGGTTGTGGAGCGTTTCCGGTTGGCATTGAAGAGATACCATCCAAGCCAAAGTTTCCGGATGTCCCTGTAGAAGGCGTTAGGCTGAGCAAAGGCCCTGGCTTGTATAATCATGGCTATGTGATTATAGAACTCGACGGCCCGAATGCTACGGTCTCTTATTATCAGGACAGCGACGAGAATACCCCGCTGTTTAAGGAGAATATTTAGCGAGAGTTCGACGAAGGAATTTAGTTGAGATTTTCTCCCCATTGAGGGGGAGGATTAAGGTGGGGGTTTTGCAATAAAAGAATTCATCTCCTTAGACGGGCAGCGAATTGAGGGGAGATTTCCACTAAGGTCTCTCTTCTACGGCGAAGGGGTGTTTGAGACCTTCAGGTGGAGGGCGGCTCCGCCGGCCTTTTGGGATAGGCATCTCCTGAGGATGAGAAATGGGGCAGAGGTCTTGGGGATTCCGTTTCCGGGGGTAGGGGATATGGAGCGGGCTGTTGAGAGAGCCGTATTAGATTCGCGAATCCCCGATGCCTATGTAAAAATCTGCCTCCTCTCTCAGGGGGCTTCTGCCTTCTATGAGAATCCGCGCGGTGCTTCAATCCTCGTTGTTGTTCGTCAATACGAGCCTTCTAAGGCGTTCATTAAAGCCCGCGCTTCTCCTTTTAGGCGCAGTTCTTCGTCCCCTATTTTGAAACTGAAGTCGTTAAATTATTTGGAAAACATAATTGCGAGGCGCGAGGCTATGGCACAGGGCTTTGATGAAGCCGTTTTTCTTAATGAAAGAGGGGAAATCACCGAAGGCAGCGCAAGCAATATCTTTTGGCTGAAAGACGGGATTCTCTTCACGCCCTCTCTTGAGTGCGGGCTTCTCCCTGGGGTTATACGGGGCGTTGTGATTGATATTGCCAAGGGAGTTGGGATTAGGGTTGAAGAGGGGCACTTTGATCTCGATAATTTAATGTCGTCTCAATGCGCGTTCTTTACCAATTCTCTAGTTGGTGCTGTCCCGGTCCCTTGGATTGATGAGTTTGAAATCCCGTCGGATTCCCAGGATTTTGAAAGAATTAAAGCTGTTCTTCTCGAAAGGCTCGTCTGGTAACCTGTGATTGGATCAGTTGCCCCGATACGCGAGACCCATTTTTCGGCTACAGATTTATGTACTGAGGAATGTCTTCACAGAATATAAAAGCGGATCCATTGACGGCGAGCTGTAAGACACCTTGACTTTAGTTTTTAAAATTGTAACAATCTTCTTGAATCAAATAAGCAAGCAACTGAAATTCCTTAATAAGGCGTCGCCATCATTCTTCAGAAATTTGAGATTCTGATTCAGTTATAAAAGCAACACGGGGTTATCAACAAATGGAGTGTCCGAATTGCAGGGTTGAAAACCCATCGGGATTCAGGTTCTGCGGGGCATGCGGTAAACCCCTTACAGGAGGAGCTTCAGAACCGGAGCGCCGCCAGATGACATTGATGTTTTGCGACCTAGTAGGCTCTACTGCTCTTTCGCAGAGCCTGGACCCTGAAGAACTCCATGAGCTTATGCGGGCATACCAACAGGTTTCATCGGATGTGATAAGCCGATTTGAAGGACATATTGCCCAGTACCTTGGAGACGGCCTTTTGGTCTATTTTGGTTATCCTATGGCCCATGAGGACGATGCCCAAAGGGCGGTGAGGGCAGGTCTGGAGATTGTGGGGGCAATTCATGAATTGCCTCTACGGAATACAGGGCTACAATCACCCATACAGGTACGCATAGGAATACACACGGGTGTGGTGGTGGTAGGAGAGATGGGAGGGGGGCAGAGGAGTGAGAGGCTCGCTTTGGGTGATACTCCAAACATAGCTTCTCGTGTGCAGAGCTTGGCTGAGCCGGATACGGTATTAATCAGTTCCGCAACACACCGTCTGGTGCAGGGGCACTTTGAGTGCAATGATATGGGAACGTATGAACTCAAGGGAGTATCATCTCCTATGCGGGTCTACAGGGTCATAGGAGAGAGCAGAGCAATGGGGAGGTTTGATTGGGGTGTGGGGATGGGCTTGACTCCTCTTGTAGGGAGAGAAAGGGAGGTAGAGGTCTTAGCCGGGCTATGGGAGGAGGTAAAAAGAGGAGAAGGTCGTGTGGTGTTGCTCAGCGGAGAGCCGGGTATCGGTAAATCTCGCCTCCTCCATGCGCTGAGGCAACGTGTGTCCAAAGAGGCTCATGTTTGGCTAAGGTGCCGGTGTTTGTCATATTACCAGAATAGCGCGCTTCATCCCGTGATTGACCTTATTGAGCGGGCACTTGATCTTAAAAGAGAAGACTCATCTGAGGAGAAGTTTAGCAAGCTAGAGAAGGCTATGGTAGGGGCACAGCATGCTGTGCCCCTACAGGAAGCGATCCCACTTTTTGGCTCACTGCTCTCTCTCCCGCTTCCTTATAGCTATGCCCCTCTGAACTTGACCCCGCAGAAGCAGAAGGAGAAAACGCTCGAAGCGCTGCTCGGCTGGCTTATAAAAATATCCGCGCATGAGCCTGTACTCTTTGTGGCGGAGGATGTTCACTGGATAGACCCCTCAAGCCTGGAGCTTTTGAGCCTTCTTATAGATTATAAGCCCGCGCCCCGAATCCTTGTGCTCGTCACATTTCGCCCCGACTTTAATCCTCCTTGGACAGGGCGTCTGCATATAACCAATATCACACTTGGCCGCCTGAATCGAAGAGATGCTGAGGTCATGATTGAAAATGTGGCAGGAAATAAGGCCCTTCCGTCCGATGTGGTTGAGCAGATTGTGTCAAAGACCGACGGGGTTCCGCTATTTGTGGAGGAATTGACGAAGATGGTGATCGAATCGGGGCTTTTAACTGAGGGAGAAGGAGGGTATGAGCTTACCTCCCCTCTGCCTACGCTTGTGGTTCCGGCTACGCTTCAGGATTCACTCATGGCAAGGCTTGACCGCCTGGCTACGGTTAAAGAGGTGGCGCAAATGGGTGCCACTCTGGGGAGGGAATTTACATATGAGTTGCTCAGTGCCGTATCTCCTCTTGATGAAGAGACCCTAAGGAGGGATTTGTCCCGGCTGGTGGAATCCGAGCTTCTGTATCAAAGCGGTATCGGAACTCAAACCAGGTATCTCTTTAAACACGCCCTTATCCGGGATGCGGCATATCAGTCATTGCTAAAGAGCAAAAGGCAGAAGTATCACCAGAGAATTGCCCAGGTTCTGGAAGATAAATTCCCGGAAACTGTCCAAACCCAGCCAGAACTCCTGGCATACCACTACACAGAGGGGGGATTCAAGGAGAAGGCGATCCTCTACTGGCAGAGAGCGGGCCAGAGGGCTATAGAACGCTCGGCCAATATAGAGGCTATAGCCCACCTTACGAAAGGGCTTGAGCTGCTCAAGTCCATGCCCGATACCCCAGAGCGCACGCAGAAGGAACTCGTGCTTCAGATGACCCTTGCTGTTCCACTTGTGATGACAAAGGGTCACGCGGCCCCGGAGGTAGAAAAAGCATATACAAGAGCACAGGAACTGTGTCGTCAGGTAGGGGAGACCCCTCAGCTCTTTATGGCTCTGTGGGGGCTGTGGAGGTTTTATGTGGTGAGGGCTGAATTCCAGATAGCGCGCGAACTGGCGGAGCAACTCTTTTCTGCAGCCAAGAGTATGGAAGACCCAGTGCTTCTCCTCCAAGCCCACCGCGTAATGGGGGTAACCTATTTCTTTATCGGAGAACAAGCCTCTGCCAGAGTATGTTTGGAAAGGGCGATCAGCCTCTATGATCCCCAGAAGCCCTATTTCTCCCTTTATGGGGATGATCCCGGTGTGGTCTGCCTGTCCTATGAGTCCTGGGTTCTCTGGTTGCTCGGCTATCCGGATCAGGCTCTGATGAGAATAGAGGAGGCTATTTCCCTTGCCCGGGGGCTTTCTCAACCCTTTAGCCTGGCATATGCCCTGGACTTTGCCGCCGTGCTCCACCATTTCCGCCGTGAGGGGGAATTGACAAGAGAAAGGGCGGAGGAGGTGATTTCACTCTCAACTGAGCAGGGGTTTGCACTTTACTTGGCGCATGGAACCATGCTGCGGGGCTGGGCGCTGGCAGAGGAGGGAAGAAGGGATGAGGGAATCGCCGAGATGCACCGGGGATGGGCGATCTGGCGGGCCACTGGAGCGGGGGTGGGTCAACCCTATTACCTTGCACGCTTGGCCGAGTTGTATGGCAATTTGGGGCACGTAGAGAAGGGGCTTGCCATACTGTCTGAGGCACTGGCAATAGAACAAAAGAGCGGGGATTGTGCCTGCGAGGCAGAGTTGTACCGGCTCAAAGGTGAGTTGCTGCTGATACAAGCGGGTAGAGGTGGCTCGCCAAACGTCCTTACTGAGGGATCGGTGTTATCGGAGGCCGAGGCATGTTTTCATAAGTCTATGGAAATTGCCCGAAATCAGAGCGCAAGGTCATGGGAGTTGCGTGCGGCAATGAGCCTGGGCCGCCTCTGGGAGAGGCAGGGGAGAAAGGAAGAAGCCCAAAGGATAGTTGCCGGGGTTCATGGCTGGTTTACGGAAGGGTTTGATACGAAGGACTTGAGAGAGGCAGAGGCGCTTTTAGAGGGATTGCTGTAACTTAACGTGAGTCCGATAAAGGAATTGAAAAAGAGAAAACCGATTGATATGGGAGGCGAACCCACGTTACCCGTCAAGTATGTTTCACGCCTGATTTTAGGGCTAAAACTGTGAAAAAATACTAAATTCAGAAACCCTCGTTTTTATGCTGCTTTTAAAACGGTTAAACCGCTTGAGTGTTCAAAATATACTGTAAATAAAAGCAGAATAGGCTGTGGATGATTTGTGGATAAAATTTAGAACTACAAATAATGCGTTTGTAACTACTCTAAAGAATTGAGTTTTATTTCGGAAAAGTTATCCACACCTGTGAAATTTTTATCCACAGCCTGTGGATGTTTCACGTGAAACATTTTCTAAGCCCCTATTTCCCAATGCAAAATTTGCTGAATATACGTCCAAGAATATCCTCTGTGGTAACTTCTCCCGTAATTTCTCCCAAAAAATCTAATGCAGACCTCAGATCAATGGCGAGAAATTCGGGGGATTCGCCCCTTTTCATAGCCTTCAGGAATGCAAGAAGGCTTTCCTTTGCCCTCTCGATTGCCACTTTGTGTCTGAGTTCGGTTATTATGATCTCATTTCCTTCCATACGGTCTCTTTTTCTTATAAGGACTTCGTAGATTTTGTCTTTGAGCTCCTCCATGCCAAAGCCCAACTTTGCTGATGTCCTTACAATTCTCCCTTCTGGCAGAATCCCGGCCAGACGCTCTTCGGACAATTTTTGGGGGAGGTCGGATTTATTTATAACCAAAATCCCCCTTTTGATATTTTGGCTTAGCGTAGGGACAGGTTTGAAACCTATCCCTACATGTTCACTCTCTTGAACCCTGTTTAGAACCTCAAAATCGTCCTCGTCCAATTCCGAGCTTCCATCCACAACAGCAATTATTAGCTCTGCCTCCTCCGCCTTCTTTTTGGCGAACTCTACGCCCACCCTTTCAACCTCGTCCGCCGTAGCCCTCAGCCCTGCGGTGTCTACAAGCCTGAGCGGTATTCCCTTTATGTCTATGGTCTCCTCTATAAAGTCCCTCGTCGTGCCGGGATAGGGGCTTACTATGGCTCTTTCCCTCATGATAAGCTGGTTGAGGAGGCTGGATTTTCCGACATTTGGCTTTCCCAGTATGGCAGTATAAACCCCGTGCTTAATGATCCGCCCCTCTTCATAGGTAGACAGAAGCCCATCCATTTCCTCTACAAGGCGGGCGAGGCGTTGTATCATCTCCTCTCTCACGAATTGGTCTATGTCCTCCTCTGGGAAATCTACATGCGCCTCTATCTCTGCCAGTGTGTCCATCAGGGTTTCTTTAAATTCATCAACCCTGCGTGAGAGAACACCCTCAAGCTGAAGCTCTGCCTGTCTCAGTCCCTCTTCTGTCTGCGCGTTTACAACATCCGCCACCGCCTCAGCCTGGGCGAGGTCCATCCTTCCGTTTAAAAATGCCCTCAATGTGAACTCACCGGGTCGGGCGGGTCTCGCTCCGTGTTTAAAAATGAGGCTGAGTATCCTCTTGGGAACTAAGTATCCGCCATGAGAATGAATCTCCACGACGTCCTCTCCTGTATATGAATGAGGGGATTTCATAAAGACGCAGAGGACTCTATCCAGTGTTTTCTCAGACTCAGGGTCGAATATATGACCCAAGTAAAGCCTGTGAGACTCCATCTCAGAGACTCCGCCCTTACCCTCTCTTTTAAACACCCTTTCAAGAATCTCTGTGGGTTTCTTCCCGCTGATTCTTATTATGGCAATCCCGCCTTCTCCGGGCGGCGTGGCAATCGCTGCGATTGTGTCCTCATCGGGAAGATAAACCTGGGGCATGTTCTTATTTTAACATATACTGAGTTGAATAGGCTTGAGCCGAATGGCTTCACGAACTTGATCGAGAAATTTTTGAGATGTTGTTCCATAATTTTTCCCACAACTGTTGACTTGAAGGGGCGTTTTTAACTATACTCTTAAACAAAAGAAATGAGGATAGGCTTATTCGCGTAACACGCCGAATAGAGTGTTTATACGAACTAAAGTTCGTATAAGTAATAGTTATCCGGACCTCCCGCTGACGGGGATTGCTGAAGGAGGAATCACATGGATGCCGTTGTGCTTCTACCCGGGCAGGGCGAACGCATCGAGGCCGGTGCAAGCACTGCTGTCATGAAAGCGACAGCGGAAACGACTGGTGGCGCGTTCTCGATATCGGAGGCGACGTTCCCGGCGGGCATGCAAGGACCACCGCCGCACGCGCACAACCACACAACAGACACTTTCTACGTGCTCGAAGGGACATTGCATGTGACGGTCGGCGATCGCGAGATTGACGCGCCTGCCGGAAGTTACATCCTGGTGCCGCCAGGCATCGTGCACACGTTCGCCAACACCAGTGACGCGCCGGTGCGCTTCCTCAATATCAACGCTCCTGGCGGGTGGGAGCACTACCTCCGCGATCTTGCCGCCGCTATGCGCTCAGGCACGATGCCGGGGACTCCAGCGTTCGCGCAGATCGTCGCGAAGTACGATTTCGTGGTCCCAGCATAGAGCTGGACCTGGCCAGATCAGAACGTCGGCCGTAACCGACGAGATGCCATGAGTACGTTCCCGAGGATTGCTTACCATGTGCAGGTTAGCCTTGAGCGTTCGCCGGACAACTCGCGGCTGCACCCGATGCTCGCTACGCTCGCACCGCTCAGCCGCCGCTCCGTTAGGCGGCGTTCGCTCATCAGTTCAAATGCGCTTATGGACACTGCATCCGCGATACCTTGACGCGAAAGGTTTGGTTGCTGCGTGGAGAGAGGCACTGCTCGCCCAGAAAGTCATTTCTGGCGCTACCAAGGGTTATCGTCATCATCCGCAGCTTGCTCGCTTTCAGGCGCAGACCGACCCGTGTGCCGCTATCGCCACGTTCCTCGTCGGCCTTGCGGACGAGGCGCAAAGTCGAGGCTACCGCTTCGATGCCGGCAAGATTTCACGTCGGAGATTCTCCGGGCATATTGCAGAGACGCGCGGACAATTGCTCTACGAGTGGGGACACTTGATGGCCAAGCTGCGCCTGCGAGCACCCCGGCTCGCGAGCCAGTTGCGTGGTGTCGCGATGCCAGAGCCGCATCCGTTATTTCGCATTGTGCCGGGCGACGTGCGAGATTGGGAACGAACATGATTGAGAGTTTGACCACGTCGTCTAACCATGCGCTGCAGCGAACCCGGCGGGAGCATCGTGGTTGCAATCGTTGCATCCCGTGCGCCGGGTCGCTGAGCTTGGGTCGTTAGACAGCTTGCACCTTTGCGGATATGATAAGGCATAGAAGACCTCATTTGGCTTAGATTTTAATTTGTATGTTCCTGTAACTGTCTAATTTCCTGTCAAATTCACGTTTAGCATTAAATCCCTCCGGCGAATCTGCCGGGGTTAAGGATGGAGTTGGGGTCAAAAAGGGATTTTATTTTTTTCATTACATTAATGGATGCTCCGACTTCACCCCATATATCTATCTGGGATTTTAAGGAGAGAGGAGCCTCTTGTATAACCAGATTGCCCTTTAGGGAAGTGACAAAATCACGAATCGAATTAATCGTCTCAACTATCGGTAAAATTTTCTCCTGTGTTAAGCCTGTTGAATCTATTTCTATAGAAATAATTAAAATCCCGCTCCCCGCTCTTGCCGATGCGTAAATCCTGAGTCCAGAGGTTTTGGATAATCCCTCTAATTTTTGAATGACACTTGGAACACCTGTAATAAGAACGCCCGCCTTGCAAACTACTCTATTCTCACCGCAGATTCTCCAGGGAAACTCCCTGATCTCATCCCAGAGAATTTCTTCAGTTTTGCCTTCAAATAAAACTCCTTCTCCATCTTTTTCTCTGCAAATATCCCTTACCTTGGAAATCTGATCCCTCACGGCTCTTTCTACGCTCTCTATTCTAACCGCAAGGGCATATTCCTCTTTCAAATTGAGATTTAGCCTATCAGATATAACATTTACAAGAGGAGGATTCAAAACCTCAAGACAACTTGGAACGAGGGGAGAGTTTAGTATTATAAGGACTGTTTCATGCAACGCCTCAAGGTTTGGAAAACTGATTAAGAGGGTCTCAGAGGCTTCTGGAATTGGATGGAGTCGGAATGCCCCCTCGACTATTATCCCAAGCGTGCCGAGTGAGCCTACATACAGCTTCGGGATGTCATAGCCAGCGACGTTTTTAACCACCTTTGCCCCGCCCTTTATGATAATTCCATCCGCGCGAATGACCTTGATTCCTATGAGGGACTCCCTTATTGTGCCGTATTTGAGCCTCATCGGACCGCTGTCGTTTGTGGCAATTATCCCTCCCAGTGTCGCTCCGCCCTCTATGTGAGGCGGGTCAATGGCTAAGAATTGGTTCTTCTCACTAAGAGCTTTTTGAAAATCCCTTAGAGAGATTCCGCACTCCGCAATCCCCACGAGGTCTGAGGGTTCATATTCAATGATGCGGTTAAGGCGCCGTGTGCAAATTACAATGTCTACTCTGTGCGGCTCTCTTCCAAAACCGATCTTTGTTCCCCCTCCCCAGGGAACGATTGACAGGGAATCGCGGGATGCCACCTTCATAATTTCGGAAATGTCTTCTATTGTCTGAGGAAACGCTACGATGTCTGGCCTTTTACCATCAACCGAATATCGCGAGAGTTCTGGCGATGAAGAGAGGGTGTTATTTTCACCTACGATATTGGTTATCTCTTTTATTGAGTCTTTCATATTTTTTCGTAGGGGCGATTCATGAATCGCCCCTACATTTCGTTGTTGTGGGTGGAATTGCAGGGGTAATTCATGAATTACCCCCTACATCAAAATCTCTCTCCCAGTCCCGATTTTTCAATCGGGTGCTCTTTATATGTTTGTCTGCCCGACTCCACGCAGGAGCGCGGTGTAGGGAATAGTTTCCCCGGATTGCAAAGCCCCTTAGGATCAAAGGCGCATCGGATTAGATACATGGTATCCAAGTCCTGGTCGCCAAACATGAGGGGCATGAATCGTTTTTTATCATACCCCACGCCGTGCTCACCAGTGATGCTACCCCCTGCATCAACGCAGACCCTCAGAATCTCGCCCGACAGTTCTTCCGCCTTCTCCAATTCCCCCTTTTTAGAAGCATCGTAAAGGATGAGTGGATGGAGGTTTCCGTCCCCTGCATGGAAGACGTTTGCCACGCGGAGTCCGTACATTGCGCTGAGTTTTTCAATCTCACCGAGAACGCTTGCGAGCTTGGTTCTCGGAATGACGCCATCCTGAACGTAGTAGTCGGGACTGATGCGCCCCATTGCCGCAAACGCGCTCTTTCTCCCCTTCCAGAATAGTGCCCGCTCATCGGCGTCTCTCGCGACTCTCACCTCTTTTGCCCTGTTTTCTTTGAGCACATCTATTACAAGAGGCATTTGCGCTTCAACCTCAGCACTTAGCCCGTCAAGCTCAATCAGGATTATAGCCCCTGCATCCTGCGGGTATCCCGGCTGAACGGCCTCCTCCACGGCGCGTATGCTCAGGTTGTCCATAATCTCCATCCCTGCCGGAATGATTCCCCTTGCGGTGATTCCCGATACGGCGGCTCCTGCGTCTTCAATTTTTTCAAACGCCCCAAGGATGGTTCTTATGGATTCGGGCTTTCTCAGGATTCTTAGGATCACCTTGGTTACAATCCCCAAAAGCCCCTCTGAGCCGACAAACAGCCCCACAAGGTCATATCCTGGATGGTCGAGGGCTTTTCCGCCAAATTCAACGATCTCCCCATCCGGGAGAACCACTTCGAGTCCGAGGACATGGTTGGTTGTAACTCCGTACTTTAGACAATGAACCCCGCCGGAATTTTCGGCGACATTCCCGCCAATTGTGCAGACAAGCTGGCTCGAGGGGTCGGGGGCATAGTAATATCCGCTCCTGCCCACCGCATTCGAGACCCAGAGGTTTACCACGCCCGGCTCTGCGACCACACGTTGATTTTGAATATCAATTTCTATTATGCGGTTCATACGCGAGAGCGAGATTAAAACGCCGTCCCCTGCGGGAAGCGCCCCGCCCGAAAGCCCTGTTCCGGCGCCCCTTGGCACGAATGGAACGTTTTCCCTGTTGCAGAGTTTAATAATGTCTGAGACCTCTTTTGCCGACCTGGGAAGAACCACGAAAATCGGTTTTATTCTGTATCCCGTAAGCCCATCGCACTCATAAGCAATGAGCTCTTCAGGCGATGATATAACTCCATCGGGGCCTAAAATTTGGAGTAATTCACCGGCAAAATCCCTTTTCCAATTTGATGATCTCGTTGGGGGTTTATTGGGCATGGTTCTTATACCAATTATAAATTCCTCTAGTGCAGGGACAGTCATTGCGAGGCGTTTTTACAGCCGAAGCAATCCCGCCCTTGAGATTGCTTTATTTCATTCGCAATGACAATTCATTTTTAATCCACATTTAATTTGCTTATTTGGTTGTAATACCAATTATATCACTTATGGGCGTGTTATCTCAATGTTTGCACCAATTTCATTATGAAATAGGACATATTTGTAGAGTAGTGAAAGCGACACGATTTTCGAAAAGATAGAGAAGGGCAGACACGGGCAGTCTGCCCTTATAATAGTTGCTAATCCATGTCACTGCTTGCGCACGATCAGAAGAAAACGGGGGAGAATTCTACTACGGCCTACTGCTCCCTCCAGTGACCAGCAATCCAGACCCAATCATGCCCATTCCACCCCCAGTGACTCGGCTCCCAGACTGCTCCGGCGTTAGGAGGCTCCATCCATTCTCCATGAACCCATGTCCACTGGTGTCCATTCCACTCCCAGTGGCTTGGGATCCAGACACTAGTCGTGGATGGTGGGATTCCATGCCCCTCCATGCTTGAGGGCGGTGCCGGCGGCAAAGGCGGCTCCTTTACCTCTTCAGGGTATTTGGTAACACTCCATTTCTGAGAAGGCTCGGATTCGGAATGCATAGGCATACCCAGCCTGATTAATGACAAGGCCCTGCCGTTGATTGCCCTGACTTCTACCCTGTATCCCGTTCTTATATCGCTCAGTTTATCTGGAGAGGCTGTAAATTCGTATTCCCTTTGTGTGCTATCGTCTCTTACCCTGAGTATTCCCTGATTAACTGAGGTAACCTCGCCTATAACTTCAGTTGGTGTGGTAGATACCTGGGTCTCAACTGGCGCAACGGCTACCTGCCTTGTCCGCTGCCTTATTTGAGTCCTTCCGGTCTCCGTAATGGAGGTTGCCCAGCCGCCTGCAACCCTTACAGCAACACTGTCGCCTACCTCTATTCCACTAAGTTGGCTATTTTTGGCTGCAACATTGAAGGTTTCACCATTAGGTTCTTCTAAGCTGATTATACCATTGTGAATACCTTCTACTCTGCCCGATATTGTGAATTCATCTTGTGCAAAGCACAGGCTGGGGATTGTGATAAGACTCAGTATAGCGGCAAGTGCGATTATATTTCTCATTTTCTTCGCCTCCTTTTTGTCCTATCTATATATAGAATAAATGATCTCAATTCAAAATGCTCTCTCTTTTTAGCATAAGGCGCCATATGCGGTTTGCACTTGCATGTAGTTGATTTTCAAAAACAAAATAGCTTTAGAAGTTGCGCCTATGCAAGCGGGAAGAGTAAAATTAGGTTTATATGCAGGGTATAAAATTCACCTTTAGTCGCCATACATTTAGTTGTTTTAACTTGAATACCTTTTCGGCAGTCCTATTACTCAGGGCTCGTCCTGCGTCGTTTAACCACTTCTGCGAGTAAATTATAGAATGAAACCAAGGAACTCGATATTTGCATGAACACGCTTCTGCCCATTACCACAACCTCTACTGGCGAACGTGCCCGAATGCTGGCATTGCGTGGTTTATTGTCAATGAGAGCCATCTCGCCAAAGAAATCTCCGGGACCGAGAACAGCCACGACTTCGGCTTGTTTCTCTTCATTACTGGACCGAAGTACCTCAACCTCGCCACTCTTGATTATGTAAAAGTTAATCCCCGGCTCCCCCTGGTGGAATATATAATCACCCGGCCGGTAGTACGCTCTAGAGACACGTTCAGTCTGATTAGTTTTGGGATATACCAGATCACGCGAGAAGACCAGCTCCCAGCCCCAATCGAACCCTACCTTGATGCGCCGAGACCATGACGGAAGCTTGAATAGATATACACTGCGCCAGAGAAACCACGCAAGAAACCCCGAAACGCGCATTCCCCATATCTCGGCCACAGCGTTATGTCCACCGATGGAGCACAGCTGTCCGATGGGCTTGAAATAAAAGGGGCGTGTCATCCGACCGTTTATCACGCGGTTGATGTTCTCTGCAACTTGTTGTCCCTGACGCTCAGCAAATTGACCCGTGGGGGGACTCGGCTTGTTATCATATGTATTAATAATATGTGCGCAATCACCTATAGCCCAGGCATTCTTAAAGCCACGGATACGCATGTCAGGTTCTGTAAGGAGCCGACCGCGTTCCTTGGGAATCTCCAGGCGCTCAATAATAGGAGACATAGTATTACCAACTGTGGAGACAACCGTTGCTCCACGGATGATCCGACCGTCTTTAAGCTCAACCCCCTCGGGAGTTACAAATGAAGAGGTGGTATTTAAAACCATTCTTATCCCGGCCTTTTCCATCTTTACTCGGACAAATTCACGGAGTTGGGGGCTGATTTCGGGGAGAAGCTGGTCATGTGAATGTATTATCGTGACCGTGATGTCGTCAGGGGAGATGTTCTCGAAGAGATGGTGGGTTCCACGGACCAGATCATTAATCTCTCCGGCGACCTCTACGCCGCTAAACCCTCCACCTATTACGATGAATGAGAGATACCAGCGCCTGCGCTCTGGGTCATCGCAGACCTCGGCTTTCTCCATCTGTTGCATTACATGGTACCGCAGGGCTATGGCATCGCCGACCGTCCTTAGCGGAAAGGCATGATCGGCCATTCCTGGAATCTGGTTCAGGTTAACAACTGTGCCGGCGGCAACAACTACATGGTCGTAGTACATTTGGCACAGCTTACCATCATCGCTCTCGTATTCGACAAGGCTGTCCGAGAGGGCGATTTTCTGAACCTCCTCTGTTCTGCAGTGTACCCCAGGCAACATCTGCCTTAGAGGTGCAGCTATGGCATCTGGATTAATTGAGGCCCCGACAACCTCGGCTAAAAGTGGTTGAAACACCATGTGGTTTTCACGGTTGAAGAGAACAATGTCAAGACCCTTGTGCGAAAGCCCCCTGCGCAGAATCTTCGCACACTTCACGCCGGCAAAACCACCCCCGATGATGACTATTCTTAAAGATGCCATTCCGGGAGACCCTTTGTTATGTGAATTTTCTTCCATAATGATTCAATTTACTTCCCTCTAAGGAACGGGTAGGAAAATACCCACTCACCAGCTTGTATGTGTTTTCCGAAATGACTTATCTTTCCTGGGTCTATTAAGGCCTGAAGACGAGAGGCTAAATGGTTGTATCTCCTATCGCTAGAACTTTGCTCCTTCAGGATTTATATGGTGACGGTCAGCGCATTTCATCTGCCTGCCCCAATCTGAAATTCAAACCTTATCCCATTTATGCGCGAACTTTTTGATAGTTATTTTCTCACAAGAAGGAATCTCGTGTCAAGCAGAGTTTTTAGTGGATAAATGATCTCAATGCAAGATGCCTTCTTTTTTAAGTTGTCGTTGACCCGGAAATTTGCGGCACCTTTATAAATAGGGTTTATTCTCATGGCTCTCTTGTATCTCGGAACAAATGATTAGAAGTCATTTCAAAACCTCCTAAGTATGTCACCCTGAGCAAAGGGAAGGGTCTCAAAACCGAGATTCTTCGCCACTTGCGTAGCTCAGAATGACAGCATACAGAGGTTCTGAAACAGGCTCTAGGTATTGTTATGACAGTTATTACTGAGCCGTCATTAAGAAATCGTGCAATTTCTGGAATGAGGGCCAATTATTTTGGTTATCAATATCGGCAACGTAAAGCTCAAAGTAGGTACACCCATATGTATTGTAGCCATACTCTATACCATCGGCAGGGGTGGCATTGGCAGTTTTACCAGTGTTGCTAACCCACGACTGAAGGGCTTGAAACATTATGAATGTGACATTCTTGGAAAAAAACAATGGAGGCGCGAAATCAGTTGAAGGATAGCCGGTAACCGCACCTGTGTTAAGGTCCTTACTGGCAGCGAGATTGTCCTCGAAAAATCCAACCCTGGGATTTTTTATGCCGTCAAATTCATTGAGAATAGTGACACTAATATCCTGCCATAGCACCGGCGATTGAGTGGAATCGGTAACATTCCACAACCCAACAGCAACAAACTTATTGGGGAACTCATCCACCTGGGCATGGAGGCTCTGGTTCACCGCGTCTGTAAGATTCTGGCGTGTATAGCCCGGTATATCGGCTATCTTCACTGACCTGTCCCTTATCTCTCCAAGCCCCGCAACCCCAAAATTGATATTTGCAAGCACAGGGTGGTCTCTGAGCGGGGTTAGATGTCCACCGGCTGCGGCACTGGGAACCAAGTGGTCTCCTAAAGCCTTCGTGAATGCTCTAAACCGATCAAGGAGAAACGGATCCCATGGAACCGCTCTGACAACAGAGGTTCCTGTCTTGGAATCTCTATCTATCCACGTTCTCACGCCGGGGGTGGCGGCGATGTAGCCCGGCTCGGCAGTCCCAGTGCCTCCCAGAAAAAGGGTTAATTTCTGTCCAATGGAATCCAATTTAGCTATGATATGGTCAATTGCCGAGAAATCATACACGCCCTCAGTTGTTTCAAAGTCCGCCCAACTCATCCTTAACACATACCCTGTAACAAACGGAAGCTCTCGAATATTGGCGTCATTGAAAGTACCTTTGTCACTATCGAGAATGTATATCCCGCGTGGCTTCTGAAAAGCGCCGGCCGACGGTAAGGGTGTAGGTGAAGGGGGTTTATTTTTTGCTCCGGGTCCTTTCCCTCCGCTGCTTCCTCCTCCACAGGCAAGGAGTAGTATCAATAAAAACAGCACCAGCGCTAGAGGGTTTTTTAAAACCATTTTATGCCTGAGCCTTTTGTATTCCTGAATTTGTGCTCTCGTTTCAATTTCACTGTCTGTATGCCATTTGCGAATACGGACTGAATGTAGAAATTGTATGTATGCGATTTTATATATACCTGCGATGTCATCCCGACAAGAAAAAGGCGAAATATAAGCTGAAAGTAACATTTATCAGAGCGCGATTACAAGAACATGGTAGAAAGATTACAATCCTGTAATAGCAAAATTTTTACTGAGTCAGCATCCACGGTTGCTTCTGTCCGGTCCTTCTAAAACTAACTCTCCTCTTGAAATCTCCGCGTAGATAAGATAATTTGATGTCATGGCAAAGGTTGGAATAATAGTAGGAAGCGATTCGGATTTGGAGATTATGAATGAGGCGTGCAAGGCGCTTGAGGAGTTGGGAATAGAATACGAACTCCGCGTGGCTTCTGCACACAGGACTCCGAATAAAGTAAGGGAATACGTGGAGTCGGCAGAGGGTAGAGGGATTGAGGTGATAATCGCGGGGGCGGGATGGGCAGCGCATCTTCCCGGAGTTGTTGCTGCCTACACGACTATTCCAGTAATCGGGGTTCCTGTGGATTCCTCCCCGCTTAAGGGAATGGACGCCCTTCTCTCAATAGTTCAGATGCCTCCTGGGATTCCGGTGGCTTCTATGGCGGTAGGGAAGGGCGGGGCGAGAAACGCAGGCCTGTACGCCGCTTCAATCCTTGGACTCAAGTATCCCGAGATAGGGGATAAAATTAAAGACTTCCGACAGAGGCTCGCCAGAAAGGTCGAAGAAGCGGCGAAGAGGGTTGATAAATAGGTATTAGGTATTGGGTGTTAACTAGAACTGGTCTCATAAAATAGTATCTGTCACGCTGAGCAAAGCGAAGCATCTCAGATTTAGGGATACTTAACTAGATTCTTCAGTCGCGGAGCTTACCCTGAGCACAACCGAAGGGCTTCTTTAGAATGACAACAGTGGGATTTATGAGACTACTTCTAAAACCTGTCACCTAAGACCTGACACCTAGTATCCAATGACGGAAGTAGTTAAGGAAAAAGATTCCGAATCGTCCCAAAGAGCGGCGTCTGTCCTCAGGGAGGGCGGGGTTATTATATATCCCACAGAAACGCTTTACGGTATGGGTGTGCTTGCCCTGAATGGGGAGTCTGTAAAAAAGATATTCAACATAAAGGATAGATTCTACGGAAAACCCATTCCAATCCTCGTAAGAGATAGAGAAATGCTCTCCCAGTTTGTTGAGGTTACTGAGGAGGCTCTTCAGCTTATTGATAGATTCCTTCCGGGCCCCCTCACTCTCGTGCTCAGACAAAAGAAAGATTTGCCCGACATTATATCGGCAGGAACCGGAAAAGTAGCGGTCAGAATATCGGGTCATCCATTTGTAAGACGTTTATTTGACCTCATATCCGAACCCTTGACCTCGACAAGCGCAAACATAAGCGGGGAGGAGAATCTATTTAGTTTCGATGAGATTTATATGACGTTTAATGGCAAGGTTGACCTTATAGTAGATTCGGGTAACCTTCCCCCTTCAAAAGGCTCCACTGTGATTGATTTAACGGTCAAGCCCCCTCGGATCGTGAGAGAGGGTGATATTGGCAGAGATATATTAAAGGGGTTTCTCGAATGGTAATGGTAGCTCCTTTTCGCGGAGTTCGTTATAACCCTGAAAAAATCGGCGCCCTTGATTCTGTTTTTGCACCTCCTTATGATGTAATAAATCCACAGGAGCAAGATGCGCTCTATGAGAAAAGCCCTTATAATGTCATACGCATTATACTCTCAAAGATCGAGGGCGACGAGAAATACGCCCATGCCGCTGGGACCTTTAGAAATTGGGCTAAAGAAGGGATACTGATTCAAGATAGGGAGCCGTGCATTTATCCCTACTACCAGGATTTTGAAGAAAATGGAAGAAAGATAACACGCAAGGGGTTCATATCGGCAGTGAGGCTTGAGGACTTCTCATCAAAGAGGATTCTCCCCCACGAGATGACGTTCTCTGGACCAAAATTGGACAGGCTCAAGCTCACATCTGCATGCAATGCGAATCTAAGCCCAGTTTTTGCGATCTATTCAGATCCCGAAGGGGGTCTGGAAAGGGCTATAGAGGAAAGGCTCTCTGAGCCTCTAATTGATGTGGTCGGCGGAGACGGGGCGAGAAACAGGCTTTGGAGAATCTCTGATGATGATTTGATCTCCAAAATTAAAGATACTATGATGGAGTGCAGCCTCTTGATTGCCGATGGACACCACAGGTATGAGACGGCTTTGGAATACAGGGACATTCAGAGGAAGAGATTCGGAACGGGTTCTGGAAACGAGCCTTATGAATATGTAATGATGTACCTCTCCCGTGTGGAGGGCGAGGGGCTGATAATTAAGCCCACCCACCGCGTGGTAATGAATCTAGGCTCTATTCGTATAGAAGAATTTCTGGAGAGACTAGAGAGGCGGTTCAATGTAGAGAAAATTCCCTCAGAGGGAATCTCCGCACTCGGCCATCAGGAATTTGCCGTGCTTATAAAAGACTCGATATTTAGGGTTTCTCTGAGAGAGTCTGTAAACCGCCCTCCGGCTCATTACAAAAACCTTGCGGTGATTCTCCTTCACACCCTTGTATTTGGTGAAATTATAGAAGATGCCGGGATATTCTACACAAAATCCCTCGAAGAGGTCTTCAGCCTTGTAAAAAGCGGGGAATACAGGCTCGGTTTTATTCTTCCGCCGCTAAGGGCGGTAGACGTGTTTGAGTTCGTATCTTCAGGCGAGAAGATGCCCCACAAGACGACATATTTCTATCCAAAGCTCCTTTCGGGGCTTGTTTTCCATCTGCTAGGATGAGGAATGGTGTTTTCTTTTCATTATTGTGTCGCCGTGGTTTCAAGTATCACACCCATGTTCATCTTGACTTGTCCATTGATATGTATATATGATTAAAGCCGGACAACCAACCGGTTAGTTTCTCAAAGCGTTAAAAGAATGGTGGCATTTTTACTTATAGTCATAATTCTCGGGGTCTTGATAGCCGCATTCGTGGGCATATACAACTCCCTTGTCAGATTAAGGAACACAGCAGACCAGTCTTGGTCTGATATTGATGTGCAGCTTAAAAGGAGACACGACCTTGTGCCGAACCTCGTTGAAACCGTGAAGGGCTACGCGGCGCATGAGAGGGGCACGTTTGAGAAGGTAGTCCAGGCAAGAAATGCAGCCATGCAGGCTTCTTCCCCGGTTGATAAAGCCCAGGCAGAGAACGCGCTCCAGACGACCCTAAGGAGCCTCTTTGCACTCGCTGAAAACTATCCCGAACTAAAGGCGAACCAGAACTTTATAGAGCTTCAGAAGGAACTCTCAAACATAGAGGAGCAGATTCAGCTCTCGCGCCGTTACTATAACGCCGTTGTAAGAGACCTCAACACAAGGATCGAATCCGTTCCGAGCAACATCGTTGCGAATATGTATGGCTTTAAAAAGAAGGAGTTTTTCGAGCTCGATTCTGCTGAAGAGAGAAAGGCGCCAGAGGTGAAATTTGGATAGAGTTATAATAACAAGTTCGTGTGGTAAGTATGTACTTGTCATTCTGAGCAAAGCGAAGAATCCCCGACTAATTTATCGGAGTGCTTCCTTTCATTAGATCCTTCGCTATCGCTCAGGATGACACAGCCGATATTCAGTTGGATTTAGTAGAGGTCATGTGAACAGATTTTTAATGAGGTTCTTAAACGCTCTCGTTTTCTCTTTCTCCATTTTACTACTTTCCTTTCCAGCCTATGCCGAAGAGATAAAAAGCTTCTACAGCGAGATATTCATAAGCAGGGACGGTTCTGTAAGCGTGCAGGAGGACATAGAATACGATTTTGAGGGGGAGCTGAAGCACGGGATATTCAGGGAGATACCATACAAATACCAGATAGGCGTCAAGAACTATAACCTGAGGATGAATGTAACTAAGGTAACTGATTTCAATGACGCTCCATATAAGTACAAGGTAAGCCGTGAAAACGGGAGGGTCAGAATCAGAATTGGAGACCCGGACAAGGAAATAACGGGGGTTCACGGATACAGGATAGAATACGTTGTTGACGGGGCCATCCTCTTCTTTAAGGACCATGATGAACTCTACTGGAACGTTACGGGCAACGAGTGGAAGGTCCCGATAGATAAGGCAAGCGCAAAGGTTTATTTTGATGGGGGAACGCCGCAGGGCGTTCGAGCAGCCTGCTATACAGGCGTATACGGCTATAGGGGTTCTGATTGCGCGTTTAATATCACTCCGAATGCCGTTGAATTTAATGTATTTGGGTCTGGGGAATCCTCAAAGGACTTTAGACCAGGAGAAGGGCTTACAATAGTTGTAGGGCTTCCGAAGGGGATTATAAAGGAGCCTTCGTCTTTAAAAAGGGCCTCCTGGTTTATATCGGACAACTGGTTTTTTTCCCTCCCGTTTTTAACCCTCTTTGCCATATCCTACATCTGGTACACGCGGGGCAGGGACCCGGAGGAGAGGGGCGTTATTGCCGTAAGATACGAGCCGCCTAAGGGCCTGACTCCTGCCGAGGCGGGGACCCTTATAGATGAAAGGGCAGACATTATTGATATAACGTCAACCGTTGTAGACCTTGCCGTGAGGGGGTATTTAAAGATTCAAGAGGTTGAGTCTAAAAAGTTCATCTTCTTCTCCGACAGGGACTATAAACTCATAAAGCTCAAAGAGCCTGCGGGGGGCGAGTTTAAAGACCACGAAAGGAAGGTTTTCTCCGGTGTGTTTGAAGGCGGCAAAACAGATGTAATGGTTTCGGAGCTTAGAAATAAATTCTATTCACACCTCCCCGGCATCAAGGACGCCCTCTATGGCGAGCTTGTAAGGGGTGGGTACTTCTCTACAAGTCCCGAGGATACAAGAAGGATTTTTAAGTGGATAGGGATTGGAATAATGGTTGGGGCGTTTTTTTTAATTCCGCACTGGGGCATGAAGCTTTCAATTATCGCATCGGGTCTTTTTATACTCGCTTTCTCAAGGTTCATGCCCAGAAAAACAAAGAAAGGCTCTTTATCACACGAGGAGATACTGGGATTCAGGGAGTTTATAAACCGCGCTGAGAGGGACCGGATTGAAAGGCTCGCAAAAGACGATCCAACCCTCTTTGACCGTGTACTTCCCTACGCCCTGGTGTTCGGACTCGGCGACAGATGGGCTGAGGCTTTTCACGATATGTATAGAAACCCGCCCTCTTGGTACGACTCCCCCAGATATGGAAACGTTTTCTCATCACAGGTGTTTGTAACCGATATTGGAAGGAGTCTCCATGTTATGAACAGCTCATTTGCCTCTACCCCCAGCAGATCGGGCGGATACTCCGGTGGTAGCGGATTCGGGGGCGGCAGCGGCGGCGGGTTTGGCGGGGGCGGTGGTGGGTCTTGGTAGTACACTATTATCTTAATTCTAGCTGTTTGTCATTCTGAGCCGAAGAATCTAATTTGAGACTTTTAACTTAATAAATAGATCCTTCGCTACCGCTCAGGATGACAAGATTGGTTATTAAAATCAACTTCGCAAAGCAATATTTTTTAAATTGTATTTACAACCCGAAACCAGTATATGAACAAACCTTTCTCCAGTTCCTCGTAGTTCTTAAATTCCTTTGATACTATTCTCCAGAATTTATCATTGTGCCTTTTCTCTATCATGTGTGCGATTTCATGAAATACCACGTACTCTACTAAATCCTCAGGTAAACACCTCATTAGTATGTTTACAGTTAGATTTCCCCTAGAGCTACAGCTTGCCCATTTAGTCCTCATCTTTCTGAAAAAGACATTATTCAACTCCACGTCCAATTTTTTAGAGTTGTTTTCGATAAGAGAATAGATTAGGTCTTTAAATTCCCTATCGGTTCTTTTCTCTAGCTCTTTATCTAATGAGTCCTTTAGACATTCTTTTATGAATTCAATTTTTTTTAGTATCCAGCCTCTGTGTTTCTCTAAGAGGATACGAGGCTTGTGACCAAATGGAAGCACAAAGAGAAGCTCTCCCGTTTTAAACTCTAAACGCGGATGCTTTACATTTCTGTAAGAAATCCTATATGGTATGCTATGAAGCTCCATAGTTCTTCACGTTTTCTATAAGCTTCTCATACAAATCGTTCATTTCTTCGAAAGATAGGTTGTACTTTCCCTTGAGTCCCCTGACGAATCTCCTTACCTCTCTCTCTATGTCTTTTCTAGCAGTGGTTTGATTAAACCAACCAGAAAACATATAGTTTTCAAGCCCTTTTGAGAGGTCTTTGACTTCCTTTACCAGCCTGTCATCTCTGTCAAGTTTCTTTTCGAGCAGGAGCAAAACTGAATACTCAAGGTCTGAGAAACCCAGAGCCTTTTGCCTCTCCGAAAGGGAATTTATATCATCAATTATCCTTGCGCCTTCCCTGTATATCCTCTCATAGTCCTTGGTCTTCTCCCTCCACATCTCAAGCAGTCTCTCAACCTTCTCAACCAAAGACTCATAAATGGGGTTTCTGTGCCTTTCAACAAGGACTAATCTATTCAGCGTAAAGAGGATGTTTGCGGCTTTCTCCTTCCTGCTCTTAACCCTATTTTCTAACTCCTTGATATACCCTTCATCAAAGGCTATTTGCGGGAGTTCACCTTCTAGCTTTTCTATCTCTGTAGCCCTGTGAATGAATCTTACAGTCTTATCATAGTACCTCTCGACATATCCCTCATAAGTCGGTTTTTGTATCACCGTTTTCATATAGTATGTGTAAATGGCAGAGAGCCACTTGTAGTCTTCAAAATATTCTAATTTAATCTCATCCGGTCCAAGGAGTTCAAATGTCTTCCTTAGGTTCTTATACTTCTCAACAAACTCTTTCTCCCTTTCATTATCGGATGTAATGGCTTCTATGGCTTTTAGAAGCGTTTCCCTTTCATAATCCCTCGGCACATCTCCGAGTATATGAATAATCTCTTTAATAAGCGTAACAAATTCTTCCCTGATGCTGTTAAAATCGGTGAGCGCCCCTTTGATGTCCTCTTCGCTATACATCTCAAAGGCCTTCTTAAATTCCTTAAGGATTCCTACATAGTCAATTACCATTCCTGCCTCTTTCAAATCCTTAAATGGTCGGTTTGTTCTTGCTATGGCCTGAAGAAGCCTGTGCTCTTTAAGCGGCTTATCGAGGTACATGACCTGAAGTATGGGGGCGTCAAAACCCGTAAGGAGCATATCGGTAACTATCAGGATTTTAGGGAATTCATCCTCTCTAAATGACTCTATTATTTTCTTTCTCAATTCCTCAATCTCCATTCCTCCAAATCCTATTCTCGCCTCTTTCAATGATCTTGTAATCCTCTCATCATCTTCTCTTTCGTTATATGTCATCACCACCTCGGAGTATTCTTTTGGCAGGTGTTTATCCAGTTCCTCTTTATAAACGGTGCATCCTATTCTGCTTCCCGCCACCACTATGGCCTTAAACTTGCCATCAATATTGTCTTTGAAATGCCCGGCTATATCCTCGGCAATTACCCTTATCCTTTTCGGATTCTCAAGAACGAGCTTTATGGCATTTAGCCTCTTTTTCAGCCTATCTTCTATGTTTTCTCTTATCTCCTCCGGTAGCTCTTCGAGTTCTGTTTCGAGGAATGCCTCCAGCATATCCCTTTTTAGATGAACCTCTTTCTCGAGTCTCGGCTGATAAACGATCTTTAATGTGAATCCGTCCCTTATGGAATCCGTTATAAAATACCTGTCAAGATAAAGCTCTTTGGGAGGATAGCTGAATTCGCGGTATGTGCTTTTATCCCTTTTTGATATGGGCGTGCCTGTAAGGGCAAAGAAGAAGGCTTTCTTGAGTATAGATTTCCTTTGAACCCCAAGAAGCCCGTATTGGCTTCTATGCCCTTCATCTATAAAGGCTACGACGTTTCTTCTATTCGATATGGTTTCTTTGTGTTTTGATATGTCCTCGATTTCTTTTTGTATCTCTTCGAGTTCCTCGGGTCTAAACTTGTGAATAAGGGTTATAAATACCCCTCTTTTGCCCCTGTAATCGTCATAACTGAGTATATCTTTAAGCTTACTAACAGTGTCAATCATTTCCGGCTGCACAATGTCTAAGGAGAAAAATTCCTTGTATAATTGCTCCTCAAGCTCAATCCTGTCAACAATAAAAAATATTGTGGGATTCTCAAGCTCTTTTGCATAGTAGAGCTTATTTGCGGCAAATATCATGGTTAAGGTCTTTCCGCTTCCCTGCCAATGCCATATAAGTCCTCTGTTTTTATTCTCTTCTCCTTTGAGATTTCTGATAACCCTATTTACCATCCTGTTTGCAGCCCTGTATTGCATGTATCTGGTTATAACCTTCGTAGCCTCGCCTCTTTCTATTCTGGAAAAGAGGAAATTTTTAATAATATCGAGGAGAGTGTTCTTTGAGAGCATTTGAATTATGGAATTAATGGAATCCTTGTCCTCATCGCGCCATTCGTGAGCCCTTACGTCTTTCTGCCAGGAGGCAATCGGGAAGTACATCGCCTTGCTCTCGGCGGCAACCCCTATCTGAACATATTTATAAAGCTCAGGAACTATGCCTTCATAGTCCTTTATCTGCTTATAGGCCGTATACCAGCTTTCTGATACGCTAACCGGGTTTTTACACTCTATGTTTACGAGAGGAATACCGTTTATATAGAGCACAATGTCGGTTCTGATTTTGTCTCTACCATAGTAGTAAGCCTGTCTTGTAACAATAAACTCGTTGTTATCAATATATTCAAAATCAAAAAGCTGTACGTATTTTACAACCCTTTCCTTTTCAAACTTTACAGGAACGCCGAATTTATAGAAATTCAATATCCGTTTAGCCCCTTCTATGCCCGTGCCTGTGAGCTTTAGCTCACTTACTACTCGCTTTATCTCTTCCTCTCCGATTCCTGTATCTTTATTTATCCTTTTAATTGCTCTTACCAGATTCGGGATGAGCAAAGGCTCTTCATAGCTATCCCTTTCTAGGTCATCCGAATGAACAAACCCCCATCCCTTTTCTTCAAGTTTTTTGGTAATGTAGTCTTCTACGATATGAGCTTCGCTAAAGGCTTTCATTTTTTAAATAACTCTTCTATAAGTTTTTCTTTTGTTATCTTTAGGTAATCGGCTATTTCTTTTAGAATGTTGTTTAAAGTACCAATCTTGATCGGCTGGTGGTCGGGAATAGTAATTTTGTGTTCAGTACATTTAAAATTAGAAGTTAATCTTATATGACTTCCTGTCTCTCTTACGATTTTGTATCCATACTTCTTGAGTAATCTTACTAGTTCTCTACCAGAGATGTCTCTTGGTATCTTAGGCATAAGCAAACATTTCCTCCTTAACTATATGCAAGCGGATAACACGAGGTATATCTTCCTCTCTATCAAAATGACACTTTAAAGCGTCTTTAATGTTTTTCCTGAGTTCCTCTAAAGTTTCACCTTCTGTGAATATAGAATGTCCAAGGGCTTTGGCGTTATATCCGCCTTCAGGGTCTTCCTCAACCATAAAAATTATCTCTTCTACTTTCATATCTCAGACCTCCCTTGAAATCAAATTTGTTACTCTCCTCTTTCCACTCAGCAAATCATCCATCAATCCCTTCTTTACCCTATCCAGCTTTTCTTTCTTCTCTCTTAACAACTCCAACCTCTTATCCACCGTGCTAAGAATTTCCGCGATTTTTTTCTGTTCGGGAAGACGAGGGAGTGGGAGTTGTATTTTTCTTGCATCAGATTGGTTTAATTTCGGCTGAGCAGAACCAACGACATACCGACTTATGTTGATGAAATTCAATACATAAATCAAATATTCATCCTTAACTCCACTTGCAATCTTTAAAACGTGTGCATGGTTATTCACCCAAAATTTTCCGGAGACCTTAAATGCAATAGGGAGTTTTCTTGACCTTAGATTTTCACCATCCTCCGCAAGTAAAATATAATCGCCATCAAAAATATAGTCATTTACCCAGTCTATTATTCCCTGTGCCCCGTAATACGGATATGGTCCTTTTCTTTCCGTTCTATCTTGTTCTTTAACTGGGACTCTAAGATGATCTAGGAACTCAAATATTTTACTGAGATCAACAACCTCCCACTCCTTCGGTATCCTTCCAATTTCCGTGTCCTTAAACTCCTTATGCCCTATGCCTTTGGTTAGAAGCTTCTCCATCAAGCCCTTCTTCAGCCTCTCAGTCTTTTCTATAGTTTCATCAACCTTCTCAATGGCTTTATCCACAGTAGAAAGAATCTCTGCAATTTTTTTCTGTTCGTGGAGGGGAGGGAGGGGGAGTTTTATTTTTTCTACTTGGGAAGTATTTAAAGCAGGATACTGTCCTCCTACCATCGTTTTATTACATTGTTCAATAACGGGTTTTGAGAATAGGGTATGCAGAAGATAGAGAGGTAATATTTTTTCTTTACAAGTAAGTACAGCAAAGCCTGTTGAACATATCTGATTATCGTATTCTCTAGGAATAATTGCAAATGCTTTTAAATATGGGCGAACTGTGGACATGATAACATCGTTATAGTGTATCAATCTTCTTGCTCTTGAAGGAGCTTCTTTTCCAATTATCTTCTTAGCAGTTTTGATAACACCTCTTCCATTTTCAATGGAATCAATATCAATGTAAAAGAATTTTTCATCTGGCGATTCTCTCGTAGGGTCTCTTGGTTCTTTATTAATATCAACTACTTCTTTTAATTCCTTAATCTCCCACTCCTTCGGTATCCTTCCTATTTCTGTTTGCTTGAATTCTTGTTGTGTCGTCATCCTATTTTTGCCTCTTTTGTCATTCTGAACGAAGTGAAGAATCTAGGGTTCAATTTAATTTCACTAGATCCTTCGCTGTCGCTCAGGATGACAGATACTATAGACCAGTCCTAGATGTCATTCTGAGCCGAAGGCGAAGAATCTGAGACCCTTCGCTAACGCTCAGGGTGACAAAAACGACCTCTTTGTTCATTGCGTTTATCAAAATCATCCTTCACTCAAATCCTTCCATTCAGGATTTATGGATTCAATCAAAGCTATCTTTTTCCTTCGCAACCATCCCTTGATTTGCTTCTCCCTTTCAATTGCGGCCTGGACATCATCAGTTTCCTCATAATATACTAGCTTTGTGATGTTGTATTTTTTAGTGAAGCCATCAATCATTTTGTTTTTATGTTCATAGACGCGCCTCATTAGGTCGTTTGTCACACCTGTATATAATGTCTTTGAACGGTTGGTCATTATGTAAACATAATATCGGTTCATTTGCACAATTGTCTTAGTTGGCTATGTGTCATTCTGAGCCGAAGCGTAGCGAAGGCGAAGAATCCCGGAGTTTGAGATGCTTCGCTAGATCCTTCGCTGTTGCTCAGGATGACAACTTTACAACTCACTACTTTTATTTAGCTCCCTGAGATACCCCTCAATCCTTTCTTCAACCTCGGCAAGCTCCTTCTCAATTCCGCGAAGCTCTTCCCACTCTTTTGCCACATCTATCTCCTCGGTCTCTTCTTCTGGAAAAACGTAGAGTGTAACGTTCAGGTTATAATCGTTTTCCTTTATCTTCTCAATTTCTATAGCCTTAGAGAATCCATCAGTATTTTTGAATTCCCTATAAGCCTCAACTATTTTCTCTATATTCTCATCTCCCAGTTGGTTGAGTTTCCTAACCTCTGGATGCTGCTTGTATTCTCTGCCTGCGTTTATAAATAGGACTTTTCCTTTTCTTTCCTCCGGCTTGTTTTTATTGAGGATTATCACGGCCCCCGGCGCTCCTGTGTTATAGAAGAGCTTTTCGGGCAGGAGAATGACGGACTCTATCAAATCGGAATTTACTACTCCTGTTCTTATTACCTTTTCCTTTCCTCCCCTAAAAAGGCAACCGTTGTCTATTACAACTCCAACCCTTCCCGTCTTGTCATACGCAGAAGCCAGCATGTGCTCTATCCATGCCCAGTCTGCGGACTGCTTGGGAGGAAACCCGAACTTAAATCTCTCCTTCCAGAACTCCCCTCGCTTCAGGATTTCCTCATCGTATCCGTCTTGATTCCACGGCGGATTGGCTATCACGATATCGAATCTCTTTATTCGTTCACCCTCTTTAAACTTGGGATAAAGTAGAGTATCACCGAGAGTAAGCCGTGCGTTTCTTATATCATGTATATAGAGATTCATTTTAGATAGGGCAAGTGTCTTATGATTGGCTTCTTGTCCAAAGAGAAAGAGCCTATCCGCTTCGCCTTTTCCGTGTTCATTCTCAACGTGCTGATAGGAGGTTATGAGCATACCTCCAGAGCCACACGCCGGGTCATAAACGCCTTCACCGGGCTTTGGATTGAGTATTTCAACAATGAGTTTTATAACCTCTCGCGGGGTGTATACCTCTCCCTCTTTAGCCTTCTGAGGGGCGAAGTATCTCAAAATCCACTCATAAGCATCACCCAGAATATCGGGGGATACATGATTAAGGGGCTTGGCGCTGAAGAGTTCAACAAGCTGCCTTAATATCTCCGCGTTTTCCCTATTTGTGGTGAATTGAACAAAGTCCACATTCTCAAACACGTCCTTGAGTTCGGGATTTCTCCCGGCGAGGGTCTTCATCGCCTTTGAGAAGTTTTCAGGCAGCCTTGCGGGCTCTTTTCTTATTTCTTTCCACAGGAATCCTTCGGGAATGTCGAAGTCATGGTAAATCGAATTCTTGGCTTCTTCTCTTGCCTCTTCGTCACTTAATCCATCCGAAAGGGCTTCGTTATAAGCCCCTTCAAACTCCATCTCCCACTTATCGCTTATTCTCTTATAGAAGAGGAGAACGAGTATGAAGCTGTAATCAACCCTTGTCCTTATGAGGTCGGCTGCCCCTTTTAGAAGCGATTCAAGGTCGCTCCTCGTTAATTGATTTTTATCTATTGATAACCCCTCGGATATTATTTTCACCCTGTTTTCCAGTCGGTATATCCTCTTTCTAGCATCCTCGGAATCAAACTCCACTTTTAACAATTTCTGCTTTCTTAGCTCGGAGAGGAAAACATTTATCTGATCTTCACTATCCTGCATCTTCTCTTTAAGAACCTTGGCGGCGTCTTCAAAACGGAGGCCATTGTCATGGTGCTCATCCCACAGAATCTTATATCTCTTCTCAAGCCATTTGGGTATCATAAGCTTCCTCTCTCGATTATATAAGCTTTTAAACAATTACTTATATTATAAGCATAAAGGACAATTGTCAAGAGAAGGTAGAAAAAATCGCAGTCAAGTAGAAGAAAGGATTAGAAATGACATCTAGAGCTGATATTATAATAGTATCTGTCATCCTGAGCGATAGCGAAGGATCTACCACTTCTAGCTTCTTCGTCGCTTCGCTCCTCAGAATGACATTTATGGGTGTATTGGTGTTGCTCTCGGTATTTGTCACTCTGAGCACATTCATTATTATTCAGTGTAAACTCCGCGAAGAGTCTAGCACTCCGAGATTCTTCACGGAGTTTACACTGAACAAGGCACGCCCTGAGTGCAACCGAAGGGTGAATGTGTTCAGAATGACAACACTAAATGCAAAGGTTTGACTCATCTTCAACTCTAATTTAACCTAAACCCGCATGATTGTGAGAACGAGATTTGCTCCAAGCCCAACCGGGGCGCTCCATATAGGCGGGGCAAGGACTGCGATTTTTAACTGGCTTTTTGCAAGGCACTATGGCGGAAAGTTTATTCTCAGAATCGAAGACACAGACCGTGCACGCTCAACCGAGGAGTCCCTTTCCGAGATACTGGATGCCATGACTTGGCTCAGACTCAATTGGGACGAGGGTCCGTTCAGGCAGTCCGAGAGGCTCTCCATTTATCAGGAATATGCCGAAAGGCTCCTCGCATCTGGAAAGGCATACAGGTGCTACTGCACACCGGAGGATATTGAGAAGAGGAGGAAAGAGGCGGAGAGGCAGGGAAGTGTTTACAGATACGAGGGCACGTGCAGAAACCTTAAATCGCATCCCCCGGATAAGCCCTTTGCTATCCGTCTTATGACTCCTGAGGTGGGGACCATTGAGGTTGAGGATTTAATTAGGGGAATTATCCATTTTGATGCCAAAGAGATTGACGATTTCGTTATTCAAAAAACGGATGGATTTCCGACATACAACTTTGCCGTAGTGATTGACGATGCCACGATGGATATAACCCATATCATAAGAGGAGACGATCATATTGCAAACACCCCAAAACAGATCCTCATTTACAAGGCGTTATCTCAAGGGATTCCCAAATTCGCTCATGTCTCAATGATTCTCGGCTCTGATAAGGCAAGGCTGAGTAAGAGGCACGGCGCTACTTCGGTCATCGCATATAGAGAGATGGGCTATCTCCCGGAGGCGATTGTGAATTACCTTGCCCGCCTCGGCTGGTCTTATGGGGATCAGGAGATATTCTCAGAAGAAGAATTGATCGAGAAATTCACACTTGAGAGTGTGGGGAAATCCGCAGCCGTTTTTAACCCGGAGAAACTCCTGTGGCTAAACGGCTGGTACATAAGAAACAAGCCTGCTGAGGAGATCGCGGGGCTTGTAATTCCATTCCTGCAAAAAAAGGGGTTTCAAGTCGCTCTCGATGAGAGGCTTATAAAGGTTGTAAATGTACTTCGAGAGAGGGCAAAGACACTTGTAGAGCTTGCGGACTCGGCGGACTATTTTTTCGCCGATGAAATCAGATATGAGGAGGCGGCTAGAAGGAAGTTTCTCACGCCGGATACGCTTCCGATCCTGGAAGAGCTTATAAATAAACTCTCCTCCCTTGCCGATTTCACGGTTCCAGAGCTGCAGAAGATATTCGGGGAAATTACGGAGAAAAGGGGAATCAAGCTCGTTCAAATCGCCCAGCCGACAAGGGTCGCCCTTACCGGAGGAACGGTAAGCCCCGGAATATTCGAGGTAATCGAGATTCTGGGAAGAGATAAAGTGATAGAGAGGCTAAGGGCAGCCTCTCATATCTCAAAGAATTAGCCTTATATTAATATTTATAAAATCCCTTCCCCGTCTTTCTTCCCAGCCATCCCGCGCGAACCATCTGACGGAGAAGGGGAGCGGCACGGAATTTTGGGTCTTGAAACTCACGATAGAGAACATCTATTACATTGAGGGTCACATCCAGCCCTATGAGGTCTATAAGGGCAAGGGGACCGATTGGCTGATTCGTTCCGAGCTTCATTGCCTTGTCAATATCTTCGGCAGTTCCCACGCCCTCTTCAAGGGCAAACACCGCTTCATTGAGCATGGGCATGAGAACCCGGTTTACTATAAATCCAGGGACGTCTTTCGTTGTAACAGGGTCTTTCCCAAGGGCCTTGGCGAAGTTATAAGCGAACTCCATCGTTTCATCCGATGTCGCAATGGTTTTTATTATCTCTACAAGCTTCATAACGGGGACGGGATTGAAGAAGTGCATTCCCACGACCTTATCGGGTCTCTTTGTGTTCACGGCAATCTCTATGATAGGAAGTGAAGATGTATTTGTGGCGAGAATAACATCAGGACGACTGGATGAATCCAGTTTCTTGAATGTCTCCTTTTTCACGTTCATATCCTCAAATACGGCCTCTATAATTAAGTCCACGTCAGCCAAGTCCTCAAACCTCGTGGTTGTGTGAATTCGGGATAAAATGGAGTTTCTATCCTCTTCCTTTATTTCTCCCTTTTTTACAAACCTCCCCAGGCTATCGCCTATTGTTTTCATTCCACGACCGAGTGCGAATTCAGAAACATCGAGAAGGACAACGCCTCTGCCATTTGAAGCCACAACCTGGGCGATTCCAGAGCCCATTGTCCCTGCTCCAAGAACTCCGACCTTTTTCACATCCCTTACATTCATGATGGCCTCCTAATTAGGGTTTGAAAACAGTATTATACCCAATGACCAGAAGAAGTTGGGGCTGCAATTGTAAAGAGGAAGTAACGGAGAATAATGTCAGCCCATCCCATTATTCCAGCCACACTCGCTATACCATTATAGGACAGCCTCTATTTTTATCAGCGAAAATCATTTGACAATCTATCTGGCTTATGCTAGCTATTAATGTTTATACTATAATGGGGAGTTTTTTTCTATACAGCTATGTTTGAGGGGATTTCTGAAAAGCTCAATTCAACTTTAAAGAAAATAAGGGGCTATGGAAAACTCAGCGAGAGCAACATTCAGGACGCGCTCCGCGAGGTGCGCCTTAGCCTTCTTGAAGCCGACGTGAATTTCAAGGTGGTAAAGGATTTCGTAGATTCCGTCAGGGGGCGCGCCCTGGGACACGAGGTAATTGAGAGCCTTAGCCCTGGGCAGCAGTTTATAAAAATCGTCTACGAAGAGCTTGTAAGGACACTTGGGGAAAAAAGCTCTGAGCTTGACCTTAAAGCCACTCCCCCAATAGGCATAATGCTTGCCGGACTCCAGGGTTCTGGAAAGACTACGACCGCCGCAAAGCTCGCAAAATACCTCAAACAAAATAAGAGGAATCCCTATCTTGTTCCTGCGGATATTTATCGTCCAGCCGCCGTAGAGCAGCTCCGTGTGCTTGCCGAACAGATTGAAGTCGGCGTGTATGATACTGAGCCAGGAAAAGACCCGGTTGAGATCTGCAAGGATGCGATGTCTGCCGCTGTTTATGGCGGATACGATGTTGTAATTATGGATACGGCAGGAAGGCTCCACATTGATGAAGAGCTTATGAATGAACTCAGAATGATAAAGGCTGAAATTAATCCCCATGAGATACTCCTTGTCGTAGACGCAATGACGGGTCAGGATGCGGTTAACGTCTCAAACAGCTTCAATGAGGCTCTCGACATTGACGGCGTGATACTTACGAAAATGGATGGGGACGCAAGGGGGGGAGCGGCTCTCTCGATTAAAGCCGTAACGGGAAAGCCTATAAAGTTCTTTGGAATCGGAGAGAAACTCGACGCCCTTGAGGTATTTCATCCTGAGAGGATTGCCTCTCGAATCCTTGGCATGGGCGATGTGCTCACTTTTATTGAAAAGGCCCAGACTGCGTTTGAAGAAAAGCAGGCTGAGGAGATGGCAAAAAAGCTTCTCAAGAAGGAGTTCTCACTTGAGGATTTCAGAGAAGCGATGGTTGCCATGCGTAAAATGGGTTCTCTTGAGAGCACGGTGGAGATGATCCCCGGAATGAAGCAGGTTACCAAAAATCCAAAGGCTCTCGAAGTGGCTGAGAAAGAGATTAAAAAGACAATTGCTATGATTAATTCTATGACAAGGGAAGAGAGAAAGAATCACACGATACTAAATGGCAGCAGGCGCAGGAGGATTGCAAAGGGGAGCGGCACGAAGGTTGAAGATGTAAACCGGATGATTAAGAACTATGTTCAGATGCGTGATATGATGAAAAACATGGGAAAGATGGGGAAGCTCGCAAAGAGAATGATGAAATTTATGTAAATATTCAACCGTGAATAAACGCGAATGAAATCAGGATACGGAATACAGGATATAGGATACAGGGGAAGACTTCTGAATTCTGCTTCCTGTATACTGTATTCTTCTGTTCGTATAGATTTGTGTTCATCTGTGGCTAAATAATAGAGAGTCCTTTAGAAGGAGGTGAAAACGGTTTGGTTAAGATAAGGCTTACGAGAATGGGATCGAACAAGCAACCGTTTTACAGGATCGTGGCTGCCGATTCGCGTGCGCCGCGTGATGGGAAGTTTTTGGAGATTTTGGGTTATTATGACCCCAGGAAAGACCCTCAGACGCTTGAGGTAAAAATCGAGAGGGTAAAGGACTGGATTGGACGTGGTGCAAAGCCTACGGGAAGGGTAGAGAGGCTCATCTCGAAACTAATGTGAAGTTTCGATTAGAACGGGTGGGAGACCAACGGAATTGAGGGATAAAAACCAGGAGGTATATGGAAATGGAGAAGCTAAAGGAGCTTGTAAGCTACATTGCGAAATCGCTCGTGGATAGCCCGGAGAAGGTAGAGGTACGTGAGGTTGCTGGTGAACAGACATCGGTGCTCGAGCTAAAGGTCTCTCCTGAGGATCTGGGAAAAATTATTGGAAAGCAGGGAAAAACCGCTAAGGCTATAAGAACGATACTCAGCGCCGCCGCCGCCAAGATGAGAAAGCGGGCGGTGCTTGAAATCCTTGAATAGAGGAATCTCTTATTGGGAAATGGGTCTTATCCCTTTTGGAAAGATTTCGAAGGCACATGGGCTTTCTGGGGAATTGAGAATCCGTCCCTTTAGCCGCCGATTAGAGAACCTTTCAAGACTGGAGAGGATTTTTATACAAAAAGAGGGGGAACAAAAACCCCAAGAGTTTAAAATAATCCGAATGAGACTCGAGAAGGAATCAGCCATAGTGGGGCTTGAGGGAATTAAATCAATAGATGATGCCGAGAAGCTCCGTGGATGTTCGGTTATGGTTGATACCTCTGATCTTGCGGATACGGAAGAGGATGAATACTACTGGTTTCAACTTGTAGGACTCGCAGTTTATACAACCGAGGGGGAATACGTAGGACGGGTAGAAAACTTAATTGATAGAACATCACAAAGCCTCCTTGTGGTCAGAGGGGGTGAGAAAGAGTTCTTAATCCCAATGATTGATATAGTGTTAAAAGAGATAAACCTTAAAGATTCGCGAATAATTGTCTCTCCTTTGAGCGGACTCCTTGATTGAATCAACTATTTAAAAGACACGAATGGAAAACATGGGTTTTAAATAAGAATACAGCACATAGAATACAGGATACAGAAGTTTTTACCCTGTATCCCGTATGCCGTATGATAACTTCGTGTCTTCGTGGTTGTGAATTATGAGATACGATATCCTTACCATTTTCCCGAAATTTTTTGAGTCTCCATTTTCATTTGGAATCTTGAAAAAAGCCCAGGAAAAGGGCCTAATACAGATAAATGTACACGATATAAGAGACTTCGCTCCGGATAAACACAATACGGTGGATGATAGTCCCTATGGTGGAGGAAGTGGTATGGTGTTTAAGCCGGGGCCGCTTGGAGATGCGATTGAATTTGCAAAAGCTGATGGTGCGAGATCACTCGTTATACTTACAACGCCTCAGGGAGAGAGATTCTCGGATAAAATCGCAAGAGAACTCACCGAATACGAGCAACTCATAATTATCTGCGGAAGGTATGAGGGAGTGGATGAAAGAATCAGGGAAATCTACGTAGATAGAGAAATTTCAATCGGCGATTATGTGCTCTCGGGCGGGGAGTATGCTGCCTCTGTTATAATTGATGCCGTCTCAAGGCTCATCCCAGGTGTTCTTGGAAACGAAGCGTCGCCATACGATGATTCGTTTAGAGGAGGACTCCTTGAATATCCCCAGTACACAAGGCCGGAGACTTATAAGAGAAAAGCCGTTCCCGAAATTCTGCTTTCAGGAAACCACAAGGAGATTGAAAAATGGAGGAGGGGAGAGGGTGTTAAAAGAACCTTTTTCAGAAGACCCGATTTGCTCGATAGAGCCAGTCTCACAGTCGAGGAGCTGAAATTAATAAGGCGGCTCAGAAGAGAAAATCCGCCCTCTTTCAGGGTGTATGTTGCATTAGTTCATTATCCCGTTTACAATAAAGACCTCCGAATTGTTACTACCGCTTTTACAAATCTGGACGTTCATGACATATCAAGGGCGTGTAGGACTTATGGAGTAAGGGTATTTTTCCTCGTGCATCCTGTTCAAGAACAGAGGGTGCTTGTGGAGAGGGTGCTCCGTCATTGGACGGAGGGGCCGGGCGTTTTGTATAACCCGACGAGAAATGAGGCCCTTGCCCTTGTTCGGATAAAAAGCTCTCTGTCTGAGGCCTTAGAGGAGATAGAGAAAGTGGAGGACTCAAAGCCCAAGGTAGTTGTAACCGATGCAAGGCCTGGAGAGAATTTGACGGGCTACTCAGAACTCAAAGAGAGGATCATTACGGGAGAAGAGCCTTATCTGATTCTTTTCGGTACAGGCTGGGGGATTGCCAAGGAGGTTATGGAAAGAGCCGATTACGCACTCAAGCCGATTGAAGGAAATACAGATTACAACCATCTCTCCGTAAGGAGTGCCGCGGCGGTTGTCCTCGATAGGCTGCTTTCAAATTAAAAAGGAGTGATAATTTAGACACAAATTAGCACGAATGAAAAGGGAGAGGTAAGATGAACGTTATAGACGAAATTGAAAAAGCCGCTCAAAGAACGGATTTGCCGCAATTCCGCGCGGGCGATACCGTTGTCGTGCATTATACAATCAAGGAAGGCGACAGAGAAAGGGTTCAGCTCTTTGAAGGCGTCGTAATTGCCCAGAAGGGCGGCGGTCTAAGAGAGACTTTCATCGTGAGGAAGGTCTCTTACGGGGTTGGAGTAGAGAGGATTTTCCCGCTCCACTCGCCGCTTGTAAAGAGAATAGACGTTAAAAGGAAGGGTAAGGTAAGGAGGGCAAAGCTCTACTACCTGAGAGGACTCTCAAGAAAGGCAAGCAGAATAAAAGAAAGAACGGCGTTTGATAAGGAAGCAAGCGAAAGCAATAAGCCTGAATGATCGGCGAGGGTATTAAACGAAAATATTGTAATTTCGTAGTACCTTGTACTTTGATATTAAATGGTGCTGATCTTTAAACGGCTGGAGACGAAGTGATTAACCCTCACGCGGCATTTCATCGCCGGCTTCTTTAGTTCTTCTGCTCTCTCTTTCCTTCAGTCTCTTTGTCACATGGATCATCCTTTCAATGGCGGTGTAAGAGGAAAATATTAGGATTATAGCCAGGGCGAGTTTAAGCAGGTAGTCTCCCGGTCTCAGTCCGAGCGCGGATGTTATCAAGTTGCCAAAGAGGTTAAATACGGAAAAGGCGCCCAGATATACTATTCTCTCCGTTCTCTGCATCATCCCCACTTCGCAATCAACCCCCAAGCTCTCTGCTCTTGCTCTTGTGTAGCTTACCATCGTTGTTGCGCCGAGAATGAGGAAGATGGCATACGAAAATAGGGTTCCATGAAAGTAGCTAAGCAGTCCCAGGTAGATAAGTATTTCGGCGAATCTGTCCAGACAGGAATCAAAAAACGCCCCGTACTCGCTGCTTAGCCCCTGCGCTCTTGCGACGCGGCCATCAAGCATATCAAAGTTTGAGCCAGCAAGAAGAATTATTCCAGCAATAAAAATCCACCCCAGATGAAATAAAAGTCCTGCAATGGCGGAAACTATCAGAGAGGTAACCGTAAGGATGTTCGGGTGTACCCTTCTCTCAATCAGGTAGTCTTCAATCGGGCGCATGATGAGTATCCACCAGGTCTTGATCTCGCGCCCCAGGAGTTTTGACGCGGATGGCCCCTTTCTGCCCTTAGCCCTATCTAACACCTCATCAGGGGTAGACATTATAAACTCCATTCGGATTTTTACCTATTAGTATAATTGAATTTTAGCTTAAAAGTAGAAGAATTAAATCGTAATTGTGATGGTGCGGGTTTATCAATTATTGACTGTAATAAAAGCCGATTCCATTGATGGCTCCAGCCTTTTTAATTTACCTCTGTAGATTTCGGCCTCTTTTGTAGTTTTAAACGTTCCTATTCTTACCCTGTACCAGGTTCCTCTTCCAGAAATCTGCGCAGTTGTTACAAAGGCGGGGTATCCCTTAGATATTAAGCCCTCTGCGGTTTCTTTTGCTTCCTCCTCTGTTTTGAACGATCCTATCTGAATTGTGTATTTTCCCCCCGGCTCGGTTGAAAGTATGGTTTCTGTATTGCCTTTCGTGGCTTCTTTCTCTTCTACCCTCTTATTAACCGGTGAGGGAGTTTGCTCGACCAAAGATTCCTCTTCCGCGGTTCCCTCCTCATTGACTTTTACTACACGAAGATTGTTGAAACTTCGCTTTGCTATAAGATTCCCTTCTTTGAGTTCTATCTCCGTGGGGCCCACGGCTTCTCCCGGGCTTTCAACAACGAGCTTTCTCGGCGACTCGGCGATAATCCTGGCTTCTTGACCACCGATCTTGATCTCTGTGGTATCGAAGTTTCCATCAAACGGCCCCGCAATCCAGATAGGTTTTCCCGCCTGTCCAATTATCGGGAATTGATAGTTCTCTGGAGAGGGTGTTGCGAATCTCTCAACAGGAGGCACAATCTGGATTGGGATTTGAGCCCTGGCTACCTCCTCTCCATTTTTATCTCTAAGGATGAGGTAGATCGGCTCACGGCTCAGGGTAGCAGGAGTAGTCCATTTGATCACCCTCTCAGCCATGGGCGTTCTCTCTCTTCCTATTTCAACCACGTACCTGTTCAGCTCATCCGCGTTCCCGCGCTGCTCCTCTCCAGTCCGGCCACTTGGCTCCGCAATTACTGTACCTGAAACGGTATCGCCTGTGCTTATATCATCGGGCAGATTCACTGTGACCTTGCCCTGAGGAACGTCGAAGACAATGACATAGAGTCCCCAGTCTGTCTCAAAGCTGGATGAAACCTTTCCTTCTGCAAAGGCGGCCAGTGGAAGAAATAGAATCAGGGCTAGTATAGATGGTGCCGGTTTTCTCAATCATTCACCTTAACAAGCACCGATTTTATATCAGGGTCATCCTTTTTCAGGTTGTCTCTGTAGAGCTCAGCCTCCTCTCTGGTTTTAAACGTTCCTATTCTTATCCTGTACCAGGTTCCTTTTCCGGGAATCTCGGCCGCCTTTATAAACGCGGGGTATCCCTTAGACATCAGGCTCTTCATGATTCTTTTCGCCTCTTCTTCCTTTTGATATGACCCTATCTGAACCGTGTATTTTCCCTGTGTTTCGACTGTAGGGGCAACCGCTATGTCCTTTTTAATGGTTTTCTTAGCCTCTGTTTTTATGCTCTCAGACACAGGTGGTGGAGGTAGCTTTTTTTCTTCACCAATATTTGTTGTTTCTGATTCTCCTCTCCCTTTTTCAACTAGGGCTGGGGTTTGCTCGGCTATCGGTTTTTCTCTGGTGACTGCCTCAGGTGTTTTCTCAGGCTCTTTAAACTCGGATAGATTTTTCGGGGGTTCTTCTTTCTTAGCTATCCGGGATTGAGACCCGCCAAGCCCCTTTCCTACAACTACCCCCAGGCTAAATGCAAGGATAAATAAAATCAAAAACCCAATGAATAGATACACAACCTGACGGTTGCTCGAATTATTATTTCTATCCCTCATATGCTACATCCTCTGGGGCGCAGAAACTCCAAGCAGCCTGAGTCCGTTTCTTATAACCGTTCTGATACAATCAATAAAATAAAGCCGGGCGCGGCTGAGATTCTGGTCATCGCTGAGAATCCTATTTTTATTATAGTAGATATGAAAGTCCGAAGCGATGTCTTGCAGGTAAAACGCCACCCTATGAGGCGAAAGCGATAAGGCGCTTTCCCTTACCACATCGGAGAAGAGCAGGAGTTTTTTTATAATCTCAACCTCTTCAGGGAGATTCAAGAGGTTTAAAAACTCCTTTGAGGGAAACACCCCTCTTTCCCTGGCCTTTTCAAATATGCTTCCAATCCTTGCATGGGCGTACTGTATATAATAGACGGGGTTCTCGCTCGATTCCCTTTTTGCCAGATCGAGGTCGAAGTCTAAATGGGCATCTGAGCTTCGCATTAGTAGAAAGAACCTCATCACATCGCGTCCGACTTCTTCCATGACTTCGCGCATTGTGATGTAGCTTCCCGCGCGCTTTGACATAGAGATTTCCCGTCCTTCTCTTATGAGTCTCACAAATTGGATTAAAACTACTTCGAGTCGGGAGTCATCAAACCCAAGTGTCCTGAGAGCGGCCTTGAGACGCGCAATGTGTCCGTGGTGGTCTGCTCCCCACACATTTATAAGCCTTTTAAATCCCCTCCGGATTTTGTCGTAGTGATATGCTATGTCCGAGAAAAAATATGTGAAGCTCCCATCTCTTTTTACAAGTACCCAATCCTGAGAATCCCCAAATCGGGAGGCCCGAAACCAAAGCGCATCGTCCTTTTCTTCGAGGGCATCCCTGATGCCGAGTTCATTTTTTATACAATCAATTCTATTTTTGCTCCCAAGCTCCGGGAGGGGTCTGTATAGCTCTTCCCATTCGCTGTACCAATTGTCAAAGGTCACGCCAAAGTCATTTAAATCCCTTTTTATTTCATCAAGAAGCCTGCTCTTGGCGTATTCCCTGCAATAAGAAAGGGCCTCTTCCTCACCGCCCTCTACGAGAAGTGCGTCCCCCCTTTTATCCTTAATCTCTCCGGCAATCTCCTTTATGTATTCTCCATAATACCCATCTTCGGGCATCTCTTTCTCAATTCCAAAAAGCTCCTCGTATTTTCTATAAACAGAAAGCCCGAGAAGCTCCATCTGCCTTCCTGTGTCATTTATGTAGAACTCTCTCCTAACGTCAAAACCCGTGGCCTTTAGAATCTCTGAGATCGCGTCTCCTACGGCGGCGTTTCTTGCATGACCCAGATGGAGGTATCCGGTCGGGTTTGCGCTTACGAACTCAACGAGCACCCTTTCTCCGTTTCCTATATCGGAGTTTCCAAAATTTTCCCCAAGCCTTTCTATTTCCGTAAGTTTAGTTGCAATTGCCTCTTCTTCTATGAAAAAGTTTATAAAGCCGGGGCCCGCAATCTCTATTTTTTTGAATAGCCTCTTTCTCTCTTTTGGTATATTTTCGACGATGAGTTCCGCAAGTTCGCGGGGGCTTTTCTTTATCTCGCCCCCTAGGACAAGGGCAATATTTGTTGAGAAATCTCCGAATTCCCTTTTTTTAGGGGTTGTAATTGAAACTTCTACAGGGGAGAATACAAAACCTCTTCTTTCTATAGCCTCTATGGACTCAGAAACTGCTTTTTGAACGTCCTCTTTCATTTTGATACAGTCTTAAAAATTCAACTGAGTAGCCAGCTGGAATTTGTAGGGGTGGTTTGCAAACTGCCCTGTACCATTGCCCTTTCAAATAACCTTCTCAATGAATTGGATGCTTAAATTATATCATACTTGTAAAACTTACAATAATCCGAAGGGGCTTTTTATGAGGCTGGAATTAGTTTTTGGTTTAAAACTCTATGAGATTACGCCTAAATCACATTACATAAAAGTAGAGCAAAAAGAACCACTTAGGAGCTTGTAAACACGCCTATTATGACTTATACTTAGCTTTACTCCGGGCAGAAAGGGGTGGGAAAAGGGGGTGAGGAAGAAATGAAGCTTAAAATTCTTTTCTTAATCCTAGCGGTAGCGCTGGGCTTTGGGGTTACATATATATACAGCCCGTATTATGCGGATGGTCTTATTATAATCATGGCAGCCGCTGTTGGAGTTATATTTGGCGCTGTAGCCTTTGGAGTTTTATGGGGGCTTGAGCCCAAGATTGATCAATTTACCCCGAGGTCAACACTCGGAGGCGCAATAGGGGCGGGGGTCGCTTCGCTTACTTTTTTTGCATTTAGAGAATTGATTGAGGGTTTGAGGGTTCCGCGCATTACTCCGTACACTCTTATTATAGTTTTTCTCGGGCTTTTCTATATCGGAATAAAGGTGGGAGTGAAGAAGGGCGGGGAATCCGACCAGTCAGGAAAAAAATCTTTTGCGAAGGGTTACTTCGGAAGCCCCAAGATACTCGACACAAGCGTCATTATAGATGGAAGAATTGCGGATGTTGCTGAGGTTGGGTTTATTGAAGGGCTTATAATCGTGCCCAAGTTCATAATTAAGGAGCTTCAATACATAGCGGATTCCATTGATCCAATTAAGAGGGTGAGAGGAAGAAGGGGACTCGATGTGCTAAAGCGGATGCAGGATATTCCCAAGATCGTAATTAAAATTACGAGCCATGATTTTCCAAAGGTAAGAGAGGCTGATTTAAAGCTCGTAGAGCTTGCAAAGAGCATCAAAGGGACTATTGTAACGAACGATTTCAATCTGAACAAAGTCGCGGGGCTTCACGGCGTCAAGGTGCTCAACCTCAATCAGCTTTCAAGCGCGCTCAGACCTGTAGTGCTTCCGGGCGAGACAATCAACATACGCGTCGTCAAAGAGGGCAAGGAAGAAAACCAGGGTGTGGGTTATCTTGAAGACGGAACTATGGTCGTTGTAGACGATGCCAAGAGGTATGTGGGAAGAGAAATCGAGGTTTCCATAACGAGCGTGCTTCAAACCCCTACGGGAAGAATGATATTCTCAAGGGTTAAGGAAGAAGGCGTGATTTCTGGCTTTGGTGGCTGAGAGGGCAATTGAGTGAAATCAGGATTAAAATCTATATATGGTTAATGTGAAAGCCGCCGCAATAATAGCCGCAGCCGGATGGGGTAAAAGATTCGGCGTGGATAAGAGGAAGCAGTTTCAGTCCCTGGGCGGAAAGCCGGTTATTGTCCATTCAATTGAGGGATTTGAGGAATCTCCGTCGGTGGGAGAAATCATACTCGTCGTCTCCGAAGATTCGATTGACCACTGTCGTGAAGAGATAGTGGAGAAGTTTCAATTTAAAAAGATAAAAGGGGTTATCCCCGGCGGTGAAGAAAGACAGCACTCTGTAAAAATGGGGTTTAGTTCAATCTCAAATAAAACCGATATAGTCGTAGTCCACGATGGGGTGCGGCCGTTTGTAACGGTTGACATGATTGAGGAGTCTATAAAGGAGGCTTTAAAATGGGGCGGAGCCATTGTCGCCACCCCGGTAAAAGATACGGTAAAGGAATCCTCCGAGGGCTACATTCAGAGGACACTGCCGCGCGAGTCTCTCTGGCTTGCCCAGACGCCACAGGCCTTTCGGTATGATGTTCTAAAGAGGGCTTATGAAATGAGCGAAGAGGATGGATTTCTCGGCACGGATGAATCATCGCTGGTTGAGAGGCTTGGTATACGGGTGAAACTTATCCGGGGCTCTCAAATGAATATAAAAATCACTACCGAAGAGGATTTACTCTTGGCGGAGCTGGCTTTGAAAGAGATAAAAAGATATTAATTAGCCACGAATGATCACAGATATACACGAATAAAAATTCGTGCTTATTCGTGTAAATTTGTGGCTAAATATAAAAAAATCATGTACCGAATAGGAATCGGATTTGACGCACATAGATTCTCAATGGGACGAAAACTCGTCCTTGGAGGGGTGGAGATTCCATTTGAGTTTGGTTTAGAGGGGCATTCGGATGCCGACGTTCTCACGCACGCGATATGCGACGCCATACTTGGAGCAATCGGAGAAAGTGATATTGGAAGCCATTTTCCGGACAGCGACTCCAGATACAAGGGGGTGTCGAGCCTCGTTCTTCTCGAACAGGTGAGGGCGCTATCAAATTCCAGGGATTTCAAAATTGAAAACATTGATAGCACGGTAGTGTGTGAGAGGCCGAAGCTCTCTGCGTACATCCCTCAGATGAAAGAAAAACTCTCTTCCGTAATTCGAGTCTCCGAGGATTCTCTGGGTATAAAGGCAACAACAACGGACAGCATGGGCTTTACCGGCAGGGGCGAAGGAATAGCGGCTTATGCGGTGGCTCTTGTGAAAAAGGCGACCATTTAGCCATGCGCTGACTAAAATGGATTCCTTTCTCTTAAAATACAAAATTCTCGCTCCGCTCTTTGGGTTTATCTCAGGAATACTGATTGCTGAATGGGCTGGGAATGAATGGATACTGATTGCACTCCTCTCTCCCACTTTTGGTGTCCTATCCCTTTTTAAACCCAGATTTCGCTTCTTGATATTCATTCCAATCGGAATCCTATTTTCAGCAAGGCCGAACCTTCCAGAAAATCACATCTCTCACTTTACGGGAAAGGAACTCGACATTGAGGGAGTTCTGTTTGAATCTCCGGAGAGTAGGGAAAAAGGATCGAGATTATTTATTGACGTCCAGACCGTTTTTCTGGAAGGAAAAGAGGAGCGGGCGTCGGGAAAGGTAATCATATCCACTGATGAGAGAATCTGGGGACTTGCAGACGGCGATAGGGTGAGGGTGCTCCATACAAGGCTCAGAGCCCCAAGGAGTTTTCAAAATCCCGGCAGTTTCGACATCAAGCACTACTACGAAAGACAGGGGATTTATGCCACCGGATTTGTTCCGGGAAAGGAATGGATTATATCGTTTGGGAAAGATGAGTCCTCGAATTCCTTTCTCCATGCGATAGACAGGCTCAGGGTGAAGTTTGGAAATTTTGTAAGGGAGAAATCCCCTTTTCCTCAAAGCGAAATAATAAATGCCATGACGATTGGAGATGAGGGAGCAGTGCCTTCTGAATTGAGAAATCAATTTTCTGAATCCGGAATCAACCACATTCTTTCAATCTCAGGACTCCACGTGGCGGCGGTTGTGCTCGTTTTTTACATCGCAATTAAATGGGTTCTAAAACGCTCTGAATTCCTTCTCCTTAGGTTTCAGGTGCCAAGACTCACAGCCGCCATCACAATCATTCCCGTTTTCATATACACGGCGCTTGCAGGATTCGCTACGCCTGTGGTGCGTGCGTTTATAATGGCCACGGTTTACTTAATCTCGATAGCTATAGGCAGAGGGGAGAATAAATTAAATACGCTTGCCGTTTCGGCTTTCATTATTCTCCTCTGGCATCCGTGGGCGCTTTTTGAACTCTCATCTCAACTCTCCTTCGCCTCGGTTCTCGGAATCCTCATTATGAATAGGTTCTATCCCCTCAAGCTAAACACGTTTAAAGATAAACTTTCATCAAGCATAAAGACCACAATTGCCGCATCAGCCGCCACCCTACCATTTATAATAGCCTCTTTTGGAATCCTCTCTCTCGTATCCATCCCCGCAAACCTCATTCTTGTCCCCTTTTCCGAATTCTTGATAGTTCCTCTTGGGCTTCTCTCTTTTTTGGCCTTTCTAGTTTCTAAGACTGTTGCGATGCCCTTTCTTTACGCGGATGTTTTTCTTACTAAATTATTTCTCTGGGGAAACAGTCAGTTTCTAAGAATTCCTCTTTCCTCCCTAACTGTCCCATCCCTGAGCAGCGTAAGCTGGGTGTTCTACGGAATTACGGTGGCGGCCCTTCTTTTTCAGAAGGTGTATCCCAGGCTCAGATTTTTTCTCCCCATTCTCATTCCGGGATTTTTTCTCATCTCATCTCACGGTATATGGGGCAATCCAAAAAAGGGATTACTGGAAGTGAATTTCCTTGATGCCGGAAATAGAAATGTAATCTTCATACGCCTTCCCGAGGGCAAAACGGTTCTCTTTGACGGGGGATTTTCATATCGCGATGGAGGCGGCTACATAGAAGAAAGGGTCGTTTCCCCGTTTCTTCTTAAATCAGGCGTTACAAGGATTAATTACCTGATCTTAACTTCTCTCGGTAGAGACCATTTGGAAGGTGTCAAAAGCATATTGCAGAAATTTAGGGTAGAGAGGCTCTGGACAAATGGAGAGAAGCTTGACGGTGAGATTTGGGGAATAATTAGGGATAGAAATATTGCCTGGAAAAATATATTGGACGAGGTGGACACTCTCGATGTGGAAGGGGTTCAAATTGAGTTTCTAAAACCGATAGGAGAATTCACAATCGAGGATTCATCAAAGCCCTATCCGCTTATAGGGAAATTAGCTTTCAAAAACGCGCGCTTTCTCTTTGGAGAGGGAATAGCGGAAGAGGGGGTACAGGGCGAGCTTATCGCAATCTATAGGGATAGAATCGGAAGCGGCGTGCTCTACATGCCCAGGTTTTTTGAGAGACAGAAGAATGTTGCGGATTTTGTAGCGGCGGTCTCCCCAAGGGTTATCGTAACGAATTCCGTTTTCCAGAATTCTAATAAACCGCATCAGCTGGTGAGAATAGACGGTTATGGCAAGAAAGCGCCGGATATTTTTCAAACCGACACACAAGGCGCGATCACTGTTCTTACAGATGGAAAACAGATTCGAGTCAGAACATTCTCAAATAAAGATAAGGAACTGGTGTATTAAATCTCGAGATATGAAAAGGTATATCGTTCTTATAATTGCAATCGCAATTTTGGTGTATCTCTTTCTACCTTCAAGGGATGACAGCCGAGAAATAGAGGCCGTGATTCACGATGCTATAGAGGCCGGAAAGAAAAAGGACTTAGATGGCGTGATGGAGCATCTCTCAATAGAATATAGAGACGACTACGGCACAACATACCCTGTAATAAAAAACGTTGTAAAGAACCTCTTCGGCAGGTTTGACACCTTTGACGGTAAGTACTTCGATTTAAAGGTATCAATGAACGAAACCGAAGAAGGGGAGAAACGGGCGGTCGCGAATTTTGATATATATATCTCAGGGATAAATTCCGGTACTGCTTTCGCGATTTTGGGAAGCGAGGATTCTCCCAAAAACCTTACAGTTACTTTGAAGAAATCCAAATTGACCGGCTGGAAAATAATAAAGGTCGAGGGGGTGGACCAAGAAGATAGGTTTTATAATAAGTAATTCTACAACCTGGTTGCCTCTACTTTATCAGGTTAACAGGGCCCTTAACATCCAAGATGGCTTTATTGCCCTTGCCTACGCCCTCAACCTCGCATTCGACATTCATAACTGTTACGCATTCGGTATTAAAAACGTGAGGAAAGGCTGCTCCCTTTCTGTGGTCAATACTAACCCTCACGAGGTTGTCTTCATCAAACCTTGCAATTACAGAGACTCTGCCATCTTCCCGAAAATATATAATGTTGCCCTGAAAGGGGCTTACGAGCTTGGTCTCTTTGCCGTTGTGGCGCAGATATAAGTATCCCCCTTTTATGTTTATGCCGGGCCTTGTGTTTGCATCGGTAAAACTCAGTGTAAGGAGCGTTTCCGGGTCGGCAAAGCCGTTGCACATGAGAAATACGTAGTCGGGAAACGACCAGCCCCAGTGATGGGCTATTGCTCCTCTTGCCCCGTTCAGATGATAGCTCTTCGCTCCAATATTTATGTCCCCGCTGAACTTAACAATGGGAAAATCCTCATGTAGAAGAGAGAGGGCTTTGGTTAGGTCTGTAAATCCGTAGAGGTTTTTTAAGAGCGCTATATTGTGAATCCAATCCGGCGTCGTAGAGCAAAAGAGGCCGTTCTCTATTGAAAACGATAATTGAAAAGAGACGGGCGGCTCGCCCTGGAAACCCCCCTCAATCCTGTTGTTATCAATATCCATTTTAATCCAGTCCCCGCCCGACTTGGCGGAAAACGGTAGTTCGCCTGGATTGGGAAATGGAAACATACGGCAGAAATCGCGCCTTACATCCGTTGTGTCGGCAAAACCCCTGAAGACAACTCTGTTATAGTGCCTGATAACGTCAATTACTAGAGAGAGGTCGTCGTTGTAGATATATGTAAAATTGCACTCAATTTCCTTTTTTTTAAATTCAATCTTGTGCATGTTGCGATTCTCCTTTTATAACTCGTCAGAAGTTATCTAATTATTGGGCAGGGTTGAAACCTGCCCCAACTTCTAATCCTCTTCGAGTCTGCCGTGAATAAAATCGCTTAGAGCCTCAATCGTTGTATTCTTCGCCTCTTCTACGGTTCCTATGAATATGATTTTTCCCTTGTATAGAAATGCGATTCTATCTGAAATCTCGAATGCGCTCGTGACATCGTGTGTGATAATGACTCCGGTCGTTCCAAACTTTTTCTGCATTTCCCTTATTAGGTGATTGATTCTGCTTGTGTTCGGTGGATCGAGTCCTGTTGTAGGCTCATCGTAGAGCAAAATCTTTGGTTCCATAGCCATTGCCCTTGCAAGGCCGACGCGCTTTTTCATGCCGCCGCTCAGGTCCGAAGGTAGTTTATCCTCTATTCCCGGAAGTCCCACAAGCTCAAGGTTTCTTGAAACTATCTCTTTTATCTCGTTTTCGGCGTGTTTTGAATGCTCTCTGAGTGGATAGGCTATGTTCTCATACACGGTGAGTGAGTCAAAAAGAGCCGCTCCCTGAAAAAGCATCCCCATCTTTTTTCTTACATGGACGAGTTTATTCTCATCCATCGGAACGATATCTTCACCCTCTACGATAACCTGTCCGCTATCGGGTTTTAGAAGACCCGTAATCTCTTTAAGAAGAACGCTCTTGCCTGAGCCGCTGCCGCCGAGTACAGTTATGTTTTCATCTCTTCTGATTGAGAGCGTAACGCCCGTGTGGACTTCTTTTGAGTCGAACGACTTATAAACGTCCTTGAGTTCTATAATAAAATCTTCTTTCATGTGGATGAGGTTTAGATAATAAAACCAAAACGGCTCCCTTGTCAAAGTAATATATCGCGTCTGAAGCGATTCTCTTTGACACTCCATAATTAGAAGGCTATAATTTTAATAAAACCTATTACTTACAATCTCTTAACGGTTATGTTTGGTTTTCATTCTTTATATTAAAAATAAAATCCCAATAGGAGGTTCATTATGGCACACGAACTACCGAAACTACCCTATAGTTACGATGCGCTTGAGCCGCACATTGATGCCCGCACAATGGAAATCCATTATACGAAGCATCACCAGACTTACATAAACAACCTCAATGCCGCTTTAGAAAAACATCCCGATCTCCAGAGCAAGAGCGTTGAGGACCTGTTAAAAAATCTAAACGCCATCCCCGAAGATATACGCACCGCCGTTCGCAACAACGGCGGGGGCCATCTTAACCACACCATGTTTTGGCCCATGATGAGTCCAAACGGCGGGGGCGAGCCTAAGGGCGAGCTTGCAGGTGTAATTAATTCTGCTTTTGGCAATTTTGCCAACTTCAAGGATCAATTCTCCAAAGCCGCTGCAGGTCGGTTCGGAAGCGGTTGGGCCTGGCTCTGCGTGGATAAAGGCGGCAAGCTGACCATAACCTCGACCCCTAATCAGGATAACCCCATCTCCGACGGGTTAAAACCCGTTCTCGGTCTCGACGTTTGGGAACACGCCTACTATCTCAAGTATCAAAACCGCCGCGCGGATTATATTGCAGCCTGGTGGAACGTGGTTAACTGGGATCAGATAGCTAGAAATTATGCGGGCGCAAAATGAGTTTCTCACGGGCTCGAAATAATTATCACTAAATCCAAAACTGATTTTTTATTGCAATACTAGGGGCATGTTGCGACGTGCCCCTAGTATTGTCGTATTGGTTTATTGCCGGGTATGGTTAATCTAGAAATATGGGCGTGAATTCTTCCAATGTAGGGTAACTGGTATCCGTTCTGTGGATGTGGGCTTTGATGGAATCACATATTGTATAAAAGTTAATGCAGAGATGCAATTAATTGCGTCTCTACCGAATAGGTCCTAGCATAATAATAACTCCAGTGCCTTTTCATCACCATCGAAAACGCCGATGACCTTTCTTATCGGCGGCGGGAAAACTTTTATCAATGTCGGTGTAAGGATAATCTCATCATACTCGCCCAGTTCCGGATTCTTAAGGACATCCACAATGTTGAGACAATATTCACCTTCAAACCTATCTCCTAAAAACGCCTTGACATTCTTGATGATATTTTTTGAGTTCGGTGTTTGCCCTGCAATATAGAGTCTAAATTCGTACATAGCCCCTCCATTGTTAAAGTGATTGTGGCCCTTCCAAAATACCCCTTGTAATCAATACAATCCGCTCACTACTAAGGGGTTTTTTTACAATCTCAAAGCCTATCCCCTCTTCTGCAACCCCTTTGAGCTGATCAAAAAACTCCTTGTGAAAGGCTGTCACAATGTAGATGGGCACGCTTTTGTCTATCTTCCTGAGTTCTCTGAGTGTCTCAACACCATTCATCCCCGGCATCTTGAGGTCAAGAAAAATTAAATCATATTTATTGGTCTGTATCTTCTTGAGCCCTCTCTCACCTGATTCTGCTGTCTCCACCTGATAACCTGTGTCCTCAAGTGCCAGGGTAAATGACTTTCTCACTGCATCCTCATCATCAATCACCAAAATACGCCTACCCATTTTCTTTCCTCCCTTCTCTTCTTCTGTCTAACGATATTGGCCATAAAATCTTTTCCTTTCTTCTGTCTATTGGCAATAAAATCCTAAATCTTGTCCCTACCCCCGGCTTGCTCTCACAACTGATCTCTCCTCCATGTTCCTTGATGATGCTGCGGCATACAGAAAGACCAAGCCCTGTTCCCTCCCCAACTGGTTTCGTTGTGAAAAATGGGTCGAAAATCTTTTCAATATTCTCGGGAGAAATTCCACAGCCGGTATCGGCAACTGTCACCTGGACAAACTCTCCATCAGGTTTTATGTCAATATGAATCTCCTTTCTCACTCTATCCTTTAGAGCGTCTAGGCTATTAATTATCAGATTTAAGAACACCTGTTGAATATTGTTCACTTTCATCCAGGTAGCAGGAGTCTCTTCAGCAGTATGCCGAGTTATCAAAACGCCTTGTTTCTCAATGCGATAGGATAGTAGCTTAAATACTCGATCAAAGATCGCATCGCAAACCTCCTTCTGACGCGCCTCCGGCCCCTCTTTTTCCATACGTGAAAACGTTAATAGGTTCTTTACAATGTCAATACAGCGATTCGTTTCACGCTCGGCATCCTGGAGGATGCTGTACCTTTTGTCTTCAGGGGGGGTGTGTTTGAGACAATACTGGATAAAATTGAGTATACCCATCATTGGATTATTGAGTTCATGAGATACTCCGGCAACCATCGTCCCCACGGCGCTCATTTTCTCTGCCTGAACCAGCATCTGGGTTGTCTCTCTAAGGTGGGCGTGGGCCTTTTCGATCTCCTCCTTCTGCCTGACCAATAGTTCTTCTGCCCGCTTGCGTTCGGTGTTCTCTTGCATCAAGAGCGCATTGGCTTTTGAAAGTTCGGTAGTTCGGCTCTCAACCCGTCTTTCTAACTCATCATAAGCCCCTCGCAGCACTTCTTCCGCTTGCTTGCGCTCGGTGATGTCAGAGGCTACTCCGACGATAGCGACTTCATTTCCATTTTCATCTTTAATGACCGATCTGGAAAGAGAAACTGGAAATTCACTTCCATCCCTTCGTCTGTGGTAAAACTCACATTTCTGGTTGAGTTTAATTTGAGAAATGATATTTTTGACGTCCTCATTTGTAGATGCCCCTTTCCAAAGGACACTAATATGTCTCCCAATAATATTCTCTTCCTCGTATCCATAGGTTTTGCAGAATGATTTATTAACAAAGATGATTCTATCATCCATATCGGTAATATAGACACTATCATTAATGCTCATAATGGCATGTGACAGCATTCTGAATTGTTTCTCTGTTTTCTTGCGTTTGATTGCACTTTCCACGGTTATAGGCAGGACTTTCAGGTAATTGCGTTCCAGGTCTTTTATCAGATAATCATAAGCACCTGCCTTCATGGCCTTAACGGCGATTCCTTCATCCCCGCTTCCAGTGACGATAATAATTGGAATATCTTTTACTAAATCGAAAATATCGAATACTGTGCCATCTCCAAGAGAGTAATCCATAATCGCAATATCAAACCTTTGAGGGTCTAGAATTTTCCTAGCTTCCGAAACAGAACCGGCTATATCGTAATCGTATGAAAGGTTCTCATCTTTGACGAGACGCTTAAAAGCCATCTGGTCAATCTTGTCATCTTCGACTAGTAAAATTCTTATGTTTCCCTTATACTCCTGCTTTGCCGCTTGTTCCCTGTTCATTGCAGGCTCTCTTATATAATGAACTATAGACCGTCAAAAAATAACAATCATTCCGGTAGCTCACTCAGTGTCCAGTACATATTAATCGTCCTTATCACATCAACGAACTGTATATAATCAACCGGTTTAATCATATAGCCCGCGACACCCAGATTAAAACTTTCGATTTTATCCTGATCCTGTTTGGATGTTGACAGAACCACAACAGGAATCCTCTTCAACAGACTGTCTTGTTTAGCTATCTTTAGAAATTCGATACCGTTCATCTTGGGCATATTTAAATCCAAAAGAATGATGCCGGGCTTTTCATTCCTATCGTCTCTTAAGAAATCAAGTGCCTCCTCGCCATTGCTGACGATGATTAATAGATTGGTGACATTTATATCTTTAAGTGCCCGTTTAACCGTTATTTGATCAACCCGATCATCCTCGACAAGGAGAATTGGCTTTTTGCTCTTCATTTTCTGCTCCCTGCAGCGTTGCTGAAAGTCAAAGTTTTTGTTTCTTCTATCGGCAGTGTGAAAAAGAATGTACTTCCATAACCGACTTTCGATTCCACCCAGACCTTCCCGCCATACATCTCAATGATTTTTTTCACTACAGAAAGGCCGATGCCGGTGCTCTCAAACTCATCGCGCGGTGATAATGTTTGGAATATCTGGAAGATCTTTGCGAAATGCTTTTCCTCAATCCCCGGTCCATTATCTGCGATACTAAACCTCCAGTAACCGTTATCTTCAACACAGCCAACTTTAATCTTCCCTTTCGGTTTATCCATAAATTTTATGGCATTGGTTAATAGATTTTGGAAAACCTGTTGGATGCGTATCCTCTCACACAGAATAGTAGGTAATTCATTCTCAATTTTTATCTCAACATTTTCTGGTGGGGCAATCATATCAATTACACCCGGCACAAGCTCATTCAGATTTACTTCTACCTTTTCTTCCCTGATGCGTCCAGCCCTTGAGTATTGTAGAATACCCTCGATTAAATCGTGCATTCGCTTTACTCTGCTCAGGAGCAAATCCATTTGCTCTTTACCCTCTTTATCGAATTTATCGGCGTAGTCGGTTAATATCCAATTCGCCAGTGAGCCAATCGCACGCAGGGGGGCTTTCAGGTCGTGTGAAACGATGTATGCAAAATCATTCAATTCTTGGTTGGCGCTTTCCAATTCCTTAAGGAGCCGGGCCTGCCTTTCTTCCGCCATTTTGCGCTCAGTGACATCGCGCACAAAGCGGTAGTGACCCTTGAGTTGCCCGTTCTTGTCAATATTTTTAATGATTGTTACTTCTTGATAAAAGGTGGAGCCGTCCTTGCGAAAGCCCCTTGATTCGAACTTCACCTTTCCACTTTTCAGCATTTCCTTATGAGCATTTATCTCTCTTTCGAGGTCATTGGGATGCACGGTTTTCTGCCACTCCATACCAATCATCTCATTAACGTTACAACCGAATATATTTGCGTATGCCCTGTTTACGCTTAAATAGCGACCCTGCATATCCAAAAAGCTGATACCATCAACGGCATTTTCAAGAGCGGCATTGATTTCATACAACTTCCCCTCTGTCCGCTTACGCTCTGTGATGTCACGGATAATACCACTGTAAAATGTCCCTTCTCCTATTTTCCAGTCAGCAAGGGAAAGCTCCAGCGGGAATTCACTCCCGTTTTTCCTCAGCCCGCGTAGCTCCACTGTTCTTCCGATAATACTGTGCTTGCTGCCGGTTAATTTAAACCATCCCAGCCTTATATCATTTTTGTGTTGTTCGGATATCAAGAAATCGAGCGGCTTATCTAGCAATTCTTCCTGCGTATAACCGAAGGTGGCTTGTGTGCCTTTATTACATGAAATAATATTTCCACTGTCATTAACCAGGATAATCGCATCGTTGGCTGACTCCACCACGGAGCGGAATTTCATCTCCGATTCTCGCAATGTTTCCTCCACTCGCTTGCGCTCCGTGATGTCGAGGCCCGTCCCTAGGACGCCAACCTGCTTTTTCTCTTTATTGATTAGTGGATTCCAAGAACTCAAATACCACTTTGTCTGCCCATCCTTGGTCACGATGCGGAATTCCTCTCCCGAGAAGCCCTTGCCTTGAAACAGCCTTTCCCATAATTGCGCAATCCTCGCCTTATCATCTGGATGAATGTAATTGATAAAGTCTGCCTTATAGAGTTCTTTGTTCGTGTATCCGGTTAATACCTCGAACGCTGGGTTCACATACTGGAGCTTGCGGTTCATATCATAGACAAAGACAGTTTCTTTTATATTTTTGGTGATAAGTTGAAACCTGTGTTCGGACTCTACTAATACCTTCTCCACCTGCTTGGACTCAATGGTTTCATTGTGTAGTTTTTGGTTGAGTGACTCAATTTCCCTCGCACGAAACCGCACCGTTTGAACAAGGTGGATCACCAATGCAAGCAGTGATGCCATCATAAGCCCCGTGATTAACACCGCCTTGGGTAGAATAGATTGAACCCTGGTCAATAGCCCAGGGGTTGACCAGACCCCAATGTGCCAGATGATGATATATAGGCACAAAGTGGCTACCGCAGCGCCGAGACCGACAACAGCCGGGAGCCGCCGGGGTTTGGTGAAGAATCCTCCCGTAGCAGGTGCTAAAGGATCCTTTCTTCGGTTTGGCCTTGCACCTCTCCTCATTAGGATTGAATCAATCATTTCTACTTCTAACGTGGCAAGAACTATGCCACAATGCTTTCATTTCTAACCCATCTAAATTGCTTGATTTTTAGGAGGGAGCAGGGTTTGAAATTATGTCTATAACAAATTTTTGTCAGAGACCCAAAGGACTTAGCCTATTTTGTCATTCCATACTGACCGTGATAAACGGATAAGAATAGATACTATGCGGACAATTTTTAGCACCCTTTTTGCGGAGCTAATGCCCGGTGTAATAATTCCTCAATTTATGAAGAAAATAACCGAAAAATTTCTGTTGTAACCGCTTCAGACCCTTGGATATAATAATACGATTAAGGCGTGTTAACCGGGGGGAGAGGATACCGTGAAGAAGGCGAAGAGTTACGATGCGATCATAGGCGCTGTAACTCAAGGCGTTCACAAATCAACTAATCTTGAAGAAGTCTTAGAGAGTACCGTTCAGGCCATAATCAGGAATATACCCAAGGTTAAGCATATATCGATTTATATGGTCGAAGGGAAAGAGGCAGTTCTAAAGGCATATAGAGGATACCCCGATTGGTTTATTAAGAGGGTCAGAAGAATCCCATATCCCAATGGCTTTACATGGAAGACCATTATGGATGGAAAACCCAGGTATTGTGCAGACGTGGATAAGGATGAGCTTATTGGCCCCGCTGGGAGGGAAGTAGGAACAAAGAGCTATGTGTCTATGCCTATTCATTCTGAAGGCAAGACAGTGGGATGCATAAACATAAATTCTTTCAGGAAAAACGCCTTCAATAAAAAAGAAATAAATCTGCTGGAAGCAGTGGCTCAGCAGATAGAGATAGTAGTCAGTAACGCGCGTCATGCGGAGGCGCTGAGAAAGGCGCACGATGAATTAGAAATTCTGATTGAGGAGCGTACTGCCGAACTCAAGGAGATAAATAAAAAATTACGGGCGGAAATCGTGGAGCGCAAGCGTATGGAGGCAGCGCTGCAGGAAAGCGAAGAGCGGTATAGAACCCTCGTTGAGAATGCGCCTGAGGCGATTGTTGTTCTGGATGTAGAAAGAGGATGTTTTACTGATGCCAACGAGAACTCGGCGCGTCTCTTTAAGCTCACCCGCGCCGAGTTGCTCTCTCATGGTCCAATTGATTTAAGTCCGCCGGTTCAACCCGATGGCCGAACTTCATCAGAATCCGCACTGGAGAAAATACGACAGGCGATTGAAGGGGGCACACCTAGATTCGAATGGACTCACCGTAATGCTCAGGGCGAGGATATCCCCTGCGAGGTGTCCCTGGTTCGGCTCCCCTCTGCCACGCGCACGCTGATTCGCGGCAGTGTCGTGGACATTACAGAGCGCAAGCGGGTGGAAAGGATAGCGCGAGAGAGCGAACAACGCTTTCGACTATTGGTGGAGAGTGTGAAAGATTATGCAATTTTCATGCTGGATACCGACGGATTTATAGTAAGCTGGAACGCTGGAGCAGAGCATATCATGGGATATAAATCTGA
>Ga0209810_1000182_pt1 | contig 180931 bp, 154 predicted proteins | sample Coa_R1_7_FD_187159 | JGI IMG/M metagenome (GOLD analysis project Ga0209810, IMG submission 187159) | Surface soil microbial communities from Centralia Pennsylvania, which are recovering from an underground coalmine fire - Coalmine... | ecosystem: Environmental > Terrestrial > Soil >... | reverse complement strand
TAGTGAGTGACGTTCATTGGGTTCTCCTGTGTGTGGCTTCCGAGCCGGCGCTTCTTCGCCGGTCTCGGCATAGTAGCCCTCCGGAGAACCCTTCTTACTTTTCATACTTATGCATTCAAACAGACGGAACGTTTCCCTTTTGGGAATCAGGTTGAGAGAAAACGTTCCGTCTGTATCCGTTTCTTGTCACCGGTTTCCTTAGCCAATATCGGACGTTCTACTCCTGCGCGAAAAGTCAATGGTCCTGACTGCGTGTAGGAGTGAATTGAACCTCGCCGACGCTAATACCAACACTGCCACCCCAACGCACGAGTTTGCGGGACCACAAGTTGAAGGCGATGATGGGTGCCGGAGTGTTGTTCGCTGTTCCACCTGTGATAGGTAATGAACTTGATTTCTTGTGCGCCCGCAATCACGGATACGGCGAAAACGAAAGCAAGAATTGGTCGGAGGCTCACGACAAACACATTGTATGGTTTTCTTCGCGGGAAAATGCGGGACAGCCTATCTGCCCTACGGCAAAGAGCAAAACCAAAACACGACACAGATCGCACGGATGGCACGGATGGCACGGATTAGACGCACAAGGCCAGAGTACTGGCTGCAGGCGATGCTTCGGCACTTTCTCAATGTGAAGTGGCGTAGGCACGTGCACCTGCGCCGAGTTGGTCTAGTGTCGCTTTGAAGGCTGAAGCTAACTTGTCTGGTGGGCCCTGGCCCGAATAGTGCAGGAAGATCACCAGCGGACGCTCTTGTGTCATGTGGTGATGAATCGCGACTACGTCGATGCCGTTCTTGCGCAGCGTCTTGAGAACAGGCGTGAGTTCGTTTCGAGCATGGCTACCGCAAAGAGCAAAACCAAAACACGACACGGATCGCACCGGGGTCCCCGGCAACTCGGTTTGTTGTTGGGGTGGTTGCACGGATGCCACGGATCACACGGATGAAACCGGCTATCGGCACTCGGCTGTCGGAATTCGGCTCACAGCAACACCTTCAACACGGAGGACACAGAGGAAACGCGTACAAGTATGGCCAAAGAGCCTTACTGGCCGCAATTAAGTCCGAAGCATCGCGGGAGATTCTTCGGCCAACGTCCGGCCTCAGAATGACAGACGTTAAGAGTTTCGTGATGACTGACTTTAGACGTTCACGATGACAGAGGGCACATGCGACAGCGGGCGATTCAAGCGCCGCCTCGGGATCCATTGCCGCAGTTTCCATTCAGAAACCTAATACCTGTCATCCTGAAGCGCGTCAGTTGCGCGAAGGATCTCCCGGAATGTCTGCGCGTAACTTGCCCTCCGTTAGGCTCCTTGGCTTGGAACCGTCGATCGACAGCATGATTCGCTTTGCACTCGCTTCGTCGGCTTCCTTCATTGACTGTCTGGGAACCAAGTGCTCGCGGTCCCAGCTCTCGCTCAGGTCTTGCCAGCGCGGATTTAGTGATTCGATCAGCGCGATCTTCTTCTTGCGAGTGAATCCTTTCAGCTGCTTCTCACGTCCGATCGCCGCTTGGATGTAGTCATAGCGTTCGTAATAAACCAAACGATGGCATCGGTACTTCTTAGAGAAGCCTTCGAAGGCGCTGGCTTTGTGCTGGCGAACGCGCGTTTGCAGGTCGCTGGTTACTCCGATGTAGAGCACGCCGGAAAGGCTCGCCATGATGTACACGGAGTAGAGGTGCTCGCGCATTTCGGCGCAACATTGTAGAGCATGGCCAAGAGCCTTACCGGCAGCAATTAGGTCGGAAACATCGCGGGAGATTCTTCGTCCGCCTGAGGCGGACTCAGAATGACAGGATTGGGAGAGAATGCGGCAGGTGGAATATCAACGGTGTTCTTCTCCTAAGCCTCGAAGCTGCACAGCGAAACCCGGGGGAAGTACCGAAACGTATTCTCATTTCTTCCCAAATAGGAATCCTCAGCCGTCGCGCTCGATCCTCTTTAGCACCATCTCCGCCAGACGCACCGAATCATCCACTTTGCAGATGATTCGCGGAGAGCGCTCGATCTTTTCTTCGCGCGCGGTGCGTACGGCAGCGATCACGGATGCGGCAATGAGCAGCGCGTTCTTCTGGCGGGGATCGTCGGCCACGCAAGAAGCATAGGCGAATATACAGCGAATCGTCAAATGGGGTACTGCACTCTCGTGTATCGAAACGATCGAAGACCAGAGCGGCTTCGAGGGCAGAAATCGCTTCCACAGAGACCTGGGTATCAGGACAGAGTGAGAGGCTGACCCAGTTCGTGAGCCAATGCCCGCCGGTACCTCGTAACGAACCGGTGCTTACGAGCAGTTCCCGTTGCATTTACAACCATCCCAAATTGCAACCATCGTTCTGTTGCTTGCACCGCACTAAGTGGACAACAAATCCAAAAAATTCGAGGTTGGACGCACGCATGAGCGCAGCGCTCGTGGTGTGTTCCTGAGAGGTGGAATGCAATGTCAAGTTATCCAGTGGTAGTGGATCGCGACCGCGGACTCTCCTGGTCAGCGATTTTCGGCGGTACTTTCGTATTTCTTGCAATTGAAGCGACGTTCGGAATCTTGGGTATGGCGATCTTCGCTTCGGCGACTACTCCGGCGAACGGAAACGCCGTCACCGGCGGAATCAGCACCGGCATCGGAATCTGGGCTGTCGTGCTCTCGATCATCGCTCTGTACTTCGGCGGACGCGCTGCCGCAGTTCTTAGTCGGACATCAATCCCGCACATCGGCATGTACCACGGTTTTGTGACGTTCGGTATGGCAATCTTCAGTTCCGTTCTGATCACCAGCATGGTGCTCACCGGGACGGTTTCGGGAACCGCGAATCCAGCGGCGCTAGGACCTGCGAGAGTTGCTGACGTGCTCGCAGTCGGTGGTTACTGGTTGTTCGTAGCCCTGATCCTCGGGCTCATCGCCGCGACGGCCGGCGGACGCCAAGGCGTTCCGAAAAGAGACCTGAAAGCAGTGGATCGCTCCGAAGTAGGCGAGACGCGCAGGATCGCATAGTTTAAGCAGCTTGTCGGCTACCGGCATACAGCGTCAAAACCAGTGACTGGCTGTCCTCAAACCCGGTAGCCGACGGCCAAGAGCGTGGGCTTTATCGCTCCGACTGGTCTTTTTCTTCCTCGATCGCAAGCGGAAGAACCTGGTCAGCGATGACTGCAACACACAGCAATGCAACCGGGATAAAAAGGGATCGCAATTCCCATTTCGACGCCAGTCCGGTACCGGCGATTGCCCCCACTGTGTACGTACACCAGATTGCAAAAATGAACGATGCTTTGCGGACCGTCTGATGTCGATGCTGCAGCCGTTGAACGACCGCGGGACTGCTGCTTCCAGACACAGCATCGAAAGCATCGAAGATCGCCTGAGACACAAGCTGACAAAACTTATTGATCATTCCTGTGACGAACGTCGTGTGGACGGTGAGTGCGCCGACGCGAGTGATGGTAGCCGTCTGCAATCCCATTGCAAAAGCGAGTAAGCCGAGTGCAGTTTTGGGATAAAGCACCACAGCTTGCGATCGGAGTCCGCCGAGTTCTCCCGAAGCAACGATTGCAAGCAGCGCGGCTTCGATCCCCAGAGTCCAGGAGGCGATGGCGCGAATCCGATTGCGTGCTCCTATCTCGATCAGGGCACGTCCCGCGAGAGATCCTCCGACAAACGCGATCAGAACAAGGCCTGCGAGTCCAGCTTCTTTAGCGTCTCCCCCGAATAATGAATTGCCAAGGTGAACCGTATTGCCGGTCATATGCGCCGTGAATGTGTGGTACGCGGAAAGATAGCCGACGATATCCACACAACCGGCAGCAAAGGTGAGAATGATGGCGACAGCAGATTTTTCAGAATGATTCCATCCAGGCACTTGCCGCCTCGACACTAGATCGCAGTACCTCTGGTCAGAGAACGCACAGGTAGAAATGGTTGCTGCCTTTCAGAATCGTTCAATGTGGAACTCGTGGCGAAATTCTTGCGTCGCAACGAGTAGCGCTCGCAATGACCCGCTTCCGGAGCGTCTGTTGTTTGCAGTTTGTCAAAGTGAATTTGCTACAATTGCTGAAGAGCATGGACAGATGCTCCGGTCGCTCTCACGTAGAGCGGCTTCCAGCCGGGGACCCATCCACCCCGAAGCGAGTTGGGGACGTAGTTCAGTTGGTTAGAACGCTGCCCTGTCACGGCAGAGGCCGCGGGTTCGAGTCCCGTCGTCCCCGCCATGTTTTTCAGGCACTTGCAAACATCTTCGATCTTCCTTCATGGTCCAATTTGGTCCACTTAGGCCAGTGCCCTGTCTCTTCGCAGCACGCGATCCACGAGCTTGCTTTGCGCCAATCGCTTCTCCTGCATGCAGACTTGCGCATACGAGTCGAGCGTGATGCGACTGTTCGCATGACGCAGTAGCTCCTGTACTACCTTCACATCCTCGTTGTTCTGAGTGAGCAGCGTTGTATAGGTGTGCCTGAAAGTGTGAAAACCGGCTCGCTTCTCGGTGCCCGCAGCCTTCACCGCCGGGCGCCCGTAGCAACATCACAGCGTTTCCGGCCACAAGGGCCGTTTGCCTTTCATCGTCACTGAAGCAAAAACCCAATCTGTGTCCCCACTGTAGGAACTGGATAGCTTCAACTTCAGCGATGATTCGGCCAACACTGCGTCGAGAGGAACATCTTTCGCCGATGCTTCCGTCTTGGGCAATCCCGAGACCATCATCACGACGGAACGACGAACGTGAATCACAAGATTCTCGACATCCACGTCTTGCCATTGCAGTCCGATGAGTTCTCCACGACGCAGACCGGTAAACGCATCCAGTTCCACGGCTGTCCGTAGAGGTTCCGGCAATTTATCGAGCAAGGCCGCCGTGGCTGTTGGAGTGAGTAAAACCGCCGAAACCCATCGGGAGACTTCAGGGTCGCAACTTACACGATGGTTCTAATACTCCTCTTTTCTCTCTCACGGTGTTCGGCCCATCCTTTTGGATCCTGTTCTGACATTTTCGCCTCAAACTCAGCCGCCTGCTGTTCTGTTGACGGTAGCCAATATTCGAACTGCCACACACCTGGTGCGTTAGTCGCCGCCTCAGCCGTGAAATCTTTGATCATATCCCGATGAATTTCGATCTCCGCTTTGGGTCGAAAGAATGGTCGCACGGCGGTCTTCTTGGCAGCTTCTGGATGCAGGCGCTTAATCGTGGCGTAGCGCTTTAGAGCAGCGGTTTTGGAGAAGAAAAACTCCAAATGAACTTCCCAAATATTCGGATTCGATGTACCTGTGTAGTCAATCTCGTCGTATCGGTCGAATTTCTCCATTTTGCTACCTCACGAGCAATAGTATTCCGTCCACACGAAACGGTAGTGGTCACGAGGCCGTCTTGCACCAGCCGACACCGGCCCATCGATTACAAATCTGACATTCCCTAAGCACAATGCGGGAGATCCCCGTGGTAGTCTTCAGGCGGTTTTTTCGGGATCCAAAAAGAAAAAGACGGCGCCCCGCGGACTGTGATGATTGCGAGCGCGTATGAAACCCCGGTGGTGCTCGATGATGTCTTTGGTCAGCCATAGTCCCAATCCGGTACCGATGTCGCCCTTAGTCGTAAAAAACGGCTCAAACAGCCTGAAATAGGCTTGGGCGGAAATACCATCGCCATGATCCACTAAGGAAATTCTCACACCGGGAACCTTCGTTGACGGGTGGAGCTGCTGCAGGTTAAGGAATATGAACGTTTGACCGTCGAAGCGGCAGTAACTCATTCCGAAACAGCCGCAGTAGCTGCCTTGGTCAAAAATCCGTTGGTCGCTCGGGAGAATACTGCGACCCTAGTGTTCTCTCAGTATGTGCAGGCTTTCGGTAAGCTGATGGGCTTGCACTGCTGATGTAAGTAGTACTTTCTTTCCACGTCCTGCTCGCGCACAATGTTTGACAGTGGATATTTTATCCATACAATGGCCTTCGTTATGTTTTGTGCTTCACACGCCGATGCCCGAGTCCACAGTAGCCGTTCCTATATCACTACTTGTTTGAACATCTTTGCGTGGTTGCCGCTTGCCTGTGTTTTCGAACTTGAATCGAGAGCCTGATGAATTCCCTTTTTACCCAACGTACACGCGAGCATTCTGTTTTGTTGATTCTCGCTGTTGCAGCATTCACTTACCTTGCCGCCCGACAACGCACAGCCGCCGCCTCACCTAGTCCCGGCCCGATGTTGAGTCAAGGCACCGTCACCCTGCAGACTCCCGATCTTGAGTTGATCCTGGTGCGCTCCTCGCAAACCGTAGCTGCTCTGCATCCTACGCAGGACAGGAGCTTTGATTTCACCCCTGGGGACTTGTTGATCGAGCGTTCGCGGGACGGCTACTACCATTTGGGCGACATCGATCTGCGGCTACGGGAAGGGACCTCGGGCGAATGGAAAAGCTACTCAACCGCGCTCGCGCGTACTCCCGTCACCGCGCTTCCCACCTCGGGAAATGTTCTCGCGGCTGCAGATCTCTCCCCCACTTTGCCTGCGGACATTCCTGTCGAACTCACGAGAACCTGGCAGATCGAAAATAGCAAGCTAGTTCTGCGGTTTGCCCTCAAAAATAAGATGGCACAGCCGGTTCAAATTGGGTCTCTCGGGATCCCCATGATCTTCAACAACGTGCTGAACAATCGCACTCTGGAGCAGGCGCATGCCATCTGCTCGTTCTACGACCCGTACGTTGGGATGGACGCCGGATATCTCCAGGTCACGCGCCTAAATGGCCATGGGCCCGCGCTGCTCGTCGTTCCTGATGGCAAAACGCCGTTCGAGGCTTACAGTCCTATTTTGGGACCGCGTCGCAGTCGAGGATCGAGTGGACCGCAGGCGCCACAGATCTTCACCGATCCAACTCCGCGAGGTATGACCTTCGAGGGTTTTTACGACTGGATGGTTCACACCACAGCATTTGCCGAAAACGAATGGAAGAACGCGCAGCAGTGGAATCCGCCTACTGAACTTACACTCGCACCTGGAGAGTCGAAGAGCTACGGCCTCAAGTTCTTAGTTTCCGATTCCATCCGTGGTATGGAATCGACGCTGGCGGCAAATCGACGACCGGTCGCAGTGGGGATTCCAGGTTATGTAGTACCAACCGATCTCGATGTGCGGCTTTTCCTCCAGTACCCGCAGCCCGTCCGTTCCATTTCGGTCGAGCCTGCTGGAGCAATCACCTGGCGCAGTGACGCTCCAACGAAAAATGGATGGAAGGCGTACACGCTTAAGGGTCACACTTGGGGACGCGCTCGCCTCCTAGTGACGTATGAAGATGGGCTTGTTCAGGCCATTCACTATGACGTCATCAAGCCTGAGCGCCAGGCGGTCTCGGACCTTGGACGCTTTCTCACTACGAAGCAATGGTTCGTCGATGCGAATGATCCGTTCCATCGTGCGCCGTCGGCAATCAGTTACGATCGCGAAGCCAACCAGATCGTCAAGCAAGACAGCCGGGTGTGGATCGCAGGATTAAGCGATGAGGCCGGCGCGGGTTCGTGGCTTGCGCTGGTGATGAAGGAATTTGGCCAGCCGGATAAGCAAGAGCTTGCAAAAGTCCAGCAGTTCGTCGATGGAGCACTGTGGGGACATCTGCAGTACAGCGATGGGGAGAAACAATACGGAGTCCGAAAAAGTCTCTTCTATTACCAGCCTGACGAACTCCCGCCGAATTACTACCGCGACGACCTGAATTGGCACAGTTGGACAAGCTGGAGCAAGAAAGCTTCCGAACAGGTCGATCGTTCGTTTGATTATCCCCACGTAGCTGCCGCTTACTGGATCATGTATCGGCTGGCTCGCGACCGCCAGGGACTAGTCACGAACCATGACTGGCGCTGGTATCTGTCGCATGCCTACGAAACGTCGATGGCGATGACGAAATACGCCGCCGGCTATGCCCGATTCGGGCAGATGGAAGGCGACATCTTCGTGAAGATTCTCGACGATCTTCGCCGCGAGAACATGACGACGGAAGCCCAGAGTCTCGAATCGAAGATGCGCGAGCGCGCGGATCGCTGGAAGCAGGAGCCGTATCCGTTTGGCAGCGAGATGCCGTGGGATTCTACTGGCCAGGAAGAAGTCGATGCCTGGACCAAGTTCTTCGGCTTTGAAGAAAAAGCCGAGGTTACTCTCGATGCCATTTTGGGATACATGCCTACGCTGCCGCATTGGGGTTACAACGGTAGCGCGCGCCGATTCTGGGACTTTCTCTATGCGGGCAAGTATCCGCGCCTGGAACGACAACTTCATCACTACGGCTCTGGGCTCAACGCCATTCCCGTACTCAGAGCGTATCGCGAGCATCCTGATGATTTCTATCTGTTGCGCGTCGGCTACGGTGGCACGATGGGTGCTCTCACCAACATCGATCAGGACGGATTCGCCTCGTGTGCTTTTCATGCCTTTCCCGACATGCTCAAGTTTGATCCTTACTCCGGAGACTATGGTCCGAACTTCTTCGGGCATGCGCTAAATACAGCAACGTATATCGTTGATCATCCGGAGTTCGGCTGGAGCGCGTTTGGCGGCAATCTTACGTTTCAGAATGAGATCGTGAAAGCCACCCCCCTCGATTCATTCCGGAACAGGATCTATCTCGCCCCAGTTGGGCTGTGGCTCACTCTCGATGCGGGGCAATTCTCCGGCTTCGAATACGATTCCCATTCCAGAAAAGTAAGGATCGGCCTTGCTCCTCGCGCCGAAGGCACAGCAAGAGCGCTGCTTCGCATCGAGCAGCCCGCCAAACCAAACAGTGCCAAGGAATACACGATCGCGAAATCGTTCTTCGTTGAACGCGGAGCCTACGTTGTCCCATTATCAGAGGCTACAACCTGGATCGAACTAAGGGAAAAGTGAAGTACTAAATCATCTATCTTGCGCAATTAACTCGAAGCAGGACCGGTCGGACTCGCGGACGACGAGTTCCGGATCGATGAGCAGCGCGCGCATTTGCCTTCGAACCCCGTTTGGCACTCGGATTGTAAGTGCGGTTTCGCCTCACCTCAAGCGGTTTCGTCACGGAGCGGTAGTTGGGAGGCATGATCGTCAGTACCGTTCGCGGTGCCGAATGGGTAAGTCAACGTTGAGCATGCCACCCCTTCGTGACCTCCAACGGTACTGACCGGACGGCAAGCCTGCCGAGATCGACGAGAATACGTTGGCTACCGCACGTTGCTGAAATCAGCGACGCCAACTTTGACCAAAGTATTTCGCGGACGCCTGGCTTCGGCTGCACGCGCAGCGGGATCGGTCGCCGTCAGCGGCGGCTTCTCCGTCCAGACTCCATAGACTCGATTATTAAGCGCAGCCAGTCCGGTGTAATCGCCCATGAAGGCTTCGTAGGCGCGGAATGGTTCCATAGTCCAGGCGTAGTTCTTGAACGAGCGACCACCATCTGTGGAGCGCGCCAGAGTCACCGTCTGCTGCTCGTTGTTTTTGGAATTGCGGCGATCGTAGAAGAGTACGTAGGCGTCACTCGTAGTCGGATCAACTGCCAGCCATTGAAAGTATTGATCGGCGCCGTCGTGTTTTGCGTCGTCGTTCACGCGCACCGCCGGCGACCAGGAACGACCGTCATCATCTGAGGTTGCGCAAAAGACATCCACATCGCCATTGCGGTAGTCGCTCCAGGTGACATACAGCCGCCCGTGCTTGCCGGCCTTCGGCGCAAGTGCAATTTGGGGAAACCCGTTGGCCCTGGCGACGTCCTGAACCTTGAACATGATCGGCGCTGTTTCCACGATCTTTCGTGGATTGTCGAAGCTCTGACCACCATCATGGGAAATCGCAAGCATCATGTCATTTCCGTCGTTCCATACTACATATAGGGTTCCGTCCGGCGCTACGACGCCGTCGAAACCTTCGAGAGCACCGTTGTCATCGCGAGGAAGTCCACGATGCTTGTCAATCTCAATGGGCTTCGACCAGGTGGCGCCACCATCGGTGGAACGCGAGAAGAGAATTTCCGAATCGTCGAGCGTCCAACGCGTCCAGCCGACATACAGATTGCCGGCGTATTTGCTTTGCGTGGTGTCAGCGACTATATACGGCTTGTCTTCAAACGGAAGATTCTGTTCTGTGCTGTCGTGCGCGATGATCGGAATGTCATTCGCCTCCCAAGTCTTCCCGCCATCGAGCGATCTACGCACGTAAAGACCGCTACGGGAAGCGTTGTGTGCCCAGTAGCTGTAGGTACCGAGTTTGTCGAATGCCATGTAGCAGATGATCGCGCGTCCTCGCGTGTCGAATACCACGGAAACATCTCCGGAAACCTTGTAGCGCATTGACTCTACGCCCGTCGCCAGTTGCCATTGTTTGCCGCTGTCGGTTGAGTAGGCAGCGTGAGCGTTGTCCTGAAAAACGGCGACGACCTGCTGGGGATTGTTGGGGTTAATCGCAATCCCCGGCTCGGTGAAGTATCCCGGCTCAGGAGTGAGCGAGGAGACCGAGGCTCCCGGAGCTGTGGGCAACTGCTGAGCTGACGCTTGTTGTGGCGGGAGCAGACTCAACTGAAAAAGCGAAAAAATGAAGAGGCTTGCCGGAATGAATCGAGACGAGATCATCGTTCTCCTTCTACATTGTTCGGTTCGCGGCAAGCAAACAGGCGCTTGCGCAAGAAGCAGCATTGTATACAATATCCATGCCAGCAGCACCGAACTCTGTGACTCACAAAAGCCTGCCTCGCCGAAATGCGCTGAAGTTGTTGGGCGGTGCAATTGCCGCAAGCTGTCTCGAACTTCCTCCATTCCTCTTCGCGCAAGAACAGGTTCAGATCGGCGGCAAGCCCGCGCAAATCGCTGTTACAACCGTCAGTCCTTATACAGTTCGGATTCTGATTGCGCAATCTTCCAGCGCGGCTATGGCCCATTACGACGATGGAGCTGTCCTCGAAGCGCAGCTACGACAATCCGCCAGTCGCAGGAGCGGCTCCGAGCCGCGCGTCTCCGTTCAGCACAACCCGCTGACGATCCAGATTTTTGACAGCACGGGAAAGGCCGTGCAGGAATTGAGAGTCGATGGAGACTCTGGCGCGGTGACGTTTACCCTCGGCGACGGTCCCATATTGGGAATGGGAGAAGGTGGGCCGCAGTTCGATCGCCGCGGAAACGTCGATCCTATGCGTAGCGGCCAGGGCGGCTACCATCTGCGTACGCATGGCGGACGCGTTCCCATCCAGTGGCTGATCGGCACCTCCGGATGGGCGATGTTTGTTCATCAGCCGCTTGGTACGTTCGATCTCACCGGCTCTGAAGGCAAGCTCACCGCGAATGATCCGAAAGCTAACTTGCCAATCGACATCTTTGTTGTAACAACGAAAGAGCCGGCTCAGATGATGGCCGAATATGCTCGCATCACCGGACATCCGGAGATGCCGCCGCTGTGGTCGCTCGGATACCAGCAATCGCATCGAACCATCGCCAGTCGCGACGAGATTCTCTCTGTCGCGCGCACCTTTCGTGAAAAGAAGCTTCCTTGCGACGCACTTATCTATCTCGGCACAGGGTTCTGTCCGTCGGGATGGAACACGGAAAACGGTTCGTTTCAATTCAATCGGCGCGTCTTTCCCGATCCCAAAGAGATACTCGACGAATTCCATCGCATGAATTTTCGCGTGGTGCTGCACGCGGTGATCCTGACCCGCACGCTTCAGGGAACCATACACGACATCTGCAATCTTCCGCGCTTCGATGAAACCGAAGTGAGCTGCTACTGGGACGCGCACCGCAAAGACTTCGCAATGGGAGTGGACGGCTGGTGGCCCGATGAAGGTGATCCGCTCGACCCCGCATCGCGCCTCACGCGCAATCGCATGTACTACGAAGGTCCGCAGCTCGATCGTCCCAATCAGCGGCCATACGCGCTGCACCGCAATGGTTATGCGGGAATGCAGCGCTACGCTCCGTTCTTGTGGTCGGGCGATGTGTACTCCACATGGGAGACCTTGCGCACGCATGTACCAATCGGTATTAATACGGGACTCTCGGGAATCCCATTTTGGGGCACCGATACCGGCGGCTTCGTTCCGACCAAAGACTTCACGGGCGAGCTCTACGTGCGCTGGTTTCAGTTCAGCGCGTTTTGTCCTTTGTTCCGCTCGCATGGACGCGACTGGAAGCTGCGACTGCCCTGGGGATGGAACACTGGGGAGCTTGGTCCGAACGAGATCAGCAACTACGGCGAAGCGGCCAATCCGGATCCCAGCGAATTGCATAATCCCGATGTAGAACCCATTTGCCGCAAGTATCTGGAGCTGCGCTATCGATTGCTTCCGTATTTGTACACCGCAGTGCGCGAGAGTCACGAAACCGGACTGCCGATCATGCGCGCTCTCTGGCTGCACTATCCAAATGATGCAAAGGCACTGAGTCGCAGTGACGAATATCTCTGGGGCCGCGACATCCTCGTTGCGCCGGTTACGGAGAAAGGCGCCACATCCAAAAGCGTTTATCTCCCAGAAGGCGATTGGTATGACTTCTGGACGGAAGAGAAAGTCGAAGGCGGGCGCGAGGTGAATCGGAGGGTCGATCTCGCGACAATCCCTATTTACGTCCGCGCCGCAGCAGTCGTTCCATTCGGCCCGGTGAAGCAGTTCACCGGAGAAAAATCCGATGCGCCGTTGATGCTCGTCGTCTATCCCGGAGGCGAGTCCTCAGGCACGGTCTATGAAGACGACGGCACCAGTTTCAATTACCGCAAGGGCGAGTGGATGAAGATCGGCGCTCGCTGGGACAGCACACAACGCAAGCTGTCCGTTCATCTGCTTCCCGGCTCGCGCATGCTTCCGCCGTTGCGACGAAAGATGGAAGTTCGCATTTTTCCCGAAAAGGGAACGAGCGCATTTGAATTTGACGGTCGTGCAGTAACGGTTTCAATCTGATGAGCGACTTACTTTTGGTCGAAATTCTGCTGGCAATCGTTGCCATAAGTAAACGAGTGCAGCGTGAAGCCCCGGGCTTCAGGAGCAAGGGTCAACAGATGCGACGCCAGCGCCGGATTCTTGATGATGTAGTACATTCGCGGCTCGGAAACTTCAATGTAAGAACCGCGAGCGTCCGTCTTCACGTCTGCTCCCGCAGCATCGCCCAGCGGCGACCCGTCTTGCAGAAGATCGACGCGAACCGGCTTCTTGGGATCGTCCACACTCATCACCGCGTAAACCGATCGAGCGTGATACCGGAGCATGGCCTTGTTCTCGTGCTTATCGGCAGAGGTGACACCGTCGTGGTCGGTACGCCAACTGCCGTCGAGAATTACGCGCCCGTCGTCCGGCTCGCGGTCGGCTTTAAAGTGAACCACGAAGCCGTCTTCATACTTTTCGCGGTTCTCGAGCGCCCCGCGTCCGAACCAATCGCCAACGTAGGTCTCTTCGGTGACGCGTCCGCATTGGGGAGCAAAAGTATTCTCGTCAGGGTCGGGCGGAATCTTTGCGACCTCAGGATGTTGGGGCATGAGCAGCTCACGAATCTTCGCTTCCATGGGCGCGTTGTTGCCCTCACCCTCGAGGTGCATCACGATCTCTCCGCCGGGATCGATGAGATAACGATTGGGCCACGATTCGGATTTATAAGCCTTCCAGATCGAACCGTTCACGTCGGCGACGATCGGCCACGGCAACTGAAATCGCTGCGCCGCGCGGCGCACGTTTTCCGGCTTGTATCCCATGGCGAACTCGCCGAAATGTACGCCGATAATCTCGAATCCGTATGGATGGTATTTCGCGTACCAGCGCTTGAGCACGGCAAAGTCGCGAATGCAGTTGATGCAGGTGTACTCCCAGAAATCGATGAGCACGACGCGTCCGCGATATCCCTTGATCGAGTGCGGAACCTTCGTGCCGCTGTCGAGCCAGACTGCGTCAGAAGAAAAGTCAGGCGCTCGTTCGGCGCCCCACGCCGTTGCTATAAGAACAATCGAAATCAGAAAGGAGAGGAAGAATCGCATACTTTCCTCAGCACCCTTCGTCAAAATAGTGCAACCGCTTTCATTAACGGTGTTCAGGACAATAACGTTATTTTACGATTGCGAGGCGTCGCAGCCTGCGTACAATCTGTAAGCGATTACAGAGCCAGAATCGACAAATTTGGAAGCCTCGCTTCCCACCTAATCCGCTGCCAGTTTGCTGATTCGCAGCGTGGAGCAACTTCTCATGACACTCAATAATCTCTCTCGCAGAAAATTCATAGCCGGTGCGGCTGCCGTTGCCGGCGCCGCAGTCCTTCCTTCTTCGGCGACCGATCTGTTCGCGCAGGATCCTGTGGTGAACTCGATCGACAGCACGGGAAAACCCGTGAATCGCGAACGCGTGCCCTGGGCGGCTGTTCCCTTCCCCATGAAGCAGGTTCGCTTGCTGGAAGGAACGTGCTCGCGCGTCCAGGAGAAGAACCGCCAATACCTGCACTCACTGCCCAACGACCGTCTCTCTTACTCGTTCAGACTCACCGCCGGACTTCCTGCATCGGGCGAGCCCTTTGGCGGTTGGGAGAAGCCCGATTCGGAGCTCCGCGGACACTTCAACGGTGGTCATTATCTCTCAGCCGTGGCTTTGATGTACGCGAGCACCGGCGATGAAGACCTCAAGAAGAAAGGAGACGCGCTTGTGTCCGACCTGCGCAAATGCCAGGTCGCGAACAAGAATGGATATCTCAGCGCCTTTCCCGACGAGTTCTTTGATCGTCTGCGCGAACGGGTTCGCGTCTGGGCGCCGTTCTACACCATCCACAAAATCATGGCCGGCATGCTCGATATGTACGTGCACACCGGCAACACCGAAGCTCTTCAGGTCGCCGAAGACATGGCCGACTGGGTGGGAATGTGGACTGGCCCGCTCAGCTATGAGCACATGCAGCGGGTGCTTGGAACCGAGTACGGCGGCATGGGAGAGGTGCTCTGCAATCTGTATGCGGTTACGGGAAAGTATCAGTACCTCGGCACCGCGCACCGCTTCGACAAGAAAGCGTTCTTCGAGCCGCTGGAGAACCATCGCGACGAGTTGAAGGGACTGCACGTGAATACCCATATCCCGCAAGTGATCGCCGCGGCGCGCGCGTATGAACTTACGCACGATTCCCACTACCACGATATAGCGCAGTACTTCTGGGATGAAGTTGTAAGCGAGCGCTCGTACTGCAACGGCGGCACCAGCAACGGAGAAACCTGGCAGACCGATCCCGGCAAGCTCTCGACTCAGCTCGGCCCGAGTACTACCGAAGACTGCTGCGCCTACAACATGCTGAAGCTAACGCGGCATCTGTTCGGCTGGTCTCCAGAAGCCCGCTATATGGACTACTACGAGCGCGTGGTCCTCAATCATCGTCTGGGAACGATGGATCCCGAAACGGGAACGACGATGTACTACTATCCCATCGGCGTGGATCTCTGGAAGACCTACGCCACCCCGACCGATTCGTTCTGGTGCTGCAACGGAACCGGAGTCGAGGAGTTCGGAAAGCTGAACGATACGATCTACTTCCACGACGACAACTCAATCTACGTCAATCTTTATATTCCGTCCGAGGTAAGTTGGCCCGAGAAGAAGCTCAAACTGCGGCAGGACACTGACTTTCCGCGCCAGCAAGGAACAAAGCTCACGATCACGGCACAGCAGCCGGCGGATGTGGCTATCCGCCTCCGCATCCCATATTGGGCCAATGGCGGCAGCGTGAAGGTCAACGGACGTCCTCTGCCGGTGTTCTCCAGCCCAAGTAGCTATCTGACGCTGCGCGGTCCGTGGAAGAACAACGACACCATCGAGCTGAGCCTCCCTATGGAGATACACAGCTCGCAAATGCCCGACGATCACACTGTGCAGGCTCCAATGTACGGGCCGCTCGTGCTCGCCGCCAAGCATGAGGAAGCTCCGCGCGACCGCTGGTACGGCGATACCGGCCCATTCGAACATCGTGAGCGCGGATCCGCGCCGCGTCCCATTCCGGAACTGCCAGGCGCCAAAGGTAAAGTTGATGATCCGTCAAGCTGGGTGCGCGCAGGTAACCAACCTCTTACGTTCGAAGCGGCCGGCGACTCAGGCACGCAAACTCTGGTGCCGATCAACGACATCGTCCATGAACGCTACGACGTGTACTGGAAGATAACGCCGACTGGCGCAGATAGGCCGCGCACCTCAACAACTTAGGCGACGTCAAGGCGTCAGTACCGTTCCCGATAGGGAACGGGTGAGGGATGGCTGCACCCATCCGCTACCGCGAACGGCACTGACTAAGTCGGTGGACAAGCTGCGGCCATCTAACTCAGCGGATCGCGGGAGAGATCTCCATTCACAGTTCGCCAAATGCCCAAAGGATTCCCGTTTTGCAGCTCCGGCGGGAGTGCCGTATCGGGAAAGTTCTGGAAACAGACCGGCCGGGCGAAGCGCAAGATGGCCTGAGTGCCCACTGAGGTAAAGCGCGGGTCGGAACAAGAAGGATAAGGTCCGCCATGCACCATCGCATGGCACACTTCCACGCCGGTCGGATATCCGTTAAACACTATGCGCCCGACTTTACTCTCGAGTATTTCAACCAGGTCGGCGTAGTCTCGCAAATCCTGATCTGTGCCATGGATCGTTGCTGTCAGGTGGCCTTCCAATGTCTCCGCGAACTGGAGTAACTTCGCGCGATCCTCGTAGCGAACAATCAATGTGGACGGCCCAAAAAGTTCGTCGGCGAGATCATGGTCCGACATCACGGAATCAAGGTCGGCTTCAAAGAGAGTCGCAGTCGCGCGAAATCCAGACTCTTTCGATTTTGCCGCGGCCGTCTGCTGCAGCTTTGCTCGCTGTTCCACGCCGCGCTCATAGGATTTGCAGATGCCTGCGGTAAGAAGAACGTGATCGGAAGCGGCGGTCGTGAGTTCTCTCAACTTAGCCGAAAGTTGTTCCGCTCCTTTGTCAGCTCCAAGGAGAACCAATCCAGGCTTGGTGCAGAATTGGCCGGCCCCGAGCGTGAATGAACCGTAAAGCCCCGTTGCGATTTGCTCAGCGCGTTCGCCAGCCGCATGCGGCAGTACAAAAACGGGATTGGTGCTGCTCATCTCGGCGAAGAACGGAATTGGATCAGGACGGGCGGCGGCGATGTCCATCAAGGCACGCCCTCCCGCGCGAGAGCCAGTGAATCCACCGGCTTTGATTGCGGGATGCTGGACAAGCAAGCGTCCCACTTCGGTACCGGAATCAAACAGCAGCGAGAACGTTCCTTCAGGACCGCCAGCCTGACGGCAGGCTTCAATAATCGCGCGACCGACCATCTCGCTCGCTCCCGGATGCGCAGGATGAGCCTTTACTACTACTGGATTTCCCGCAGCTAACGCAGATGCCATGTCGCCACCGCCAACAGAAAACGCAAGCGGAAAATTGCTTGCGCCAAATACCGCAACCGGGCCGATGGGACGCAGCATGGAGCGAATGTCCGGTTTCGGGAGAGGCTTGCGGTTCGGGTCTGCCCGATCTATTCGCGCATTTACCCACGATCCTTCTTCGACCAGCGAAGCAAAAAGCCGCAGTTGATTACAGGTGCGACCGAGTTCGCCCTTCAGGCGATCGAGACTCAACCCGGTTTCGAGAGCTGTGCGGTCGATGAGTTCCTGTCCGAGCGCCTCGATGGCGCCGGCGATCTGAATGAGGAGCCTGGCTTTCTGCTTTCCGGTCCAGCGGCTGTAGATTCGAAAGGCCTTTTCGGCCATGCGGGCCGCTCGGTCCACGTCAGCAGCATCGGCCGTGTAGAAGTCAGGAGAAATCGCCTGACCTGTGGCGGGATTCATGGCCCGGAACTTGGTTCCATTTCGGGATGCGGTCTCGAAGCCGATCAGCGATTGCCCTTGGAGCTGCATGATGGCCCTCTTCAGCGCTGCAGGGCCGCAGCCGTGCTCGATCCGGCAGTGACTTTGGGACGGTTCGCGAGCGCTTGCCGCACGACGGCGCGCGTCTCTTCGAGTTCCTTGCCGACTAGCTGAAGCCGAGGCGGCCGCACGCGGCTATTTCCCATTCCGACCATCTCCTGCACTAACTTAATCAGTTGGACAAATTTGGGAACTGTATCCATGCGTAGCAGAGGTAAAAACCAATAGTAGAGTTCTAACGCCTTCTCGCGATCGCCCTTCATGGCATATTCAAACAGATCGACTGACTCTCGCGGAAGCGCGTTTACCAGTCCGGCAATCCAGCCAACGGCGCCGACGCCAATGCCTTCGACGATGGCGTCATCGACTCCGACAAAGACCTGCATGGCGCCATTCAGCAGCGCGCGAATCGCGCTCACGCGGCGGACGTCGGCGCTCGATTCTTTCACGGCCTGCAGATTCGGGTGCTCGGCGGCAAGCTGCGCAATCTGCTCGGGCAGGAAATCCGTCCCGTAGGCGATAGGATTGTTATAAAGCATGGCGGAGAGCGGTGTCGCGCGGAGCACAGCGGAGATGTGCGCCATCATCTCGCGCGCATCGCCCTGATAGACGTACGGCGGCAGGACCATGAGGGCGTCGCATCCTAAATCGGCAGCCTGCTTGGCCAGCGCGACGGACTCGACCGTGCTGAGCGATGAGATCGAAGCGATAACCGGAGCGCGACCGCGAACCGCGCCGATGCAGGTCCGCACAACCGCGAGCTTCTCTTCGAAAGTAAGTGTCGCGCCTTCGCCGAGCGAACCTAATGTCACGATACCCGTACACCCGTTGTCGATGAGCCACCGGCAATGCTCGGCCATGAAGCCGTGATCGACGCGCAGAGACTCGTCAAAGCAAGTAGTGATTGCCGGCATCACGCCGCGCCATTTCATTGTGTTCGCTCCTTAGACCCTGACCTCGGGCTCGCTTACTTCCTTTGCCATGAGGCTCTCGACCCGAGCCTCGAAAACCGGCGGTCGTACCGATTCGGTACTCCACCCAAATAGAAACTCTGTTGCGGCTCCGCACACCCTCCCCTGGCATGGACCCATGCCGCAGCGCGTGTACAGCTTGGCTTCGCGCCAATTTCGGCATTGAGCCAAGCGATCGAAGGCTACGTCCTCGCAGCGGCAAACAAGAGTCCCGGGGCGAGCGAGTTGTTTCAACTCCGGGGATACGGCGAACGCCTCGCTTAAAGCCCGCGCAAACTTATGGTCCCGTGCGCGCGCGGGCAGCAGCCGCTGCGCTTTTCCCGTTTGCCTTGTCGCAGCGAAACCGGCAATCTGCCCTTCGATGATCGCGAGATTCACACCGCCAACTCCAGTAGGCTCTCCGGCGCAATAGATGTTCGCGACCGAAGTCTGCTGCATTTCATTTACGGCCACAACGCCGCTCTCAATCTGGCATCCAAGCAACAAAGCGAGTTCCAGATTAGGAACCAGATGGAAGCCGCAGGCCAGGTAGTCGCACTCGATCTCGAATCTTCTGCCTTTGCACAACAGAACGATGCTGCGCAGACGATCGTCTCCCTTTACCTCGACCGGCCGGCAACCAGTCCGATACGGGACACCAATCAGCGCACTGAATATCTTCAACGCCTGCACCAGTTTTTCCGGCTGCCCCACCAGCGCATTCCCGAATCGGAGCAGCGAACTGCGGGACGCCTGCTCTGCAATGAGCTTCACTCTGGCGCCGTGGCGCTTCAGATACGCGGCTACCGGCAACAGCAATGGACCGGTTCCGGCGACCACCACGCGCTTTTCCCGAATCGGCATTCCTGCCTTCACCAGCGCCTGCAGACCACCTGCACCCATCACGTTTGGCAGAGTCCATCCCGGAAAAGGCAGGAACCGTTCCCGCGCTCCGGTACAGAGGATCAGCCGCGAGTAGCCGATCTCGCGCATGCCGTCTGCACTCTCCGCCAGAATCACTCCAGGACGCAACTGGTCGAAGACGCGAAATCCCCGCAAGACCTCCACCGTCGAACTCTTGAGTCTTTTACTCCATTCCTGCGCTTCGCGCACCGACGGATTCGCTTCTTCTCCCCGCCAGATCTGCCCTCCGAGCCCGGAATTGTCGTCGATGAGAAGCACACTTACGCCTCTCTCGGCAGCGCTCGTGGCCGCCGCCATGCCGGCCGGCCCGCCGCCTACGACAACGATGTCCCAGCTCTGCCTATTCATCGGTGCTGATTTGCATTCCCGATTTGCACAGCGTCTGACAGCTCTTTACATGCGGAACGCCGTCCACAGTGACGCGACACTCGAAACAGATTCCCATACCACATAGAGGGCCTCGCTGCTCGCCCGACACCGAGCGCCGAAAAGAGATATGTCCTCCGATGAAGACGGCTGCTGCCACCGTGCTTCCGGCGGGCACGGTTAGCTGTTTCCCATTTAGGGAAATCGAGAGAGACTCAGGCATACACGTGCTCCCGCGAATGACGCGAAGGCAAGTAAGGCTCGAACGGGATTGCCGGCGTGCGGCCGAGAATCTGATCGACCAGCAGCTTTGCCGTACCCAAGGAAGTGGTGATGCCCAGCCCCTCGTGTCCAGTAGCAAACCAGACGTTTGGCTTCGAGACTGAAGGCCCGATGAGCGGCAGCTTGTCCGGCGTTGCGGCGCGAAATCCTGTCCAGCAGCGGACGACCGACTTCTGTGCCAATTCGGGCATGTACTCGCAGGCACTCGCCAGCATGGCACGAATCATCTGGCGATCGATGTCGGCATCTTCCGCTCCGTATTGGCGCGAGGAACCGATCAGGACCTGCCCTGTCGCGCGCGGCTGCACGTTAAATGCAACTGAATCGGAAGTCACGGAATGCGCGCTCTTCAGATACCCGAGTTCCACAAGCTGATGCCGAACAAATCCGGGATAGCGATCCGTAATGGCTAGGTGCCCTTTGCGCTTTCGGATCTCAAGGCTGGGATCGAGTTCAGGCGCCCAGGCGCCGGTCGCTACGACGGTGATTCCCGGATTGAAACTGCTTCCATCCCGCAGGCTGAATCCGCCTGTGCTCAGACCGGCAACGACGCCCTGAACCGCAGTTGCTCCACGGCTTTGCGCCTGCGACCACAACCAGCGCGCCGCCGTCGGGGGATAGAGCACTCCGTCTTCGGGAACGAGCAGTCCGCCTGAGAGTCCAGCGCGCAAATGAGGCTCAGCTTCGGCGAGCGCCTTGGCATCGAGACTCTCGCAGGGTACGCGGCGGGCGCTGTAATAAGAATGCTTGCGGCGAACCTCGATCATTTCTTCTTCGTCGGCAGCTACCCAGATCGTGCCCGTGGTTTCGAACTCAACGTCTTTGGGAAGCTCATCTTTCATTTGCAGCCATAACTGCTGCGAGTAGCGCGTAAGAGCGAACTGCGCGTCGGAATCGTCCATCGCGACGATGTGCCCCATGCCCGCCGCAGTCGCGCCCCCGCCTACAATCCCTTCTTCCACGATCGCCGTCTTTAATCCGGCTTGCGCGCATTCGAGCGCACAGGCTGCCCCGACAATGCCGGCGCCGATTATCGCGACATCGAAGTTCTGCGACATCAATGACTCGCAACCATCTCGTGAGCCGTTCCCGCAGCGGGAATTCCGTAGCAAAAAGGATCGCGCTCATCGAGCACCAGGTATCCTTCGCCGTTCACGAAGGCCGATCCGGTGATGCTCGGAATCACTTCACCGTTTTGTACCGTGATTGACGCCTCAAACAAACTGCCGATGATGCTCTCCTGTCTCCACTTCTGGCCAGGCTGGAGCTTTCCGTCCGCATACAGACACGCAACTTTGGCGCTCGTTCCCGTGCCGCACGGTGAACGATCATAGGCCTTGCCGGGACACAGAACGAAGTTCTTGCTATCGGCATCGGGACGATCGGCGGCCTCAAAGACCTCAACGTGATCGATCTCCGCTCCATCTTTGCCGGTAATTCCATTCGCTGTGAGAGCTTGACGGACCGCCCAGGTGAACTCGGTGAGCTGTTCCAGGTTATTTAAAGAAAGCTTGAGCCGATTATTCTTGACGAGAAAAAACCAGTTGCCTCCCCAGGCCACATCGCCGATCACCGTCCCGAATTTCGGAACTTTCACCTTCACGTCGTGCTTAAAGCGATAGCTGGGAACGTTGTTAACCGTTACCTCGCCCGACTCATGCAGAGTAGCGGTAACAACGCCGGGAGGTGTTTCGATCTTGTGGCGGCCCGGAGTGATGCGCCCAAGGTAGGCCAATGTGGTTACCAGACCAATCGTGCCGTGCCCGCACATGCCCAGATACCCAACATTATTAAAGAAGATAACGCCCGCTACGCAGGATGGGTCCGAAGGCTCGCAAAGCAAAGCTCCCACCACTGCATCGGACCCGCGCGGCTCATTCACCACCGCCGATCGGAACCAGTCGAACTCATCGCGAAAAACTTCTAACCGCTTGCGTAGCGGACCTTTACCAAGATTCGGAGCGCCGGATATCACTACTCGGGTAGGCTCTCCTGCAGTATGGGAATCGACGAATTGAATGCGACGTAGCTTCTGGCTCAAAGAAATCACCCAAGCGAAGCCTGGAGACAGCTTCAATGAAAAAGGAGCATGGCAGGCTTCTGCATTTTCCTGTATATAGTATCCAACGTCAAGAGGTTCTCTGACTGAACTCGCCGGCTCCGACCCACGCGCCTCCGCAATCCATGCTCGCCGACGCGGGATTCAAGCGCAGTCTGCGCCTCTTCGACTCCATCATGGTCGTGGTCGGAGTGATGATCGGCTCCGGCATCTTCATTGTCTCGGCGGAAGTGTCGCGCGAATACTTCATCCAGCCGTTCCGCGTGTCGAACCAGTATGCGCTTTCTCTCTCGACGGCGCAGCTCTTGCCGATCCTGTTGATCGCAGCGCTCACCTGGATGAACGCCCGCGGCATCGAATATGGCCCTCCGGTGCAGAACGTTTTCACCGTTGTCAAAACGGGAGCGGTTACCACGCTGATTGTGCTCGGAGTAAACTATGGAGAGTCGCGCATTTATGGCCAGCCCGCAGAATCCTTCCGCAAACAGCATTCCTAGAACGTCGCTCACTTCCGTCGTCGCCGAACGGCTCCGCGAGAAAATCGTTCAAGGCGAAATCCAGGAGGGGGAGCAACTGCGGCAGGACGCGATCGCCCAGGAATTCGCCGTAAGCCGAATCCCAGTTCGGGAAGCGCTGCGCCAGCTCGAAGCCGAAGGATTGATTACGATTGTCCCTCATAAGGGCGCGGTGGTCTCTCTGCTCTCGTGCGAAGAGATCGAGGAGCTCTTCGAAATTCGCGCTGTACTCGAGCCGGAGGTGCTCCGCGTCTCAATTCCCAATTTGAAAGACTCCGATTTTGAAAAGGCGGAGCAGATTCTCGAAACTTACGACGCCGCTCTACGCAACGAAGGTGATATCAGCGAGTGGGGACGCCTCAACTGGCAGTTCCACTCCACGCTCTACGCCGGCGCCCACCGCCCGCAGTTCATGAACCTGATCCGCAACATCAACTACAACGGCGAGCGCTACATTCGCCTGCAGCTCTATCTCACGCGCGCACTCGAGCGCGCCCGCAAGGAGCATCACATGCTCCTGTCCCTCTGCCGCAAGCGGCAAATCGATCGCGCCTGCGAACTGCTTGCCTCCCACATCCGCACCGCAGGCAAATCGCTCAGCCAGTTCGTCACCGAGCATCGCCAGCAAAAAGAACAGCAAAGCGGAGTGGCGTCCGTGAGCTCCTCAGCCTCCGCGTAAGACAGCGCCGCGCTCTGAGTAGCCCGGGGGGTTAACACGAAGGTCACGAAGGTGAACACAAGGTCACGGAGAACGGTGGAAGCCCCCGACTTTCTGTCTCAGGGAGCAAGGCTTTCGGTGGAAGCCCCCGACTTCAGTCGGGGGCTTCCACCGAAATCTCCGCTCCACCCCACTAGAAGTCGGGGGCTTCCACCGAAAATCTCCGCTCCACCCGACTCGAAGTCGGGGGCTTCCATCGAAATCTCCGCTCCCCGACTGGAAGTCGGGGGTTTCCACCGTTCTCCGTGACCTCTTGTGTTGACCCTCGTGACCTTCGTGTTCGCTCTTCTCGATGCTTCCTAACGCGATACAGCCAGCTTCAACAACACCACGCCATGCGCGGGAACGCTGGTCGAATACCCATCTGCCGAGACCGGAACATCGGCGTGCTTCCACAAATCCCGCGCCTGCACCTTGCGGCGCGCAAGCCCGATGTTGTCCCACTTCACGTCGATGGTCTGCGCCTGATCGGCGCGATTGAAGAGGCCGAGCGCGACCGATCCATCGTGTAGCAATCGCGTCACAATCACCGCCGTTGCATTCGGATCGGAGAGCCGCCGCGCGGGATTCGCGTCAACATCCTGATCGATGGCGATCACGTCTTTGTTCATGAGAATCGACTTGGTCTCGTCGGTCATGGTGCGGATATCGTTTCCCGCGAGCAGCGGCGCTGCCAACAGCGACCACAGGCTCATGTGCGTGCGATATTCGTCGGCCGTCATGCCGCCGTTGCCGATCTCGAGCATGTCGGGGTCGTTCCAGTGGCCGGGACGCGCATACGGCGCAATATCAAATTGGGAAAAGCCAATCTTCGACATCGACTCCCAGCGATCGCTGATGTCGCCGGTCGTGCGCCAGAGATTGCCGCCGACTTTTGCTCCCCACGTCCATACATCGTTGATCCCGTATTGGCACAGGCTGTAAACGATAGGACGGCGCGAGCGCAGCAGAAACTCTCCCATCTTCTGATACACGGCTTGCATCTCGTCGTTCTTATAAATCTGCGAGGCGCTGCACCAGTCGTACTTGAGATAGTCGAATCCCCACTGTGCATACGTATGAGCATCTTGCTCTTCGTGGCCGTAGCTGCCTTCATATCCGGCGCAGGTCTTTGGGCCAGGAGAAGAGTAGAGCCCGATCTTCAAGCCTCTGGAATGTACATACTCGGTGAGCGCGTGCATATCGGGAAATTTCGTGTTGCTGGTGATGTTGCCCTGCGCATCGCGCTGCCCTTCCCAGGTATCGTCGATGTTCACGTAGATGTAGCCGGCATCCTTCATCCCGCTTGAGACCATGGCGTCGGCAATCTCGCGCACAGTTTTGTCATCGACTTTGCCGGCGAACTTGTTCCAACTGTTCCAGCCCATGGGTGGCGTGCGCGCCAGCGCGTTGTCCGGAACATCGTGCAGCGGAGGCGGAGGTATCTTGGCCGGAGGCTTCGTAGCCTCCTCTGTGGTTCTCTCCGCGACTCCTTTCCGGGGCTCCCTGCCAGGAAAGGTGGACGTCATGTCGATCTTGTCGTTCTGCACGGTTCCGTCATAGACGACCTGCCGGGCGCGGTCTCCAGTGCCGACGGTAGTTTCAAAATGGAGCTTGCCGTCTTTGTAACTTCCCGCCGTGATGGGAATCTCGCGATTTCCGAACATGATCTTTCCGGTGATGTTCTCGCCCGCCTGCTTCAGTTGAAAGAAGGTCTCGCGAAAGTTGCCGTCGCCGGTAGGCACGCGAAAAACCCAGTAGCCGGATAGATCGGTCTGCGCGAAGAGCAGGCTTGATGAGAGAAGGAAGATTGCGATCAGAACTGCAGGAAAGAACGAATACTTTCTGCCTTGGACCATTGTTGTCTCCGAAAAATCAAAACACGACACAGATCACACAGATTAAACGGATTACACGGATAAGCCGCAGGAAATGGTGACTCAGGTCGCGCACAAAGGATAACTCAAGAAATCCGCGTAATCCGTGGCATCCGTGAGATCCGTGTCGTGTTTTGATTTTGTGACTAAAGAAAAAAGCACCCACCGAACCTGCCCCCTGACAGGCTCGATGAGTGCTGCGTGCGAAGCTCGCCAACTCAGAAGATGAAATTGGCACGAAGCTCGATCTGGCGCGCTCCGATGTTGCTGACCGGACTTGATGTTGCTCCGCTCACGGTCGATGTAAACGTCCTTGGGTTGCCGCTAACGGGGCTTACGCCATTGCCGAATACTGGATGGTTCCAGGCATTCAGGAACACACCTTGAAGTCGGAACTGCAGTCGCTCTTTGATGGGCACACTCTTCGTGATGCTAACGTCCTGGTAGAATCCGCCCGGACCATACAGGATCAAGCCTTGGTTGTAAGTTCCGGGTGTCGTATTCGAGTTGACGTACTGAGTGTTGAGACCAGAGATCGAGCAGCTTGAAGTCCACTGCTGCAAGCAAGCTGGATTGTTGACCGCCAGGTACTTAGGATCGAGCAGCGTGACAAACGTTGCACCTGGAATACGGTGGACGCCAACTGCGCTCTGCAACTGGCCTGGCGTTGTGCCATTCAACAAAACCACTCCGCTGTCCGCTGACGTGTTATACGTGCTGTACCCGCCGGTGATACGGAACGGGAAACCGCTCTGAATCGTGGCGATGGTTCCGACCGTCCACCCACCCACGATTCGATCAAGCGCTCCACTGCTGTTAACGAAAGCCTTGCCTCGGCCAAACGGCAGATCGGCTGTGGCGTTGATATGCACAACGTGGTGGACATCGTAACTCGTGGGCATATAACTGGACCGCAGATTGCGCAGCGAGAATGTGGTGAAGTTGCCCAGCCAATCATTACCGCTGCCGCCGGCGAGAAGCCCCAGCGACTTGCTCCAGGTATAGTTGGCATCAAACTGCATCCCATGCCAAGCCTGCTGACGGAAGTCCGCCTGCAGCGCGTTGTAGTCTGAATAGCCCGAATCAGACATGTACGCTGTAGCACCTGCACTTGATCCCGTCCGGGCCGCATAAGGATTCGCCTGGAAGAAATTGATTGGATACCCAGCACCTGCGCCGGTATAGCCAAGATTCGTAGCACACGGAGTAAAAGCCGCTCCGACGAGGTTGCAGAAATAAGGCGCCGCGCCGGCTGCCGATGTAAGGCGGCCAGCAAACGAACCTGCAGCACCGGTATTCAGGTATGTGATGAAGGTACTGTTCCCGAATCCATTAGCTGTTGATGCTCCGTTAAACGCAGCGGACATGATTGGGAGCTGCGATTGTCCCGGGAGCCCGTTGTAAGCAAACGAATTCTTGATCCCGTTTGCTGCGTTTATCTGGAGGTTGGCTTGCGCATTCTTGAATTCCTGCAAGAACCCATTTTCGAAGATATTTACTTCGTTCGTGTTGAGCGCAATCCATTCCTTCAGTCCGCGGTTCCCGTTGTACCTAATTTCGAGTACCCGCGAATTGCCGAGTTTGCGCTGAATGCCGAAGGTCCAGCTTTGGATGTACGGCTGGCTGATATCCGGCTGAATTCCAGTTACGTTAATACCGCAAGAGTTGCCGGCGCCTGCGGTAAATGTGAACTGCGATTCGGGCGCAACTTTCTGGAACGACGACGGCGTGATTGCGAATGGTGGCAGTGTGTCGCCAAGGGCAAGGCTGCCCGGCGCAAAGTTACCGGTGCCAGACGCATTACTCGCGTTCAGCGCAAAATTCTGATAGTAGAACGAGCCGCAGGTCGAAGCGTAGTTCCACACGTATTGATAAGGAATGGTGAAGCGCCGCAGCGAATAACCGGCTCGAATCACTGTCGATTCATCGCCGAGGAGGGAGCCGAGGATCCCCCCTTCCTTCTTTGGATTCCATGCAAAGCCGAACGACGGCTGAGGCGACACATTCCAACCGTTGTAAGCGTGCGGACGCGACTCGATCGTCGGATTTAAGTTGCCGTTCAGCTTGCCAGGCTGGAACAGTTGGTCCGGAGCAGTTGGTCCGAAGATGGAACTCTTGTCTGAATTGTGATACTCCGAAGTAAGATCGTAATCGTCACCCGTAAAATCCCATCGCAATCCATAGTTGACCGTCAGGTTAGGTCGCAACTTCCAGGAGTCCTGCGCGAACAACCCCCAAGACGAGGCTACTTCATTGAGCGCGAAAGCTCCCACACCGTGGAAGTAGTTCTGGGTCTTCGGTTCGTAAGGATACAGTCCACCGACATCACTGATGCGTCCGGTGAGTAGCGCATAAAGATTCTCCGCTTCGGTTCGCTCCGTCGAGTTGGCAGCGGGTAGCCCGTTATCGATGGGGTTTAGAGCTGGATCGCCGTTTACCAGACCGAAATCGATACCACCGATACCCTCCGGTCCGTTCCAATAATGATCGTGCTCGCGCACGAAGTTGTAGCCAAAAGCAAGATTGTGTCCCCCGTGCTGCCAATTTGCAGTATCGGAAATATTAAAGTTCGGGTAGTAGGTAGTTATCGGTCGCTGATAGGTCTGACCGGAGCCGCTCAAATTTCCTGTACTGCTGTTGGTCCCACCGACAATTGGCCAGATCCATTCAAAAGGATACTGGAAATAACCATTGGAAGTATTCGCAGGGTTGGCGCCCTCATTGTACAGCCATCCAATTTTTAGTTGATTTACTAAAGTCGGTGTAACTGTCCAGTCCAAACCATAGCTGACCGTCGCCGAGTCGGATTTGTTTCCTGCTTTGGTGGAGGCGAAATCGGGTCCAGGGAACCACGGAACATAAGCGAGAGGCGACGTACTCTCAGATCGATTCATCGCCAGATTCATTCGTATTCTGCTCGACATGTTGTAATCAAGGCGCAGTGTCGGGTACAGCTGCCTGGTCGGGGATGGAGCCAAGAAATTGATGTTGTTAACGATCGGGTCCGTAGTTGTGGTTACGGTGCCGTATTGCAGAGATTTGTTAATTTTGGCGAGTTGCGCTGCAATCGTAGCGTTCACCGTGGTGGGAAGACCGGCGTTGGCACCTTGCGCCACCTGAAACAGGTTGACAGTATGAGTCTGGCCATCAGTTCCGACGTAAGTGTAGTTGCCTGCCTGGGCAGAGGGAGTCAGAAAACTGTTCCAAGCAGAGGTACTTCCCGGCTGGAGAAAGCGTCCGAGGCTGGCGAAAAAGAATAGCTTGTCTTTTAAGATTGGCCCGCCAACGCTGCCGCCAAAGTCATTGAGATTTGAAACGGGCCGTTTCAGTCCGCGCGCGTTGTTGCTCCAACTGTTGGCGTTCAGCCAACTGTTGCGAAAGTCCTCATAAACTTCGCCATGGAAAGTATTGGTGCCCCGCCGAGTTACAAATCCGATCTGTGTGGCGGCCTGGCCGAAGCCCTGGTTTTGATCCATCTGATCGGTCTGGATTGCCATCTCTTCCATGTTTTCGACGCGAGGCGCCACGGCTGCGCTCTGGTTGCCGGCGAACTTCATGCGACTGGGGCTGCCCACCGCACCGTCGATGTTGTTCCCCTGCGCGTAGGTAGGTTCGCCGTTAAACATGCCCGTTCCCCCAGCACCGACATAACCGGGGGTCAATCGTGCAAGTTGGGTCAGGTTGCGCCCTGCCAACGGCAAAGTTTCAATCTGCTTAGGATCGATAACGCTGCCAATGGCGTTGCTGCTCGTTTCCAACACCGGCGTTGCCGCTTCCACCTGAACAGTCTGCACTTGCGTACCAACCGTGAGCTTCACTGGGACGTCAGTCGTTTTGGTGGCCTGCACCACGACATTCGGTACTTGTTGCGCGGCGAATCCGGGGCTGTTGATTTCAAGCCTGTAGTTGCCAACAGACAGGTTTTGGAAGCTGTAAGTTCCACCATTGGTCGTCTTGCCAACGCGAGTGTCACCGCTGGCTGGATCTACGAGCCTGACTTCCGCCCCAGGCACTACCGCACCTTGAGGATCGGTGACGGTGACGTTCACACTACCTTCGGTGTGCTGGCCCCACGCTAAGGGAGCGCCAAAAGCCATTGCGAATATCGCCGTGATGGCAAAAACCAAAGCTTTACGCAGAAGCTGAAGTGACATGGTTCCTCCTCGCGAAAACTGGGACTCCCTTCTTGGGCTGCCTGAAGCCGGGGAGACCAGGGAAGTGACAGGCCGGAGAGCGCACGCAGCAGAGTAGATCGACCCGGTTGCTGAAAGCGCTTTCATAAATGGCTGCAAAGCCGCCGGGACCGCCCGGCAGAAGCGTAGGCAGTTTTGTATAAAGAATCCAATCCTGTTGTCAAGGCATTATTAGGCGAAATTTCCGGCCTGTGGGATGGAAGGGACTTCTACGGCTTCTGGCTTCTGGCTTCTGGCTTCTGGCTTCTGGCTTCTGGCTTCTGGCTTCTGGCTTCTGGCTTCTGGCTTCTGGCTTCCGGCTACAGGCTACCAGCTTCCGGCTTCCGGCTTAGAACCAACACCAACCCCAGCATCAACACACGACACGGATTTTCAGGGTCCCTGGCAAGCGTCGCTGTTGCGGTTGCTGGGGTGGTTGCACGGATGCTGGATTACACGGATACACCCTAATCGGGTTTGTACCGGTAAAATCCGTGTGATCCGCGTCCGGTTTTGCTGTTGCTGTCTCCTAGCCGGAACCCGGTGGCCGGTAGCCAGTGGCCGGTAGCCGGCAGCCATTACTCCGGCCTGCGGACTGGATGGGCTTCGACCAGGCGGCGCTGTGCGGCGAGTTCACGTTCGGCAGCCGTTTTGTTCCCATTTCGGGAATAAGCAGTCGCGAGCTGATAGTGGCCGGCGGGATCTTCGGGCTGCATTTTCGTGTAGCGCTCCAGCGGCGCGATCGCTTCCTGAAATCGTCCGGCGGCATTGAGCGACATGCCTAAGGCGAGAAACGCCTCGACGAATCCGGCATCGAGATTGGCGGCGCGCTGGAAATGCTCGATGGCGGTGGGCCAGTCGGCGTCGCGGCGCGCGATTTCTCCCAGGGCGAACTCGGCTGCGGAGTTGTTGGGCGCTACTTTCAACTCTTCCTCAAGTTCCTTCTTCGCTTCTTCGGTCTGCGGCGGATTCTTTTCGAGCAGCAGGCGCGCGATGCGGAAGTGCAGCTCCGGCAACTTCGGATCCTCGGCCAGCAGCTTGCGGTACTCGGCGATAGCTTCGTCGCCCTTCCCTTGCGACTCCAGCGCCTCGGCGTTCATCTTGCGCACCTGTACCGAATTGGGAGCGGTCGCGGCGAGGTGCTCGGCGGTTTGATTGGCGAGCTGCGAAAGATAACGCGCGGAGTTGTAGGCCGCCTCGGGATCGTCGGGGAACCTGCGGGCGAGGACCGCGAGAAAGTCGAGGGCGTCGGCGCGGCGCTGGAGCGTCATGGCGCAACGCGCGCCGGTGAGCGCTGCGCGATAGCTCAACTGCTTGTCGGCTGCCTGCGCGGCTCGCTTCAGTCCGGGGAGAGCCTCGGCGCAGCGTCCGTGATCGGCCAGATCAAGCGCGTGCGTAGATGGCGTGCTGTGAGCGGCGACCTGCGCAAACGCGGGAACAATGCAGAGCACGACCGGCACGATGAGCGCAGCAGGATGTCTCATATCCTGCCCGATTATATTCAGCGCTCATTCCATAACTTCACGGTTAGCCGAATTCCCTGAGGCTTCCCTGTTCCGGTCCTTCGGTTTCCAACGCATGTGGAGCAAAGGCTGTACTTCGTGGAGCTTACGGAGAAATTCCCTGGATTCCGTGTTAAGTTCCCTGCCTGCGCGGAAATTTTGCGATTTTTGGGCAAAATTCTTCGATTTTCGGACCAAAATTCGAAACAGCCCTGTATTTCTCGCTGTTTTTGCAGAATGACCGTCGCAGAATAGTATTTCCTTCAACATCTTCTTCGAGGGTCCGTAGTCGCCAGTGCGGCAGCCATCCAAAGTCTCCCGCAGAGATCTGCTGAAGTTTCTCGGGATATCGTTCCTCATCAATCCGTTCGAGCAGCCTTCGCGGCCGAGCACGAGCAAGGTCACGTTTACGGATGTGACGCGGGCTGCAGGGATCGATTTCAGGCACGACAATGCTGCGACTCCGGAGAAGTACCTGATCGAGACCATGGGCGGCGGCTGCGGCTGGATCGACTATGACCAGAACGGGCTGCTCGATCTTTATCTGGTGAACAGCGCGGCGACGAAGATCTATAAGCCCTCGCATCCGCTGCGCGGGGCGCTGTACCGCAATAACGGCGATGGAACGTTTACCGACGTCACTGCGAAAGCGGGCGTGGGCGCTGAAGGTCTGTTCGGGATGGGAGTCGCCGTGGGCGACTATGACAACGACGGCTTTCCCGATCTGTTCATCTGCGGCTACGGGCGATCGATTCTCTATCGCAACAATGGCGATGGAACGTTCACCGATGTGACCAGGCAGGCGGGGGTCGAGAACGCGGGACGCTGGGCTTCGAGTGCGGCGTGGTTTGATTCCAACAACGACGGGCGCCTCGATCTGGTGATCGCTAACTATGTCGATTGGTCTCCTGAACGGAACTTCTGGTGCGGCGATCGTGGTCCGGGAATGCGGAGTTACTGCCATCCCGATGTCTATCATGGCCAGCCGCCGACGTTATATCGCAACAACGGCAACGGAACATTTGCCGACGTGAGTAAAGAGTCGGGACTTGCGGCCAAGCCGGCCAACGGTCTGGGCGTGGTGACATTCGATTACGACAACGATGGCTGGCAGGACATCTTCATTGCCAACGACTCCATGCCCAATTCCCTCTTCCACAACAATCGCGACGGCACCTTTACCGAGGTTGGCTATCTTGCCGGCGTCGCCGTCAGCGGCGATGGACTTCCCGAAGCGGGAATGGGCACCGACGCCGCCGATACCACCGGAAGCGGGCGGATGGATATCGCCGTCACGCACCTGGACACGCAGCTCGCGCGCGTCTATCGCAATCTCGGCAAAGACGGCTTCGAGGACCAGACCCTGCGCTCGAAAGTCGGCTACGCGACTTTTCACATGAGCGGCTTCGGCCTGCGCTTCATGGACTACGACAACGACGGAGCGCGCGATCTCTTCATGGCCAATGGACACGTGCTCGACAATATCGAGCGCTATCACGCGGAAAGTCATTACGCCGAGCCAAAGCTGATGTTCCGCAATCTCGGGAACGGGACATTCGAGAACGTGAGCAATCAGCTTGGTCCGGACTTCGCCGCGGATCGCGTGAGCCGCGGCGCCGCCATTGCGGACTACGACAACGATGGCGATCTCGACATTCTTGTCAGCAACAATGGAGATGTCCCACAGCTTCTGCGCAATGACGGCGGCAATGCGAACCACTGGCTGGAGCTGTTCCTGATTGGAACTCGCTCGAATCGAGATGGAGTGGGCGCACGAGTGAAGGTGGTCGCGGGCGATCTGGTTCTCTATGACCAGCGCAAAGGCGGGATGAGCTACCAGTCGGCGCAAGATCCGCGCCTGCACTTCGGACTCGGCGAGCGTTCCAAAGTGGACTCGCTGGAAATCACATGGCCCAGCAGAACGGTCACAAAGCTGCAAAACCTGAACGCCGATCAGATCATCGCCGTAAAAGAAGGCACTGGGATCGTGGAGAAGGCGTTCCCGCGAGTTCGCGTAAAGCAGTAACGCGGCTCCTAGCGATCGGCCGTGTTTCGCGAGGCACTAGTCAGTACCGTTCGCGGTAGCGAATGGGTCGCGACAAGCTCCACCTTCACTCACCCATTCCCTATCGGGAACGGTGCTGATTTTTAGGTGTTCCTCTCCGATTTGGGTTGCTTGCTCCGGCCACTGGCTTGCGTTCTCCGGGCGCAGAACTAATCTTCTCCGCCTGCTCGCGATTGAGCTGGGCCAGGATTGCCAGCGTCTGCTGGGCCTTCTGGACTTCTCCGTGCTCACGATATGCAGCCGCTAACTGGGAATAAATTGCCGGATTGTGAGGGGCGAGAGAGCGCGCCTGCTCAAGGTGGTTGATCGCCTCGTTCAGATGGCGAGAAAGTAACTCGATCTTACCCAGAGCAAGCTGCGCGTCGGAATAGTTAGGTCGCAGTTTTACGGCTTTGCGCAGCGCCGATTCGGCTTCGGCAAATTGCGGCTGATCGGGAGTCACGCCCGACCGCAACAGTGCTTCTCCCAAAATGGTCAGCAAACGGTAATCTTCATGACCTGCGCTGATGCCTTCGCGAGCAGCGCGAGCAGCTTCGTTAATCTTCGCTTCGAGCAGGCTTTCCTGCGCGGTGGCGAGATATCCGATATCGCTTCCGGTCCCAAGCTTTGTTGCCAGCACGAACTCAGGCTTTGCGGCGTCGAATTGGTCGAGCGATGAGAGGAACATCGCGCGTTGATAGTGCAAGGTCGCTGAATTGGGAAGATGCTGCAGGCCGAAATCGACCACATCGAGGCCAAGCTCGTAGTTCTGGCTTTCGGTACAAGCGTCGGCCACGTAGGCGTAGAGTTTCTCGTTATCGGGAGTTATAGCTGCCGCACGCTTCAGGGCATCGAGTGCTGCTTTCGAGTTTCCGGTTCCGACGTAGGCCTGAGCGAGAAGATTCTCTACCTGGGCGCTCTCGTGAGTACGGCGAAGCTCGGTAAGAATCGGAATCGCCTGCGTGTTTTGTCGTGTAGCGACGTAGCAGAGCGCGAGATTAAATTCGGCGGCGTACCGATTTGATACTCCGCTCTGCGCAGCAAGCAGGTGCGGGATGGCTTCCTGAAAGTGTCCCGCGCGGGTGAGCTGAGTTCCGATTTGCAACTCACTTTCGGCATTATTGGTGCTTTGGCTTCGATCGGGAAAGCTTGATTGCAGAGAGAGAGAGCGAAGTTGGACCGGAATCAGCAGTAGCGTGATGCAGGCTGCGAGGAAGCCAACCCGTGCGCGGAAGTTAGATCGTCCGATAGAACTCTGCACTTACGTCCACTTCCCTTCGCCTTCAACAATGGTGATATAGCGATCGATTGGAAGATTCGTGAATCGCTCGGTCTTGCCGCTGGGTTGCGGCCACTTGATCTCCAGCCAATCGATCTTCTTTTGCTGACCCAAACCAAGAACCACGCGCGGATCATGCGAGGAGAGAAATCCTCCACCCCCTACCTTCGAGACCTGGCGCTGCAGCTCTCCGGCTCGATAGCTAATCTTGGCTCCGATCGCATCGATGTTCGCTTTTTTGCCAATCAGGCGCAGACCGAGCCAGTGATTCTGATCTCCGGCGTTATTGCGAAGGAGAATCGGCGCGCCGTCGTTGACAGAAACGAGCACATCGACCGAGCCATCGTTATTGAAGTCGCCAATCGCGAGTCCACGCGCGGCAAAGGATTTCGAGAAAATCGGACCGCTCTCGCGGCTGACATTCTTCCATGTCTTTCCATCGTTGCGAAACACGAGCATAGGCTCGGAGTAAGTCACATTGGCAATGCGCCGGTTGACCATCGTATCCGGATGGCCATTGCACATGAATAGATCGAGGTTGCCGTCGTTTTCGTAGTCAATGAACTTCACCCCCCAGCCGCTTAAGAACTTCGTATCCCTTGCAATGCCGGCGGAGGCAGCTACATCATCGAAGGTTTCATCGTGATTGTTGCGATAGAGCGAGAACATCTCCTGATCGACGTTGGTCACGAACAGATCGAGCCAGCCGTCCTGATTGAAGTCGCCGGCATCGACTCCCATTCCGGAACGCGCGAGTCCCATCACGTTGTAGGCGACTCCGGAGAGCGCCCCTAAGTCTTCGAATTTGGCTTTGCGATTAGCAAACAGAAAATTGGCAATCTTATCGTTGCTGACGAACAGATCCATCCAGCCATCGTTGTTAATGTCGGCTGCGACTACTCCCCAGGCCTTAGCCGCTTGCGCGGCGATACCCGATTCTTTGCTGACATCGGTGAACGTCCCATCGCCGTTATTGCGAAATAGCCAACAGGGCATTCCGGGATACACATTGGGCATGCAGTACACGCGCATCTGCTCGCTGCCGCAGTAAATGTTCTTCGACTTGCTGAAATCGACAAAACGGCAGACGAAGAGATCGAGCAGGCCGTCGTTGTTATAGTCGAACCACACGGCGCTTGTGGCCCATCCCTGCGCTGCTACACCCGCTTTTGCCGTGACATCGGTAAATGTTCCATCGCCGTTGTTGTGATACAAAATGCTGCGCGGATACTGCGTGACGTACAGGTCAGGAAATCCGTCGCGATCGTAATCCCCGACCGCCACTCCCATTCCATAGGCATTGCCCGGCACGCCCGCTTTCGCCGTGACGTCGGTAAATGTCCCGTCGCGATTGTTGCGATAGAGCGCGTTCCGCAGCGGCGTGGGCGGGGTGTAGAAATCGCAGGGACCACTGTTGACCAGGTAGATATCCATCCATCCGTCATTGTCGTAATCGAGGAAGGCGCACCCCGCGCCCGAGGTTTCCGGCATGTACATCTGGGGCGACAAACCCGCTGTGTGCCGCCAGTGGATTCCGCTCGCATCCGGCGGAATCTCCTCAAAAGCCGGGCGCGAGTCTGCCGCAAAGGAGAACGGAGTCGTACCAGAAAGAAGAGCGCCGAGCGTGCCACGCGCAAAGCTCTGCAGAAAACGGCGGCGGGAGAGCTCTGCTCGAATCAGAGAGTCAAAGGACATCAATGGGCCAATGATACAAACTCGACGCGAACAGCGTCTCAGTTCAGCGTGCGGACTCCTTTGACGTTTTGCTCTTCGACAACCGCATGCGGCATTAGCTCCATTCAGCGACAACCTCGAACTGACGTTCCCTGCCGGTCGGGATCACAACCGTATCATTATGCAGACCTGCCAATTTCGCCGCCCGGCCGTTCACCGTGACCGACTTCAACTGAATATCTTTCGGCACACGCAGCTTTACACGAATCTCTTTAGGAGATCCTGCGGCGGTCAACTCCGCAACCGCACGCACTCTCTTCTGCTCTGGATGAGATGCCAGATGGAAGCTCACGCGCCCCCAGCGCGTTGGCGCCTTTTCCATGCTGATGGGTTTTCCCGATATGACCCATGCGCGGGCCAGCCCCTTGCCGAAGTAGAGACGGTCTTCGTCGGAATCTTCGAGCACCAGCGCCCAGCGCAGCATTAGAGGAATGGTTTGCTGCGCCGGAATGCAGAACAGCGCGGTTCCACCGTCGATGCCGGAGACCTCGCCGGCTACCCAACTTCCGCGGGTATGATCGTGATAGCGATGGGAGTAAAGGAACAGTAGATACTCCTCGATGCGATCGAGGCGAAGCAGCATCTGCGCGTAGCCATAGGAGATAAATCCCAAGATGGCACGTGCCCCGGGACGCGGAGCAGAGACATTGGCGACTACGCCCAGCGTAGTTGCCCCGTAAGCCCTCATGCAATCGACGACGGTGTTTGCCAGCTCTGGCGGAAAAATATCGGCCTGCAGCAGCTCGCTATATGGACGATGGGCCCACTGCTGCGGGCTGGGACGCTCCTTCGCCAGCGAATCGCGGAACATCAGCTTCGTGCCCGGATAGGTACCGATGTACGGCGGATTCTGATCCTTCCAGATGTTCTTCTCCATGCTGGCGATGGTGGCATCCTGCAGCGTCTTGCTGCGCCGCAGCCATTCGTCGGCCTCCTGCTTGGCTGTAGTTCCAGAATGGGACGCCGACATGCCCGGCCACGCACGTGCGAGATCTCGCAACCCACGAGCAGCGAAGGCGCTGTTGCCGAAATATGGCAGCCACCACATCGAGGGATTCGCCGCCAGACACGAATCGGATTCGCTCCATCCATGAATCAGCCCGTACCCGGGATCGTCCTTCGGCAGCTTCAGGCTCTCATCGTGCATCTCCAGCAGCATCTTCGCCGTGGTGGCGATTTTGTTGTGATGCTTCGCCATCAGCGCTGCGTCGTGCGTGTAGTTGTAATAACGCGCAAGCAGCGAGAGCGTAAGGCCGTACTGCGCGGTTTCCGGACCGCGCATGTTGATCATGCCCTTGTCATCGACGAAGTCTGTGAAATAGTTGTCGAGAATCGCGCGCGCCGGCTCGAATCTTCCCCATTCCAGATTGGTATAGAGAGCGCTGGTGAAGATGTCCTGAAAGCCGTCGTACTCCGACCCGTAGTAATCGCGATCGACCGCGCCGTACTTGGGATAAACTCCGTGCGGTCTGACCATCAGCTCTTTCGCAAAGCAGTGCTTCGCCATGTCGATAAATGAGTTGTCAGGCAGCGAGGCTCTGGCTAAGTCTCGAATCTGTCGGTCCCAATAGTTAGCAAAGACCAAAAGAGCTCGATAGAACCCTTCCGGTTTTGGATCCAAGTGCGCCGGTGGATATGCCGGATAGCTGTGCCCGTAATAGACCCGCGCGATCTTTCCATCTTTTATTTCGGCGGTGCGATGCCAGGTTTGGACAATGAATTTATCCTGCGCCTCAACATCGCCAAAGACGATGACTTCGATGTGCGAATCGGAGAGTGGAAACACTTTGCGGACTGCAGGCATCCAGCCGCCGAGCAGGCCGTCAAAGCGCTTCTCAATTACTTCGCCGCGAATCTCAGCAATGTATTGATTGGGGTGATAAGTACGGGTATTTCCGCCTGGGTACACCGGTTGGGTATCCTCGGCCTGAACCGTCCCGACGAACGTATCCCAACGAAATCGAGGCGGAGGGACGTTTTGTCCTTCACGGCGCGGCGGCCGGAACGATCCTTGCGGGGGTGCTGCCTTTTTCACCTGTTCTATATCGGGATCGTCGCCTCCAGCGAGAAGCTTGTCAGCGAGCAAGTCGCGCCCGGAGAGCCCGATGTCATCCATGCTCAGTCCGAGGTGGGGCGGATCGTCGGTCGCGAAGGCTGCTTCGGCGCTCTTGGTCAACACTCTCGAGCCGCTCGGGGAAATGAAAGTAATCGCGCCATCGCGCTCGCGTAGGTCTTCATAGACTTTCCAGCGTGTGCCGTTGAGCGTGAACTCGGAGAGTTCCGTGTGCCCGGATACGTCAGGCGGTGCAGCGGTCGCCGTCGGAGTCTGATCTTGCTCAGAGAGCGCCGCGTACATGTCCTTGGCATGACTCAGCAGAGCGGCGCTTGCAGTTCCCTTCAGAATGAATTCCCGGCGATCCATGTATCTCCTCTTCTATCGCGGATCTGCTGTCATCGTTGAACGATGTCCGGTGGTGGTGGTCCAGTAATCGATCCACGCATTGCGGATTCCACTGGTTCGTTCGATCAGTTCTTTGCTCGGACTCTGGCCATGCTGAACGACCATCACGAAACCGGTGTTGAATTTCTTCTGCGCGTGATCAACATCCGGTTGGCGCGGACCCTCGGCGGCAATTACATCCTGAATGGTGATCTTGGTTCGGTCTGCTTTGAAGATGGGATGTCCGTTGGCATCTTTTCCGGCCGGCGTGAGATTTCTCAGAATGAAGAAGTCCGGTACTTCTGCCGCTGAAATCATGCCCATCAGATAGAGGTTGAGATATGACCAGCCAGTGGCGGGCACATAGTAGTCGTCGTCTAGCTGCGTGAAGGTTCCGTCGTAGTTATCCTGCCAAACGCCGCCGCCCATGGCCGAGGCTTCAACTGGCCGCTGAAACGGAAATGCCACTGGAGCCTGCAATCCACGCGCCCAATGCACCGGACCAAGCTCGATGGTTTCGTCTTTGACTTTGGCCCTTGCATCGGCTCCCCAGCGGTGCCCCATCTCATGCCCGATTTGGGACATGGCATAGTCGTACGGAAGAAGCTTCCCGTCGGGCGTGCGCTCGCCGATCTGATGCGTGTAGAAAGTAATGTCATGATCGCTGCCAACCGGTGCATCCGCGGGCGGATACTCCTGCATCTGGTTCGATCCCACATACACCGGCTGAATGAACTGCCACTGGAACCTGCCTTGACTGCAATAGCTCTCCAGATCGCCCTGTTCCGGCCCAATGCCGGTTACGTTCCCGCCTCGCGGGCCATTGCTCGGCGTGCCCGCTTCTTGATTGTCCACACGGAAATCTGAGTAGTAGGCGAGGAAATCGAATTTGTCGCCCAGGCTCTTGATAACGCTGCAGGTCAGATCGCGCGGATTCGGCAGTGCATAGTAATGGAAGGATTCATATACGATCGGAAATGGACCGTCGCTCTGCTTTAACTTCGAGAGTTCCACTTCGGGACTGCGAATTGTCGATAGCTTGACCGCACCTGCCGGAATCTGGCTGGCGGGACTCGATGCATTTCCGGAGGCAAATGCCTCGGCAGAGACCTCCACCTGAGCAGAGCCTCGAAGCGCAGGCGGCAAAATTCCCTGAATGGAAATCGTGTTGCCGCTCGCCGACACCTCCCGAGACAGTCCAGGACCAAAGGCAAAGTATCGGGAAGATCCACCACCGCGCTGCCGGGATGCAAAGCCGCGCACCGTCCAGGTGATCTCAGACTCGCCTGAATCTCGCGCAGAGGAACTTCCGCGCGGCTTGAAATGAATCCGATAAGCGATCCCGGAGAGATTGGGGTCGCCCTCCTTGAGCACCGGTGCAGCAGTGTCCAGCTTGAGGTTTAAGAACACGCCGCCAACGTTCGCGAGTGTCAGTTTGCGTAGATCGAGGTATCCGGGGGCACCGGAGAGCTGCTTGTTCGCCAGAGTGGCAATGGTCTTTTCGGCGACGTTGGTCACCATCGGGAACACGCCCACGATTGCATCTTTCGCCGCGAGCTCTTTGTAGGACATCGCGATTGAGCCGTCGCGAGAGAGGACTGCCTGGAATTGATTAACAGTCTTCGTCCAGGTGAAGTCCTGAATGTTTCCCCAGGGCTCGGTGACATCCCAGGTGAGGACGACACGATCATCCAGTTCTTTTACATAGCCTTTTCCCGAGAATCTCGGCTTGAGGAAGACACAAATGCCTGCGACCGCGTTGATCAGCGTTCCCGGAGCTTCGGATAGCTGGTCGAAACGTCCGATCGAGACGCCTCCGAAGCGAAAGCCGCCGGAGCCCGGGAATTCGCGACGAGCGGCTGCGTCTTCACGTTCAGGCTTGCCGAAACGAATTGAGCCATTCGCTCCTGCCGAAAACGAGTTCCATTGTTTTCCCGAAAAAGGAAACTGGAATTTGTGCAACGTGACTTCCGCGTCCGAAATCTCGTTCCCAAATTCGGAATCCCATTGCAGCGGGAAATTCTCCACGCGGTAGCCGCTCGCTCCGGGTATAAAACGAAGCGTCCGGCCGGCAAGGTCGAAGAGATGCTCCTTGCCGAGAACGCCTTCATCCAGCTCGAGAAGAATGAGACTTCCATTCGTTGATACCTTTCCGATCGGCTTACCGGCACGTTGACGATCTTGTGCGTTTGCAAGTTGCGGCAGCGCAATCAGGCAGGAGATCAGGTAGAGGAATAAGCGCCGGAAGTGAGTCGGGTACAGGGAGCGAGAGGTCGATCGAATCAGTTTGCGCACAGGCGAAGAGGTTTGGCCTGAACTGTATAAAATATCCAACTGTTCACGTCAAGCCAAATTCTGCCTTATGCCCCGCCGAAAACTTCGGCCTTCCTCCGTAGATCTCAGACCCTGCTCCTTCCAGTTAGATCTCCGATGGACGGATTTCGTGCAGGTCTCAGATGCAGCCTCAATGCGATCTCCTCGAATAATGATTCGGCGCACCGGGCGTCGGTGCGTTGTCATAAAGCTGCGCTCCAATCGCATGTGGCCGCGTCAACGGGCTGCTAAGGGTGATGCCGGAGCCAGAAACTTGCGCGCCCACGGTGTGCGCACGAGTGAGCGGCGTCTGGACAGTGATCGAAGTAGCGCCGAACCTTCGGACCGAGGCAACAACTGCTGCCTCAGAGTTTGCACCGGTGTCGATCGTGATCGTCTGGCCATCGCGAAAGCCGCTTGCGCTGGAGACGGGGATTACGGTCGCGCCTGCATCCGTAGAAGCGCCGATTGTAGTAGCGCCTGCTGTGCCAACAGTTGCAATGACCGCAGTCTCCGCATTTGCGCCTGCGTCGATCGTGATCTTCTGGCCAGCCTCGAAATCTTCTACATTTGCCACTTTGATGTTGGTCGCTCCAGCATCAGAGGCGGCTGCGAGATCGGTCGCAGCTTGCGTGAGAAAGTCGGTGCAGTTGCTGTCTGTATCGGCGCCGTCCGGGAAGCGGCCTGCACTCTGATTGACCGCGCTGGTGGCGGCTGGCCCAAATCCGCCTGCCGGACCAGGGGCGCGTACGAAGCATCCACTCTGATCAAAACCAGACTTCGCCTGGTATCCCTCCGCAGCCCACGGATCAACAAGGCCGCCATAGTTGAGGCTATCGACAACCAGACCTGTGGCATCGCGGAGCACGATGCTGCCTTCTCTGACTGTGATCGTCCGGCCAAATAACGGATAGTTGGTTGTGAGTTCGGGTCCACCGAACCACTGATTCGGTGCCGGCGTCCCCTGATAGCCCGCCGTGGTCACTGCGGAGTCACGCACAACAGAATTGATAGCGTGGGCTTTGGAAAGTGCGCGATCGAGCGTGATGCCGGTACCAAGCGCTTGCACGGGCTCGTTACTCGAGTGTGCAAATGCAGTTGCTGGCTGGAAGCTGATGCCCGTCCCACGATCGCTGAAAGGAAGGTTGGCTGCATGGTTGAACTTAAGAGGAGCGTCCAGATCGAGTCCGGTTCCCACGGCCATTACCGTCTCGTCGCGTGTATGCCCTTGCGCGAGGGCTGGAGTGAATTCGATGCCGGTGCCCGTTGGGCCGGCGCTGCCGACAGTGGTAACAGTCACCTCTTCTTTGTTTGCAGGCGTACCGATTGCGACCTTGTCGCCCGCTGCGAAACCATTCACGTTGCGGACCTTTATATTGGTCGCTCCGGCACTCGCATCTGCAAAGAGATTCGTGCGATGCGCCTCTGTGCCGACGCGCGCAACTGTGACGGTCTCGATGCCATGGCCACGGCTGTCGATGTCCAACCTGATTTTGTCACCGATCGAGAGGTCCGAGACTGACGTTACTTTGATGTTTGTCGTTCCGGCAGGGGCGTCCGCCGCCAAGTAGGCTTGGGTGCCCTGTTTGCCCACCGCAGTCACGGTAACCACCTCATATTGCTCTAGGTCTCGCGCTACCGCGGGGTAAGTGGCGTCGTATCCGATCGCCATCTTTTGGCCAACAACGAAGCCGGACGTGCTCGCAACAGGCACATTCGTCGAACCCACGGGGATAGTGATCACTGGACCATCGGGAAGAGGCTGCCAGACTGTCGTGTGATTGCTGGCGGCTGTCCCGATGCTTGCGATCTTGTGCGTTTCCAAATTGGAACCGGTGTCAATCGCGACAGTATCGCCGACTGACATTCCCGTTGTGTTTCTGACATAGAGAGTGCTGTCGCCGGGGCGCGCGGGAACCACGAGCCCGGAGTTGGAAAGACCGAGCAGGTAAAAGCCGCGGGCAGGAAGCTTTGTGCCTGCTGGAATCTTTATTGTTGAGAAGATCGCCTGCTGGGCCGGATGTTCGGTGAGCGTCCAATTCGAAAGATCAACATTTTGGGATCCAGAGTTGTAGAGTTCGATAAAAGAATCGCTCGAGTTGTTAGCAGTGCCCGAGGTAATACGGAACTCGTTGATCTTGATCGGGCTCACGTTGCGCACCTTCTCGACTGCTGTCGCGGTTTGGGTCGCGGCACTCGTCGTGTTCGTCCAGGAAGCGTTGCCGACAAGGTCGCCGTTGAACGCCGCCGGGCCTGAGGTGATCTTGAAGGTCGCAGTCACACTCGCACCGGGTGCAACCGGATCAGAGAATTTCTTCGACGTGTCTGTCGTGCCGGAAACAGACACGCTCCATTGTTTGTTCGGAACAACGATGCTCAGCGTGACGCCGGCTGCGGGCGCATCGCTGGTGTTCGTAAAGGTTGCCGTGATTTCATTTGCGGAAGCGGGTGAGAAAGTCTGGAGTCCTGGTGGAGTGGCGGTCGTGGACGCTGATGCAAGAGTCAAAGGCGCGACTTCATATTTTGCTGCGACGATGTTGGCCTGAACGCGTTGGTCCGTAGCGTCAGTGGGAAATGTGCCGGCTGCGGTCATTGCGCCTTCATAGAAGGTGCCCTGCGAGCCGTTGCTGTTGTCGCCGCCGTTGCCGAGAAGGATCGCTCCCTGCTTGCGCATTGGGTCGTAGGTTCGATTCACTCGTGGCCCACTGAACATGACTGACAACTCGCCGGTTTGTGCGTTGCCGCCCATCGAGGTCCAGTGGTGTGGTTCTCCCTTCGCAATTGCGGTCACGAATCGCCAGGTGATGCTTGGCAGGTTGACGCAGAGCTTGGATCCATCCGGGTTAACGCACCCGACCAGATTGTTCTCCTGGTCTGTCATAACCCACGGACCGGGCGGATTGCCGTGAAACCACGCGCGGGCATTCCCGAAATAGGCCGTTTCCATGGTGCCGTTGTCGTCGTCGCGGCTGTCGATCTCGGCGTTGCCGTAGTCGAAGCAGCAGCCTGAGTTGTAGTGCAGACCGTTAATGACCCAGTACTGTCCTTCCGCCTGGTCGTCAACTGCTGTACCTTTTGCATCGTCCTGCCGAAGTCCCATTCCGGGCTCAATGAAGACGCCGTAGGCTTTGTGTCCCATTATGGTAATCGGAGCCATATCGGCGAGCGGGAGGTTGTTGAACCCGCCGAGTGCCGGGCCGCTGAATCCGCCTCGTGGCGCTTGCGTCAGGTCGTTGTGCTGGGGAGACTGGTCGTAGATCTTCGCGACCCAGCAATACGTGTTGGCGCAGAATTTATCTTGCGCGGCGGCGTCCGCATATCCACCTGCATCCGGAACTGGAGACGCGACGGGCTGTACGACGCCGATATCCAAAGTCTTGCCATCGGACTGGCGAAGAATTTGATACAGCGGGCCGTTGTAGGAGGCGTACAGCGCGCGAGTCGTGCTGTGCGCGGCCACACACGGATCACCGGCGGCAGCGTAGATGTCGCACGGGCCTTCGGGTCTCGACGGAGCAACATTGGAACTTGCGCCGTTCTGTCGCGGCATCTTTGAGGTGGCGGACACCAACGGGAATGTCACGATCAACGTCAATGCAAGCGCAACTGCAAGATGGATTCTCGTGTTCACGCTTTTCCTATCTGCCTTGTTCAGGCACTTTCGTAGAGGGTATTTGGCTCCCCGATGTGAGCATGGCAGCGCCAACGTTTGCTGCCGCGAAACGATAAACAGTAATACTCGCCGGCGCGATGGTTACTGCTTCTGGTACTGAGGACAGTGCTTCTTCTTTAACATCAACTTCGGGCTGCTTATCGAGCGCGTTCGCAGCGTCGGGACTTGCACCGGTCATTTGCCACATCTGTGCTGCGCGGGTTAATTGCACACCGTTTATATGTAAGTTGAGTGACTGAGGCTCTTCTGTCGGATTGACGATCGCGACCGCAAGAAACTTGCGATCGCTGGTGAACGCGGCGGAGATATCCAGCGGATACGTCGGACTGCCAGGACTCGTGGCCGGTTGTTCCCCACCAACCGGCCACTTCGGAGCAGGTTGCTGAGAATTGCCGCTGACGTCTATCGGTAGCGTTCCAAAATGGTCTCGATAGAGTTTGAACATCAATCCAGTGGTATTGAAACTTGACTCGGTTGCATTGAAATTGATGGTAGAGACGCCCATCGTGAAGGCAGACATCTTCATGAAGTCAGTGTGTCGGAACATCTCCTGCAACACCATGGCGTAGGCTAACGCGAGTTTTAGATCGGTCGGTGTACCTGTATATGCCCACTCATCGATGGAGAGAAAAATCTTTTTGTCGTTGATCGCGGGAAATCGCTTCTCATATTGGGCCCATTCTTCTGCTTTTACCCGGACACGATTCGATGGAACGCGAGCCCATTCGATCAGCGATTGTTTCACTGGAACGTATCCATAGCGCGGCGGCATCGTTGTTCCGCCGGTGTAGGGATCATGCTGGCCGATGTCCAAATCGAATCGCGTGCCGCTGCGGGCGTACCAGTGTTCGGTGACGCCGTCGAATGTTCCCCAACATTTTGAGAATAGACCGCCCGTCCAGTCCGCGTCGGTTCCGAACTCCCCGACTACTTTGCCGGTCGCCAGTCGGGCGTTGCCGGTCACGGTCATTTCGTCTGGCATTGCTCCGGAAGCAAGGATCGTGATTGAGGGATCGACTGCGCGCATTGCCTTGACGAAATCGCGATGCTTGATCACCCAATAGCGCAATGGAGTCCAGCCGATTTCCCAGAAGCCATACGGCTCATTGCCCACGTTCCAATACTTGACGTGATAAGGCTCGGGATGTCCGTTGCGCGCGCGTAGTGCTCCCATGCGCGTGTTCGTCGAACCATTGATGTACTCGACCTCTTCGGCTGCCGACTCCGCCCCGCCCAGACCGGCATTCACAGTGATGTAAGGCTCGACACCGAGCAATTTGCACATCTCCATCAACTCGTCCATGCCGACGTCGTTTGGCTGCATCGCGTTCCATGCGTAGTCCCAGGTGGGCGGACGCTTGTCGGGATCGCCGATCCCAACATGCCAGTCGTAATCGGAGAGAAAATTTCCGCCCGGCAGGCGCCAAAAGCCGGAATTCAGTTGTCGCAGTAAGCCGACGGTGTCAGGACGGAATCCGTGAACATTGTCGGCCGGCATCAGGGAGATCGTTCCAATATGGAACGAGCCGTTGCCAGTGCCGACAATCTCCAGCCGGGCGTCATCGCTGTCCGACTGTGCGGCAAATTTGAGAGGGAATCTCGTGTATTCAGAACGCACGGTTGGGATTGCGATCTCTTGCCGGTCTTGAGCACCTGCGCCCCACACCAGACTGACTTTCAGTTTTGCTGCCGGACTTCCAGCCAGATAGACTCGCCCGACGTAAGCCTTGCCTTTGCGCACCGCCAAGCCGGACTGCTGGATGCCGTGCGGTGTCGCGCTGTCCACCTTGATCTCGGGAGAATGTTCTCCGACGAATGCGTGGGTCGAATCCATAGTGACGAACTCGTCCGGACCGACAGGCCGCCACTTTTTGTATTGCATCCTCTGACGAATTGGATTCGGCGCTCCGACAGGTTGAGGCTCCGGTTTTGAGTCGATCGGGAAATAGAACTTGCGGTCATCGAGCATCTCGCTCCACAGCGAGTGATTAATCAGATTGCCGATGTGCTCGATGAACATGCCATACATGTATTTCGAAATCGGCTCTCGCACCTGTGTCGCATCGACGGTTGCTTCGATTGGAGAAGGATGTGGATCAACCTGCGCGCGACACCAGGAGGAAAAGACAATTGCGGTCGAGATCAATCCGAGAATTCTGAGGTTTTTAGCGATACAGCCGAGTATCGAGTTCATATTGATCGCGATCAAAAGGTCATGCGCAGTGCATAGGCATATTTGGCCGGTGGTTGTGACGGCAGATGCACGTGCAGGCCATCCGCACGCTGCTCGAATTGCAACTTTGCATCGCCGCCAAGCAAGGAGACGCTTTGCACCGGTTCGCTTCCTGCTGTCCGCCCCAAAGAATGAATTACGATTTCTTTCTTCGACGGCCACTTAAGGCCGATCGCGTAGAGCACGTCACCTTTGGTGGTGAAGCGAAAATCTTCGGCGGTGTAGTTCGCAGTGTCGGTATCGTGAAATGACCCGGCAGCAACTTTTGTTGGACCTTCGCCGTAGATCCTCCACGGACGGGTTCCATAAATAGCCTCGCCATTCACGTTGAGCCACGAGCCCACATCGAGGAGCACCTGCTGGACCTGTTCGGGAATGGTGCCATCGGAACGTGGACCGAAGTTCAAAAGCAAGTTGCCGTTCTTGCTGACGATATCAATGAGTTGATGAACCACGAATTCCGGCGACTTGAAAGTGTCATCTTTGATATAGCCCCATGATCGATTGCTGATCGAGGTGTCGGTCTGCCAGTAGAGCGGACGAATGTCGCCGAGCTGCCCTCGCTCCAGATCGAGCACTCCCGAGTGCTCCTGCATGGCGTAATCCTTATAGTTAATGACCCCAACGTGATCTCCGTACTTCAGAGACGTGTTGTAGTAAAACGCGGCAAAGCGAGTAAGGTTTGGCCGAATCGACGGCTGCCCGATCCACCAGTCGAAATACACGACATCGGGATGGTATTTCTCAACCAACTCTGCGGCGCGTGCGAGCCAATCGTTGGCCCATGCCGAGGAGACATACGTGAAGTCGTTATCGAGCGGAGTTCCGCGAGGGTTCGCCAGCCAAGTGTGCGCTGGGCCATAGAATGCCGCGTATTGTGGATCGTTGATGTCGGACGGGATCGTGCGGCCCACCCCAAGAAAAAAGTTATGTTCTACGCGATGCGACGAAACTCCGAAGTGCAGACCAGCAGCGCGCACGGCTTTTCCCAAATCGCCGATCAGATCTCGATGCGGGCCCATCTTCGCCGCCGTCCAGTCGCTCACTCCACTGTCGTACATGGCAAAGCCATCGTGATGCTCCGCCACTGGTACGACGTACTTTGCGCCTGCCTTCTTGAATAAGTCGGCCCATGCGGCAGGATCGTAATGCTCGGCTTTGAACATGGGAATAAAGTCCTTGTAGCCGAACTTATCTACGGGTCCATAGGTTTCGACGTGGTGCTTATTCTCCTGGGATCCCTCAACATACATATCTCTTGGATACCATTCATTGGCGAACGCCGGAACCGAGTAGAGTCCCCAATGGATAAAGATTCCGAACTTTGCGTCTTTGTACCAATCCGGGACTTCATACTTCTGCAGGGACTCCCAGTCAGGACGGAATGGACCTTCCTGGTCACCCTTGTCCACATCGCGCAAAAGATTGGAGCGTTGGCCGTCGTATTTAGCGCTGGCTTTTTGCCAAGCTTGATCGATAGCCGCTGGATCTTCCGAGGCGGTCGGCGCAGTGGGATTCTGCGCATTTACGACAGATGGCGCGAATGCGGCCAACGCGAAACTACTTACTAAGTAGAAAAATAACGAATGGAACGAGCGCATAATCTCCTTTAGCCGACTGCATCTCAATCCAACGAAACCAGAACTTTCTGGAATCGCAATAAATTCTCGCTCCACGAGCGCAGCATTGTTGCAGCTTCTGCGAGCGGAACAATCGCGGTAACAGCCGAATCCACTGGAAACCGCCCTGCTTCCAACATCCTGATTGCGTCGCGAAAATCTTCCGGCTGAGCGTTTCTTGAACCCATCACATCCAATTCCTTTTGCACGAAAAGACTGGTCTCGTAACTAACCGGCTCCTTTGCGTAGCCGAGATAGACCACTCTGCCGCTGAACGCGACCTCTTCGACTGCGGCGCGGAAGGTTGCCGCAGATCCGACCGCTTCAATCACTACATCTGGTCCGCGGCCTTCGGTGATCTCCAGCAAGCGATCATGCAGACGCTCCTTCGCGCTGTTGATGGTGTGTGTTCCACCCGCAAGCCGCGCGAGTTCGAGCTTTTCGTCGCTCACGTCAATGCAGATTGTTCGTGCACCGCGAAAACTTGCGGCAGCTACACTTCCGAGTCCGATTCCGCCGCAACCGAAGATGGCAACTGTATCGGACGCGGTCACTCTTCCACGAGCTACGGCATGCAACGCGACGGCCAACGGTTCCACCAGACACAGTTCCTTTGCGTCAAGCTTTGCCGGATATAACTTCTCTCGCGGCATTACGATAAATTCCGTCATCGCACCGTCTCTTTGCACGCCGAGAGTTTCGTTGAACCGACAAGCATTCGGACGCCCGCGCAGACACGATGCACATTTCCCGCAGCTCTTGTAAGGACAGAGTGCAACATTGGCGCCAGTGCTCAGGACCGAGTCCGCTCCGTCACTTTGCACGACAGTGGCACATACCTCGTGGCCTGGAATTCGCGGAAAGGAGACGAGCGGATTTGTTCCGCGAAAGGACTTCAAGTCAGTTCCGCAAAGCCCTACCATCCGTATTTTGAGCAGTACGTCTCCTGCGCCTGCAACGGGCTCTGGAATCGTCTCAATCGAGACTTTGCCCGGCTCTTGAAGTACAAACGCTTTCATTTGAAGAGACCGTTCCAATTCTTTTCGAATTCGAAATGCGTTATCCCTTACCGCGTAAGGCAGAGGACTTCGGCGCCAGCGCAGTCGAGTTCCGGAGCACCAATGTTGTGTTCATCACGTAATCAGTTCTTCGCTCGGAAAGCACAGGATTTTCGCTGTCTTTCACAAGAGCCTCGAATGCGATTTTTGCCAACTCACGCTGCGACATCTGCACGGTCGTGAGAGGCGGAGTCACGAATTGTGCCAAGCGAATGTCATCGAAGCCAACTAAGGAGAGATCACGCGGAATCTGTATGCCGCGCTGATATGCCTCTCGCATGACTCCGATCGCGGTCATGTCGTTCGAGCAGAGGATGGCGGTAGGACGAGCGCGCTTTTGCCAAAGCTCGCTAAACGATTTCATTCCTCCTTCCACCGTGTGATCCCCTACGCTAACCAGAGAAGGTTCCAGACCAATCTCGTCCATCGATTGCTCAAAAGCCTGGCGGCGCGCTAGTGCCGATTTGAGATGCAGAGGCCCTGTGATAAATCCGATCCGCGAGTGCCGAAGAGCGGCCAGATGCTGCACCGCCTGGCGAATGCCATTCTTGTAATTGATTGAAATGTTGCTCACTCGCGGCAGGTCCGGTCCAACATCGACGAAGACCAGAGGAACTTTCCGGAAATGAAGATCCTCGATGAGCGAGTCCTCCATGCCGAAGGTGAGGATGGCGACACCATCGACCCGGCGCTCAAGCATGCGTCGTACAGCAAGTTCCATGCGTTTGGCGTCGTACACCGTGGATGTAAGGAGGATTTCGTAGTTGTGCTGAACGGCGAGGTTCTCGAATGTCTGAACGATCTCGGGAAAAAATGGATTTGTGATCTCCGAAACAATCAGACCAAAAACGCGGCTGCGGCCGGAACCAAGCGAACGCGCCGCAGAATTGGGATAATACCCAAGCTCTTCCACAACCTTCCAGACGCGTTTCGCGAGTTGAGGATCGACGGTTGGGATACGGTTGATCGTCCGTGAAACCGTGGCCGTCGAGACCTTCGCCCGGCTCGCAATTTGTCGAATATCCATAGATAGTGCGCAAACTGAGTCTGCCGATGATATCTCAAGAGAAAGCGTTTTCCCGAATTCCTGTCATGCGGCATTGTTCGATGCCTCACTGGCACCACGAAACAACACTCAGCGTGCTTCTCGCAGGCAGTGATCCCCAGAGAACCTTCCAGGAAACTTTGCGATTATTTCTGAGCACTAGCTATTGTTGAGTATTGCCAGGGGGCTGACTCGCGCCAGGTGTAGGGCTGGGCTTGGTTCGCGCATTCTTGAGCTGAGTGAACACGGAAGCATCGGCAGCGTTCGTCAAGTTCTTGGTTTTGTCGAACTCGACTTTGGCCTCGTCTTTTCTGCCCATCGCCTGATAGAGCCGCGCCAGGCGCCAGTGAACATTTACGTCGCTGGGTTTGAGCCTGGCGGCGATTTTCAGCTCGCGCAGAGCCTCCGCATTCTGCCCCGCATCGCTATAAAGAGCAGCCAGGTCAATGTGTGCGATCTCCAGCTCTGGGTCGATGGCGGCGGCTTTCTTCAGCAGAGGCATGGCTGCTTCGCGATCGTTGAGTTTCATTTTGGAATCGGCCAAAAATGCCAGTGCCTGCGCATTATCCGGAACGTTCGCCAGTTCGGCCTGAAACTCACGCGCAGCCTCTTCATATTGGCTCTGAGTCCATAGCAGATAACCCAGACCGAAATGCGCGTTGGGCTCTTTGGGATTTGCCTTTACCGCGGAGCGGAATTGTTCGATTGCGCCTGCGTGGTCTTGCATCTCGTCCATGGCCTCGCCGGCGAGCATGTCGGCCTCCGCCGATTCGGCATTCAGCAGCAAAATCTGATGATAGACATCGAGCACGCATTGGTACTGCTTCGACCACAAGCAACTGTGCGCCAGCAGCAGCCGAAAGGGGAGATTCTGAGGATCGTTCGCCGTGGCCTGTTTCAGATAGGGAACGGCTTCTGCGTATTGACTAAGCCCATAATGGGAAAGACCAATTAAAGTCGCCAGACGCTGTGCGTCAGGCGATGAGGGAGGTTCTTTCTTAAGAAGATCCTGGAAAATATGCAGCGCGTCTCTGAGCTGGTCTGCCTTAAACAGAGCCAAACCAAGATTCATGCGCAAACCCGGCATTTCGGGATCGAGTACGAGTGCTTTGCGGTAGAGAGGAATAGCCACTGCATAGCGCTGTTGGTGTGATTCGAGAAATCCCAGATGCGCGTACGCCTCAGCGCTTCGGGGCTGAAGCTTGAGTACATCGCGCCATGCAGCTTCGGCCTCGCTGGTTCGACCCTGTTGTTCGAGAGCGATCGCCGTTTGACGCTGTGTAACCGCCGGTTGCGGCTCGCTACCGAGCGCAGCGCACGGCGCGAGCATTGCAATTACGATGCTCGCGGCGATTCGGCACATAACTCGATTCACAGAAAAAATCACAACTTTATTTTGCCTCGGATGGCGGCGCAGACCACGACGGACATTCTAGTCGGAACGCATCGGTACAGGTCGCGCTCCGGTTTCCCAGGACATGCAGCGGAGAGTCGGCACAGTCCGCGGCGGTACCTCCCCGACAGTACCGTCCGCGGCTCGCCGGGATTGGGCTCGCCGATAAGCAGGTGAGCGGCCTGATGCGGCCTTTACAAGTTCCATATCGGGATTCGGACATGAGTGCAGACAATCCAAGCATCGCCCTCGCATTTTTTTGTGATTCCCATTATGGAACTCACCAACGGCATCGCCGCCCGCTTCCTCCCGCGCTTCCACACTTCAACTCCGGATTCTTTGGCAATTCGCGTGCTGGCAGAGCAAGTGAATTGCCACAAAATCTGCCGAAAAATTTTGCTTGACGCGGAGCGGGGTTTCGTCATAGCACGGTAAGTGTGAGTAGAAGCGCAAACAACCGGTCGCGGAAGAGACTCGGGCCAGGCGTGATCTCCTGCGTGATTTTCGTCCTGCTGGCGGTGAGCGCGTTATGCGCTTTCGCTCCGGTGCGGACGGTGATTCCGAGAACGCTTGCCGGCCACCGATTCCCGCCAGAGCTTACGGCTGTGGCAGAGCATCAGCTTCCGCCTGAGACAAGGCTCCATGAGCCGTTGCGAGTACGCAGTGACCGCGCAGGTCCCCGGCCTCACAGCCGCAGGTCGCACACCGCCGCTCTGGATGCATTTTCAAGCGCTTGCCCTGGACACGGGGAAACGTTCCGGCGAAGACTCCGACCGGCAAGTCTCCATCCCGATCGCCGCGACGCCATTTCGGCTCCCGAGCGGCTGCTGTGGCAAGGATGCGAGTCCTCGCTTGACGGGCCGTGCGCCCGCTTGAGGCACGTTCGATTTGCGGCTCCGCAATCGTTAGCCGAGAGCTTGGAGCTAAACGCTAGCAACAGGTTCAAGGTTTAACGGGTTAGCAGTGGCTTCACGAGGTCTGCCTTTTCAAGGTCGGTGTCTAATACTTCGCCGCCTCTGCGCGCTCCGATTATTCTGGTTGATCGCGCCGATCAGCCACACGCTGCGTTTTTTGCGTACTGCTCTCGAAGCCTGTACCTCGCCATCGGCACAGGATATTCAACGAATTCGCGGTTGCTCAGTGCAGACGATACCTAAGAGGCTAGCTATTTTCCTGGTAGGCATCTGCTTCTTCACATCCGTATGGTGCGTTACGGCCGCAGTAGCAGGGCAACAGCATCAACCTGTTGCCTCCAGAGGAGCAAATCAAAACAAACGATCAACGGCTGCTAAGCCTGTGTCCAACCTGACGGAAGCTTATCCGGAACTGGTGGACATCACCGCGTCCACGGGCATTCGCTTTGAACACCTTTCCAGTCCCGAGCAGAAGTACATTGTGGAATCGATGAGCGGCGGAGTGGCTCTGATTGACTACGATCGCGATGGATGGCCCGACATCTATTTCACCAACGCGCAGAACGTGGAGATGGCCCTCCATGGCCAAAAGGCGCGAAGCGCGCTTTACCACAACAACCACGACGGCACGTTTACCGACGTAACAGAAAAGGCCGGAGTCGCATACCCATGCTGGGCGATGGGTGCATCCGTCGGCGACTACAACAACGATGGCTGGCCCGATCTTCTCGTTACCTGCTTCGGAGGCGTCGTTCTCTATCGCAACAACGGCGACGGAACATTTACCGACGTGACCAAGAGTGCCGGTTTGGGCGGCGATTCGCTTTGGGCCACGGGAGCTGCTTTCGGCGATTACGACAACGATGGCTGGGCGGACCTGTTCGTCTCTCACTACGTTGACTTTCATCTCGACAACATGGCCGCATTCGGATCTGCAGATACCTGCAGGTACATGGGCATTCCCGTGCAGTGCGGGCCGCGCGGGCTCAAGGGATCTCCAGACACGCTGTACCACAATAACCGAGACGGAACTTTCACCGACGTTTCAGAGCAATCCGGCGTGGGCGATCCAGAGCGCCGTTACGGGCTCACAGCGATCTGGTCGGACTTCGACAACGACGGCAAATTGGATTTGCTGGTCACCAACGACAGTCAGCCGAATTACCTCTACAAGGGCAACGGCGCGGGCAAGTTTGTAGATGTCGCGTTTTCTTCCGGCGTGGCCTTGAACGAGAACGGCGCCGCGCAGGCGAACATGGGCGTCGCTTTAGGTGATTACCTGCACACCGGGCTGATGTCGCTGCTGCTTTCCCATTTTGATAACGAATACGCCGCTCTCTACCGCAACAATGGAAACATGAATTTTTCCGACGCTTCCTTCTCCTCCGGCATTGCGCGAGGCACCACCGGATACGTGGGATGGGGCGATGCGTTTGTCGATTTCGACAACGATGGCTGGCAGGATTTTTTTCTCGTCAATGGACACGTTTATCCGCAGGTGGACAGCCTGAACTTGCGTCTCAAGTATCGCGAGCCGAAGTTGTTGTTCGTGAATCAGCGGAATGGGACTTTTAAGGACATTAGTCATCAAGCCGGCCCCGCGATTGAGGTCCCGCAGGTAAGCCGAGGAATGGCGGCCGGCGATCTGTTTAATGACGGAAAAATAGAAGCAGTCGTTGAAAACCTGGTGGGCAGCCCCATGATCCTCCGGCCCGAAGGGCATTCTGAGAATCACTGGATCAGCTTTCAGTTAGAAGGAGTAAAAAGCAATCGACTCGCGCTGAATGCCCGCGTACAAGCGACGGCGGGAGACCTGGTACAACTGGGCGAGGTTGTAAGCGGTGGGAGTTACCTCTCGCAAAACGATTTGCGAATTCACTTTGGGTTAGGCAAGCACGAGCGCGTGGACCGAGCCAAGGTTTCCTGGCCTGACGGTAAGACGGAGATCCTAAACAATCTGGCTGCCGATCGTTTTTACACAATCCGAGAGGGGGGCGGCGTAGTTTCTTCCAAGGCATCTGGGCCTAGGAATGCGACGCAATAGATGCTCCGACAAGCGTCAAATCCACGTCTTACCCGCGCCGCGCTCGCGCTAGCATGCCGGAACCCTCCATCCTGCCCCCAAGGTCGTATTTCCTTGGGACCGCGCTGCAGTGCAAAACGGAATGCCGAAACGTCTTGACAACGTCCTCCGAACAGGTCTAAAAGGTTTCAGATTTTTTAGTAAACGATTTCTCAGATACGTCGATTCGTTTTAGGGGCCCGTACGACCGTTCATCCGACCGCAATCCTTAGAAGCAAGGAGGGGGACATGATGAGTCATTTCCAAACCAAGACTCACGCCGTGGTAAGCAGCTTCACAAACCATCTCTCAAAATGGAACCGGTTCGCAATCTCGTGTGCGTGCATCGCGATTGTGGCTGTGTTCACCACCACCATGAGGGCGCAGGACAATGCCTCAATCACCGGAACGGTAACCGATCCGTCGGGAGCGGCGGTGGTGAATGCCAGTATCACCATCACGAACGTCGCTACCGGGCAAGTGCGAAATACGGTTTCAAATTCCAGCGGCGACTTCCTCTTTGCCAATGTGGGCGCCGGTCAGTACACCATGACGGCCACAGCACCAGGCTTCCAGAAATTCTCTCGAGCTGGAATCGTGATTCACGTGGCCCAGACCCTGGAAGAGAACGTTGCTTTCAAAGTGGGCAACACGCAGGAAACCGTGAACGTGGAGGCCGACGCCCTGCAGGTGCAATCGGAGACGAATGAAGTCAGCAGTCTGATCACCGGTCAACAGGTGACGCAGCTAGCCACGAACGGACGCAATGTCACCGCTCTCGCGGCTCTCGGCATGGGAAAGTCGAACAACCTTCCTGCTTATTCTGGCGCGAATGCGCTTACCAGCGCGAATGGCATCAGCTTCAACGGAACGCGCAACACGCATAACATTTACCTGCTCGACGGCGGCGAGTTGAACGATCGCGGCTGCGGCGGATGCTTCAGTTCGCTGCCATCCATCGATGCGCTGTCGGAATTCCAGACACTCGACAGCAATTACGGTCCGGATTACGGCATCGGCTCCGGCGGAACCATCGCGATGGTCATCAAGTCCGGGACAAAGAACTTTCATGGTGCTCTTTGGGAATTCAACCGCAACGAGGACTATCAGGCGAATAACTATTTCCTGAACCAGGCCGGCAAGGCGCGTCCCAAATTCCGCTTGAACATTCCTGGCGGCAACTTCGGCGGCCACATAGGCAACAACACGTTCTTCTTCGTGAACGAAGAGTGGCGCCGTCAGATTCAGGGGAGCACGCCAACGGTCGTAGCTGCGATTCCTGCTGTGAATTTCCCCACTCTCGGCCAGCCGTTCACCTACACGGTGCCAGCCGGAGACAAAACCCCTCCTGTAGTTCCCCAAACGAATGATCCGGCCAAGCTGGCGCTCTACGCCGCTGACGGGCTTACTCCGGGACAGGCGTTTCCGAACAATACGATCCCGGCGAATCTCATTGACCAGAACGCTGTCCGGGAATTGAATGCAGGCACATTTCCAAAGCCGAACTTCGGCACTAACCAATACATTTCGTCGATTCCACAAGTCACCAATGTCCGTGAGGACGTGGTTCGACTCGATCGCAACATCGGTAGCAAATTCCAGGCGATGGGCCACTACTTGCACGATGCAGTCAACCAGACCATTTATCCGCCTCTGTGGGGGAATAGCACCTACCCGACGGTGGGCTCGGCGATGCTCAATCCTTCGTGGTCATCCACTCTGAAGCTGACGCAAACTTATTCACCAAGCCTGCTCAACGAGACCAGCTTCCTGTGGAGCGGTAACACCATCAATCTCGATCCTATAACCGGTCCAGGCGGATCGTTTGTGCAGCCCAGCGGCTGGTCCCAAACTACGTTCTTCCCCGCAGCCAACAATTTCGGCTCTCGCATGCCGGAAATCCGGCTCGGAGCACCGTACGGCGTAACTTGGAGCTCCAGCTATTATCCGTGGAAGAATTCCTATTTCGGGTACGAACCGCGCGATGATGTCTCGTGGACGCGTGGCAAGCATAGCTTCAAGTTTGGCTTCAGTTGGCTCCATGCTGTGAAGAACCAGGAGCTGCAAGCCAATACCCAGGGAACGGCCGCCTTCGGTAATGGAACGTTCTCCGGCGACTCCTATGTGAATTTCCTGTTGGGCGACGCCGACAGCTTCACCCAACTGCAATATCTAGCGGGCAAGCATTGGGTCAACAACAATTACGGCTTCTACGGCAATGACAACTGGCGTGTGAACCAGCGCTTAACTTTGAATCTTGGTTTGCGTTTCGATGGCTTGCCGCATGCTTTCGAGCGCTATAACCAGTTCTCCAATTTCGTGCCATCGTTGTATGACCGAAGTCAGCCGAATCCGATGAATCCCGACGGTACGTTGAATCCCGCGAGTCTGACCAACTTCAACGGTCAAAACTTCTATCTAAACGGAATTCGTGAAGCCGGCGTAAACGGCTTCCCACGCGGAAATGTAAAAAACAGCTACTACACCTTCGAGCCCAGATTGGGATTTGCTTACAACGTCGGCGGCGATGGGAAGACAGTTATTCGCAGCGGCGTTGGAATCTTTTACGAGCGCGTGCAGGGCAATGACGTTTATAACGCTGCTTTGAACCCGCCATTTGCATATCAACCTTCGGCGACCAACGTTTACTTCTCTAACCCGAACACGAGCGCTATAACGGGACTTACAACTTCCCAAACGTTCCCATCAACAATGACAGTGTTGGGATACGACTATCGTCCGCCTGGAACAGCCATGTTCAGCCTGGGAGTTCAACGACAAGTAGCGCCCTCGGTCGTTGCTGTGGTGCAGTACGTCGGCTCACGAGGTTGGGATCAGAACGACGATCGATCTATCAACACTCTGCCCTTGACCGCGAACGATCCCGCCAGTCCTGGAAATCCTTACTATGATCGGCAAGGGGTCGCGGGCAAGCTCCCCGATCCGAAGAACCCTGGCAAATTCCTCCCTGCGTTCAACGCGAATCTCTATCGAATCTTTCCTGGTTACGCCGGGATCACGATCGAGGAAAACGAAACCAACTTCGCCTACAACTCATTCCAGACTGGTCTTCGCATGGAGAACCGGCACGGTCTCACCGTGCAACTTGCTTATACGTGGTCGCATGAGATCGACGAAGTCAGCAACGATCTCAACGTCCTCTCGAATCCGTTCGATCCCTCCTATGACCGCGGATCAGGAGCTCTCGATCGCCGTCATATCTTCAACGCAAACTATGTGTACACCATTCCCTTCTTCAACAAGAGTGATAGCAAGTTTCTGCGTGAGACGCTTGGAGGGTGGGAGTTCTCCGGAGTGACGGTAGCTCAGTCGGGCACGCCAATAAACATCCGCTACACCGGTGCTGATGTACTCGGTCTTGGCGGCGGCGTAACGAATCGTGAGAACGTCATCGGGCCAATCGGGCTGCCGCATACGGTTAACGCGTGGTTCACCACCAGTTCGTTCGGGAACCCGGTAGCTCCATGGAATGGAGGTCCCAACAACGGCTTCGGCAACGCTCGCAAAGACGCTGTAGTCGGGCCGGGATTATTCAACTTCAATCTCTCGCTGTTCAAGAACTTTATCCTGACTTCTCGTGAGGAGGGACCGAGACTGCAACTGCGCTTCGAGTCGTTCAACACTTTCAACCACACCGAATTCAACGGTGTTGATACAGGCTCTGCTGATGCTCTCTTTGGTCATGTGACTTCCACCTACGATCCTCGCGTTCTGCAGCTTGGCGCGAAGTTCAGCTTCTGATCTTTGACACGCACGCACACTTGGGCGCGACGGAAATTCCGTCGCGCCTTTTTTGACCCATCTTCGACTCGAGGGACAAACCGGACTGTGTGCCGGCTGTTTCGATACTCGTTCTCACATGAAGAGCAAACCATTCTGTGGCAGTAAAAGGAAAATGGTGACACCAAGACTACTTAGCAGAGCGCTGTTGTTCGCTGTCGTAACTCTTCCATTTGGGCTTGCGGCGCAGGTACAGACCGAAGTTCCTGCTGTCATTCCCGGTGCGAAACCGGTCACAGTGGAGCACATCAAGGTTCACGGTGCGGCTCTCGAAGGCAACCTTGAAGGAGACGCTGTCAATCGAGAGGTGCTTGTCTTCCTGCCGCCGAGCTACTCAAACGAGAAGTCGCGACGATATCCAGTTCTGTACGCCCTGCATGGTTATTCGATCGGCGCGGAGCAATGGAGTCATGAGATCCATGTGCCTCAGACCATAGAAGGTGCTTTTGCGCTCGGCGCGAAAGAAATGATCGTGGTCCTGCCCGATTCGAAGACCGCCCATAACGGATCGATGTACTCAAGCTCGGTCACCACCGGTGATTTCGAGCAATTCATCGCACACGATGTGGTCGCGTATATCGATGCCCATTACAGAACAATCCCAAATCGGGAAAGTCGTGGATTGGCGGGGCATTCCATGGGTGGCTACGGCACGACGCGCATTGGCATGAAGCATGCCGACGTCTTCGGTAGCCTGTACATTATGAGTCCGTGTTGCTTGTCGCCTCGCGCGGCGGGACCGGCGAACCCGGAGATCGACAAAGCGCTTGAGGCGGTGAAGACGCCGGAGGACTCAGCCAAGCTGCAGTTCTTTGCCCGCGCACAGCTTGCCAGCGCAGCAGCGTGGTCTCCTGATCCGAAAAATCCTCCACTTTATCTGGATCTGCCCACGAAAAATGGCGAACCTCAACCGGATGTGCTCGCCAAGTGGACGGCGAATGCGCCGCTGGCTTTCATCGATCAGTACATCGACAATCTCCGCCGGTATCGCGCAATTTCGATCGATGTCGGCGATCAGGATCGCTTACGCACGGACACGGAGAAGCTGCACGATGTTCTCGACAAGTACGGAATTGCGAACAGCTTTGAAGTGTATTCCGGCACGCACACCAGCAGAGTCGCCGATCGATTCCAGAATCATGTAATGCCGTTCTTCAGCAAGAATCTGTGTTTTGAAGCAAGTTGCAAGTAAAGCAACCGAATACCTTCCCGGAGAAGAGATGAACCGTTTTGGGAAATTATTGCCAGCCGTCCTGACCGCCTGCATGCTCCTGGTTCCATGCTGCTCAATCGCACAAGATAACTCCAACCTTCCGTACATGAATCCGAAGCTTTCACCTGAAGAGCGCGCTACGGATCTGGTTCACCGCATGACTCTGGCGGAGAAAGCTTCTGAGATGCAGAACAACTCCGCGCCAGTGCCACGGCTCAAGATCCCTGCTTACCAATGGTGGAGCGAAGCTCTGCACGGCGTGATCAACGAGGGAGTGACTGAATATCCCGAACCGATCGGGCTTGCTGCCACGTTCGACGCGCCGGGGATTCACACCATGGCGGCCCAGATTGGGATTGAAGGCCGCATCAAGCACGTGCAGAACCAGCGTGAAGGGCACACCGGCATTATGGGAGGCCTCGATTTCTGGTCGCCCAACCTCAACATCTTCCGTGACCCGCGCTGGGGGCGTGGGCAGGAGACCTACGGAGAAGATCCGTTTCTCACCGGCCGCATGGGCGTTGCCTACGTGACCGGACTGCAGGGTGATGATCCCAGGTACTACCTCGCGATCGCGACGCCAAAGCATTTCGCAGTACACAGCGGACCTGAGCCGACCCGTCACTTTGCCGACGTCGATGTAAGCAAGCACGATGAAGTCGATACGTACGAGCCCGCCTTCCGCGCTGCGGTCGTGGAAGGAAAGGCTGGATCGGTGATGTGCGCTTACAACGCCATCAACGGCCAGCCGGCATGCGCCAACCAGTATCTGCTTCAGAACCAGTTGCGCGGGAAGTGGGGCTTCCAGGGATACGTGGTCTCGGACTGCGATGCGGTGAGAGATGTCGCAGCCAATCACCGCTATCGTCCGACGCAGGCACAAGGCGCGGCTATCTCAGTGATCCGCGGAATGGACAACGAGTGCGTTACCTTTACTTCCCGTTTTGGGGAACCCGTGGAGAAGGCCTATATCGATGCCGTCCAGCAAGGATATCTCCCGGAAAGCGACCTCGACACGGCACTCATTCGTCTCTTTACCGCGCGCATCAAGCTCGGCATGTTCGATCCGCCCGACATGGTGCCCTACACGAAGATCGATGAGAAGGAACTCGACAGCGCCGAACATCGCGCACACGCGCTCAAGCTGGCGAATGAATCCATGGTCCTGCTGAAGAACGATGGCCTCCTGCCGCTGAAGCCGGGAATCAGGAAGATCGCCGTTGTCGGACCGCTTGCTGACCAGACCCGGCCGCTCCTCGGAAACTATGCGGGGCAGCCCACGCATATTGTGTCCATCATGGATGGCCTCAAAACTGAGTTCCCCAATGCGTCCATCAGTTTCGTTCCGGGAACGCAGTTCCTGAGGACCGACGGAAATCCAGTTCCAGACGCTCTGCTCACTACTCCAGACGGCAAGCGAGGCCTTCAGGCCGAGTACACCGAAGGCGTGCGTCGCGGGCCGGCGGAGGGACCGAAGCCCACGCCGATCGTCACTCGCACCGAACCCAATGTGAAGCTCACCGATACGAACCTGCCGCCGGAAGTCGCGAACAAAAAGACCTTCGGAGTGCAATGGACAGGATTCCTCACACCTACGGAGTCGGGAGACTTCCTGCTCGGTATTCGCTGCCAGGGATTCGGAAGGCTTACGGTCGATGGCAAGCCAGTAGCAAGTGCGTTCGGCGGTGGCACGCGCGGACTCTCGGCGGGCGTAGGCCGCGTGCACCTCGAGAAGGGGCGCAAGGTCGCTCTCGAGATCTCGTATGGAACCAGGAACAGCGCACCGCGTGCGGAACTGATCTGGACGAAAGCGAACAGTGCGCCTTCAGCGGAGGCAATCGCTGCAGCGAAGAACGCTGATGTCGTAATCGCTGTCGTGGGTATCACAAGCCAGCTTGAGGGCGAAGAGATGCCGGTGAGCGAGCCCGGATTTTCAGGTGGAGACCGCACCAGTATCGACATACCCCAGCCGGAAGAAGATCTGGTGGAAGCTGTTGTAGGAACCGGCAAGCCGGTGGCAGTCGTTCTCATGAACGGCAGCGCGCTCGCCGTAAACTGGATCAACGAACATGCCAATGCCGTTCTTGACGCATGGTATCCGGGTGAAGAAGGTGGCACGGCAGTAGCTCAAACTCTAAGCGGCAAAAACAATCCCGCAGGCCGGCTGCCCGTCACCTTCTATAAGGGCGTCGATCAGTTGCCAAACTTTGAGGACTACGGGATGGCAAACCGGACCTACCGTTACTTCAGCGGCAAGCCACTCTATCCGTTTGGTTACGGCCTTAGTTATACGAAGTTCAGCTACAGCGATCTCAAGGTGCCGACGCAGAGTACTGCCGCGGGACAGCCGGTGGGTGCCGACGTGACAGTTACTAACACGGGCAAGCTCGCAGGAGATGAGGTTGTGCAACTCTATCTCAAGTTTCCAGCGGTGAAGGGCGCGCCGCGCGTGGCGCTGCGTGGATTCGAACGCATTCATCTCGATCCCGGAGCAAGCCGACAGGTTCATTTCGATCTCAGGCCGCGCGATCTCGGCATGGTCACGGAAGAGGGAGATCCGATCATCCCTCAAGGGGACTACACCATCAGCATCGGCGGCGGTCAGCCCGATACCGGAGCCCCAGGCGTAACCGGCCAGTTCCACATCGATGGACAATACGCGTTGCCGGAGTAGAGCTGAAGAGAAATTAAGTACAAGTAATTAGGAGAGGGACGATGAAGCAGATTGGGATCACGCTAATAGTTTTGTTCGCCAGCTTTTGCTGCGCACAGGAGTCCGGCGATTTTCACTCGGCTTCAACCAACGTCTGGGGAGCGGAATATCCCAAAGTTGATAGTGCAGGAAGAGTGCTAATTCGCGTGAAAGCTCCAGACGCAACCAAGGTCCGTCTCAATTTCTGGAGCGGACCTAAAGTGGATATGCAAAAAGAGTCAGACGGATTCTGGACCTTCACTACCGAGCCTCTCGTTCCCGGTCTGCACTATTACACAGTGAACATCGATGGTGCTGATGTCAGCGACACCAACAGTGAGGCGTTTTTCGGCGGAGGCAGATACGCGAGCGCCGTAGAGGTCCCGGAACCCGGGAGTACTTACTACTTACCCGAAGACGTGCCCCACGGCCAAGTGCGGGAGATCTGGTACAACTCCAAAGTCACAGGAACGTGGCGGCACGCACTCGTCTATTTGCCGCCGAACTACGACACGCAAACCAAAGTGCGTTATCCGGTGCTCTACCTTCAGCATGGTGGAGGTGAAGATGAGACAGGCTGGATTCGACAAGGCCACGCAAATTTCATTCTTGACAATCTAATCGCGGCGAAGAGTTGCAAGCCGATGATCCTGGTGATGGCGTACGGCTACGCACGGCGCGCAGGGCAAGCTCCGCCCGATCTGACAGGAAAGCCCTTTGGATCGCCGGAGATGATGAAGGCCATGCGCGACATGTCTGCCGCATTCGAAGACGATCTCACGCAGGCTCTGATTCCGTTTGTGGACTCCACTTTCCGCACCATTGCCGATCGCGATCATCGTGCGATGGCCGGTCTCTCCATGGGAGGAATGCAGACCTTCCAAACTACTTTCGACCACCTCGATCTGTTTTCGTACATCGGCGGATTCAGTGGCGCAGGCGGGATGCTCATGATGGGAGACCGAAAACTAGATCCCAAAACGGATTACAACGGAGTATTTGTCGATCCCGCTGCTTTTGCGAAGAAAGTTCATCTGCTTTGGGTTGGTGTCGGCACGAAAGAGCCTGAGAGGATGCGTGCAGGACTCCTACGGCTGCATTCGTCTCTACAGGAGGCGAACATTCAGCACGTCTTCTACGAATCGCCTGGCACGGATCATGAATGGCAGACATGGCGTCGCGATCTGAAAGATTTTGCTCCACGCCTGTTTCAAGACAAGGCATCTACGAAGCAGGTAGCTCGACGCTAATCCAGATCGAGTTCCGCCCTGACCGCTAGGCAAGGCGAGAATTTTGGTATGCCCAGCTTCACACGGGCGTGCTTGCGCGACTGACGATCTGAAGCGCAAAGGAGACCGCAATTGTCCAACTTAACGCGAAGAGACTTTCTGAGAAGGAGCGGACAGGCCGCGATGGCAATGGCGATCGCGGATGCCGCCCTCTGTTCAAGCTGGGCGCAAAGTGCATCTGAAATGACGCGTGTAGTTATCGATCCTGCGTTCTCCCGCGAACCCTTGGACCGTCACATCTTTGGTTCCTTTTTGGAACATCTTGGGCGTGCCATTTACGAAGGCGTTTACGATCCTAGCTCCCGCCTTGCTGATGCAAATGGCTTCCGCACCGATGTGATCAGAGAAGTGCGAGGACTGGGCGTGCCGATCATCCGGTACCCCGGCGGTAATTTTGTTTCTGGCTATCACTGGCTCGATGGGGTGGGTCCTAAGAAAGATCGTCCTCGTGTGCTTGATCGCGCTTGGAATACGCTCGAGCCGAACCAATTTGGAACCAATGAGTTCATCACGTGGGCAAAGGAGGTGGGCGCCGAACCTCTGTTCGGGATGAACTTTGGAACCGGCACTGCGGAAATGGCAGCGGCTCTGGTCGAATACTGCAATTATCCGGGCGGCACAAAGTGGAGCGATTTGCGTCGGCAGCATGGATACGAGCAGCCGCACAATGTTAAGTATTGGTGCCTCGGCAACGAAATGGACGGGCCGTGGCAAATCGGGCACATGGAGGCGCATGACTACGGCGAGAAAGCGGTCGATGCGGCGCGCCAAATCCGGGTAATCGATCCCAATGTGAAACTGATTGCATGCGGCTCCAGCGGACCGTTCATGCCGACCTACCTCGAATGGGATCGGCAAGTGCTGGAATCCTGCTACGAACTGGCTGATGGCATCTCGCTGCACCGGTATTGGGGAAACAACGAAGAGACGGGCGGAAACAGCTCGATCTACCTCGCGATGAATCTGGCGATGGATCGCCAGATAGAAGAGATTGCGGCTGTCTGCGAGTTGGTCAGAGGCAGAAAACGAACAAACAAGACATTGTTCCTGTCGTTCGACGAATGGAACGTCTGGTACCGGGCTCGCAACGGCGATGCAGTCAACGGTCACGGCAAAAGTGCGCCACACTTGCTTGAGGAGGTTTACAACCTCGAAGACGCGCTCGTCGTGGGAGGACTACTGAACTCGCTCATCCGTCAATCGGATCGAGTGAAGGTGGCGTGTCTTGCGCAACTTGTGAATGTAATCGCGCCCCTCATGACAAACCAAAATGGAATTCTGAGCCAGACGATTTACTATCCATACTCTTGGGCATTACGCTACGCCCGAGGTCGTGCAGTGCGGATCGTGCCTGAAGGTCCGACCTATGAAGTGGCACATTTGGGGCGTCCCACAGAGGAGATCGGGATTACCGGACCAGGTCTCGGCTCAGTGCCTTATCTTGACATCATCGCAACCCTCGACAGTGAAAATAAGACTGCCTCACTCTTCATCCTGAATCGTGATTTAGAGAAGCCGAGAGAAGTAGATCTCATCTGGCGCGATCTTAGCCCGACGAAGATAAATGCTTGCCAGACCATAACGGGAAACGACTTAAAGGCCGTGAATACGTTCGAGCAGCCGAACCGCGTTGCTCCTCAGAATCTGGATACTCCAAAGGTCGGACCGAGAATGACGTTTGAAGTACCGGCGAGATCGTATAACGTCATATCGTTGGCTCTGTAAGCGACGAGCGGAACAGTTCACGATTCTCTCCGCTTATGTCCCTGAGCTGCCACCGAGAGTTCGCGGACGTTTGTTACGGCTCAGCGTACGCCGACTTATCTCAATAGCCTTACAGTACACAGGTGCATGTTCATGGCCTTACGGCCATGGCGTCGCCCCATACAGGATGTTCGGCCAGGAGAGCTGCGGCGGCCTCTGCCGTCAGCGGCCTGGAAAAGTAATAGCCTTGGCCATATTTGCACCGTAAGTTTCTCAAACTGGCCAACTGTTCGGCTGTCTCTACTCCTTCGGCGATCACATCAAGGCGAAGATTGTTTGCCATCGGAAGAATGGTTCGGGCAATCTCCATACCTTCGTTGCCTTCCCAATCCATGCCACTGATAAAGGAACGATCGATCTTCAGAGTGTCCAATGGGAAACGGTGGAGATAGCTGAGCGAGGAGTATCCAGTACCGAAATCGTCGATCGCCAGACTAATTCCGAGCGCCTTGATCTCTTCCAGCATTCTCACCGCCGCTGCGGGATCTCCCATTACTGTGCTTTCCGTGATCTCCAGCTTCAGCGTTTTAGCGGGAAGCCGGAATTCATCGAGTAACAAGCTAATTTCTTCGACCAGGTTGCGCTGGACAAACTGTTTGGCAGAGAGATTTACGCTGATGGTCAGCTCAGAGTAATTGGCGAACTTCTGCCTCCATACCGCCATTTGCCGACAAGCTTCACGCAGGTTCCACCAACCGAGATCGCGAATGAGTCCGGTCTCTTCCGCAACTGAAATGAACTCCTGAGGTCCAACCAATCCGCGCGTAGGGTGCTGCCAACGGAGTAACGCTTCGAAGCCAACAATCTCGCCGGATCCAAGCGAGACGATTGGCTGATAGTAGTTCTCGAACTCTCCTCTCTCAAGCGCGCGACGCAGGTCGGTCTCCAGTTGGAGACGCGCCATCACGCTGGCTCGCATGTCCGCGTCGAATACTTCATATCTCGCCTTGCCCAACGACTTGGCACGATACATTGCCGTGTCGGCGTCGCGAAGAATTTCTTCCGGTTCTTCGTAACCAGGATTGCTGAGCGCGATACCTATGCTCACGGAGGTAAACACTTCTTTCCCGCCAAGCACAAAAGGTGACGTCAGTTCTTTCATGAGGCGGTCTGCCGCTTTCTTCGCATCCCCGGGATCCTTCAGATCTTCGAGCAGAACCGTGAACTCATCGCCACCGAGACGAGCCATCGTGAAACCCTGTCCGAAACGTGCGACTGTATCGCTGGAGCGTAGCGACTTCTCCAGGCGAGTTGAGACACCCACGAGTAGCTGATCGCCTGCGAGATGTCCGAGGCTGTCGTTGATCATCTTGAATCCGTCGAGATCAAAAAACAGCACGGCAAAAAGAGAATCCTTGCGCCGCTTGGTATGTTTGATCGCTCGCCCGAGCCGATCGATAAAGAGGAGACGGTTGGGGAGTCCAGTGAGGGGATCGGAGACCTTTGCTTCAGTGATGTCGGTCAGAGAGCCGGCCATGCGGAGCGCCTTGCCGGCGGGATCGTGAACCGCAAGTCCACGGCTCAGAACCCAACGAAAGCTGCCATCGCGGTGCAGCATGCGATGCTCGCTCTCGAAATGCGGAGTTGCCCGTCTTTGATGAGCAGCGATCTCCTCGGCCACGCGATCGCGATCTGCGTCGTGAATGCGCCCCAGCCACTCTTCTGGATTCTCCCCAATTTCAGCTTCCTGATATCCGAGCATCGCCTTCCAGCGCGGAGAGTAGTACACGCTGTTAGTAGCCAGATTCCAGTCCCACAAGCCGTCGTTGGCCCCCTGCGCTGCCAGCGCATAACGCTGCTCACTTTCCCGTAGGGCTTCTTGAGCGCGCTTGTGAGAAAGCTGTGTTCCAATTCGGGCCAACGCTACAGGAAAATCGATAGGCTTCGTGACATAGTCATTCGCGCCCAGGTCAAGGGCTTTCACTACATCTTCACTCTGGTCCTTTGCCGTGACCATGATGACCGGCAGTTCGATCGCGGAATAATTGCTCCGAAGCGTTTTGAGCGCATCGAGGCCGCTGACCTCCGGCATCTCAATATCGAGCAACACCAGATCAACTGCGTCCTTCCTGACCCGTTCAAGCAGGCCATGAGCATGCTCAGCCACATCGATGACGTAGCCTTTGCGCGCCAGGCGGCGCGCAAGCATGTCGCGATTCATTTCGTTGTCATCGACAATGAGTAAGCGGCTCTGCTGGGCTGTCATGACACACTCTTTTCCACGAGCAAGTGTTCGATCTTCTCGCTCAGTCTTCCAAATTCCACCGGCTTAGTGTCGTAATCGTCACAGCCAATTTCGAACGCTTTCTGCCGGTCGGTAGAGAGTGCGTGTGCTGTGAGCGCGATCACCGGAATATGCTTCGTCTCGGTGTTGCTCTTGAGTCGCCGCGTCACTTCCCAGCCATCCATCTTGGGAAGGCTGATGTCCATGAGAATCAGATCCGGATGCTCAGAACTCGCCAGCATCAGCCCCTGTTCCCCATCGTGAGCCATCACGATGGAATAGCCTTTTCGTTGCAGCCGGCGGGATAGCATATCGCGGTTCATCTCGTTGTCTTCTACCAGGAGAATTTTCGGCATAACTAACCTCTGGCGCTCGCGCTGGGCACGAACTGCTGGTGCTTTTCCGCGGGGCCTTTACTGGAATTTCCGTTTTGGGAACTCGACGAACGATTGGCGCGATGCTTGTCAATCAATGAAGAGAGTCGTTCACGGTCCACAGGCTTGACCAGGTAATCGGAAGCGCCCAGGCTGAGGGCAGTAGCTTCGTTGTCCACAATTGTCAACATGATGACTGGAATGTTCGATAGTTCCTGATCTGATTTAATCTCGTGCAGAACTGACCACCCGTCGCGCTCGGGAAGAAGAACATCGAGTGTGATCAGCAGCGGACGGACGCGTCTGGCTAGGTCGATGCCCTCATCGCCATTGCCGGTCGCGATCACTCTGAATCCCTGCTTGCTCAGAAAGCGAGACATCAAATCGCGCACGGTTGCGTCATCGTCGATGACAAGGATTGTGTCTTGATTGAACCCGGCATCCGGTATGGGCCCAGAGACCTCGGTGACGGCATCGGAAGGTGGATTTTCTGGCGTCTCTGCCTTTACTTCTACCGGAAGCAGAACAGTGAACGTCGAACCTTTGCCGGGTTCGCTTTCCACTTGAATGTATCCATTCATCATTTGGACAAAGCGGTGACTGATCGCCAGTCCCAGGCCGGTGCCACCATACTTTCGTGAGATCGACGTATCTGCTTGAGCAAACTCCTGGAATAGCTGCCGCTGTTGTGTGGGAGTAATGCCGATGCCGGTATCGCGGACCTCAAAGCGAAGCCATTCGTGCCCTTCGATCGTGACAGGTTCAACATTAATCGATACAGTTCCCGAATCGGTAAACTTGCACGCATTACTGACCAGGTTGAATAAGATCTGCCGGACTTTTGTTACGTCGGCACGCATGGAGCTCACATTGTCATCGACATGCACCTGGATGACGTTGCCGTTCTTCACGGCTGCCGGCTCGAGCGTGCTCACAATCTGCCGGATCATGGGCGGTACATCGAAGTTCTCCAGATGAAGCGTCATCTTTCCGGCTTCAATCTTTGAGAGATCGAGCACGTCATTAATCAAAGATAAAAGGTGTTTGCCGGCAGCTTGGATCTTTTGCAGATCCTGGATGGCCTCACGATTGCCTGACTCGCGAGTTTCTTCCTCCAGCATTTCGCTATAACCTATGATCGCGTTTAGCGGCGTGCGCAGTTCATGGCTCATGTTGGCAAGAAAAGCGCTCTTGGCGCGGTTGGCATCTTCTGCCGCGTGCTTTGCCTTGAGTAGTTCTTCTTGCGCCTGCTGTCGTTGAACCACTTCCCGTTCGAGTTCTTCGGTCCTGGAGTGCAACTGATCATTCGCATTTAACAATGCGGTGTCGCGCTGCTGAATCTCGGCGAGCATGTTGTTAAAGCCGTCCATCAGTCTGCCAATTTCATCGCCATACGTGTTCACAGCGCGGATTTCATAGTTCTTGTTAGCCGAGACCATCCGGATGGTGTCTTCGAGTTGCAGGATCGGCCGGGAGATCATTCTCTGCAGCTTTGACGAAAGCAACAGGGCGAATAATCCGGAGGCAAATACAAAGACAAAGAAGATGATCGCGTAGCGCTTTGCACGCAAGGACCACTCGCGCATATCTGAGCGCAGCAGTAGAGTTCCTACACGCTCGCCATTCAGACTGACGTCGTGAAGTACATCGAAGTAGCCACCCTCAAAGCGATAACCGGTTCGAGATAACTTTGGGGGAATCACCGCCGGGGCGGACTTACCGGTGGGAGCATACTCAGCGAAGATCTTCCCGTCAGGAGTGTAAAGAACGGCTGCAACAATATCGTCTTTTGCTTTTAAGGCCGCCAATGTCGCTGTGGCTACAGGCTCATCGCGGAATGCCATCGCGGCTGCGCTGTTGTAGCCTATAATCTGCGCCTGCGTGTCCAGATCCTGGGTCAACAAATGGCGAAATGAGATGAGATCGTAGATAAGAAAGCTTGCCGAAGAAAGCAGAAGAGCCACGCTGCTCGTCAGCATGGTAATCAACATCAGCTTGCGTTTGATGGAAAGGTTCTGGAGTTTCATTCCGTCTTCCTTCCATCTCCAGGCTGCTGAATCACTTTCGCCAAGACCAATAATCTGGAACTGATATTGAGATCGGCCTCCTTGGCCGCATCCACATTCACCTCGAAGCGGACCTTGTTCTGCTCCAGGGTCAAATGGATGATGCCACCATGATCGGCAAAGCCGGGAATCTCGCTGATCGTGAGTATGGGAGTGCCTCTGGTGAGACGAATGGTATCGGCGACATGGGGTCCAAGGGAGGATCCAATGAAGAGAATGTGGCACTCTTTCACGTCGGCAGTGGGCTTGAGTCTTTTGATGAGAAATGGATGCCCATTGACCTTCTTGCCTTCGAGAACCTTGTCGATAATCGGTCCAAATGGATCTGTGCCTACGATTCCGATCACAATCGGAGAATCGGGTTGTGCGAAGGCACTAGCCGGCCATTCGACAAGCTTGGCGAAGTTATAGATGTATCCAGCCTTGATCAGATATTCCGATGACTGGTCGCTGTCCTGTGCCCAGACGTGTGCCGCCTGACCCAGCGCCATCATCAACATCGCAATGATCAATCGCCGCACTGTCATAATCGCTCTATTCTGCATTGGCGAACTCTATCGCCGAAAATAACAAGAGACTACAGAGATACTTCAGTCCATTCTCCAGGTAATCTGCCCATACACAGTCCGCTTGACCTCTGTAGGAGCAGTGTTGATGAAGTCTGGAATGAACTCCAGGTGGCGATTATTGAGCAAGTTCTGGCTGCCGATCGAAAGCTCCACGCCGGAAGCCGCCTTCCAACTCAAGTGCATATCGAGCGAGTTATAGCTAGGAATGCTCAAGCCGGGCAGGCTGCCTACGTGACGCACGACGAAGTCGTGCTCAAAATGCCGCCCAAGGTCCAGCGAAGATCGCAAGTACACCTGATTGTGTGGACTCGATCCTGCAGGATTGTCAGGCAGAGGATCGAGGCTGTCAGAATTTTTCCTGAGGCTCATCTGCAAATAGCTGTAGGAGCCTAGAAGACGCCATTTCGGGAGCACTCGCCAATCGCCGAAAATCTCGCCTCCGTACGTCCCGCCGCCCATATTGTTCGCGGCATAGAAAGGAACCAGTACATCGGTGGGGATGGGATTGCCTTCGACCGATGGGACTCCAGGCTCTGCAGTTCTCAAATGGGAATATTGGTTGTAGAAAGTAGCGACGTCAGCCGAGAAGTTGCTGGAAACTTGCATGCGATATCCCACTTCATACGCCAGCAGATCTTCGGACTGAAAATTGTGGTTTCCCATGATCGCCACGACGGCAGGCAGCGGAGTTGGATTTCCGGGGCCGCCAGGCGGAATCACGCCAGAATTCAGTTGCAGACCTTCTTCGGTGATTGCCGGCGTGCGCACTGCTCGCGAAACTGCCGTCCAGACAGATTGCGTCTTGGTCAGGTTCCACAATAGTCGCGCATTGGGTTCCACTTCGAAACCAGTAAAGTCGTTGTGCTCGAACTTGCTTCCCAGCGTCAACCTAAGCCGGCGGTCCGCGAAGCTGATTTCATCCTGAGCGAAGGCGCTGAACTGATTCAGAGTGAGTTGATTCGGTTTAATTGCAACTGTGAAGCTCGAATTGTTGTTGTCGTTGATCGCTCGGTAGCCGAGTCCCCACACGACTTCGTGATTCGAGCCAGGGTGAAACGAATGCTGGAAGTCGATGTCAAAGATATTCTGCCGATCAGAAAATAGAGAGTCGTCGATCAGCTTGGTGTGGTCGTAGTACATCTGCAACGACATTTGTGAACTGGCAAACGAATGGTTCCAACGCCCCAGGATATTGCCGCCTCCGAAGCTGCCATGATTCGGGAACGTGTCAGAAAATGGGGCAGTCAACGAAGGAATAGTTAAAGTCTCGCCGAACTTACTGGTGTGGACATCTCCTTGCAGCGTCACTGAGTTTGGACCAGAGGGTGACCAATCAGTTCGGAAGCCTCCCCGCCAGGCATCCCAATTGTCGTTCGCCGTAACACCGGATGCCGGGTAATCTGAAGGACCAAAATTGAAGTATTTGCCGTACGCGCGATAGTAAGTGTCTTTGTTGAACTTTCCGCCATAGCGGACATTCGTCGCGCCACGCTCTTCGGTTCCTCCGCCCGCCGTTACTACAGCATTCTGCGTAGATTGCGCGGACTTGGTAATGATATTGATTACCCCGTCAACTGCGTTGGCGCCCCACAAAGTCGCTCCTGGCCCGCGGATGACTTCAATACGGTCCACATCTTCGAGCATCACGTCCTGAACATTCCAGTACACGCCCGAGAACAGCGGCGTATAGACACTGCGCCCATCGATGAGGACCAACAGCTTGTTATCGAAGCGTCCATTGAAGCCGCGCGAGGCGATTGCCCACTTGTTTTCGTCGATGCGAGCGACCTGAATACCAGGAACCATTCGCAACGCTTCGGGAATGTTAGTCGCGCCGGAACGACGAATATCATCCTGCGTGATGACGAACACGGCGGCCGCTGCGTCGGCGAGCTTTTGGCTTCGCTTGGACACAGAGGTGACCTGCATATTCATCAGGTCTTCCATGCTCATGGCGGTGACATCAGGTATATCGCTCTGCTGTGGCGCGGCGAAGCTGCTGGGCACGAAAAGCAAAGCAATCAAGACAAGCGCTAGCGCCTGTCTTATGGATACGCCGGTTTGGGGGTTGGTGGATGACATAGTTACTATCCCTTCATGCGTTAATCATTCTCGTGGGGCCTGTTTGTTCGGTACGACTCCAAAAGTGGCTTTTCTCCCGTTACGGTAAACACATTGGAATAAGTAAGAGTGTCAGGACGGGAGAGGTACTCAATAAATCTGTCAACTTGCTCTTGTGCCTTGCGTTCACTTCCCAGCACATGAGCGATCTGAGGTAGCGCGATATCTAGCTTTAATTTCCACTGTTCCAGGATTTCGGGTGATGGCTCTCCGGCGATCAGGTGATAGCACTCAACCTGAACCTTCAGGTTCTCAAGCCCTGCTCGCTGCGCCAGGCGGAAGAGTTTTCTCCCAACGAATGGGTCAAAACCAGTTTTGGCCAGTGCTCCAAGCACTTGATCAAGAGCGCTCTGGAGAGCCGGTTCCTCCGGGTAATTCCACACCAGTTGTCCATCGAGATCCTGGAGCAACACCTTGCCACCGGGTTTGCAGACTCGCACGATTTCGTCCATCGCCTGCTCTTTCTTTTGCAAATACTGAAACAGCATGCGGGAATAGACGAAGTCAAAACTGTTTCTGGCAAACTGCATATCCTGAGCATCGCCGCAGACGAACTTCAGTTGCCTATTACCGGCATTTCTCTCTCTTGCCGCCTGTACTCGTGTAGGGCTGATGTCGATCCCGGTGCCACGGATTGAACGATCGAGCTTAGCTATCTCTCGCAGCATCAGCCCGGGACCGCAGCCTACGGACAGAACTTCAGAGCCAGGAAGAACACGAGGAGCGATGTACTTATGAACCCACGCGTACGGATCCACCTTCTTTTCGAGGCGCATCGCCTCGCGCGGATCATCCATGATGTAATCGACTACGTAGGCGGCAGGCATTAGCTGTGACTCCCTATGAGAGCTTGGCGCAGACTCTGTTTTTCGGCTCGCACCAGCAGTCGTGAGTAGAAAGCGTCAATATGTTGGTAAAACGCCGAGCAGCCATCCTTTAGCCAGATTCCCTGGCAGTAGTGGCGCAAGAACTCGGCTCCAAGGTGCTGACACGCCTGAGCCGAATGATCATCCGCGATCAAGGGAATTTCATCGAGTTCGAAATCCGCATACGCGGTCGTAACTGCCCGCAGCAACGCGCGCGCCACGCTGGTTGTCTCAGACTGGGAAACAGTAGGACTGATCAGAAGATCGCAGCGATTTTCGAGGTAACTAAAGTTAATTCCCAGCGGCCCGCGATACGCGATGGCTGCTCCCAACGCTTCCTGAGTCCGGCTTCTATATGCGATCCACACGCGTCGTGTCCGGCTCAAACCAACGCGACGATAGAGCTGATCGATGCCGGCGAACTCCACATCTCCTGCCAGACCTTCGGCAACGACGTAGATGTGGCCACGAACCGATGCGGCCAGGGCGCAGAGCGTGGCCTTCTGCGGAGCGTCGTAACCAACCACATAGACACCGGGCTCCGGCAAGTATCCGAGCTGGCGGGGCAGAGCAAAATAACTGAGACGCTGTACCGAAGATCGGGCTGAACCTACCGCTTCCACAACCGATCCAAATACACGCGCGGGAAATCGGTTTTGCGGACGAAACCAGTTCTGCCCGGAGTCTTCGTATTTATTTGCCATGCTGGCGGCTCCGGAGGCGAGCATGACCGCACGCGACGCGAACGGGTTGTTTTCGCTGACCAGGTGTTGGAGTGTCGAACCGCGCTGCGCCGTTCGCCAGACCGTCAACGATCCCATGCCATGCTGCGAGTCGCCTGCCGTTAAAACCGTCATGAGAGAGTCATCCGATCGCAACAGGCGACGCCAGTTGTCCTTGATTTTCGCGATGTGAGGCCGAAGCCGAGCTGCCTTTTCGGGATAGAGAAAACCCGCGCGCTCATATAGCTCGAAGATTTCTTCCACCGACTGCGCGTTTACGCGAACTCCGTACTGGGCGTAAACGTCTGCAGGTGAAGTTTTCAGTATCGGCTGTTCCGCTATCGCCGTTCCCATGGCTCGAAGCCTCCCCAGATTCCTCGTCGCTGACCCAAGTCGTTGATTCGAAAAGCACGATCAGACAGCAGACGACCCAAGGCAACCGTGTTCGAGGGGAGGACTCCGAGTCTCAAAACGCGCACGGATGCATTCACTGCCGGCTCATCGTCTCAAAGTCACTGTAGGCCAACAAGTTACGAAGGTAAGAAAGAGGCTTTCAAGAACCTCTATCTATTTGCTCGGTGCTGTACCGCGCCGATGCAAGCGAGGAAGTGGACGGTGAAAGAAGCCGAATCGGATTACTTTTTCTGCTCAGATGAGCGATTGGATCTGACTGAACAATGCAGCAGCGACCACAGTGTTGCGTACTCTTACCTGCCGAAGCGCAAATACGAATGGAACAGCTTCTGCCTTCTTAAGTGCGCCACGGCAATGGCTATCTAGCTGAATACATGGGCAATCAAAGGGCTCCTAATAATGCCACCCTGTAAGTGCTATACCGAAGAACTAGCGATGAAAGGAAGGATCTCTGTGCTAGCCGCTTGAAGGCGTCAACTGCTAAACGCCGACCGCCCTTTGCCCAAGCCGGGCCGTCGAGTGATCAGCGAAGCCGTTTGGACAAGTCGAATTCGAAGGTTACCGATGGACAAAATGTTTTCCAGGAGTAACTTTTCGCCTCTCCAGCGGGATGCAGTAATCGATCCTAAACGCACCAGAGCTGCTTGCCTTCGGATCCCAATGAGGTCAAATGAGGATTCGAGACACTCACTCAAAAAGGGCATTCCACTACTCTGGATGCCGTAATTCCTCTGAACTACGACGCGATTCTGTTCGGGTTAGCTGCGCTGGAACCCTAGAATTGGAAGATGCGTTCTGTTCCCTTTTTGGTCTTGATGGTGGCCGTGTTCGCCATCGTGGTCCTGGCTCTCGGCGGATGTGGCGGTACTGCTTCACTGCCTGCCAACGCGGCTGCAGCGACGGCACCTGTGACTGCGCCGAATGCCGCCCCGGGCGCTTCGACAACTTCTTCGGCGACGCCTTCAGCGCCCGGAACAAGCACCCCGCCACCTGCGCCATCATCGGGCTCATCTGGTGGAGGCTCAAATTCCTCAAGCAGCACACCAGCACCGGCCGGGACAACCATCAGCAGTATCGAGCAGATGTCTGGTTGGGATTCGTGCGACACCTGTTCCGGTGGCGGAGTGATCGGCTATTCGATGACCCAGGGAATCAGTTATCCACAGTCCGGCACCACGCAGTTCTCGCTCGCGCAAGGGACGCCGTGGGCACACGCTCTGTGGTGGAAGCGGCTAGGGAACGACCCGAATCCGTCGCACTTCGTCCTCACACTCGACGAGTACATAGAAAATCCTGGCGCTTCGTTTGGCATCGAGTACGAGGCAAACCAGCTCGTCAATGGCGAGTGGTACGACTTCGCCACACAGTGCTCATTCGGATACGGCATCTGGCAACTCTGGGATCCGGCCAATCAGGCGTGGATTCCCACTTCGGTACCATGCGCGAGACCCGCACCTTCGACTCACACCCAGGTGCGACTCGAGTTCCAGCGATCCAACGGCCATGTTGTATTCGTCTCCATCGGCACAAACGGAAACATCGTGCCGGTCAATATGGCTTTCAATCCGCAACCTATAGCCGGTCTAAGCGGTGATTTCGGCGTACACATACAACTGAATGCCAATGCTAATCCTGACCCTTATTCAGTGTGGGTGCATGATTTGACTCTGAACTACTGGTGAGCTTCTCAGCCGCTCAGCCTGCAAATCGATCAAAGCGCTCACAGGATGATTGAATAGTGGGCTCGTGCCGCCGTACCTGTATATTGACGGCGTGATCATAAAGCCTTTACGTTTCGCGGCACTGCTTGTTTCTGTTCTTCTGATCGGCGCCAACGCGCAGGCGGCTTCCGAGTCAAAATGGATTCTCTCGTGGAGTGACGAATTCAACGCTAAAGGTGGCACTTCAGTCGATTCCCAAAAGTGGACTGCCGAAACCGGCGGCAACGGTTGGGGTAACGACGAACTGGAGTACTACACCAGCAGCACGCGTAATGCGCGCCAGGAACATGGGTCATTAATCATCGAGGCGATTCACGAACCCTACGTGGGAGCTGACGGCTTAAAGCGCGATTACACATCGGCGCGTTTGAAGACCCAGCACAAATTCTCGCAGGCATACGGACGCTTTGAAGCTCGGATCAAGATGCCGCAGGGTAAAGGAATGTGGCCGGCATTCTGGTTGCTTGGCGACGACATCGACCTGGTACATTGGCCAAACTGTGGCGAGATCGACATCGTCGAGAACATCGGAATTGAACCCTCGATCATTCACGGAACTATTCACGGCCCGGGCTATTCCGGAGCGCACGGCATCGGCTCATCTTTCACGCTGCCGGACAGCGAACCCTTTAGCGATGACTTCCACGTTTTTGCGGTTGAGTGGGAGCCGCAGGAAATTCGCTTCTACGTTGATAACCATCTTTATGCGACGCGCCGTCCTTCCGATCTTCCCGCAGGCGCGAAATGGGTCTATGACCATCCCTTCTTCATCATCCTTAACCTCGCTGTGGGCGGAAATTGGCCTGGCAATCCAGATGAGACCACTCGTTTTCCTCAGAAGATGCTGGTGGATTACGTGCGGGTGTACCGCAGAAGATAAGGCATGACTTGGAGATTAGCTTGCGATTGCGTGGTCAATTCACTGCTGTACAGCCGTGTCTATGAGCTGTCCGTCCCGGTGCAGGTCCAAAGCAAAAATGGCTGGTTCCGGAGTTTCCTCAAATCGCAGTTCTACCTGTGATTTGCTGAAATGTGAGGACCACCATTTGAGAGCACCGGCAATTACGGCAAGTGCGACCATAATCTCCATGGAACTCCTGATGCTGTGAAGCGCACGCCATTCCACGCGAGTACATGCATCGAGTACCGGCACGCCGAGCATGGAGTAGGTCCAGAATGTGAGATACACATTCGCTTTTCCCGGGAGATAGGAGCACGTGAAAGGAATCTTTCGGAACGTCAGCATCGATGCTTCGGCCAGGACAACTGCGAGCAGGGCCAGAATGCCAAGATGAAGGAGTGCCATCCTCCCCGGCCACATAAGAGGAAACAGGACGGCGGATGCAGCCCAAATCGGAACAGCCGCCAGGAGCAAAAGCCCTCGGCGAGCTCCTGTAAAGCAATCAGATGGTCTTGGAAGAGGAATGGTGCGAAAGATCCAGTTGGCTCGAATATCCGCGGGCATCGAGAACGCAACCCGTGTTCCGAAGACGGCGGCACAGATCATGATGATGCTTGACGCCAGCAGCGGCACACCAGCCTGTCCGGCATTCGCTGCTCCGAGATCGTGGATTGTCTTTTGCTCAATTCCGGATTTCAAAAACAGGAACACAACCGCAAAGCCGACTCCCAAATAGAAGCAGACGATCGCGCGGTGCTGGCGACTGCGCAAAAGCGTACGAATGCTGAAGTCAGAGATCGCGGTGCTGGTTCTATTACCCAAATGAAAGGGCCATATGAATCCTTTGCGCGCGGGAGCGATATCCGGCTCTTCGATGATCTTGCGCAGGTTGCGGAAGTAGCAAAGCAGAAAAGCAATTGCCGCTCCGAGCGTCGCGGCTGAAACGCCGACGATCGCCCGCTCGGCCAATCCGGAAAGGGCCGAGGGCATGGAGCCATTAAGCATCTGAAATAAAGCAAGGAACCAATACGAAGGCAGCCACGCGAGGGCCGCTTGATTTTGCTGAGCAGTCATCGCTTTGGGATATGCCCAATGCGGCTCGAGGAAATACATGCAGATAAACACGCTGAAGGCCACAATCTGCAACAATGCCGACAAACGCAGGAACATGCGACGTGACAAGAGCTGCGCCGCGCCTTGTAATCCCAATACGGAACCAAAGATGAATACTCCTGCAGCCAGCGTGGTTAGCCAATAGGCTGCCAGAGCTCGAACGAATCCGAGTGCGCCCCCATTCGGAGGAATCCAGAACAAAGGCCAGGTGATACCGCTGAAGATGTTCAGAGCCAGAACCGTAGCTCCCAGAGCCGCGGCCACGGCAACGACTTTCGCCAGCAACAAGGTTTGAACACGAATTGGCAGCGGAGCCAACACCAACAGGTCGCGGCGATCGGGAAACGATGAATCCCAACTTAGGACTGCGAAGAGGCCGACCACCAGCATGGTCGTCGAGATGAGGAAGTGCTCCATCGTCCAGGCTTGCGCGATTCCGGCGGCGCCCGGCGGCGGACTTCCGGTAAATAGCGCTATGAGGGCCATAATCACGCTGAAGAACACCAGCAGAGACGCGAAATGGCCCAATAGCTTCGACAAATCGCCCTCAGGGGCGAGCAGTTCCAGATCGACAATTCGAAACAGAAATTGCCGAAACAGCACGCGAAACTGAACTTTCTCGATATTCGAAAACATCAGGCTTGGATGAGATCGGCAATTTGCCGTGAAATGGAGGCCGTGTCCTGCTCGACCGCCAGTTGGGAAAAGATCGCTTCGAGATTCGGCGCGGCCATCAGAGCGCGCAAGCTGGCAATCGAGTCGTCGGCAACGATTCTGCCGCGATGCAGAATCACGACCCTCGATGCGACGTGTTCAACAGTTTCGAGTTCGTGCGAGCTGAACAGCACCACCTTTCCTCGAGCCGCAAGTTCCTGAATCAGCGTTCGCAGCACCAGCGCTGACGACACATCGAGTCCCGAAAACGGTTCATCGAGCAGAACCAAATCGGGATTATGCAACAGGGCCGCGGTAATCAGAATCTTCTGACGCATTCCCTTTGAGTAGGAGGACAAAGGTGAGTGTCGCTCGGCATGCAAGGAAAACAACTGCAGCAGGCCGTCAATGCGTTCCGCGGTTCGCTTGTCGGGCAATCCACGAAGCTGGCCGATCATGACCAGGTACTCGAGCCCAGTCAGGTGCGCATATAAGTAAGGCTCTTCGGGAACATATCCCATGCGCTGTTTGTACGCTGTCAGATCGCGGCGAATGGGCACGCCGTCGAACAGTATCTCGCCCGACGTCATCTCCAGCAGGCCGGTGATCATCTTCATCGTGGTGGACTTGCCTGAACCGTTCGGTCCGAGATACCCGGTTATCTCACCCGCACGCGCGGTAAAGGTCACGTCATCAACAGCCCTTATTCCAGCAAATCGTTTGCAAACATGGCGAAGTTCCAGCATGCGGCTCATGCCTCCAGCAGACACCAAGTCCCGCCATTATGTTCCCTTCTCGTGAAAAATGCGTAGCCAAGGGATGGATCTCGTTCGTCAGTGCAAGAGCAAAAAGAGTGAACCACCGACGACTGCAGTTCCAAATGACAACCATGCGACATAGTCGCCGGGATGACCGCTATGGGCTCTTCTTAATTTTGCGTTCCCCAATTCCAGACTACGCGTGAAATTGAGTGCCCTTCCGAACTGCTCCCGAAAGACAGTCCCTAAGGCAAGGAGGAACGAGAGCAGTAGAGCAATCACCGAACGGATGATCGATGACGAAACTTCTTCGTGCTCGCTAGAGCGTACAAGAGTTATCTGGACGTTTTCGAGTACGGCGCTCGCGTAGGCTGATTGGCTCGTGAACTGGTGAGCGCCATCTTTCACTGCGCTCCGGATCTGCGGAAAGGCGGTGATCGTGATCCCGAGCACAATCAGAGCCGCGGCGGGAATGAACATCACAGCCGGTACGCGTTCGTGACTCTGTTCCGTCTCTGCGCGTTCTTCAATGCGGGATGACTTATCGCTGGGCGCGGGTTCGCCCCATCCAAAGAAAATCCTGAAAGTAATGCGCAGGACGGCTGCGCTGGTGAGGACTTCGGCGAAAAGAAAGATAAAGATGAGCCAGGAATAATGTGTTCCCTTTGCGCCGTGAGAGATTAAATCTTCTCCGAACAATGTGCCGAACGGAGGCGCACCTGCCAAACCCCACGCGCCCAGAATGAACAAGGCTGCCGTGAACCACATGCCGCGTCCACATCCGTGAAGATGATCTTCTCCGATCCTTTGAAAACGATGCAGAACGATGCCGGCGCAGAGAAAGAGTCCGCCTTTGATCACGCCGTGTGAAAGCACATATATGAGAAATCCAGCGAGCGCACCGGGCGTAAGCAAGCCGACTCCCGCGAGCATCAGTCCTGAATGCGCGATGGTGGAGAAGGCCAATAGACGTTTGAGGTGATGTTCAGCAAAACACATCAATGCACCGATCACAGCAGTGATCGCCGCCATGCTCGTGAAAATACTTTGGAGCCCGTGCGTGTGGACCCCAAGCGCGCCGGCAAAGATGGTCCAGTAGATTCGCGCGACCGCATAGATGCCCAGTTCCACCATGACTCCCGAGAAGAGCACGCAAACAGGACTCGGCGCTACAGCGTGAGCATCCGCCAGCCAGAAATGAAACGGAACGATCGCGGCTTTGACCATGTATCCAACAGCGATCAGCAGAAATGCGAGCAGAACAAGAGCGTCGGCATGGGTGCCCAACGAACGTCCGACCTGCGCAAAATTCAGCGCGCCGGTTCGCGCGTACAGCAGGCCAATGCCGCCGACGATCATGAAAGCTCCAACGGTGTTCACGATGGCAAAGTTGAAAGCGCCTTGCAGCGGAGCAGGTTCGAGAGTCTTGAGTCCGCAGAGTGCGAACGCAGAGACACTCATCAGCTCAAAGAAGACGAAGAGATTGAAGAGGTCACCCGTGTAACTGAATCCGCACATCGCAGCCATGAAGATCAACATCAATGGCTGAAAGTGATTTTCGGTATCTTCAAAAATCTTCCATGAAAAAATCAGACCCGCCAGAGTAAGCACGCACACGAGAACGGCCAACATTCCCGCGAAGGTATCGATAACGAAGCAGATTCCGAGTACAACGCCTCCAGCTCGAGGCCACCAATTCCCAAACCAGTACACCTGGGGCTGCGACCAGACTCCATGCAGGATCGAACATGTTATCCAGACGTTTACGGCAGCAGTCGCGCTCGCCAGGAGATCACATGCGCGTCGCCCAATCCAGTTTCCGGCCAGGGAAATGAACGCAGCGACCATCAGCGGGATCGCAATCGGCAGTGGAATAATGGATGTGATCATTAGCCCATCAGGAATCGCAGTTCTTCGGGATCGACTGTGCCTGCAAGCTCGTTGGCTTTTACGACCATGGACAGCAGCAATGCCATGACCGTCGCTTCTACTACGATGTCAGTGAGCATCAGAGCCTGGACTAACGGATCAACTACGACTGTGCCGACAGGGATGTCGGCAAACACCGGGGCGGTGCCGCCCACTTTGTATCCGATCGCAAGCAGCAAAACATAGGTTGAAGTCTGAAGAATGGCAAGACAAACGACTTGATGGACGAGGTTCTTGCTCGTCACAATTCCGTAGAGTCCCCACAGAAAAATCCATGCCGCGATGGCGTAAGGCAAATACGCAAGGATCATTCGCTCTCTCCCAGGCGTTCTTCCACGATTTCCCGCAGATACGTCTTCATCAACAGCACAAACCCGCCAGTAATTTCCAGTCCGACAACTGCGCTGATTACTGCGATCGCTCCGGACGAGAACAAATCACCGGTCGTGCCGAGCGGAATGATGTTGGTTAGAAAATGCGTTCCAAAAAGAAGAGCGGCAGTTCCAATCGCGGCATAGCCGGCAGCCCCACCACACTCCGCAAGCTTGATGAGAGGGCTGGCTATGATGGCTTCAAACGTCTTTACGTCGCCCGACAAATAAACGACGAGGGGAGCTGAAGCGAGAATCACTCCGCCTTGAAATCCGCCACCGGGCGTGAGCTGCCCGTGAGTGACCATATAGACTCCGAAGACGATCATCGTCCCAACCATCGCCTGCATGCTCACGCGCAGTGCGTCTGAGATTGGCAGCGCGTCCTCCAGTTTCGTTTTGTGCTTATCGCCTTTGTCATCCGTTCCGGTTGGGCGGAAGAGGAGCAACACCCCAAGCACCGAGGCAAAGAAGATGAATTCCTCTCCCAGCGTGTCGAATGCGCGATAGTCGTAATTGATCGCATTCACCACGTCCGTGGCATGTCGCTCATAGACTGCTATCTGCACTACTGCATTTCCGTACGGTCCGCGATAATCGCCTAACGGTGGCAGATCAAGAAATCCCCAGATGAAGATCGCCACCAGCCCCGCAGCCGAGCACAAAAAGAAAATGGTTCGAACCCGCGCGCTCATTTCTTTCCCTCCCGCTCACGACGCAGATTCTGGCGGCGCATTTTCGTCAGTGCGAGCAAGATCAGCAAAGGCAGCATCACAGCCCCGATCGTGATCTGTGATAACGCCACGTCTGGAGCTTGGAAGATGAAGAACATCAGTGCACAGAGGAGACCGTAAAAGCTCAAAGTCACGACCTGCGCCTTTGGATCGCGGCTCAGCACAACCGCCGGAGCTGCGGCGCCAACCAGCAGCAGGATGACGTATTCCAGCAGTCGCATCAGCGCTTTTCGTCTCCTACTCGTTCGTCATCTGCGTGAATCGGCACTTCTTCGCCTTCTACGGGATCCCAGTTTGGAGTTTCAGCAATTCGGAATGCGCGCGCGGTCGCGTGAGTCACGATCGAATTCATTCCCACGAGCACAAATGCAGTAAACAGCGCCTTGAACGATTCCGGCTTGAGTCCTTGCTGAACGAACACTGCGATCGCAATCAGCAACGAACTCAACGAAGCAGGAGGCGCGATGTAGTGCATTCGTTGATAGGGATCTCGAACACGCAACATTCCCAGAACGGAAATCACCGTTATCAGCACGGCGGCTGAGAGCAGGACGTCAATGAGAACGGATTTCATCGCAAGTGACGCGCAAAAAAACGGGCAAAGACGATTCCACCGCCGAACGACATCAGCGCCAGAGTAAGCGCCAGATCCATCATGGGCATGCGGTTGAATGCCATGGTCAGCAGCATCATCAATAAGGTGATCACCACCGCCGCCATATAGAAAGAGACCAAACGCTGGCGAGGATCACCTCTGCCAGCCAGCCAAGCGACGGGCACGAGAACGAAAATCATCACCTGAGCTGCAAGCTCCCAAACGTTCACTGCTGGGCTCCCAGTTGTCGCGTCATCTTCGGCACCGAACTGCGCTCGATTTGGTGAAACAAGAGGGATTGATCGCTCGTGTTTACTCCGAGAACAATGAAGTTTGGCGCAATAGTGGTAAAAGCAACCGCAAGCACCCTGCGTGCAGTGGCTCGTGGATCGTCCTTGCCGTCGGCGTCAAATGACGCTATGCGGAACAGTGACTTGGTACGCTTGATGCCCAAGAGATCCCTGCCCCCAACCACTGCGATCTCCCAAGTGCCGCTGAGTAAGTACCAGGGCAGCCGCCAAATCGAGATCAGATCTTTGAATGATGGCGAGAATTTCGCGGGATACTGAAGATTAACAACAAACAACCCGGCTGTTGCGAGAAGAGCTCCAACAATTCCAATCAGAAGCTCATGAGGTGCAAAGGATCCCGAAAAGACTAACCAGAAAAGATAAAATATCGCCGGACTCGCGCACAGCAGCACTGTCATCGCCGGGCCATTCCGCTGAAGCGTCTCCAGCTATATAGAGAACCGGGCGCATTTTCCGGTTGTATGTGCGTAACGGCAGGAACGAGCTGCCGCTTCCGGGAATAGCGGTTCAGCCGCACAAACTACAAACCAACTTCAGACCTGAGGAAGGATTCTCGGCAGGGGCTGCCGACTCGGGATTCCAATTCGGTAACAGGATTCGGTGCCTGGTCCTAATACGACAAGTGCATCTGCCGATCTAGTCCTTGACCGATGATCGACTCAAAGGGACAAGGTGTCCGATTTTGGACAGAATCCTCCGCCAGTGAACAAAGTTGCGGCTTGACTTCACATGCGAACGCCGCTAGGGTCCTGAAATCAGCCACTTGCGATTAGTTTGAGCGGAGATAAACCTGCAGCGGATATTCGCATTCCGCTTGGAAGTCCCAACCATTGGATTTGTCGAAAAGCTTTGGGAAAAACGTCGTTTCGGTGAGAAACGAGGAGACGCAACCATGAAATTCGACCCCGGCGTGATGCTTCAGGACCTGAAGTTTGCTGCCCGTTCGCTGACACGAGCCAAAGGGCTTTCGATCACCGTAATTCTCACGCTGGCACTCGGCATCGGGGCAAATGCCGCCATTTTCACGTTGGTTCGTGGAGTTCTTCTCAAGCCGCTCGTCAATCGCGGAGAGGACCGGCTGATCTACATTCGCCAAACCGCGCGTGGCCTGGGAATCGACGACGAAACCTTCTCTGTCCCCGAGATTCAGGATCTGAAAGCCCGCGTCAAGACGATTAGCGAGTTTGGCGACTTCTCCACCATGGGCTTCACCATGATCGGACTGGGCGAACCTCGTGTGGTTCGCGGAGGAGTTGTCAGCGGTTCGTATTTCGATGTTGTCGGCCTGAAGCCTGTCCTCGGCCGACTGCTCGACGCACGCGATGACGGCCCGAACGCCGCTGGAGCGGTGGTACTGACTTATCGTTTCTGGACGACTGCTTTGAAAAGCGATCCGACGGTAATCGGAAAAACCATCCGGCTCGATTCGGTCGGCACACGCTCGGCAACGATCGTCGGAGTGCTGGAACCTTCCGTACCGTATCCAACAGAAACCGAAATCATCGGCAACATAGTCACCAGTCCGCACCACCTCTCGGCCACAATGGTCACCGGGCGTGTCCATCGCATGACCGAACTATTCGGACGGCTTGCTCCCGGAGCCACGCTCGATCAAGCACGCGCCGAGTTGACGAGCGTACATGACGGAATCATGAAGGAGTACCCGAAGGATTATCCGCAGAAAGCAAATTTCGGAATCGAAGCGAGAATGCTGCGCGACCAGATCACCTCCAGCGCGCGCACTGTGTTGCTGGTCCTTCTCATATCTTCGGCGCTGGTATTTGTAATCGCGTGCTCCAACGTCGCGAATTTGATTCTGGCGCGCACCGTCCGACGCGAAGGCGAGCTGGCGATCCGCGCTGCACTCGGCGCCAGCAACCGAGCGCTTCGTTGGACATTGCTCTCTGAGAGCCTGATCTTATGCGTGGCCGGAGCCACGCTTGGCGTCCTCAGCGCACGACCGATGGTCGCAATCCTTGCCCGTTATGCTTCGAAGTTCTCTGTCCGCGCGCTCGATCTGACCGTCGATTCGAGCATGCTGTGGGTGAGCGCCGGGTTGGCTCTGATTGCAGCAGTCATCCTGGCATTTGTCCCGCGTCTGCCATTGGCGAATACATCCCAGGGAGTAGGCCTCGCGACCGGAGGTCCGCGCATTACCGGCAACACAACGAAGCGGCTTCGCGCGTTCGCGATTACGCAGATCGCGGCGTCCTTCATTTTGCTCGCGGGCGCCAGCATGCTGCTGAAGACGCTTCTGTCGCTGCAGAAAGCGCAGTCCGGATTCGACACTCACAATGTTCTAGCTATCAATGTTCCCGCGGTTTCCTATGGAAAGACGCCGGAGCAGATTGTCGATTTTTACCAAGAAACTATGCGACGCATCCGCGAGCTCCCGGGCGTGGATAACGCCGCGTTTGGCCTGCAAGTTCCATGGCGCGACGCGGGATCCTTTGGCCCTGGATTCACCTTCAGTGCTGAAGGTCATGTTGATCCGCCGGGCGATGAAGGCCCGCGCGCTCAGCTCCGAACCATCTCGCCTGGATTCTTCTCAACGCTTCGAGTCCCCATCATCGCGGGACGCGACTTCAACGATCTCGATCGCAAGGACACCGATAGCGTCGTGATCATCAGCCAGACACTAGCGCAGCGCATATTCCCAAATCAGGATCCGATCAATCGCCACATCATGTGGACTGATCCAGTGATGAAGTTCATCGGCATTGCGCCTGCGCCAAGAAGAATTATCGGAGTGGCAGCAGATATCGACGATGAACACATCATCGCCGAGCCAACGATGACGGTATATTCACCATTCCAGCAAGGCCTGATCCTGGGCGGTCGCGTCTTCATTCATACGCACACCGATCCGTATGCGCTGGTGACGCCGGTCACGCGCATCATTCGTAGCTTGTCTGCGGATGAGCCTGTCGAACACGCCGCGACGCTCGATGATGTGCGCGCCGAGGTCCTCACGCCAGACCGGCTGAACACCTTCGTCTTTGGTGGATTCGCCGCGGTCGCTCTGACGATTGCCATCGTAGGCGTAGCCGGTGTTCTGGCCTTCTCAGTCAGCGGACGCATTCGAGAGTTCGGCATCCGCCTCGCGTTAGGATCTCAGCCGCGCGAACTGCTGATCGGCGTAGTCACAGAAGGAGCCATCATCGCCGCAATCGGAGTGATTGCTGGTGCGATTGTCGGAGCTGCGCTGACGCGCGTCGCTGGAAGTTACCTCTTTGATCTGAAGAACCCAAGTGCGCTACCGTTAATCGCTTCGGCATTCGTGCTGCTAACCGCAGCAGTACTAGCATCGCTGCTCCCAGCAGCACGAGCCGCCCGAACCGATGTTATGCAAGCACTGCGCACGGAGTGAACTGGTTCACGTGACCAGGAGACGCCGACCGCGCGCAAGGCACAGGAGTTTACGATCCTGCACCGACTCGCATTCAGTGTTCAATCGTAGTGGTTGCCTTCCAATTGATCGATACCGGTACGGCTTTCAGCGTGAAAGAAAACGTGGAACCGTGATTTAGTTCGCTGGTAACCTCTAGCGTTCCTCCATGAACGCGGACGATGTGTTTCGCAATCGCGAGTCCCAAACCGGTGCCGCCCGATTCGCGAGATCGCGCTTTGTCCACACGATAGAAACGTTCGAACAGGCGCGGCAGGTGTTCCGACGGAATGCCTGGACCGTAGTCACGGACAAAAAACTCCACCGCAGCCTCTTGATCGCGAGTGCCGATATCGATTCGAGTGCCCGCGTACTTAATGGCATTGTCGATCAGGTTAGTGAACACCTGGTGAACTGCGTCTTTGTCGGCGAGCACTTCGCGGGTCGCGCTGTTCTCGATCCTGAGTTCGATTCCGGCTAGTCGCGCCGTATCACGAAAAGTCGCAGCAGCCTCGGTCAGAAGCGACTCGGGTGTAACCGCCCGCATGTTGAAAGCTCGTTCGCCGGATTCAACTCGCGCCAGAACCAGGAGATCTTCGGTCAAACGCGTCATGCGAGCAGCGTTCTTGCGGATCACTTCCAGAAAGTCGCGCTGTGTTGCGGGATCGGTATTGCCGGCGGCTTCCATGTCGAGCAGGGTTTCCGCGAATCCCTGAATTGAGGTAAGCGGAGTTCGCAGTTCGTGGGAGACGTTTGCAATAAAGTCGCGCCGGGTCTTTTCCACACGCTCGATGCTGCTCATGTCATGAAAGACGGCGACGGCTCCTCCCGCGGGCAGCGGCGCTGCGGTTACGCGAAACGTGCGGCCAGGGATCAGTACAGTCGATCGCGTGCTGCGCACCTCTTTACTTTCGAGAGCTGTCTCAATACTCGCAAGCACTTCAGGATCGCGAATCGCGCCGACGAGTGGAGCTCCGATTGCGACGGGCACAATCGAACGCATCGGTCCGTTTGACCACTGAACCCGGCGGTCGTGAGAGATTGCAAGCACCGCCTCCTGCATGCTGTTGAGCAGCGCTTCCAATTCTTTTCTGCCGTTTTCAACGGCAGCGAAACTCTGCTCGAGTTGGCGCGCGGTGCGGTCGAGTGCAGAGGCTACATGAGCGATCTCGTCCTCGGCGGATTCTTCGATTCGCGCGCTCAGGTCGCCTGCAGCGATGCGATCGGCAAAATTAACAATGTTCTGCAAACGCCGGGAAATCGCTCGCGCCACAATCGCTGAAATGATGGTCGCCAGCAACAATGCTGCTAGCGAAGCCCACAGCAACCGCAGGCGAATGCGGCGAGTCGTCTGCTGTATGAAAGAGAGCGGATACGCCAGCCGGACTGCGCCGCCGCGAATTGGAACTGCGACGTAAAGAAATGGAATCCCTATCGTGTGGCTCGTGCGCGTGGCGCTTCCCATGCTGCCGTGCAGTGCGGCAACAAATTCAGGACGCGTTGCATGATTCTCCATTTCGGCGGGATTTGCGCCTGTGTCGGCAAGCACGCGTCCGTCGCTCTCGATGATGGTTGCGCGAGCGTTCGCCGCCTTTGATACCTCGTCGGCAATGGCCTGCATGCTGCGGCGATCGCGATCCTGCTCAACCGATTGCGCGAAGAGTCTTGCTTTTTGTTCAAGCGAGGTCCGCGTCTCGTTGAGGAAAGACTCTTCCCACGCCTTGCGGACCGAGAAGTCGAGCGTGAGAGTGGCAACTGCAATCACGAGAACAAAGGCAGCAACAAGCTTAAAGAAGATGCGGCTTCTCACCTGGGAACCTCGAAACGATACCCTGCTCCGCGCACCGTTCTAAGGTAGCGTGGATCTTCAGGATTCGCTTCGATTTTTTCCCGCAATCGGCGTACGTAAACATCGACCGAGCGCGGCGTGACGAATGCAGTGTCGCGCCAGACAGCATCGAGGAGCTGGTCGCGCGTGAAGACGCGTCCAGGATGGCGAGCGAAATAGTCGAGCAAACGAAACTCGGTCGCGGTCGTCGCCACGTTGCTTCCGCGAACTGTGAGGGTCATGCCTCCGGTGTCGATGCGGAGATCTCCCAGCTCTCGCACCGCGATGGGCATGGCAGGCTCAAAGCGGCGCAGCACAGCTTTGACACGCGCCAGCAGCTCGCGCGGACTGAATGGTTTGCCGATGTAATCATCCGCGCCGCGCTCAAGACCAAGCACACGATCGGACTCGCTGGCTCGTGCTGTAAGAAAAATGATTGGAGTTCCGGCGAGAACTTCTGAACGGCGAATCTGGTCGCAAAGATCGAGTCCACTGCCGCCGGGAACCATAATGTCCAGAAGGAAGAGCAACGGACGATTCCGCATTGCCTCGTCGATCACGCCGGCAACTCCGGAGAAAGTTCGGACCGAGTGTCCGCCGCCGGCTTCGAGATGGTGTCGCAGCAGCCGCGCAATATCTGGATCGTCTTCTACAACAAAGATGGGTTGTTTCATTGGCCACATCGTCTCTTCCGCAAGCGATGACGCCGGGGCTTGACTCAAGCTAAAGATATCCTGGGATTGTTACGTGAGCATTACAATCGCGCACTTATGCTCCGCATTGCTTGCGTTTACTCACAATTCACGCGTTTGTAACAAGACTGTAGCAATTCCTTACTACCTTCGTCTCGAAAGCAAAATTACGGAGACCTTGAATTGATGAGACGATTGCCAGCGTTCGCGTTCCTGATTGCGGCAGTAACCACGTCGAGTGCGCAAATCAACTTGAATGCCGCCGGCGCAACTTTTCCCTACCCGATTTATTCCAAGTGGTTCAGCGAATTTCATAAGGCACACGCCGACATCCAGATTAATTATCAGTCGATCGGCAGCGGTGGAGGAATCCAGCAACTTAAGGCGGGCACCGTGGATTTCGGAGCGAGTGATATGCCGCTCGATGATGAGAAGTTGAAAGACATGGGAAAGCCGATCATTCAGCTTCCCACGGTCATGGGAAGTGTTGTTCCGGCGTACAACGTTCCTGGAGTTTCCGGCGAGATCAAGTTCACGCCCGAAGCTCTGGCGGAAATTTTCCTGGGTCATCTCAAGAAATGGAATGACAAAGCTCTTACTGACGCGAATCCCGCAATGAATCTGCCCGGCCAGGATATTGTTGTCGTCCACCGGTCTGACGGAAGCGGCACCACGTTCGTGTGGACCGATTATCTGTCGAAAGTCAGTCCGGAGTGGAAGTCGAGCGTAGGCTCAAACACATCTGTCAAGTGGCCGACGGGAATCGGCGGAAAAGGCAACGAACAGGTCGCAGGACTCGTGAGGCAGCAGCCAGGCGCAATCGGCTACGTTGAACTCATTTATGCGCTGCAAAACAACATCACGTTTGGATCCGTGAAGAATGCTGCCGGAAACTTTGTGAAAGCAAGCCTGCAATCGACGAGTGCAGCGGCAGCTTCCGTGAAAGACATGCCGGATGATTTCCGTATATCAGTCACAAACGCTGCGGGAAAGAACTCCTATCCAATCGCCAGCTTTACTTATCTACTGATTCCCACTCAGTGGCAGGATCAGGCAAAGAAGAACGCGATACTGAGCTTTCTCCAATGGATGCTTGATGAAGGTCAGTCTATGGTCGAACAGCTCAACTACGCTCCTCTTCCAAAACAGGTCGTTCGAAAAGAAAAGGACAAACTCAAGAGTCTGCAATAACTGCAAATCATCGCAATTGCTTAGCTCCTGCTCATTTCAGGCTGTAACACTCTTTTAACAGTCTTTCTTTAATGTGGGCTGCAGAGATCGCTACGCAGCGTTCGATGGAGACAGACTTGACGAACCCGCAGCCCACCTTGCCCAAATTGGAACTGCCGGTACGGGCACGTTCGAAGCCGACTTGGACCGCCGAGCGACAGGGTTCGCGCCTGCAAGCCGACAACGTCTTTGAGTCGCTTATCCTTCTCGGAGCTCTCTCGCTCGTCGCCATCGTCGGGTTAATCGTATTTGAGCTGATTCATAATTCCCTGCCAACGCTGATGAAGTTTGGCTGGCACTTTTTCTTCAGCAATACGTGGGATCCTGTCGGTGGCGACTTCGGCGCATGGGCATTCGTCTATGGCACACTGGTTTCCTCGCTGATCGCGCTCGTAATCTCCGTTCCCCTTGGTATCGCCGTAGCCGTATTCATCAATGAACTTTGCCCTCGCAGTTTGCGCAGATCTTTCTCGTTTGCAGTAGAGCTGCTCGCCGCAATCCCTAGTGTGATTTTTGGGTTGTGGGGAATCTTTGTGCTTGCTCCTTTGTTGCGTTCTTATGTGGAACCTTTCCTGGCGGAGTATTTCGGCTGGACCGGACTGTTCAGCGGACCCGCATATGGAATCGGAATGCTTGCTGCGGGGATGATTCTCGCGATCATGATCGTACCCATCATCTGCTCGATCTCGCGCGAGGTGATGCTGGCGGTTCCGCAGCAACAGCGTGAAGGCGTGCTCGCGCTCGGCGCCACGCAATGGGAAATGATTCGTATTGGAGTCCTTCGCAACGCACGTACGGGCATTCTGGGCGCGATCATTTTGGGACTCGGAAGGGCATTGGGAGAAACCATGGCCGTGACCATGCTGATCGGCAATAGCCCCGATATTGCTAAGTCGCTGTTCGCGCCGGGCTACACCATGGCGAGTGTGATCGCTAACGAGTTAAACGAGGCTATGACTTCCCTGCACCGCAGCGCTCTGATCGAGATTGGTCTCGCGCTGTTCATTGTCACTTTGATCGTCAATGCATGTGCGCGTCTTCTGATATGGACATCGAAGCGAGGCATGCCGGCGAGGATGCGTGCTTAAGCGACACACGAACGGCGTTAGCCTCTACCGACGAATGATGAACTTTGCTGCGATGTCATTAGCGGCTTTTTCCGCAATCGTTGTGTTGGTCCCCTTGTTCGCGATTCTCATTTATCTGCTCATTCGAGGCATCGGTGCAATCAACTGGGCTTTTCTAACGCAGATTCCCAAACCGGTCGGCGAATCCGGAGGTGGAATGGCCAATGCCATGTTGGGATCTGGCGAGATACTCGCCATTGCCAGCCTCATGGGTGTTCCGCTTGGAATTGCGGGCGGCATTCACCTGGCGGAGTACGGACGGCACCGGCTCGCGGACGGAATCCGCTTCATAGCGGATGTTTTGAACGGCATTCCATCCATCGTGATTGGAATGGCAGTTTATGGAATCGTAGTGCTTGCACAAAAGCATTTCTCCGCACTTGCTGGTGGGATCGCGTTGGGCGTGATGATGATTCCGACCATCATGCGCACCACCGAAGAGATGCTGTTGATGGTTCCGCAATCGGTCCGGGAAGCCGCGTTGGGGCTCGGCATCTCGCAGTGGCGCACCACAATTTTCGTTACGCTCCGCACCGCGACTTCCGGCGTCATTACCGGAATCATGCTGGCGTTTGCGCGTGTGGCCGGCGAGACGGCTCCCCTGCTATTCACTGCATTCGGGAATCAGTTCTGGAATTTCAAAATCAACCAGCCGACCGCCGCCCTGCCATTGCAGATCTACACCTACGCGATCTCCCCATATGACGAGTGGCATCGTCAGGCGTGGGCGGGAGCGATGGTGCTGATCCTGCTCATCATCGGAACGGTCTCAACTGTTCGTTTCGTCGCCGGCCGTGGGATGTCCAAAGGAGTTGCATAGTGGGCGTCAGCATTGACGTTCGCGACCTGAGTGCCTGGTTTGGTCCGGTCGAAGTGCTGCACGGAATCGGAATGCACATTCAATCGAATGCTGTTACAGCAATCATTGGCCCTTCCGGTTGCGGGAAATCCACCTTCATCCGTTGCTTGAACCGGATGCACGAAACTGTTCCAAGCGCGCGCGTGCAAGGATCAGTGATGATCGGCGGATTGAATGCTTACAACGGCACTGCAGCAGTGGAGGTGCGGCAGCGTGTCGGGATGGTATTTCAAAAACCAAATCCGTTTCCAACTATGTCGATCTACGACAACGTTGCTGCCGGGCTGAAACTCAATGGATTCCGCAGTCGTCGCGATCTCGACGAAGTCGTCCAGCATTCGCTGCGAGTCGCCGCTTTGTGGGACGAAGTAAAAGATTGTTTAAAAACGAAATCCGGCGCCAGTCTTTCCGGAGGACAGCAGCAGAGGCTCTGCATCGCACGAGCGCTCGCCGTTCAACCAGAAGTGCTGTTGATGGATGAACCGGCTTCGGCGCTCGATCCAATTTCCACAGCCAAGATTGAGGACCTCATTTATCAGCTCAAAGAGCGCTTCACAGTCGTCATTGTGACGCACAACATGCAGCAAGCGGCCCGCGTGGCGGATTGGACGGCATTCTTCCTTATGGGTCACCTGATCGAGTACGACAAAACAGAAAGGATCTTCACCGCTCCTGCTGACAAGCGCACCGAAGACTACATTACAGGCAGGTTCGGATGAGCCGTACTCGATTCCACGAAGCCCTCGACGAATTAAAAGATCGCTTACTGCGCATGGGCGGGACCGCGGAGCAATCGATTGCCTATGCCATCAACGCTTATCGCGAGGGTGATCGTAAGCAATGCGCCGTGGTGTTTGAGACCGAGCAATCGATCAACGCCGCCCATCGCGAGATCGATGAACTCGCGTTGGATTTGCTGGCAATGCAGCAGCCCATGGCAGTGGACCTGCGCTTCATCGTCGCGGTGATCAAGATCAATGCCGATTTGGAACGCGTGGGGGACCAGGCGGTAAATATCGCTCAACGCGTAGTCGAGGTGCTCGATCTTCCTCCTGCTGAGCTTCCGGCCGACGTCCCGCGCATGTCTGGAATAGCCTCGCAAATGATCCGCCAGGCCCTCGATGCATTCGTGCGCGCCGACGCGGACCTCGCCCAGAGCGTGCTCGCGACCGACAACGAAGTCGATCGCATGAAGCGCGAAATTGAGCAGGCAATGCTCGCGAAAATGCACCACTCTCCCCAGTTCACCCGACAAGCGTTGGACGTGCTGCTAATCGCGCGCAATCTCGAGCGCATTGGCGACCACGCAACGAACATCGCCGAAGACGTAATCTTCTGGGTTCGCGGCGCAGATGTAAGGCATGGACAGGTGGATGTCAGCTGACCGGTGCTGGTACCACCACTTCCCTTCTGGAACACATGCGATTGCCTGATCCGCGTTATTTCTACTCTCGGCCGCGGTTGCTCTTCAGGGCCGAAAGCAGCCTTCTGGATCGGACATGCAGCCGCCTTGGCGTATGGATACTTCGGCTTGATGCGCTGGTTGACGTATGTGCCTTTGGCTTTGGCTAGCTGCTCGTATTCCTTTTCGGGAACGTAGTAGTAGAGATACACGTTCCGCCGACGTATTCGATTTCGAGCAGGTGAATCTGAGTGTCGTATCCGATGCTTCTGATTGCGCTGGAGGTTACGTACGTCCGCTTCACATCTCTTGGATGCAATCTATCCGTTTACTCGGTCGAGGTAGCGCCTTTAGATTTCTTCTTCGGCTTACCGTTTCCGAGCGCAAGATCCGCCAATTCCAGATATCGGTTGTTGGCCTCGCTAACAGGGTTGTGGATGACGATTTGGGACGGACGTCCCTGGTGTTTTCTGAGGAGGTCGTAATCGACCCACAATCCGAGTTCGTGGTCGCTGCCGGGTTTGTTTATGGAGCGTTTCGGCCGCGCCTTGCTTTTCTGAATGTTCTTCCTGGGCATGGCGAAACCACGGTGAACAGCAGCTCTGATTGCAGTATTGTAACATTAATGTTCGATTCCGATGCGGCTCCCGCACCCTATGCGTAAGCACATTTTGTCAGTGTCCTATAACCAACCGCTGCTGTTGACGCGGGAACTGCTGCTTCAGCGCGAAGGCTATGCTGTCACTTCTGCTCTCGGATTCACCGATGCTATTAAGCAGTGCAAAGCCGGAACTTTCGACCTGTTCATTCTTGGACATTCCATTCCCGACAGCGACAAGCGGGAACTGGTTCATATTTTCAGCGAACACTCCAAATCACCTGTCCTGGCGCTCAAGCGGCATGGCGAAGATATTCCCGATGGTGCTGACTTTCATGCGTACCCTGACGACATTAAGGGACTGCTACGCACAGTCGAGACCATTCTGGGAAAGGGTGTGGTCGATTAAACCGATCCGGCAAGTTCCGCGTCCAATTTTTTGGGACGCTGTGGGATTACGCCCCGGCGGCGCGCACTATGATCGAAGGCGAGACGTTATGCTCCAACCAGTACTTCTGAATGACGGCAATCACTCGATGGATTTCGTCCCGATCTGCGGGTTTAAGCAGGTAGGAATTGGCGCCTGCCTCGTACGCGGATTTTACGTCGACGGCTTCTGCTGAATTGGTTAAGAACACAACAGGAATCAGACGCAACTCTTTTCTTGTTCGTATCCACTTCAACAACTGCAAGCCGCTCATGCCTGGCAATTTCAGGTCCAGCAAAATGAAGCTGGGCAACGGAAACTTGGCCCGGTTCTGGTAGTCACCAATGCCTTCCAGCCAGGCGAGCGCATTGTCTCCGTGAGAGACGGACTGGATTGGATTCTCCACCCCTGCCTTTTCAAAAGCTCTCCGGATCAGTGCTGCATCGTTCTGATCGTCCTCGATCAGCATGATCGGCGGCAGTTCAAGTTTTTCGACAACCATGCGACCTCCAGCAGTGTGGCCGTTGCTCCCTCGTGCCCTCAATCGAGGATCTCTCAGCGAGCAGCGGCTCTCAAGTATCGCACTGCTGCTAGTTGAATGGAAGTCGCAAGGAGAGTCCACCAAAGCAGCAGCTACTTTGATTTGTGGTGACGTCCACTACCGTGAGGCGCGCCGGGAACATTGCGATTGTGAGCGCGAGCAGCAGAGGTCATTCATAAAGGCCGCGTTACAATTCCTATTCACACAGTTTGGCTCAACTGCATGGCATTGCGGCTTCGACAGGAACCTACACCCGAACAGTTCCGGGCGCTTTTCGAGAACGCGCCAGGGCTTTTCCTGGTACTCGCCCCCGATCTAACGATTGTTGCCGTCACAGAAGGCTATTTGGCTGCGACGATGACGAAGCGAGACGAGATCATCGGCCGTCACTTGTTCGATGTCTTCCCGGACAATCCGAACGAGACAGATGCATCTGGCGTGCGCAATCTTAGTGCCTCACTGGCGACAGTCTTGCGACAGAAGACCGAGCATCGCATGGCGGTGCAGAGGTATCCCGTCAGGAAACCGCTGGAGCACGGAGGCGAATTCGAAGTTCGCTACTGGAGTCCGTTAAACAGTCCCGTTTTGGATGGCAAAGGCAATGTTCAATTCATCATTCATCGAGTGGAAGACGTCACGGATCTGGTAAGGATTGGACTTCAGCGCGATGAGCAAGACGCCCGAGCACAGGATCTTGAAGCCGAGATTCTGAAGAAGACCGGAGAGCTTGGAACGTTGACTGCTCTTCTACAAGCAGAACGAGAAGCAAGACACACCGAAGACGAATTCAGACAACTGGCCGATGCCATGCCGCAGCTTGCCTGGATGGCAAAGCCGGACGGCTGGATCTACTGGTACAACCAACGGTGGTACGAGTACACAGGCACGACGGCTGAATCAATGGCGGGTTGGGGCTGGCAATCGGTTCACGATCCCGAGAGTCTTCCCTCCGTTCTCGAACGCTGGCGTTCCTCCATCGCGACCGGAAAGCCATTCGAGATGGTATTTCCTCTTCGAGGTGCCGATGGGCGCTTCCGTCCTTTTCTCACTCGCAGCATGCCGATGAAGGATGATGCCGGCAATGTGATCCGCTGGTTTGGGACCAACACAGACATAAGCGAGCAGTTGGATGCCGAAGCGAAACGGCGGCGTGTACTTGAAGAACGGTACAGATGGTTGATTGAGAGTATTAGCGACTACGCGATTTTCACTCTCGACACCAAAGGATTTATTACCAGTTGGAACCCAGGAGCTCAACATTTAAAGCAATATAGCTCCGATGAAATCATTGGGCAGCATTTTTCCAAGTTCTACACCGACGCCGATCGCGAACAGGGGGGCCCGGCTAGAGTGCTGGAGGCGGCACTCAAGGACGGTCATTACGTAGGCGAGGGTTGGCGGAAGCGTAAAGATGGTTCGTTGTTTTGGGCAAGCGTTCTCGTTACGCCGATCCGAAATGAAACTGGTGAGCTAGTCGGGTTTTCAAAGATCACCCGCGACATAACCGAGCGGAAGCAGCTAATCGATCGTCTGAACCAGTATTCGAAAGAACTGGAACTTCGAATTCAGGAGCGCGACCGCAGCTACGCCGACCTCGAAGCATTCAGTTATTCCGTTGCGCACGATCTAAGAACGCCTTTGCGCACGATCCAGGGATTCACGGATGTAATCGTAGAGGACTTTCACGATCAACTTCCGCAGCCGGCGCAAGATCATTTGAAACGTGTGACCGATGCGGCCGAACGCATGAACCAGCTCATTGATGATCTATTACAGTATGCCCGCGTAGCGCGTGGCGAAATTCGCTGCTCCCGAGTGGATCTGAACAAAGTTTTGGCTCAGGTCATGCAGCAACTTGCCCCGGAAGCTCGCGCCAGGACCGATGTGCAGGTTGAACCCGGCCTCGCGGCCATCGCGCACGAGCCGACGCTCATCACATCGCTCCTGAACCTGATCACCAATGCACTAAAATTCTATCCGGCTGGACAGGAGGCCCGTGCTGAGGTGAAGGCGTTCCGGCGCGACGACACCGCCGTCGTTTCGGTTCGCGATCACGGAATCGGAATTGATCCTCAATATCACGAGAAAATCTTTCAGGTTTTCGAGCGCCTGCACACCGTACAGGAATATCCCGGAACGGGAATTGGATTGGCGATCGTCGAACGAGGTATCTCGCGTATGGGAGGAAAAGTTCGCGTGCAATCCGCTCCCGGTAAAGGAAGTACTTTCAGTGTCGAGGTGCAGGCTGCGTGAGTGAAGAAAGAAACCGTCAACTTACAGTCTTGCTGGTCGAAGACGATCCGAATGACGCACTCCTTGTCAGAACGGTGTTCGAGCGCGCGGTTGGTACCACAACCCTCGTGCATTTTGGCGATGGCGATTCCGCGATCCGCTACCTGGCCAAAGATCCACCCTACGACACCCGTGATGATCCCCCGAAACCCACGATGATGTTGTTGGACATCAAATTACCCAAGCGGTCGGGTTTTGATGTCCTAAGTTGGACCAGAAGCCAGTCCAGTGCGCTGAGAAGGCTGCCGATTCTTATGCTCACCTCGTCTGGTCAGCAGGCTGACATCGATCGAGCTTTTGAACTGGGCGCCACCGCCTACCTTCAAAAACCGAGCCGCCCGCGAGCGCTTTCTGAAATGGTGACAGATCTCAAGAATTTCTGGATAAAGTGGGCCGAGGTTCCAGAACTCTGAGGAGCTTAAGCGTCGTCTCAAGTGGTAAGAACGCGTAAGCTGTGAGTTAGTTTGCCAAGGTCAGAAACGCGCATAGCTTCATCCACCCTGTCCGTCTGTTGCTTTTGTTAATTTGGAACTGCGGGCCACATCCGATCCGGGACGCATGAAGGTTCGCAGCATCAGCGCCGCTAACTGGCATCCAATCACTCCGCCTTCCCGACCGCCTTATTCACGTAGGCATTCTGGAGGATATAGAACGCCTTCTTCTTTTCTCCATGTTCCGAAATGAGACCTTTGCGGTTAAAGAAATCCTGAATCCCCGGCAGTGGGCGTCGAGGTGAACGAAAGTCCATGAGAATCCAGGGGCTCATGCCGCGCAATTGGCGGATGTGATTCAGCATGACGAGCTGATGCTGGTAGATGTTCGCCTGATACTCTTCTGTCCAGCGCTCGTCGGGCGAGCCATGCAGGCCGTACTTCGCGTCGCCTCCGAACTCGCTGACGATCACCGGTTTCTCGTAGCGGATGTCCCACTCGGTGTGGTCGGCGTCTTCGGGCTTGTGCTCGTACCAGCCGATATACTCGTTCATTCCGATCACGTCGAGCGCCGCGCCGAGCGGATCATCGACGATCTTCTTCATGCCTTCCGTGCGCACGAGCAGCGCTGCGGTGACCAGCCGCGTCGGATCATCTTCGTGCGCATTACGGACGAGAGTTTCAAGAAACTTCGTGCGAGTTGGATTATTCGGCGTTTCGTTTGCGACCGACCACAAAATTACCGAAGCCTTGTTGCGGTCGCGACGAATCATCTCGTGCAGTTGCTGCTGCGCTTTGGCGAGCACCGCAGGATTGTCGAACTGCACAGCCCAGTACGTAGGAATCTCCGACCAGACCAGAATTCCCATTTTGTCCGCCAGGCGCGTCATCCGCTCGTCGTGCGGATAGTGCGCGAAGCGCGCATAATTGGCGCCGAGTTCTTTGATCCAGCCCAGTAAAGTACGCGCATCTTCTTCTGAATAGGCCCGGCCGGTTCGAAGCGGCGCTTCGGCGTGCACACAGATGCCGCGCAGAAAGATCGGTTCGCCATTCAGCAGAATCTGCGTGCCGCGAGTCTCGATGCTGCGAAAACCGATTTCGTCTTCGAGCGAGTCTTGTCCAGTACGGATTGTGACTCGGTAGAGCTTGGGATTTTCCGGAGACCACAACTGCAGGTTAAAGGCGTGAAATGCAATCTTGGCACGACCGTCGGCTCCAGTTGGCGCGGTTTGAGTCAGGTGCTGCTCTGGAATCTCAACCGTGACCTGCGTACCCGGAGACGCACCCTCGACATGAACCCATCCCTCGAGTTCCGTTTTGGTACCACGCCTGAGCTGCAGGCTGTAGTCGTCGATGAAAGCGTCGGGCACCTCGAGGAGCGATACATCACGCGTGATTCCGCCATAATTCCACCAGTCGGTTTGTAGCGTGGGAACACCGTCGGCAAGACGCGTGCTATCGACGGCAACGACCCCGAAGTTTCCGCCGTCATGTAGCAGGTTCGTGATCTCGCAATCAAACGGAGTAAAGCCGCCCTCGTGCTCGCACGCCTTCTGTCCATTGATCCAGACGTAAGAACGATAATTCGCGGCTCCCACATGAAAGAACACGCGCTTCCCAGGCGTGCGATGGTAGTCGAAATCCTTCTCGTACCAAATTGGGCCTTCGTAGAAGAAGAGCGAGTCGCGTTGGGTATTCCAATCGCCGGGAACATACAACGCGGGAGACTTCGAAAAGTCGTATTCGATCGGAGGCCCGCCCGGCTGCTGCTTCTCGTTCTTGAAATAGCCGTTGCTGCGCAGCTTGCCGTGGAAGTCGTACAGACCGGTCGCGTACGGATCGACGATCGTGTGCCAGTCACCGTCCAAGCTGACTGTCTGCCGATGATCAACATCCACCAGCAGAGTCGGAGCGTTCGACTCCGGCGCAGGAGCTTGTGCGTGTGCCGGAACCAAGAAGCTGGCAATAAAAACTGCCAGCAGAAACTCGATTCGTAGGATCAACTGCCGCATAGTTCGCAAATCTGCCTCCGCTGAAATGGCTCTAGTCCATTGAAAAGACGCAGTTTACACCCTCGGTTACCGGCAAGCATATCAGGAAGGAAATTTAATGGCGCAGTTGCAACCAGTCGGCCTACAATAATATCGAAACGTTTTGGTAAATGTCGGAAGAGATCTCAATGAGGACTGTAAATACCAGCACCGTCACCGAGCCCCTTTCCAATATGGAACAGTGGGAAGACTTCGTTCAGGGCCGCTACAAGGAAGGCAAATCGGAGTCGGAGTTCCGCCAGTACGACGAGAAGGCGAATCCGGGTGTTGCCGAGTTCTATCGCCTGAACCATCAGCATCAGACGCTCGATTACGTGCTCGGAAAAGAGAAGCAGTATTTCGGTCTGACGCGTGGCAAGAAGAGCGTCTGGGAAGCAGCCGAGTATCTGAACACGCTGGTTGATGACAGCGATCCCGACACCGATCTCACCCAGCTCGAGCATCTGCTCCAGACATCAGAAGCCATCCGCCGCGATGGCCATCCGCGCTGGATGGTGCTGGTAGGCTTCGTCCACGATCTCGGCAAGTGCCTGTGCCTCTACGGCGAGCCGCAGTGGGGAGTGGTAGGCGACACATTCCCGGTAGGCTGCGCGTGGTCGGATCAGGTAGTCTTTCCCGAGTACTTCGCCGCAAATCCCGACGCGAAAGTTCCCAAGTATCAGACGAAATACGGAATCTACGAACCGAACTGCGGACTCGAGAACGTCCACATGTCGTTCGGCCACGACGGCTACATCGCCGAAGTCATGAAGCCGTATTTGCCCGACGAGGCGCTCTACATGCTGCGCTTCCACTCCTTCTACGCCTGGCACCGCCACGGAGCCTACAAGCACCTCGAAAACGGGAAAGACCGAGCAATGCTGCCATGGGTGCAGAAATTCAATCCTTATGACCTTTATTCAAAAGGCCACACCAAGCCCGATTTGAAACAACTGAAGCCATACTACGACGATCTGTTCGCGGAGTTTTTGCCTGAAAAGCTGGCCTGGTAAGTGCAGAATTTTAACTAGCTGCCTCCTGTCAATGCCCCGCCCGTGTGTTGAAGAGACAGCGTTATACTGCTCATCAGGATGCGCGGCTTTCTGACGTTTTTGGTGGTTTTCGCTTGTGGATACCTGGCGAACGCGCAGCAGCCTGCTCCAGAACAGCTTTTTCGTGAAGCTCAGGAAGCACAACAGCGTGGTGACAACTCCGTCGCTCTCACGAAGTATCAGCAACTGGTTCGACTTCACCCTGAGGTTGTCGCGGCCCACGCCAACCTCGGCGTCGTGCTTGCATCGTTAGGACGCTACGATGAGGCGATCGCGGAGTACCGTTTCGCGCTTCAGCAAGCGCCCAATACTCCTCTGCTCCTGCTAAATCTCGGCCTCGCTTATTACAAGAAACACGATTTCGCGGCAGCGGCGGATCAGTTTGCTGCTCTCCGTCAGCAAGATTCGAATAATGTTCGAGTGGCAGCCTTACTCAGCGACTGCGATGTGCAGCTCGGCCTGGCGGAACAGGCAGTATCTATACTTGAACCGTTAGAGAGGACAAACGCAGACAATTTGGATGTTGAATGGGTGCTGGGACGGGCTCTAATAGCGGCGGGGCGCAGTCTAGACGGAGCAAGACGCGTACAACAAGTCGCTGATCTGAGAAACAGCGAAGAAGCCTATCAGCTTGCTGCGGAATCGTACCTCAGTCTAACTTTCTTTACTGAAGCAAAGCGCGATGCGGAAGCAGTCCTGCGCCTGAATCCAAGATCCTCGACTGCATATTCGATACTAGGCATGGTTGCTGATTATGCCGGGGACGCCAAAACGGCGGCCGAAAACTACCAGAAAGCATTCCAACTCAATCCCAACGATTCAGACTTGCGTATTCATCTCGCCAGTGCGCTCATTGATTCCGGCGATCTCGATGCGGCTCGAAAACAACTAAAGCAGACGCTGGAATCGCAGCCGAATTCTTCGGGAGCGCTGTACCACCTTGCACGAATAGAAAAGGCTCAGGGGAATCCAAACGCGGCACTATCCGACCTTGAGGCTGCGGAGCGTCAAGACCCGGAATGGCTCTCGCCCCACATCGAATTAGCGGCGCTCTATTATCGGCTGAAGCGGCCAGCAGACGGTGATCGCGAAAAAGCGATCGTGGATCAACTCAGGGAGGAAGAACGCAAGCGCCATGCTGAGGCGCACGTGATCACTCCGCAGGTTCATCCACAGTAAGAACGTGATCGGCTGCAATTCTGCGCAAGGTTTGCACGACACCTGACGGCCACCGAATCTCAACAGAATCCGCCTCCTTCTGACTGCCCAAGCCAAAATGTATCGGGCCAAGACTCGATGACGCGTACCCTACGCTGCTCGTCATGTGGTTGAACTGAATGCCACCCTTGATGATGAGCTTTACCAGCGCACCGATCCCATCGCGATTGCTCCTTCTGCCTCGGAGCACTATATCTAACCAGTGTCCGGAAACTTCTGTGCGATTCATCCAGATCTCAGCCGGACTCAGAAGCGCTGTCGTAACTACATCGACTCTGCCGTCGCGATCGAAGTCGCCGAAAGCGCAACCGCGATGTCGGGCCGCAGCACCGGCCGTCAATCCTGCCTCCGCAGTAAGCGCCTGCCACTTGCCGGACGTGCCCAGATTCCGGAACACGGTGTTGTACTGCTCTATTTCCATCCCAGGCTTTGCACGCGCCTCAACGTGCCCGCGCGTAACAAAGAGGTCTTTCCAACCATCGTTATCAAAATCGAATAGCCCTGGACCCCACCCTCCCATCGATGCGCTCAGATTGCGCATTCCGCTTGCGACCGTGATTTCGCTGAAGCCTCGACCTTGGTCGTTATGCCACACCGGGAATGTTTGATGATTGAGAGCAGCCGTGACAATATCGGGATAGCCGTCGTTATCGATGTCGCGGAAATCCACGCCCATTCCCGAGATGAAAATCCCGCCTTCGACCAATGCGACTCCGTCCTGCAGCCCGACCTCCTCAAACTTCTTTCCGGTGTTGTGGAAAAGATAGTTGTAGTAGAGGTCGTTCGTAACGAACAGGTCCGGCTTACCGTCGAGGTCGTAATCGGCCACGCCGACACCCATCCCCTTCCCCACATATCTCCGCAGGCCCCACGCTTCCGAGACATCTTCAAACTTGCCGCTACCCCTGTTCAGATATAGCTGGTTAGGAGAGCCTTTGTAGAAATTAGGGCTGCAGTAGTCCCATCGCCCTTCTATTCCGCACAGCGGCTCCTTTTCATAATTCCATTGCAGGTAGTTGATCACCACGAGATCAAGCAGTCCGTCGTTGTTCACATCGACCCACGCAGCGGCGACAGACCAGAGTGGTCCGTACTCCGGGTCGTTCCAGCCATCGAGCCCGGCTTTCTTAGTCACATCTGTGAAGGTGCCGTCTCCGTTGTTGTGATAGAGAGTGCGGCCGTGGACGCCGCAGACGAAGAGGTCCGGATAGCCATCGTTGTCGTAATCGGCAACAGCCACGCCTACGTCATATCCGCTTCCGGTCAGACCCGCTTGTTTTGTGACATCAGTGAACTTGCCATCCCCGTCATTCCGAAAGAGTCGATTGGAATATTTCGGCGAATCTTTCTTCAGCGTGGCGATATTTGCGCCGTTGGTGAAGAAAATGTCAGGCCGGCCATCTTTGTTGTAGTCGAACACGGCAACGCCGCCGGCCATCGTGGCGGGCTCGTGCGGAGACTGTAGCGTTTCATTCGTCTCAACCTGGAATGGCAGTGTCTGCAACTCAAATTTGATCCTGGGCGTCAGGGATGCAGCAGCTTCGGCGCTCGATAGGTTTCGGAATGGGAATGCCAGAAGCGCGCCAGCCAGCAGAGCGACAGCTCGGTGGCGGAAAAGAACAAGAAAGCATCTGGAGAACCAGGCGCACATCGTCTCTATGGGACACAATACCGAAAAAAATGGGGATGGCGCTAACCATCCCCTAAGCCATGAATTATTGTCAGCCCGTCAGAACGAATACTTCAAAGCAAGCTCGACCGTTCTGTTCCCGAACGTGTACAGCGGAGTGCCCGTGGTTTTCGAGTTCGTGTTGACGTATTGTGAAGCGGATGTGCACGTCTGACCGGACGGGCAGGCCAAACTCACATTCACGTCACTCCCTAGCCCGAATTGCTGATTCGGGTGATTGAGGATGTTGAACGCCGTGAGCCGGAATTCAACCTTTTGGCGTTCAGTCACCTTGAAGTCCTTGTACACACCCATATCAGTATCAAAGTATGCCGGACCAACAATGGTAGGCCAAACCGTTGGGCCGTTCTGTCCTCGGTTGGTGGGAACTGCGAAGCAGCTCGGATTGAAGAACTTCCCGCCACCGTTCCTTGGATCGCAGGTTAGGTACGGCTCCAGCACCATGCCATCGGTGCCGAGGATGCTCTGATTGCTTACGCCACCCGGGTACGACATGTTTAGTGTTCCATTGGTCAACGGTTGCAGCGGAGGTCCGCTCTGGAGTTGCAGAATGCCAGAGACCTTCCATCCGTTTACAGCCTGGCCGAGGAATGCATCTCCATGGATCGGGCTCGGCAGACTAAGCACGTACGAAGCATTGAACACGTGGAACCTGTTGTAGGCGAGAGTGCCATAGTTATTCCGCAGGTTGAAGGCATCAACCGAAGCACCCGCGCCCTGGCCGTTGTCATTGTTGCCGTCCCGGATTCCCAGAGTATGGCTCCAGGTGTAATTGAGGTTGAAAACCGCCGGCCCTGTTTGCTTCATCCACTGCACCAGCAAACCGTTGTAGTTCGAGTAGCTGCCGTGGCGAAGTGCATAAAGTCCGTTGCCATAGTCATAGGGTCGGAAGTCGGGCAGCGCGCTTGATGGCGGAGCGCCGCTAACACACGTTGCACTTGCAGTTCCCTGGCAGAAGTAGGTAATACCTGTGACCGGATCAGGCTTGAAGAGCCCGCCCACAGGGATGTAGTTGATCTGCGCCAAACCTATGCCACCATTCCCGTTCGGGGAAATCAGCAGGTCGCGGCTGCGATTGCCAACATATTGAATTTCAAAATGGGAACGCCATGGAGCCTGCTGGTCGATGATCACGTTCCAGGTTTGGGTATAAGGCGTTGCATCATCGCCCGTCAACATACCCCCGTAGTTGGTCGTGTTTCTGGCACCGGCTGCGGCAGCCCCGCAAGCTCCCAGAGAAGCCAGCGAAGTAAAGGTGCAATTGCTGGTGAAGTTCTTCAGGCCCAGCGGTGCATCTAACATCCCGCCGCCAGTTACGCTGTTATAAGCGACTTGGAAACGATAGACGCCGAATCCGCCGCGCAACACTGTGTGGCCAGTGCCAAAGACATCCCACGCAACGCCCACGCGCGGATCAACATTGAGTGGCTTGCTAGACCACCCTGAAAGAGGGATGCTGGAATCGATGCCGTGCCATACGAATCCAGCGAGAGGATTCGTACTGCTTTTGCTATAGGGCTGGACTGAGTTGTTCGGATCCCACACCATGATTCCCTGATTTTCATTGGCAGGGGCCCACTGTCCTTCGTGTTCGAAACGAACGCCATAACTCAGCGTCACGCGAGGATGGATTTGCCACTTGTCCTGATCGTAGAAGCTGATTTCGTTATATCGGACGTTGTCGGTGAAGTTGCTGCCCGCCTGACTATAACCGGTTGCCCGCCCAAGCAGCATGTCGGCATATAAGTTGCCCGTACCTTGAGAGTTCCACGGATCGAACTCCCACTGACCAACGGTTCCACCGCCGCAGCACGCCCCTTCCGTTTGGACATTGGCATAGCGCGCCCAGAAGAAGCCGTGCTTCATGCTGTGACGACCCTTGACCCAACTGAAATTGTCGGCGAAATCCGGCGTGTAGCTGTCTTTGCCCGCCGCGTTGCCGTACCATTTTGGGTTTGTTCCAAAAGACGACGCACCGAATCCTGCTGCAGTCGCCGAATTGGCCGAGTTGCCTCCGCCCGGAGAGCAGCACCAACTTACGATGTCTGGAATCTGCGGAACCGGCTGCGGGAAGGGAGTCTTGACATTGTAGTTATAGGTAGCGGGGTCCGCGGCTTTCGGATTCGCTAACGTAACCGGATTGATGAAGTAGGCGTACCCAAACGTCGCCTCGTTCACCATTGTGTTGCTGAGCGTATTTGTAACTCCGACGCTCCATGCACGGCTGAGTTGACTGGCTGGTGTTTGCGACGGATACGGAACTGCGTCGCCAGCCCACCACCAGAGCCCGATGTTATTGATGTCTGCTTCCGTCTGCCGAGTTAGGGTGGCAAACGCCTTCATCTTTTGCGTGATGTTCACATCACCGCGAAGTGTCAACTGATTGCCATTGACGGGAGGACTATCCAAAAATTGCGCGTTAAAGCCGCATGGTTTGCCGCTGCAATTAGCATTTGGATCGATGGATTGAAGTCCAGGTGCGCCAGACAGCAGCTTCATCAGTATCTGACCGTTAGGATCAATAATGCTTGGAGAGATTCTGCTGCCCGTAACGGTGGGAAGAGCGTTTGCCGAACTTGCGATGTTAGCAGCAACAGCAGCGTCATAGGCAGCGGGAGAGTAGGGCACGCCGCCAGGACCATAAAGGGTGATTTGCCCCGCATCGACCGCACCTTGGCAGAAGTTTGAGTAGTTCTTTGCTCCCACTGCGTTTGCATCGCAGGGGAATTCATTCGTGCCATAGTTCGCTGAATACGGTGCCATAGAGGCTGCCGTGAAATCCCCCGACATCCACTGCGAGGTTGGCACAATGTACTTATGGAGGGTTCCCGCGGGCTGCTGCATGAGCCGTTCGAAACCCACGAAGAAAAACGCCTTATCGTGATTCTTATTAAAGCTCGTGCCGGGAACGGTAATTGGCCCGCCGAGGTTGCCGCCCGGGTACCAGTAATGATCAATTGGCCGCTTTACGTTGTTGGCATTGAAAAATGAGTTGTTGGCGTTCAAGCTGCCATTGCGCGCGTAGCCGTAGGCTTCTCCGTGATAATCCTTTGTTCCTTGCTTGCCGGTCGCGCTTACCGTAACCGGACCGTGCGCGTATTCGGCATCGAACGACGAGTTCTGGATCGTCAGTTCCGACGTCATGTCCTGGTTGACGTTGGCGATCTGCGTCCCCTGATTGCCGGCGTCGGTGATGACCGAGCCGTTCATGATCAACTGCATGCCGCCATAGGGCTGCGTGCCGTTGGAAGAGAAGTTCCCGATTGGTCCGTTATTGATCTGTGTGACAGCACTATTCCATTGGCTCTGGCCGAGGCCGCTGTTCATCGCCATCGCGGGCATCAGGCGGATCAACTCCGCTGCATCGCGACCTTGAATCGGCATCTGGCTGACCATGGTGTTGTTTAACGTGGTGCTGCTGGCTCCGGAATCGACCGGCACCGGCGTGGCTATTTCGGTCACCGTCACCTCCTGGGATTCCGATCCAGGCTTCAGCGTGATGTTTGAAACTGTCCGACTCTCGTGTTCGGAAAGCGTGATTCCGGTCAGCTTATATGTAGAAAAGCTGCTGGACGATACTGTTAAGTCATATGTACCGGGAAGCAGCGCGGGAAAGCTAAAGAATCCCGACCCGTTCGATTTTGCAGTGCTGTTTGAGCCGGTGGCTTCGTTCGTAAGCGTGACTTGCGCGCCGACTACGACCGCGCCGGTTGCGTCGGTGACCGTCCCGCTTAATGAACCGGTGATGGTTTGACCATGGGCTGGCCGTTGCGCGAGAAGAAGGGCCACGCTCATGATGCTGAAAAATGTAAACGCCTTTCTCACAGTCCCCTCCAATTTCATTTCGGGCAGGGTTTGGAATTCAAAGCCTTGGCCCGCCGTTTAAAGAGCACAAATCCAAAGCGCCTTTGGGGTGTCAGCTTAGGCGCAGTGAACCTCCGATTTCGAAACCGCCGAGACCGAATGCATCGCTGGAATCGAACGATTCAGACTTCTAACTGTTTTGCGCTATTGCGCAAAGCCCTAAATCGTTTTACGGCCGCAACATTTAGCATTGAGCTACATTCGTTTGTCAAGACTTTTTGTAAAAGAAAATCGTTTTAGGAGAGGGTTTTCGGCTTGATCAGCTATAGAGCAGACATTGACACGTTCTGAACGGTCATTTAAAACTAACTGCCTTTTTCAGAAGCTTTACCGCAGGCGTAGCTTGAACATGCGACAAACTTCCAGCTGTGCACTATTTGCAACACTTTCCACCTGCCTCAGAATGTCAGCATTGGCTCCTACCAAATGCATCCTGTGGTTCGCAGCCCTTTCCGCTATTTCTGTTTTTGCCTTCGGACAAGTCGACAACCGAGCCCCGGACGCACAGGTTCCCTACCGAGACTCGCGACTCGCGATCGAGCAGCGCGTTGCTGACCTGCTCAGCCGGATGACTCTAGAAGAAAAGATCGAGCAGATCGCCGGCGGACGCGTCCGCCAGATTCTCGATACCACGGGCAAGTTCAAACCGGAAGACGCGCCGGGGGCTTTTCGCAGGCTTCACAGTAACGACTCAGATTTCAGTCCGCATGACAGTGCCGTGCTCCGCAATGCTGCACAGCGATATTTGATCGAGAAAACGCGGCTGGGCATTCCGGCGATTTTTCAGGGTGAAGCCTTGCATGGATTCATGCAGAACGGTAGCACCAGCTTCCCTCAGGCGCTCGGACTTGCCAGCACCTGGGATCCCGATTTGGTGCGCGAGGTCTTCAATGCCGCTGGCGATGAGATGGCCTCTTCCGGCGTGAATCAGGCGTTCACTCCTGTACTGGATTTGGCACGCGATCCACGTTGGGGGCGAACTGAGGAGACGTACGGCGAGGATCCATATCTGGCTGCTCGCATCGGCGTTGCTGCCGTTGAAGGGCTGCAAGGTCCGAATTACCTGATCGATCGCCATCATGTGCTTGCGACTGCTAAACACTTTGCCGTTCATGGACAGCCGGAGAGTGGAACGAATACCGCTCCGGGAAATTACTCTGAGCGAGTGATTCGGGAAAATTTCTTTGTGCCATTTCGGGCTGCTGTCGAGGAAGCGCACGTAGGTAGCGTTATGGCGTCGTACAACGAGATCGACGGCATTCCTTCACACATCAATCAATGGCTGCTGCAGCGGGTGCTGCGCCAGGAATGGGGCTTCCGCGGATACGTCACTTCTGACGGCAATGGCTTGGATATGCTCGTTAATACCCATCACGTCGCGGCCAACAAAGCTCAGGCTGCGCGACTCGCGATTGCCGCCGGGGTCGATTTCGATCTCTCCGACGGATCGACTTACATGACGCTGCTCGACCAGGTTCGACAAGGCATTGTTCCGGAGCAGCAGCTCGATGACGCTGTCGCTCATGTCCTTGCAGCGAAATTCCGTTTGGGACTGTTCGAGAATCCCTCCGTCGATCCCGATTACGCGCAGAAGGTCACGAACAGTGCAGAGCACCAGCAGCTCGCGCGCAAGGCAGCCGAAGAGGCTATTGTGCTACTCAAGAACGAGAACAATCTTCTGCCGTTGGATATGAAGAAGCTGAAGACCATCGCGGTGATCGGGCCTAATGCTGCCGACGTTCATCTCGGAGGCTACAGCCGCGAGCCTGCACATCAGGTCAGCATTCTGGAAGGCATTCGCGCTCGAGTCGGCTCGCAGGCACGCGTGCTCTACGCGGAGGGCTGCAAGATTACGACTGCTCAAGAAGGCTGGCGTGGGTGGTACGAGAACGACGTGAAGTTGGTCGATCCAGCCACGCAGGCAACTGCGATTCGCAATGCGGTTGAAGTCGCGCGTAAATCTGACGTAGCGATTGTTGTGGTTGGAGAGAACGAGAGCACAAATCGGGAGGCGTGGTCAGAGCAGCATCTAGGCGATCGCGACTCGCTCGATCTGCTCGGCGCGCAGAACAATCTTGTTCGAGCCATTGTCGAAACCGGCAAGCCCACGATCGTTTTTCTGATCAATGGACGTCCGCTTTCGATTAACTACATCGCCGAACACGTTCCTGCGATTCTTGAGGGCTGGTATCTCGGTCAGGAGGGCGGAACAGCTGCGGCCGAAGTTTTGTTTGGCGACGTCAATCCTGGCGGAAAGCTTCCCATCACATTTCCAAGATCCGTCGGTCAACTGCCGGATTACTACAATCACAAGCCTTCCATGAATCGAATGTATGCGTTCTCCACGCGAAGTCCGCTGTTTCCGTTCGGCTCTGGTTTGAGCTACACCTCGTTCCGTTTTGAAAATGTACACGTCGAACCGCAGCAAATCTATCCGGGAGGTGAGGCCACCGTTTCAGTGGATGTGGTGAACACCGGAGCGCGCGCCGGAGACGAGGTCGCGCAGATGTATGTTCACGAACGCGTAGCGTCGGTCACGCGACCGGTTATGGAGCTGGAAGGATTTGAGCGGGTCCACCTCGATCCCGGCCAGCGAAAGACTGTGAAATTCCGGCTTGGACCCAAGGAACTTTCGATGCTCAACGCAGACATGCACTGGGTAGTCGAGCCGGGAACTTTCGACGTGATGGTTGGGCCAAGCTCGTCGCAGACCGCTTCCGTACCGCTGGTCGTAACGGAAGTTCATTGAGCTAGAGTTGCTGCCCGTCAGAAAAGACGGGGTCTCCGGTGTGCTAACATCACCTCCATCGGCAATTTTGTTGGGAGGCAGTCATGGCAGATAACGACAGCAGCAGCATTGGATGGTTTCTAGCAGGTCTGGGACTGGGCGCTCTCGTCGGCGTTCTTTATGCTCCCAAATCGGGCCGGGAGACACGCGAGACAATCCGGCAATCGGCGACTGAAGGTCGCGATTATATCGCCAATCGCGGCCAGGAATTCAAAGGGCAAGTCGATACCTGGGTCAAAAAAGGCAAAGAAGCCGTCGGACGTTCCAAGGATCAGATCTCGTCCGCCGTCGAAGCGGGACGCCAGGCATATCGCGAGGCAGTCGAACCCAAGAGTTAGCAGCGCTTCGGTCCATCGCCGCTCGCGATGGACCAAGTGCATCTCCGCATGAACTCTACCCTTCTCACCCTATTCATCGCGATTACGTCTGCGGCAGTCGTGCTGCAGATGCTGATCCTTGGCGCCATTTACTTCACGATGAAGCGCACAACATCGCAGATGGAAAGCATCGCGCTTGACGTGCAGCGGCGCGCGACCCCGCTCATCGAAAACGCTCGCGACATCGTCGCCGATGCGACTCCCAAAGTGAAGGAGATCACTTCAAACTTGGTCGAAGCCTCGGCCAGCGTGAAGCGACACGCCACTACTCTGGGCGATGCGGCCGTCGAAATCGCAGTCCGAGCGAAAAATAAGGTTGTGCAGGCCGACGATATGGTTACGCGTACTCTCGAACGCGTAGAAAAGACAACTGGCGCCGTGCAGAATTCAGTTCTCTCGCCCGTGCGCCACGTGAATGGTGTGCTCCACGCCATTACCGTAGGAATCGGATCGCTGCTGAATCAGAAGCGCGAGATAAAACATCAGCAGAGACAAAGATCATCGACGGGCGATGAAGGCATGTTTGTCTAGCTGGTGAGGACCGACGGCCACTCAGGTTTCCATGGCTACTGAAAGCAGTTCACCGCTGGGGATTTCTCAAGTACAGAAAACCCCCACGGGGGCACGCGTCGGTCCGTTGAGATACGGACCTACTTCTCTCTTCCGACGACAAACTCAGGAATCCACAAGAGCGCGCGTTTGATTTCGCTGTCGGGAAATGGGGCAATCGCGCGGCGTGCCTGCTCGGCATGCTCGTTCGCGGACGCCATCGCGTATTCGACCGAGCCATAGCGTTCCAGAATGGAAACAACATCGCGGTGAGCGACGTTCGCGAAGCAGCGCTCATCCAGAACCGTTTCAATCAGCTTGCGTTCCGATTCGGTACAGCGATCGAGCGCGTGAATCACCGCCATCGTGACCTTGCCTTCGCGCAGATCGCTCGCTACCGGCTTGCCCAGCACGTCTTCCGAGGCGGTGAGGTCGAGCACGTCGTCCACGATCTGGAATGCCAACCCCAGATTCCGTCCGTATTCCCCGAGCCGGTCTTCATGATCCGCGCTTGCTCGCCCAAGGACGGCTCCAAGCTTCATCGAAACAGAAAACAAGCAGGCGGTCTTGCGGTAGATGAGGTCAAGATGCTCAGCCTGGCTGATGATCCGACCCAGCCGCTCCATCTGCATGAGCTCGCCCTCGACCATTTGCTGCGTGAGTCCAATCAGCAGGTCGAGCACTTTGAAGTTGTGTTCTTCAAGCGCGACCTTGAAAGCCTGCATGTACAGCCAGTCACCGGCGAGAACGCACTTCGAGTTGCCCCACTGTGTATTGGCTGAGGGACGGCCGCGCCGCGTGAGCGCTTCGTCGATGATGTCGTCGTGTACGAGCGTGGCCGTGTGTACGATCTCTACGACCGATCCAAGCCGGATGGCTCCCTGGCCTTCGTATCCGCAAAGTTTCGCCGCCAGCAGGAGCAGTGCAGGACGAATGCGCTTGCCGCCGCCTTCGCGCAGGTATTCACCGATTTCGGTAATGACAGCAACGCCCGAGACGGCGTCGCGTTCGAACTCGCGCTCGATGGCGAGCAGGTCGTCGCGCAGAAGATCGAAAACCTCTTTCGCCGCGACGCTGGCCGGAGTACTCACGCTAATTGGACCTGTAGTTCGTGAACTGCATGTCGATGCCGAAATCCTTGTTGCGCAGCATCCCGATTACCTGCTGGAGAGTATCGCGATCCTTGCCGCTCACACGCACGGTGTCGCCTTGAATCGATGCTTGAACTTTTAGCTTGGAGTCCTTGATCAGTTTCACGATCTCGCGCGCCTTCTCGATTGGAATTCCCTGCTGCAGCTTGATTTTCTGGCGCACAGTTGAGCCTGCCGCCGGCTCGATCGCCTGATATTGCAAGCCCTTTAGAGGAACCTGGCGCTTCACCAGCTTGTTCTGCAGGACGTCGGTGACCGCCTTAAGTTTGTACTCGTCGGCCGAGGAGAGCACGATCGCTTCCTTCCCTTCCATGCCGATGTCAGATTTCGAGTCCTTCAAATCAAAGCGCGTGTGAATTTCTTTGAGCGCCTGCTGGATGGCATTCGCCACCTCCTGCAGATCGATCTTGCTCACCACATCGAATGAATTCTCAGAGGCCATAGAGGATTGTGTAGCACTCTAGCTTAATTGGTTCTGCGGCAGGATGCACCTGTGGCGTGGAATGCTCGCTTGGATTGGAGACTCAGGGACAACAGGTGTGGACGGCCGCGGAACGAAGTCGTGCTGGATTTCGTGATTGCGTGATTTCGCGATTGAAAAGTACACAATCACCAAATCGCGAAATGGCAAACCTTCCAAAGGCACACGCCACGGGCGCTTCCTCGAAGAGGAGCTTTCACCGCAAGTCCAGCTACGATGCCTCTTGCTTTTGCGGGTCTTCACTTGCAGCGCTGCGCTGCGGGCCCATTTTGGACTGAGCTGCGTGCATCGCACGCTGCGCCTGCACGATCTTATGCACCACGCCTTCGCTGAGGCCGAAGCGGCGAGCGATGTCGGGTGGACGCACACCCATCTCGCGCAGCCGGAAGATTTTTTGTCTTTCGACTTCTGTGAGTCGGAAAATCGCCTTGATCATAGAGCGCGGACATTCTGCACACAGCACTGGAAATTGTGCAGTAGGTCGGAACCCGCAGAGTAAATAGCGACCTGCTATTGGTTCGTCAGTAGCTGGACAAAGTGGACGACGTGGACGCAGGTGGGCGACCTGACCGCACTGGCTTTTTCGTTGAGCGTTCGCCAGGAGTCGTCCAGAACATTCAATTGACATTTCTTTGCTGCGACAGGCAAACTACCGGTTTCAATTAACAGGCGTATTTTCCATGCAGTTCGGGGTTTTGCGGGGAGCTATACTGTCGCTTCGGAAAAGCACTTCATGACCTTAGAGCGGGTCTCATACACGCTGGACTCCACACTCGACAGCGTAAATAAGGCAGAACAGACGGCCGAAAAATTGGCCTCGAAGATGCCTTTTGATGACGAAGATTGCCATCGAATCGCCATGGCTGTGCGTGAGGCGGCGGTAAACGCCGTGCTTCACGGCAATGCCTACGATCCGAAAAAGAAGATGACGGTGTCATTTGAAAACACAGGGGAGGCTCTGGTGATCACGATTTCCGACCAGGGCCGCGGACTTCGCGAGGAAGACATCCCCGATCCGCTTGCGGAGGAGAACCTGCTCAAGCAGTCAGGACGTGGCATCTTCTTAATTCGCTCATTCATGGACGAGGTGCGCATCCGCAACCTGGAGCCTGGAACAGAAATCACGCTGATAAAACATACCGGCCATTCCACGGAAGGGGCCTCGGAGGGACGACAGTGACAATGAAATCAAATAGCCGTCGCGTTGACGGCGTGACCATCATGGACCTCAGCGGACGTATCACGCTCGGCGAAGGCAGCGTCATGCTGCGCGACCAGATCCGCGAGCTGCTGGGCAAGGGCGAGAAGAAGATCTTGCTGAACCTGGGTGATGTCACTTATATCGACAGCTCCGGCATCGGAGAGTTGGTGAGCGCATTTACGACGGTCCGCAATCAGGGTGGGGAGCTTAAGCTGCTCAACCTCACGAAGAAGGTCCATGATCTGCTGCAAATTACGAAGCTTTATACCGTCTTCGACGTGAAAGATGACGAAGCTTCCGCGATCAAAGCGTTCAGCAAGTAGGCACTCTTGAGTCATTCCCCGCGCCGCCAAGAAGCGGCGCGGGAAGACTTACCCTGCGCTGGCACCTTCCTCAACAGTTTCTCTTTTCGCCTTCGAGTGTCCAGACCCGCTCTCGCCCATTGCGCATAGTTGAAAACGAATTTCCCCATCTTTGACATGCGTTAATCTGCGGATACTATGCTTCCAGCACACCCATGCCTCGCAGGAGCTTGAGAACGAAGCGAAAGAACGCGAAGCACCACGTGACTATCCGCGAGGTGGCAAAAGCCGCCGGCGCATCGGTTTCGACAATTTCCGCGGCCCTGAACAACTCCGACTATGTCAGCGCGGAGATGCGCCGCCGTATTGAAGACGCGATCAAGAATCTGAAGTATCGTCCGAATGATCTGGCACGCGGGCTGCGGCTGCAAAAAACGCATTCACTCGCGATCGTTGTTCCAGATCTCTCTAACAATTTCTACGTTGATCTTGTCCGTGGAGCGAAGGACTATTCCGCTTCAGTGGGTTACACCATTCTGATCGGCGACTCACGCGAGAGCTGGGACGAAGAACGAAATTATCTCGACTCGTTCCACCGGCGGCGTGTGGACGGAATCATCCGCGTGCCTGCGATGGAATCGGTTTCTAAGAGATTAAAGCCTATTTTGGGAAATCTCCCAATCGTCTATGCTGATCGCTACCCCGTCGCGAGCGACGGCGCAATTGGCCGGGTCGGCGTTGACAACACGCTCGCAGCCGATAAAGCCACACGATATCTGCTGAGCCTTGGACATAAAAAAATCGGCATCATCTCGGGCGATACTTCCAGCGGAACTTCCGCCGACCGCCTGAAAGGTTTCCTGCAGGCAATGCGCAGCGCGAGAATCAAGCAAGAGCGTTCTCTGATCCATTCCGGGCATAACGACATGGAGAGCGGACATCATCATGCCATGCAGTTGCTGGAGGGAACGCCGCGTCCGACCGCGATTTTTTGCACCAATAACATGATGGCCCTGGGCGCACTGGCAGCGATTCAGGAGCTGGGACTTGCTTGTCCGGATGAGATCAGTTTGCTGGGCTTCGACGATTTCTATTGGTCAACGCTCCTGCGCCCGCGACTGACGGTTGTGCGGCAACCAGCGCGTGAGCTCGGCACCGTCGCGGCGCGCCTGCTGATCGATCATCTGGAAAAACGAGCGAAGAATGTGACTCCGGTCTTGCTGGCGACCGAACTTGTCGTGCGCGACTCCTGTGCTCCGCCGAAGCACGTTGGCGATTAGACGCGAGACACCGCTGGTCCATGGCCGATCGGATTCTTCGATTCAATTGATTTGCGGCTATGATGCAGATGCGACGAGAGCACTACATCTCCGATGAGTTGGAAATTCAGGAATTCGTTTCGTGGCGGAGCTCTCGTTTTTGTTGCCGCATTCTCGCTCGCCGGTTTTTCGCAAAGATCTCACGGACGAAAATCACAGGAACCTGCTCCAGCGATCGCGCCACCTCCCGCTGCTAAGGAGATCGTGCGCCGCGCGATGCAGCGCGACATCTCGAATTGGGAGCAGGAGAAGAACTACACCTTCATCCAGCGTATCGAGCAGCGCGAGTTGAACGCCGACGGGAGCGTTAAATCGAACAAATCTGAAACCGAAGAGATCATCTTCCTATACGATCAACCGTACGCTCACCTGATTAAACGTAACGATCAGCCGCTCTCGGACTCCGAGGCGCGTAGAGTCGAGAAGAAGTTGAACGACACGATGGAAAAGCGTCGTACCGAAACTCCCGCGGAACGCGAAAAGCGCCTTGCGGAATTCGAGAAGCGCCATCGTGAAGAACATGAGTTCCTGCTTGAAGTGCCGGATGCATACGATTTCAGGATCGTTGGCGAAGAGACATTGAATGGACGCGCCGCCTATGTGATCAGCGGCGAACCGCGACCGGACTTCCGGCCAAAGCTGAATGCAGCGCGAGTATTGCCGAAGCTGCGGCCGAAATTGTGGATCGACAAAGCCGAATTCCAATGGCTCAGGCTAGACGCCGACGTTATTGACACAATCACCTGGGGAGGCTTTCTGCTGCGCCTGCATCCGGGTTCCCATATTGAAATCGAACAAACGCTCGTCAATAACGAAGTGTGGCTGCCCTTGCATGCGCACATCGGCTTCGATGCGCGCGTCGCGCTGGTGAAGCCGATCCGACTCGATATCGATGCGGTGTTCAGCGATTACAAGAAGTTTCGCGCAGAATCACAGATCATTTCTGTAGGAGAGGTTCAACACCAGTGAAACACCGTCCAGCAGGAGTGAGCATCATCGCGTTCTTCTATTTCTTGGGCGCTGCCGGATACTCGGCTCTGCTGATGGCATGGTTATTCGCTCGATTGTCAGTGATCGGCTTCATCGAGAACGCAACCCCTTCGGCCGAATTAGGACCGACGCTGCTGCTGGATTTTCCTGGCATCGTAACCACCTACTTCGTGGCAATGGCGGTGTTCTGCTGCTGGGTCGGTATCGCGCTCTGGAAGCTGCAGCGCTGGGCGTGGTTTGTGACCTGCGCCTTCGTCGTGCTTTCGTTTGTACTGGACGTGAGCCTCTTTGCCCGCATGTTTCGTCACCTTCCGCCCGTACTGCTGGTACTAGGTACCTTGCGCTTCTGTTTCCTGATCCTCATCCTCGCCTATTTCAATCGCACGCGCGTGCGCAACGCTTTTGGACTGGCTCGGTCTAACTCGGCTGCTGGTTCCAGAAGCTGACTCGCGAGTCCATCACAAACCTTAACGTCCTGCTTACCATCACTTCGGTACTCTGTGGGTTTCGCCTCGTTGCGAATTCTCGCCCCTGCATTGGAGAATGCGGAGGGTTGTTGTCAGCCTGTTTTTTCCTTCGGAGGACCACCAGATGCACAGATTGATCGTACGATTTTTATCTATCGCCGCAATTGTTTCCGTGAGTTGGAGCGGCCTGTACTCCCAAGAGCAGCATGCGGGTGATTACACCAGTGGCGCTTCCTATTTCCCAACTGTGTTAGCTCCTTATAAGGCGCATCAGGTTCCCCAGCCAAATCTCACCAACTCCGCTCGAATTAACATGCTGGTCCAGAATGGGAATATCATGCTGTCTCTCGATGACGCAATCACCTTGGCGCTCGAGAATAATCTCGATCTGGTAATTGCCCGCTACAATCTGCCGATCGCCGACACCGACATCCTTCGTACCAAAGCGGGAGCAAACGATCGCGGTGTAAACACGGGAATCGTCCAAGGGACGCCGGGCGCGGGCGTTGCGGGCATCGGCGGCGGTACGGCGGGTGGCGGAGCAGGCGGAACGGTTGCGGCTGCGGGCGGAGCGGGCACTGGAACGGGAGGACTGGTTTCATCCACCCTCGGAGTCGGCCCTCCAATCGATTCGTTCGACCCCGCGCTGACTTCGACGCTCGGATACCAGCACACCAACACACCGCAATCGAATACCGTTATCAGCGGCGTGCCGTCCCTCCAACAGGGCACCGGTGAAGAAAACTTTGGATATCAGCAGGGCTTCTCGACCGGCACGCTGCTGAATATCACGTTCAACAATTCGCGCGTAACCTCCAACAGCACGCGCACCTTCCTCGTACCGCAGCTCAATTCCAATTTCCTGATTCAGGGGCGGCAGCATCTGCTCGAAGGCATGAGCCTGGCGTCGAATCGGCGCTTCATCACCATAGCCAAGAACAATCGCGAGATTGCCGATGAAGCCTTTCGTCAGCAGGTGATCTTCACGGTCACGCAGATCGAAACACTCTATTGGAATCTTGTAACCGCTTACGAGGACGAGAAAGCTAAAGAGCGGGCGCGCGCTTCTGCTCAGCAGCTCGAGGCGAACAATCGCAAGCAGGTGCAGGCCGGGACCATCGCGCAGATTGAGATCGTCAACGCGCAGGCGCAAGAGGCTGCGACCCAGCAGGCGCTCATCACTTCGCAGACAAACTTGCAACTGGCGCAGCTCCTGATGAAGAACGCTATTACCCGAAACGAAAACGATCCGGTACTTGCAAACGCAGGCGTGATTCCCACTGACCGCATCCAATTGCCGGCTTCGGAACCTGTGGTGCCGACACAAGATTTAGTTAACCAGGCATTGCAGCATCGTCCTGAATTGGCAGAAGCTCGAATCGATCTCAGCAATCGAACGATCAGCAAACGTGCAGCCCGCAATGCGCTGCTGCCGACCGTGGACCTGGTCGCAAATTATGGCGGGACGGGGCTGGCAGGCGCGTTGAACCCAAATTTCACCTCTACGGGCACACCGAGCCTCACGAACAACGGCGGATACTTCGATGCGCTCACCGCCAGCACCAGCCATCCTACTTACTTCGCCGGCGTCAGTGTGAATATCCCAATTCGGAACCGCGCTGCGCAGGCTGACCAGATTCGCTCCGAGCTCGAGTATCGCCAAGCTGAGGTGCGGCTGCAACAATTGGAGAACACCATCGCGATTGACGTTCGCAACGCGCAGTTTGCAGTGCAGCAGAACCGTGCAGCGGTGGATTCCGCCTTGAAAGCTCGTGAATTTGCTACGCAGAGCCTGGATGCCGAACAGAAGAAATTGGCTCAAGGATTGAGCACCACCTACAACGTGCTCACGCAAATGAGCAACGTTTCCACGGCGGAATCAAATCTTGTCAACGCTATGTCCGCGTATGAATCTTCCAAGCTCCAGCTCGACATCGTGACCGGCCGCACATTGGAGACGCTAGGCATCAATATCGAAGACGCAGAGACCGGAAACGTGACACATATGCCGCATTCTCCATATGCCGTGCGCGGAAATGACATTGTCACTCAGCCGGTACCTGCGTTTCAGCCGCAGCAGACTGGGATCGCGCCCCCGAAGGGCCAATAGATTCGCATCAGGTACAATGACACAGCCGAACCATCAACGACGAATGGGCCACAATCAGGCTAGTTTCTCCACGGGCTTGCTTACGATCCACGAACCGGCTCCTCCAGCAACGAAGCGTTCGCTTACTACCCAGATCGTACGTTTCGGGATCGTGGGCGCGATCAACACGGTCGTCGATCTCGCGATACTCAACCTGCTCATCTTCATTACGCACACCGGCCAGAGAGGGGCGATGTTCGCGCTCTTCAAAACCGTGGCATTCGTCTGCGCGGTTGCGAACAGTTATTTCATGAATCGCTCGTGGACGTTTAAGCGTGTAGCAACCAAGAACCCGATGCTGGAAGGCTCTCAGTTCCTGTTTGTAAGCGTGCTGGGGGCAGTGGTCAATGTGGGAAGCTCGTGGTACGTGGCCACTTACACCCATCCCTTTTCGGGAATTGAGCCGAAATGGTGGCCGTCCCTGGCGGCTCTCGTGGGAACGGCTTTTTCTCTGGCATTCAACTTTCTTGGCTACAAATTCTGGGTCTTTGCCCATAAAAAGCACTAGCTCATCTCACCTGATCGACAAGTTTTCCGCCGGGCGGCAATTGGCTCAAGCGATAAATGAGCAACGCCGCACGTTTGCTGTTGATCGGCAGCGAATTGAGATCGATCTTCTCGTCAGCCGAATGATCTCCGGAACCCGAAGATCCGACGCCGGCTAAAGTTGGAATGTATTGCGCGACGAAGGCACTATCGCCTGCGCCTCGCTTTAGAGGATCAAGTTCGGGCATGTCGGGCTGTCCCAACGAACGATTCACGTGGTTGAGCAACTTCAGAAGCGCCCTGTTCCCAGCCGTCGGCGCTTGCGCCGGATACGCTTCATAGAAGTGGATGGTTGCATTCGTTTTGGGAAGATGCTGGGCTACGATCGACCGCATCTTTCCTTCGACGCGCTCCGCCTGCTCGTTCGAAATGCAGCGAAGGTCCCCAATGGCAATTGCCGCAGGAGAAATGATGTTGGGCTTGCCCGTTGCTTCGCCGCCCGTCTCCTGAGCGTTCACCTGCGCAGTCGTACCGCCGAGAACCAGTCCAACGTTGTAAGTCAGATATTGTTCGGGAAGCTGCGTTCGGAAGGAATCGAGAATGCGCGTGAGCTCGTAGATGGCTCCGTATCCCATTTCGGCACCAAACACTCCGGAGGAATGACCGGTTCTGCCGCTGGCTTCGATCCTCCAGGTAATGCTTCCACGACGGCTCGTGCTGCCGTAATACACGCCATTCACGCGAGCGGTTGCTTCAAATTCAAGACCTGCGTCGCTGTTTTTCGCCGCATCGATCATCTCGCGACGAGCGATCTCCAGCGGATGCCCAGCAGCTTCTTCATCGCCGCTGAGGACCACTTTGATATCAGCATGATCCAGAGCGCCAGACTCTTTGAGGGCCTTCAGCGCCGACAGCATCACGACCAGGCCACCCTTCATGTCGTCAGTACCGGGACCAGAAGCGGTATGGTCGTCGATCATTTGGAAGTGCTGAAAAGGACTGTCCTTCTCAAAAACGGTATCCATGTGTCCGATGAGCAGCACGCGCTTGCCACACTTTCCCGATTCAGGACATAGATGTTCGGCGACCAGAGTACCGGCGCGCTGAACCTCATCCATTGGAACCCATCGCACTTTGAACCCGAGCGCTTCAAAGCGCGGCATCAGAACCTTCCCAACCTCGCGCACGCCTTCAAGATTTTTCGTTCCGCTGTTGATCTCGACTAGCTGACGGAGCAGATCAATCGACTGCTGTTTGTCCCCATCGATGCTTTGAACGATCTTCCGTTCGGTCGGGGTGAGGTTGGCGCTTTGGGCTTTTGCGATAAATGAAAACAGAAGAGAGATGATGAGCAGATGAGCTGGTTTCACGCCGCGAATAATATCAGACTGATTTAGCCCTCAGTTCATAGCTCCAGGTCCCAGGTTTCACTCACCAGATCTGCTCCAAATGCGCGCTGTGGTTCTTCCTCGACCAGCTTGAATCCAGCTTCTCGATAGAGCTTACGCGCGGCAAGAAGACAACTCTGGGTCCACAGAGTCACTTTTTTGTATCCGCTCTGACGCGCGAACTCGATGCACTCGCGCACGAGTTTGCGTCCAATGCCAAAGCCTCGCGCTCGCGGCTCAACCAGAAGAAGCCTGAGCTTGGCAATCTCCTCTGTGTACTTCACCAGGAAGATCGAACCCACAGGTTCTCCGTCAAGCTCCGCGATCCAGCAGCGTTCGCGCGTTGGATCGAAGTTCTTGATGAATTGAGCCGCCACTTCGGCTACCAGCGCCTCAAAGCTTTCGTCCCAACCGTATTCCTCAGCATAGAGCGCGCCGTGACGATGAATGACCCAACCGATATCTCCGGGTCGATGCGACCGGAGCACGATAGCTGACTCTGCAGAACTCACGCCCATGAACGATTCTTGAGCGCGGCGAAGCGATTGAACCAGCTTTTCCTGAGTCGGCTCGGAAAGACGACGCAAAATTTCGGCGACTTGCGCACTGGATTGCCGATCGAGAGACTCGAAGACAGACCTCCCCTTTGCTGTGAGCCGAAGCTGAATATTCCTGGCATCGAGTTTGGAGCGCTCGCGCGCGATGAGCCGTCCACGCGCAAACCGAGCAAGTATCCTGCTCAGATAGCCGGCATCGAGTCCGAGATTCTGGCCTACCTCTCTGGCTGTGCATTCTTCTCTGTGCGCCAATTCAAACAGCACTCGAACTTCCGCTAACGAGTATTTGCTGCCCAGCAGCTTCTCGTTCAAAACGCCGAGCTGCTGGGTGTAAAAACGGCTGAATTCGCGGACAGCCTGTACCCGTCGTTCAAGAGCAGAATTCTGCATCTCAGAACTATTTCGCCAATAGTTGACTTTGTCAACTATTGGCAGGGCTTTCATCCATGGTTGGAGTCCGCGCCTGACTCGGCGTTGGTGCAGCAATGAATCGAGCTGCCATCGTCCGAGCGAGGGTTACATCTGTTCGTTGATCACTGCCTTCTAACAGAAGAGGTCGGTTGGCCTTACTACCCTCTCTGGAGCACTCATGGCATTTCCGAAGGTTGTGGTTGTCACCGGCGCGTCTGCTGGAGCAGGACGCGCTGCCGTTCGTCTGTTCGCAAAAAAGGGCGCAAACGTTGCGCTGATTGCTCGTGGACACGATGGTCTCGAAGGCGCGAAGCGCGAAGTTGAATCGTGCGGACGACGAGCCCTGGTTCTGCCCACCGACGTCGCTGACGCGGATGCTGTCGAGCAGGCAGCCGAGAGCACCGAATCGGAACTGGGTCCGATTGACGTCTGGGTAAATGTGGCCATGGTCTCGGTCTTCTCGCCTTTTATCGAAATGACCGCCGAGGAGTTCAAGCGCGTCACCGAGGTGACCTATCTCGGATATGTGTATGGCACGATGTCCGCCCTGCGACGCATGCATAAGCGCAATCGCGGGACCATCGTGCAGGTCGGATCAGCTCTGGCCTATCGCAGTATTCCGCTGCAGGCGGCCTATTGCGGAGCCAAGCACGGCATCGTCGGCTTCACTGATTCGCTGCGCTGCGAACTGGTACACAACAAGAGCAAGGTCCGACTCAGCGTGGTTCACATGCCCGCGCTCAACACTCCGCAGTTTAGTTGGGTGAAAAGCCGACTTCCGCGCAAGCCACAACCGGTTCCTCCGATCTTTGAACCGGAGGTTGCGGCTGAAGCGATCGTCTATGCTGCCCAGCATCCCCGGCGCGAAATCTGGGTCGGAGCTCCGACGGTGGCGGCAATCACCGGCCAGAAGTTCATTCCGGGAATTCTGGACCGCTATCTGGGGAAGACCGGCTTCGACTCGCAGCAGTACGACGGCGCTGCAGCTCCAAACCGACCCAACAATCTTTGGGAGCCGCTGCCCGGTGACCACGGCGCACATGGCGATTTCGACACACGCGCACACAGGCGAAGCTGGCAACTCACGCTCGATCTGAACCGATGCTGGATTGGGCTCGGCTTAGTGGCAGCAGGTGCGGCCGTGGCTTTGATCAAGAACAAGGACAAAGCGGTTGAGGTAGTCGAGACCGTCAAAGAGAAGCTGGCAGCGTGAGATAAAGCAATAGGCGGTAGGCGATAAGCAATAGGCCAAAAGCATCCTGTGATTACGCCTACAGCCTCTTGCTTATGGCTTATTGCTGAGCTCAGTCGTTTACCGTCTCGCCGGTATGTGAGCGCAGAATGCGATCAACCGAGTAAGGCGCACGACGAGCCGGCTCGTGAAAATGACGTACCTGCATTTCGCCTAACAGGCCGAGCGCCAGGAGTTGAACGCCGGCGACGATGAGCACTGCGGCGAAGACAAGCAGCGGACCGTGGTCGTCCATCACATTGCTGTTGTGCAGCAGCTTTTCGAATACGAGCCAGAGAGCGATTCCCGATCCGGAAAAGATGCCTGCTGCTCCGAAGGTCCCAAAGAAATGGAGCGGCCGAGACAGATAACGGAGCAGGAAACGAATTGTAATCAGGTCAAAGAAGACGCGGAAGGTGCGGGAAATCCCATAATGGGAGGCGCCACGTTCGCGGTTGATATTCCGAATTGGGATCTCGCAGATCGAGGCACCATACCAAGATGCCAAAGCGGGAATAAACCTGTGCAGCTCGCCATAGAGCGGCACCTGGTTGATGATCTCCCGGCGATAAGCTTTGAACGTGGTGCCGAAGTCGTGGATATCGACTCCACTCAGCTTCGCCATCAGCCAATTTGCGCAGCGGGATGGAATGCGTCGCATGACAAAGTTGTCGATGCGCTCCTTGCGCCATCCGCTGACAATGTCGTAGCCCTCGCCAATTTTCTCCAAAAATGCCGGAATGTCGTTCGGATCGTGCTGCAGATCGCCGTCCATTGCGATCACGTACTCGCCGGTGGCATGGTCGAAACCTGCCGCAAGCGCCGAGGTCTGCCCAAAATTGCGGCGTAGCTTTACGACGGTTACACGGCTGTCGATCGCCGCAATCTCGCTCAACAGGTGGAAGGTCAGATCGGAGCTTCCATCGTCAACGAAGACCAGTTCAAAGCTGTCTGAATTGGCCTCCATCACCCCTTTCAGGCGGTCGTAGAGAACGGTCACGTTCTCTTGTTCATTGTGAAAAGGGACAACGATGGAGTACTTGGGCATGGTGATGAAATTATAACGGGGAGAGCTGACAGTTTACATCGGTTTCGAGTGAGTGCGACGCCTAAATTGAGCCTTAGAATCCTTGCCGGCTGAGGGGCGAAAAGATTGAACACGGAGGGCACGGAGGAAACGGAGGGAGACTCCTGTTACAGTCGGATTCATATCGGAGTCATTACAAGGCAGGCCATTTCGGCAGGTCATTACAATCGGCTATTTCGGAGAAACATCGCAGACAGGCGCTCCTCTGTGCCCTCCGTGGCCTCCGTGTTCAATCCTGAAGCCCCGCGGGGCGTGCGTCGAGCCGATTCCTATGCTCTAAAGCTTATTGCTGCGAATCCTGACCCGCTGGAATCGGCTTCAAATCCAGATTCTCCTGCCCTCCTTCCGTTAACCGGACCGTCTGGGCCAGGTCGGCGAAGCCGTTGAGCCAGGTTTCATCTTCGTAGGCTCCGGGATCGATGTGCTCGAAGGCGTACACGTGATAGCTTCCCGGTCTTAATCCCTGGACTTGGTATTTCCCATTCTGGTCGGTTGTCGCGGTGCGAAACTCGTCGGCGAGCCCCGCCAGCTTGCGATCGGGAGCAACCAGGACCGTCACGCCCGGCTCGCCCTTGCCATCAGGCGTGTTGATGGTGCCGGTGAGCTTCGCTCCTGTGCCAAAGACAAGCTCCAGGCTGCGGCTGCTTGCTGGACTGTAGCCTTTCTCCAGCACGTCCTCACGACCTGCCGACGCCGTTTTCAGATATGTGCCGGGCGGCAGACCGTATGCGGAAATGCGATAGCGCTCATCGGGAGCAGCCTGCAATGTGAACGACCCGTCGTCTTTCACCTGGCCATAAGCCCCGCGCATGAAATCCTGCATGTCCTCAGGTGAAAGGGCGATGTTGATCCCCGTGAGCTTCGGCGTTGGGCTCGTGTCGAAGCTGATATGACCAGTCACGTCAACCTTCGGGGAGAGCGAGACGACTACTCCCTGAACATCGCCTTCACGGACGTCAACTTCAACCCGCGCGCTAGCCGAATTCTTGTCTTCCTGCTGTTGCGCAACCAGATCGTAGGAGCCGGGCAGCACTTGTTTGAAGGTGAAGGTGTTGTCTTCCCGCGTCGTCGTGTTCAGTCCAGGACCAAAGGCGAACACGCCTTCACCATGCTTCATCAGCATCAGCCAGGTTCCGCGTCCGGAGCTTCCCTGCAGACCGCCGACCACTCTTCCGCTCACGGTGTACGAGCGCTGCGGGGTCATGGAGAAATCAACGTGCAGTTCTTCACCGCCGCGCACGGTGAGAGGAGCAGCCTGGCTGGCGTCCAGAACATTGGGATAGAAAACGGGAGGGTAAGCCGTAGTCTCTGACGGAGCCGACGGATCCATCGACTCGCCCGGGGCGACGAAGCCAATGCCGCGCAGAGTGGCGCGCACGTACACCTGTCCCGGACGAATTCCGAATATGCGGTATTCGCCGCGATCGTCGCTGCTGGCCCCTCCGACGGGAACCAGCCGGCGCCGTCCCTGCATGTAGCGGAATTGCAGCGCCTGCACCTGTGCATGAGCCAGAGGCTCGGAATCTTCATCGACCACGCGCCCGGTGATCACTCCGCCTTGGATCAGGCGGAAGACGATATCCGTCAAATTCTGCCCGGCATTCAGATTGATCGTAGTCCCCTGCTCTCCAGCCGACTTCTGCCCATACGTCTGGCTGACGTAGCCGTTGCGCTGGACGGAGAGAATGTATCTGCCGGCGTCGAGATCCTTGAGCAGAAAATTGCCTTGAGCGTCGGTCACCGCTGTGGTTCCATTGCGTCCGCCACGCTCGGTTTGTCGCGCCGTTACCCACGCTTTCTTGAGCGGCTGTCCAGTGCCGGAGTCGAGTACCTGTCCGGAGATTTGCCCCTTTTGCGCATTCGTCTTCGAGGCAGCGCCTGAGGCTGTCGGGAGTTGATCCTGAGCCAGGCAGATTCCGAATGCGAAGCAGAGAACCGCGATCATTTTCAGCATGAACTACCTTTCACGAATACTGGCGTGTGAAGAAATTTTATGACAAGCTCTGGTGCGCAACGGTCTCACTCCCAATGAAGAGAACACGAATCTTCAAGAGAAGCTTCGATTTGGCGATCGCCTCTGTGGCGCTGTTGATCGTCGTGCCGATCATGCTTGTCATCGGCATCTGCATTTGGGCAGCTATGGGCAGACCCATCCTCTTTCGTCAGCGGCGGCCCGGTCTGCATGGTGCTCCGTTTACGATGTTTAAGTTTCGGACTATGAGAGAAGGCGGTGGTTCCGATGCGGAGCGCATGACCACGCTAGGCGCCTTTCTTCGCCGCACCAGCCTCGATGAGCTGCCCGAATTGTGGAATGTTGTTCGCGGCGACATGAGCCTGGTTGGGCCACGACCTTTGCTGATGCAATATCTCACACGGTATTCACCAGAGCAGATGCGGCGGCACGAGGTCCTTCCCGGCATTACCGGCCTGGCACAGGTGAACGGTCGCAATGCTCTATCGTGGGAGGAGCGCCTCGCTCTTGATGTTTGGTATGTCGATCACCGCAGTCTCTGGCTAGATTTGAAGATCCTGGTCCGGAGTGTTGGTTCCATTTTGGGAAGACGCGGCATTGGTCATCAAGGACATGCAACTATGCCGGAATTTATGGGAAGCATTGAGAGTGACGGATGCTCTCCTGCCGCGGTGGGTAGGCAGAGCCGACAGACTTGAAGAGAACAACTCCGTCGCTGGACTTGGCCGCCCAGCGACGCCCACCGGCTACCGCCGCCGGTTCTGTTACAGCTCTCGTCTTCCTTCCAGTGCTTTCGCCATCGTAACTTCATCCGCATACTCGATGTCGCTGCCGGCAGGGATGCCAGTAGCGATGCGTGTCATCTTTACTGGCGAGTTCTTCAGCATTCGCTGGATATACACGGCCGTCGCTTCCCCTTCCACAGTTGGGTTTGTGGCGATGATCAGCTCATCGACATCACCGCGTTCCACTCGCTGCGCGAGTGTTGCGAGGCGGAGATGCTCCGGGCCAATCCCGTGTAAAGGTGAAAGCGCCCCGTGAAGAACGTGATATACGCCGTTGTAGCTGCGCGTCTTCTCGATTGCAGCAATGTTGGTAGGCTCCTCAACCACGCAGACTAGCCGCTGATTCCGCGTCGGGCTGCTGCAATAAACGCAGGGATCGATATCGGTAATGTTGCTGCAGATCGAGCACAGATGAAGACTGGCCTTCACCTGACGAATTGCGTCTGCAAGCAACTCGGCGTCTTCATCGCTGGCGCGCAGGATATGAAAAGCGAGCCGTTGCGCCGTTTTGCCACCGATGCCGGGCAGCTTCTTCAATTCGTCGATGAGCCGCGCCATCGGCTCTGCAAATTTGGACAAGGTGCCTCTGAATGATGAGTGGCCAGGTTAGAACAATCCAGGCAAATTCATGCCGCCGAGCATGGTTCCCAAATTGGACTGCATGGTCCCATCAATCTTCCGGCCAGCTTCGTTCACTGCGGCGGTGATCAGATCCTGCAGCATCTCAACGTCGCCCGACTTCACTGCCTCTGGGTCGATCTTCACCGAGATCAACTGCTTCTGACCGTTCATTTTCACAGTCACGGTGCCGCCACCAGAAGACGCTTCCACGACGGTGGCACGCATCTTCTCCTGAATCTCCTGCGAGGCGCGCTGCGCCTGCGCCAGCAATTCCTTGGGATTGAATTCCATCCTGCCGTGTCTCCAACTATTTCTTGCGCAAATCGACTACAGTGCGAACTTCCGCTCCAAACTTCTCCTGCATCCGCTGCACAATCGGATCTTCCGCTGCCCGCTGCCGGGCTCCGCCCGCGCCATTTCCGTTCCCATTTCCGCCGCCATTACTGACGCGGGCAACCGGATTCTGCGCGACTCCGCCTCCCGCAATGTTCAACTTAATTGGGCGGCCACACAGGCGCGAAGCTTCCTGCGTGAGCAACCGACGCGCCTCGGTACTCAAGCTGAGGTCGATAACTTTTTCTGAAAGCGGCAGCCGCAAGCTGAGCTGATTGCCTTCGAATTTCCATTCTCCGCGCGCAAGCAGATCGGCAGCCGTGTCCTGGGTCTGGGTTTCCAGCAGTCCAATTAGCGCTGAACGCAATTGGTCGAGGCTCACTTCTTTCGGAGCAGGGATCGCAGACTGCTCCTCAGGAGCTTCTGCAACCGCGACTGCCGTGGATGCCGTCGCGACCGCCGCAACCGCCAGGCTGCCACGCGTTTGCATTTCGATTCCCGAATCGGAAATCGAAGATGCTGCCGAGCCTTCCGGCTCCGAAGAGCGGATTTTGCGCAGGCGATCGGCCTCAAACGGCGAGACCACTCGCGAAGGTGCAGCGTTCGAACCTGAGCTAAACGGTTGCGGCGATTGCGGCCGCAATCCACTCAATGACGAAACTTTGGTCTCGGCGAGACGTTGCGATCCACCAGCCACCGCAGCGGGCGCTGACTTCGTCGGCGTTGCAGCACCTGTTGCATTTGCCTGGCTGAGGAATTCTTCAAGCGGCAGCAGACGATGCGCATGCACCATCTTCAACATGCCAAGTTCGAGATGAAAACGCTGCTCCTGCCGATATCCGAGCTCGTCGTGCGTGCGCAGGATGATGTTCAAGAAACGGGTGAGGTCTTCCTCGGAAAACAATGCGGCTACACCAGCTACCTTCTTCTTCTCGTCCGAAGAAATTTGCAGCAGCGGTGATTCGCCGCCGGCGATCTTCGCCACCACCGCGTTTCGCAGGAAGCGAACCAACTGCTTGGCAAAGTGCGATGGACTCTGCCCTTCAGTCACCAGGCGATCGAGCAGCTTCAGCAAGTCTTCGCTGGAATTGCGATGCACGCATTCCATCGCCTGCACCAGCACGTCAGAAGAAACCGTTCCCATCAGCCCGCGCACTTGTGCTGCCGTGAGCTTCGCGCTGGAATCTCCGTCGAAGATTCCGCAGCAGGCAATCGCCTGATCCATGATCGAGAGCGCATCGCGCATCGAACCGTCGCCGGCCTCTGCCAGCGCGGCGAGAGCATCGTCTTCGGCGTTGATCTTTTCCTGAGCAGCTATGTCGCGCAGTTGCTGCACGATATCGTCGAAGCGCACGGCGTGAAAGCTGAAGTGTTGGCAGCGCGAGCGGATCGTCTGAGGAATGTCCTCTGGCTGCGTGGTCGCCATCATGAAGACGATGTGCGGCGGAGGCTCTTCTAAAGTTTTCAGCAGCGCGTTGAACGCCGCATCGGTGATCTGGTGCGCTTCGTCGAGGATGTAAATCTTATAGCGATCCCGCGCCGGACGATATCGTGCCGCATCGCGCAGCTCGCGAATTTCATCGATACCGCGGTTCGTAGCGGCGTCGATTTCGATCACATCCACCGAACCTCCTGCCCTGATCTCCTGGCAGGAATCACAGACGCCGCAAGGCTCTGGCGAGGGCTTGTCAGTCGAGCGGCAGTTGAGCGCCATGGCCAGAATGCGCGCGATCGTCGTCTTCCCTATGCCGCGATGTCCGCTGAAGATGTATCCATGGGCGATGCGCTGCTGGGAAATGGCGTTCTGCAGCGTTCGCGTGACGTGCTCCTGCCCGATTACGTCAGAGAAGCGCTGAGGACGATATTTCCGGGCGAGGACCTGATAGCTCATGGCGGGAACTGGAGTCGATTATACCGTGCTTAAAACCGGAGTTAACACGAAGGTCACGAAGGCGAAAGAGAAGGTCACGACATCCTCTTCTTATTGCTCATGCACAAGAGCAGTTGCGAAGCGGACGCAACTTCGCGCTTTCTCCGTGACCTTGAAGTTGCCTCCGTGACCTTCGTGTTCACCCCGGTTTGCCTGATTATGTGTGCTAGCATCGACTCTCGATGACATCGGGCAAACTTCAGGTCGTGCCGTTGGGCGGGCTTGGCGAATTCGGCATGAACTGCATGGCGCTGCGCTGGGGAGATGACATTGTCGTCATCGACGCCGGGCTGATGTTTCCCGAATCGGAGCTGCTGGGCGTCGATATCGTCGTCCCAGACATCAGCTACCTGCTCGAAAACCGCGACAAAGTTCGCGCGATCCTTCTCACTCACGGACACGAAGATCACATCGGCGGTCTGCCGTGGATCCTTTCCGAGCTGAACATTCCCGTTTACGGAACCGAGTTCACGCTTGCTCTTGTAGAAGGAAAGCTGGAAGAGCATGGACTGCTGGACTCTGCCGTGCTGAACGAGATCAAGCCTAACGAGCGTTTCCGGATCGGGCCTTTTCTCATCCATCCTCTGCGCGTGACACACAGCCTGGTGGATTGCGTTGCGCTGGCGATTCACACTCCGCTGGGAGTAGTAATTCACTCCGGCGACTTCAAAGTCGATCCCACGCCGACCGACGGCAAGCTGTTTGACCTGCATCAGTTCGCGGAATACGGCAAAGAACGCGTGCTCCTGCTCCTGCAGGATTCAACCAATGTCGAACGTCCGGGATACACGCCTAGCGAGCGCGCCGTCCGTCCGCGCTTTGAAGAGATCTTCACGCGAACCAAGCGCCGGCTGTTTGTGTCCTGCTTTTCATCGTCGATTCATCGCATCAAGCTCGTCGCCGACATGGCCTTCGAGCACGGACGGAAACTTGCGCTTGTCGGCCGCTCAATGAACGAGGCTACGGAGATTGCCATCGATCTCGGCTACCTGCATATTCCTGAAGGGACTCTGATCCATCCGGGACAGATTCGCGACTTCAATCCAGAGAAAGTCTGCGTGCTCATCAGCGGCACGCAGGGTGAGCCTATGTCGGCGCTCTCCCGCGCTGCCGTGGACAACCATAAGCACGCCCGTATCGAGCCCGGCGACACGGTGGTGCTGTCGTCGCGTATCATTCCGGGAAACGAAAAGGCGATCTTTCGTATGATCGATCACCTTTTTCGCCGCAACGCCGACGTGATCTACGAAGATGGTTCCGGTTCTCCAGTACACGTGAGTGGACACGCCAGTCAGGAAGAGCTTCGTTTGCTCATCAACCTCGTGCGACCTCGCTACTTCGTGCCTGTTCACGGCGAGTATCGCCAGCTCAAACGCCACGCTGAGCTTGCAGGATCGATGCACGGCGCCGTGGGCAGCGTGCTCATGCTGGAAAGCGGCGATGTGCTTGAGATCGACGAACTCGGCGCGCGCAAGTCGGGCAAAGTGACCGTCGGGCGCGTCTGCATCGATTCCGGTTCGGCGAGCGATGTAGTCGAAGATCTGGTCATTCGCGACCGCCGCCATCTGAGTGAAGACGGCATCGTACTGCCGATTATCGCGATCAATAAATTGACCGGCCGAGTGGAGTCGATCCCCGAAATAGTCATGCGCGGCTTTGCTGCAGCCGGCGCAGAAAACGGTTTTCTCATGGAAGCTCGCGACGTAATCAGCCGTACGTTGGAACAATCGAGCCAGGAAGAAAAAGCCGACTATGGAGTAATCAAAGAGAAGATCCGGCAGGACCTGAAGCGTTATATCAATAAACAAACCAGCCGCCGCCCGCTGATCATGCCTGTGATCCTCGAGATCTAACGTGACGCAGCCTTCCTCTGCTGTCACACAGAAGAAGCAAGGCAACAGACACAGACTCTTCAAAATTTCTCTTTTACTCTTCTTGATTCTCCTGCTTGTTCTCTGGCCATCGGGACGCGAGCACGTTCGAGCCATGTCATTGCTGGCGCGAATGTCGCAGCAGAAGAATTGGATCGCGCGTCTCGATCAACATCCGTATCAAATCCAGATGCTCACGTTGACGGCTGCAACCGGATCAGCACGAGCGCGACTTTATCTTCCAGACGACGCGCAGAATCCGCCGGCGATGGTCGTCGTTCACGGATTGCATCAATTGGGCATCGATGAACCTCGGCTGGTGAACTTTGCAAAGTCCCTGGCCGAAACCGGAATTGAAGTGCTCACGCCGCAAGTGGATGCGCTTGCTGACTACCGTGTCGAGCTGCAATCCATAGATCTGATAGGAGCCTCCGCGCAGTTTCTCGCGCATCGCGCTGGAACGAAGGTTGGCGTGCTGGGACTGAGCTTTGCTGGTGGAATGTCGCTCATGGCTGCGGCTGATCCTAAGTACGCGGACGAAATCTCCTTTGTCGCTGCGGTAGGCGCGCAGGATGATGTGCTCCGCGTGGAGCACTACCTGATCGAGGGTCAGACTCACTGGCCCGATGGAAGGCTGCTGACTACTCCGCCGAACGAATACGGATGGCTGATTCTGATCTATGCCCACCCGCAAGATTTCTTCCCGCCTGCCGATGTGGAGGGCGCCAGAGAATCGCTGCGTCTGTTATTGCACGAGCAAGTGAAGCAGGCTTCCGATCGCGCCGCCCAGCTTTCTCCGCAAGGTCAGCAGTTGATGAAGGCCATCTTCGACCATCACCGCGAACTATTTCGGGACAAGCTGCTGGCCGATCTCGACAAGCATTCCATGGAGGCGATTGCGGTCTCCCCACACAATCACATTCAGGATCTGAAAGCGAAAGTCTTGCTTGTACATGGTGAAGGCGACGACGTGATTCCGCCGTCGGAAACTGAATGGCTGGCGCACGATCTTCCACGCGGCGATCTGCAGGACGCGCTAATCAGCCGCGCCATCTCGCATGTGAGCCTGGAAAAACAACCAGGGTGGCTCGACCAGGTCGAAGTGATTCACTGGATTGCTCTCATGTTGCGGGATGCGGATTCAGAACGCCGATGACTTCCCTTTCCGGAACTCCTGTGCGATCACCGAGAAGCATTCCCCCGTCAGCGCAGAACGGTGGATCTGAAGGAGCCGTCGGCGGAGCAGCTAAGAAGCTCAGAAGCTGCTCTTCACTGCAACATCTTCACAATCGCCGGATGAATCTCCCACAGCGTCTTCACGCGATCTGACCCGCGAGCGAACCACACCGTGTGCGCCTGATCGCGAAAAGCTACGCCTTCCACTTCGACAGGCAGAGGCGGCGAGAGCTCCTGATTCAACTCCGTGAGAGTGATTCCACGGCGCTGCAAGTCGGCGTACATTGTCGTGCGCGCTGCGCAGTAATCCGGCCTGCCTGGAGTCTCGACGATCATTCGCGGAGCGTTTTTGCCGGGCTGCTCAGAGATCTCGATATGCAGATCGCAATCACCTTTACGCAGGAAAATCGTCTGCATATACGCGCGCGGAATGCGATACATCTTGAGTTCCGGTCCGCTGCGCGGGGTGCGTGGTGCCGGTTCCGGACCTTCCGGCCAGTCGAGAATTGCGGCAACACTAGTGTCTTCCGATTTCAAATTGGGAAGCGGGCCATTTTTGTATTCAATCCGCCAATCGTCTTTCGTGATGTGCGTTGGCTTACAGTCACACAGAAGAGTTGTGCTGATGGGCTTGCCTTTCCGATTACCCGGACGCGCCGGATCGTTGCACGCCACTAGAACCGACAAACATATGAACGATAGGAAGAGAACAGCGGGTTTTGTGCGCATCCAAAGAGCGCAAGTGTACCATCTCGCTCGCAGCCCGGGGCAGAGGCGACCCTAAAGAAGCAAAGCCCAGTTTATGGGAATCGTCAACCATCATTCCTGGAAATCACGCCGTTATCAAAAACATTTGTTCCGTGCATGCAGCATTTGCGGCGAGTCGGAGCAATGCGTTCCCGGCGGATATCTGCGATTGCGCGTCGAGGAATGGATTGAAAACTGCACCCGAATAAAACAACACAGCGCAATTGGGCACAAGCTTTCTGATCTGACATCCTGCCTCGATCGCGCTGATATCGCCAAGAGCCAAATCGCTCACGATCAGATCCGGTTTGAAATCGCGGCCATGCTCGAATAGCTCTACGGCAGAAGGCGAGATGCGGGCTTCTACTCCACACTTTCTTAAACACTCGGCGATGGATTCTGCTGCCGGCCTAGTGCCAACGATGATTGCGAGTCGCCTGCGTGCTACAGAGGTGCGCGGAAACAGCCGAGCATATCGAGGAATGATGGACCATTTCGGGACATTAATTCCTCTAATTACTTGTTCTATGCAGTGCATGAGCCGTACGGCGGCAGACATCCTCGCCGATTGCACGCTCTTAAATCCGGGATTCACTGGCTACGCGACTCCTTATGGACCGAACGTTCGAGGCGGATTGAGATTCCGGAAAACACTGTTGGCGCTACACTTCTGCGCTCCAGCGGACAGCCAACTCTGCCCCGAGTCCCTCAGTAGCAGAGCTGACCGGTTCGACGGCTACTGCGGGTTGCTGCTGTTCTGCTGCTCTTTCTGCTTGTGATGTTGACGAGCCTGCTTGGCTGCTCGGCCCACCTCCTTCTCCTGCTGCAGAGCCTGTTGCCACATCTCATCATTCTTCTGCATGTAATCTTTGGTCGCCTGATCGCTCACTTTGCTCTCATCACCCTTCATATCCTGCAGCGTGGATTGCATGGTTCCATATTGGCTCTTGGCCTGGCCAACAGCACTCTTAATGTTCTGCTTCTCTTGCTGCATTTGCTGGCTGCTGCTCTGACCCTGCTGGGCAAACGCATTGACTGCGAACACCATTGCGCCCGACAGCACTAGTCCAGACATACCTCTCAACATTCCTTGAATTTTCACGACGAACACCTCCACTTTTACTTGTATTGCTGAATGGTTGGATGTCTGATGTGTATCGCAGTATGTGAACGCCGAGGCTTGCTGGTGCAAGAGTCCCGCGTTGTGCAAGGTCGAACAACGGCACACTGCAGGGCATCGAATAACTTAGTCAATCGTTTCAATCAGGTGATGCCGCATGTGGCTTCTCTTTGTCGCAATCGTTCTCTTTATCATTTGGCTGATCTCGTGGGCCGTCGTTAAGACCATTACCGCGGGGATGTGGATTCTGCTGGCGTTCGCAGTCGCATTCCTGATCACCCACATCTTCACGCGCGTGTGGATGAAGACGCAGCAGCTCAAGCCGTAAACGTCAGGATGTCCAGAGTTCCCTTTTTGGGCACACGATCAGGCAGCAGCATCGAGCAGAGCTAAGCCGGTCTCTTCATCGATCGTCCGCTGCAGATACGCGGGCGTTTCGACAACCATGATCTCCATCGTGGGCCACACTGTTCCAGCGAGCAGGTGACCACCATGCGCGCTGCCGTCGCGCTTGCCCCACGATTGCATGGGCATGCAGCTTCGCTTTCCCGCCGCTGCGAGCCAGATTTCCAATCAGGGAGAGCAGCTCTACTTGTTCGTTGATCTCGATGGGCTGGTACTCGCAGCGCTCGCGATCAAAGTAGCCCAGCCGCACGCGCTGGAAGGCCCCAATACCGCTCAGACGAGCGCTGCGAATGTTGTTTTCCTGCGCGAACTGCAGGAGCAAGGGAACAACATCGTCGTTCTTATCCAAGACCAACGCCAGGGTCTTAAGCTGGTTTTCCTGAAATAGGAGTTTGGATCTCACGATTCCTCCTGGTTCCGCAGCATTGCTCGCCCGCTCGGGCGAACGCTTTCGCGCAGAGTGCGCGAAGCCTCAGCAATGCCGCCATCTATTCAGGTTTGATGCCGCTGTCCGATGAGGGTGTGCCTGTGCTCCCAGCCCGCGAAGAACCAGACAGGTTCAAAGTGGAACAACAGATAATTCCGCCTTCGGGAACGTATGAGTGCTACTCGGTAGCAACTGCGTTGGCGATTGCTGCGGCAGACTCGTCGGGAATCTGACCTTTGCCGGCGCCTTGCAGGAGTCGATGGTGGATGCAATAGAGCGCGAGTTCAAGCCGATCCGAGACCCCGAGTTTGTCGTACACCTTGCGGAGGTAGTTCTTCACCACTTGCTCGGTAGTGCCGATCTCGTTCGCGATCTCCTTGTTACGCATGCCCTGGGTGACGCAGGAGATGATGAGCAGCTCTTTGTCCGATAGTTTCGTTTTGGGACGCGGCGAGGTGAGCTGTGCCGCCTGGGCGCGATAAGCTTCTATCACCCAGTTCACGCTCTGGTTATCGATCCAGGTTTCTCCCACGAACACCTTACGCACGCACTTCACGAGCATTTCCGGAGCAATGTTGCGCGGCAGCAGTCCGCGGACTCCTCGGCGGAAGTACTCGACGGTTGTGTCTTCGTCGTTCTCCGGCGAAAGCACGATGACTTTCAAATGGGGCGAGCGCTTCAGCACTTCCCCAATCGCTTCCGGGGAATTGGGAGTAATCGCTGCCTCGAACAGGAGAACGTCGGCAGGAAACTTTGAGACCGCAGCCAGCACCTGACCCAGGTTTTCCGCCTGCGCCACCACGCGGATGTCATCCTCGAGCGCAAAGATTTTTTTTGTGCCTACGCGATAGATCGCCTGCGTGTCCGCGAGGATCACGCGAATGGTGGGCAGTCCGTGCGAAGGCTGAGCGGATTGTTTATCTGCTCCGTTAGGTAAGACGGCTTCTTCCGGGTTGGAAATCGCAGGTTTGTCGTGATTCTTCGAGCCGTCGCTGCTACTCATAATCTTCCGCCGCTACTGAGCGCGATCGAAATGGTACTCGTCGATTACCGCCGCCACTGCCGTCCGATCGCCGTGTTTTGAGCAGCGTACCACACGTCCAGTGCATTTCACTACGACATCTGTGGCCGTTCCCAGCACGTTGGCCGGCATGGAAATACTGAAGTCGATCATCGACCCGATTTCCAGCTCCGTGTCCATGTAGAACAACACGCCGCCAGCCGAGATATCCTCGGTTTCACCGGAGACACCATTGGTTTCGGCACGAACTTCGACGGGAAGCTTCAGAGGAAACCGAACTGAACTTCTTAATTCGTCCACGGGTGATCCTTGGGGGATGGAGTTGGCTGACGTTATATCTGCTGTCATCGGTCGGTTAAAGTTACCAAAGTACATCTGAGCACGCGCAAACGGACACTCAGGACATGTACTTCCGGGTGTTACCCTCGGTTAACTTCCTTCTTCCTCAGAATTTCGTGATCTCCGTGAAATTAAAGTTGGTTACCTTCATCGGTGGCACGACCATGTCGAACGATTCCTCGCCGCTCGCCCGCACCGACGTCCCCAAAGCTGCAACATTTTGCAACATGTCCACCAGGCTTTGGTTGAAACGGAAATTCCGCACCCCGCTCACCAACTTGCCCTTTTCGATTAGGAAGGTGCCGTCCCGGGTCATGCCGGTGAGGATCTTCTCGTAAGGATCGACCTCGCGGATATACCACAGACGTGTTACCAGAATGCCGCGCTCGGTCGATGCCACCATCTGATCGACCGTCTGCGCGTCTTTCTTTCCTCCCTCGTTGCCGCCCTCGACCACGATATTCATCGGCGCATCGCCAATCTCGTTCGGCAGCGGAAAACCATGGCCGGTGGCGCCGATTTTCCCAACTTGGGACGCCAGCTCCGACTTCTTCATCTTCTGCGCCGTGGCTCGCGAATAGACGAGATTCTTGACGATTCCCTTCTCCACCAGCGTGACGCGCTGACGCGGAACGCCTTCGCCATCGAATGCCGCCCCCGACTGCAGTGGGTGATACACATCGTCGTGGATCGTAATGTTTTCTCCAAACAGCTTTGTCCCAATTCGGTTATTCAGGAACGACCGCTGTTCGAGCAGAGCCGTGCCGCCAAAATCGAAGAACATGAATCCAAGCAGATCGAGCACCGCGGCAGGCTCCAGAACCACCGTGTACTTTCCCGGCTGCACTTCGCGCGGATGAGCTGACCGCGAAGCCTTTTCAGCCGCAATCTCTGCAAGCCGCTTCGGATCGAGATTGGCAACGTTCGGCGAGTTCGCCTTCTGCCATCCTGAAGAATCGGGAGCGAGCATGGTGATCGAAACTTCCGAACTGGTCTGCCAATGCACGTGCATCACGCCCTGCGAATTCACCAGCGCTTCCAAATGTTCCGAGGTTGAGTAAATTCCGGCAGTCGTCTGCTTATGCTGCCTGGCAACCGCGACAATCTGCTCGACTGCAGCAGCCCGGTCCTCCGGTTTGATCGCGGCAGTCTGCGCAAAATGTCGCTGGACTGACGACGGTTCCTTCGCTTCGTCCGGGGTCGCCAGAGGCAGCAGATCGGAATCGGACTCCTGCACGCGCGCAATCTGCTCGGCGGATTGCACCGCGCGCTTCAAACTCTCGTCGTCGAGCTTATTGGTGCTGGCGCGAGCCGTCTTGTGATCGAGCACTACTCGAATCGAAACAACGTACCCTTCCTCGGCGACGTTCTGATGAATGGTGTTGTCGGCAAAGCGAGTCAGCGCGCTGCTGCCCCCGCCAATAATGGCTTCCACGCCATCGGCTGAAGAAAACTTCTGAATACGTGAAAAGATGTCCTGAATGCGTTCTTCGGAGAGCATGAGCTTCTATGGTAATCCCGAGACGGCAGCTAGTGCATGAGACGATGTTTCGCGGCATTGGTTTGCGTGAGCACGGCACAATACATAAACACGGCACCATGGCACCTTCGCTGATCGGGGAGTTCAACGGAAGTTGAAGTGTCCAACGTCGTCCCCGCTAGGAGTCGCGTGTCTCTTATTCCCATTCTGGTATTTCCCGTTGTAGTGCTTCCATTGCGGCTTTTCGGGTTTCGCTTTCTCATGCCTGACTTCCCATTATGGGCATTGCCAAGCCATAGGTGATGCCGATAAATCCAGCATTTCCACTACCGCCCAAACCATTCGCACCGTGTGATCGGCACGGACCAGATCGTCCAGGCATTGCACCACCATCTCCGCCTGCCGCCGCTCCGGGCGGCGCAACCGTACCGCTCAATCGTCTCTCGCAGGTTCTTCGAGTCCCGCTTTGATACTCTCCATGAACAACTTATATCCCACCTCGCAGACAAATACAGTCAAAAAAGTCACAGGCTCTGAGCGGAGGAGGGCTCCCGCGTGTTTCCGGGGCCCCGCGAGCGCAATGTTTGCGCTCGTGGGGCGGGCGCGGGACACCGGAGTCGAACGACCTTGTGTTTCTTTAACGGTGCGATTATGAAAAACTGCGCTAACCCGATCAAAGGCTTCTTTGTACCCAAGTGAGCCCAGCTACTTCCGCGTCATTCGCAGCTCGATCATCATGCGCTCGCTTCCCTTGTCGTCGATCAGGAAATGACGATGCAGGAGAACGCGGCCCTCTTCCTCCAGGTGTGCGCGTGCAACGGTCTTGCGTCCCGGATGTTCGGTATCGAGCGCGGTAGCCCACAACACGATGTTCTTGCCATCAAAAGTGCCGTCGCTCTGGCGAATCGACATCGTCGTCTGCCGCGAGTCGAACCAGACTGTGGTGAAGCGATTTGTGTTCGGATCGAATCCGGAGATTCCCGTACCCGTGCTCTGCGTCCCATCAGGGTTGAAGAACGTGAAATCGGACTGAAGAAATTTTCCGTCCTGAATCATGTACTGCTTGCACGTGGCTTTCGTCACAATGGGTTTGCCGTTGGTCGGAAAGAAGGTCTTGACGACGTCCCAATCACCCACGAATTGCGCGAGCAGCTTCTGACCGGCTCCGGGAGCATTAGCCGGCTCATACTGGTTGTGTGTTTGCTGAGCGACTGTCGCCGAAGCGAGAAGCATGATCGCAATAAGCCATTTCGTCATGGCACGCGATCATACGCGAAGCCAGGTGAGATATCGAAGCGCAAAGCTAAAGGACGGAACAAGGTTCAGGCCGCCTTAGTCTGCTCTTCCCCAATCACAACGACATCGCTCTTGCCGGAGGCGATGTATTCATCGATCAGCACAGAAATCAGCACTGCGGAGGGAACCGCGATCAGCATTCCTACGATTCCCGCAAATGCCTCGCCGATGATGAGAGCGACTACGATTGTCACTGCGGGAATCTTGACCTTCGATTCCATAATGCGCGGATTGAGCACGCTGTTCTCCACGTTGTGATACACGACAAAGAAAATCACAACTCCCAGAAGCTTGCCAACTGAATGTACGGCTGCGAGCAGGCCGGCAACGATCACGGTAATGACCGGCCCGAGCACCGGAATGATGTTGATGATTCCGGCAAAGATCGCCAGCGCATAGAAGAACTGCATGTGGAGCAGACCAAATACCATCAGCGCCGAGCATCCGTGAATCAGCATGAGGATCGCCTGGCCGGAGAGCCAGCGCTGTATATGCCGCCCACCGCGAAGAAGTGTGTTTTCGACGCGCTGCTGTTTGTCCGAGGGAAACAGCGACACAGCCCAGGCGATCGACTGCCGTCCGTCGATGATGAAGTATGCGGATGCCAGCAGCACGGTTCCGACCTCGATCACCAGTTTGGTCATCTTCTCTGGCTGCATGTTCTGGCCGATGAACTGGTGAATGTAGGAGTTGATCTGCTGGGCGGTGATGTGGAGCATGGGAATGTAGTGGTGAATCCAGCTCTGCAATTCCTCCATACGCTTCGGCCAGACCTGCTGAATGCCCTTCAGGTCCTTCCTCACTAAAGGAACGAAATAGATGAGCGCCAGACCTACCGCAGCGAGAACTCCGAGGAAGAGGATGGCTACAGCAGCTCCCTGACTCGGACGCCATTTCCCGATTCGGAGCTTGCGAATGTCAGCTACGATCGGCGCAAGCAGCACTGCCATGAGCGCGCTGACATAAATCAGCAGCAGTGCGCGCCTGAGTACCCAAGCGACATACAGCAGCAGAGCTGTTCCGAAGAAGAGAAATACCAGCCCGCGATACTGCTTCCACATGGTTGAGTTAGATGTTGACGTTACAGTTCGTGTTCTTTGCTGTCATTCCGAACGCCCGGTTTGGCGTGAGGAATCTCTATCTACTCTCAGGACGTGAACGCAGCCCATATGAAACCTGTAGGGCTTCCTCACTCCTGCTCACGCAAACTGCGCGTGAGCATCCGTTTCGGAATGACGGAAGAAACAAAGCTGCGCGTTTGCTCGTCCACAGACTCGTCCTATAAAATCGTGAGTTTTCTTCATGTGGTCGGGACCGCATAGTGTTCCTTCCTCTTTTTCCATTACATGAAAATTCACGAGTACCAAGCTAAGGGCATTCTCGCGAAATACGGCGTCGCGGTTCCGCGCGGCGAGATGGCCACCACCAAAGATGAAGCCTTCGAAGCTGCCAAGCGGCTGCTCGCGGCGGGAGCAAAGGGCATTGTTGTCAAAGCCCAGATCCACGCCGGAGGGCGCGGCAAGGGTGGAGGCGTAAAGCTGGCCAAAACCGCCGACGAGGCCGCCGAACTTGCGGGCAAGATTCTGGGCATGCAGTTGGTCACGCACCAGACCGGACCGCAAGGGCAAAAGGTTCAACATCTGCTGATCGAAGAGACTTTGCCTATCGAGCGAGAGCTGTATTTGGGAATCGTGCTCGATCGTGCTGCGTCGAAGCTGGTATTCATGGCTTCGGCCTCCGGCGGTATGGAGATCGAAGAGGTCGCAGCCAAAGATCCAAAAGCGATTTTGAAGGAGACGATCGACCCCCCAGTCGGATTTCAGCCTTTTCAAGCGCGAAAACTTGCTTTCGGACTTGGGCTCAAGCCCGAACAGGTGAATCCCGCCGTGCAGTTGATGACTGCGCTCTACCGCGCATCAGTTGAAACCGATGCTTCTCTCTGCGAAATAAATCCGTTCATCACGACCACCGATGGCCGTGTCTTCGCGCTCGACGCCAAGATGAACTTCGACGACAACGCGCTCTTCCGTCACAAGGACATCAAAGAGCTCCGCGACATCGCGGAAGAAGATCCGCTGGAAGTCGAAGCGTCGAAGTACAGCCTTAATTACATCCGCCTGGACGGCAATATCGCGTGCATGGTGAACGGCGCCGGTCTCGCCATGGCGACCATGGACATCATTCAATACGCAGGCGGCATGCCCGCGAATTTCCTCGATGTGGGTGGTGGAGCCAATGCCGAGCAAGTCGAGCACGCATTTCAGATTCTGCTCAGCGATAAGAACGTAAAGGCAGTGCTGATCAATATCTTCGGCGGCATTCTGCGGGTGGACACACTCGCAAAAGGCGTTGTAGAAGCCGCCAAGAAGACCAAGATCGGCCTGCCTGTGGTTTTGCGTTTAGAGGGAACGAATGTGGAGCAAGGTCGCGAAATCCTGAAGCAATCCGGTTTCAACTTCATCGTGGCCAACACCATGAAAGATGCTGCAGAGAAGGTAGTCGCGGCTGCGAGAAGATAGCCACCAGAGCCGCAGGACGCAGTAGCACAGCACCCACAGAGCTGGCGTCGGAAGGAAGCAACGAAGTGCCGGAGGATAGCTGAAAGTGAACACGAGGCGACCTAGAGTCCTGCAGGAAGCACATTATTTGGCGCTTGAGATCTACCGGGCCACGAAAGATTTTCCCGAATCGGAAGCGGAGATTCTCCAGGCGGAGATGCGCCGCTCAGGAATTACCATTGCCGGCAAGATCGCTCGTGCCGTGGGAGTACCGGATGCCGAGGACCGAGAAAAAAGTCTGCGTCTTGCTCTCCGATCGGCGAACGAGCTGAGCGTGAGAATAGAACTTGCAAAGGATCTCGGATATCTGGAGGAGAGTGCTGCGGACGAGATCGGGAACCAGGTGCAGCGAATGCAATTCATGCTGAACCGCTTGCTTTATAAGAACCGGCGCTTGGCCAGATAAAGGCGTCGATCTAACATCCGTAGCGCTCTTTTGTTTACGGTTACACACCAGGGATCTTGCTTTGGTTCTGACAAACGAATGTCCATACTTGTTGATCAAAATACACGCTTAATCGTCCAGGGCATTACCGGACGCGAGGGCACCTTTCACGCGAAAGGATGCGCCGAATACGGAACGAAAGTCGTCGGCGGAGTGACGCCCGGCAAGGGCGGCACCATGCACGAAGGGTGGCACGTCTTCAACACGGTTGAAGAAGCAATGCGTGAAACCGGCGCGAACGCGACCGTGATCTTCGTGCCGCCCCCGTTTGCAGCCGACGCCATCATGGAAGCTGCCGATGCCGGCATGCCGTTGATTGTCTGCATCACCGAAGGCATTCCGGCCATGGATATGGTCCGCGCCTGGGAATATCTGCGAGGCCGCCGCTCGCGATTGATCGGTCCGAATTGCCCGGGAATCATCTCTCCCGGCAAGTGCAAAATCGGGATCATGCCCGGACGCATTCACAAGCAGGGCAATATCGGCATCGTTTCCCGTTCTGGGACTCTGACGTACGAAGCCGTGTACCAGCTCTCACAGCGTGGTATCGGACAATCGACCGCAATCGGCATCGGCGGCGATCCCATTATAGGAACGACGTTCGTCGATGCGCTTAAGCTGTTCAACGAAGATCCGGAAACGGAAGCGATCATCATGATCGGCGAGATCGGCGGCAATGCGGAAGAAACTGCCGCAGCTTACGTGAAGCAGCAGGTACGCAAGCCGGTGGTCTCGTTCATCGCAGGCCAGACCGCTCCTCCCGGACGCCGCATGGGCCACGCGGGAGCCATCATCTCCGGCGGACACGGCACCGCGAGCGAAAAGATTAAAGCGCTCGAAGCCGCCGGAATCAAAGTCGCGAAATCGCCCGCCGTGATTGGCGAAACGCTGGCCGAAGTCATCGGCGCAACTGCGCGCGCAAGCTAAGGACTCATACAGGAATGAAAACACTGCAACGTACTTTCAGCATCATCAAGCCGGATGCCGTCGCCAAAGGTGCGACCGGAGACATTCTCGCCATGCTTCAGCACGCCGGCTTCAACCTTCTCGCCATGAAAATGATCGAGATCACGAAAGGCCAAGCCGAAGGCTTCTATGCCGTTCATGCCAGCCGCCCGTTTTTTGATTCGCTCACTACGTTCATGTCCTCCGGCCCGATCGTCGTGCTCGCGTTGGAAAAAGAGAACGCTATCGCCGATCTGCGCAAACTCATGGGCGCGACCGATCCAGCCAAAGCCGAACACGGAACCATCCGCAAGAAGCACGCCGCCAGCATCGAAGCCAATGCCATTCACGGTTCCGATGCAGAAGAAACTGCGCGCTTCGAACTGAGCTACTTCTTCGCCGGTTATGAGCTGACAAAGTGAGCCGCCGCGTTCTTCGGACGGCTTCATTCCAGCTATCAAATCCACAGCGTCATCAAATGACGCTCGTGATCTTTGAATCCTAGTCTCTTGTAGAACTCGTGCCCGCGCACGTTCACGTAGTCGGCTTCGAGGTGGACGGCGTGAATTCCCATTTCGCGACAGGTCGCAATCGCGAACTCGACCGCAGCTCGTCCGATTCCCTTTGATCGATGCTCCGGCACAACATAGAACTCGTCGAGCAGGCAATCGCGGCCATGAAATTCAAGCGAAAATCCGAAGCCGAGGACCATGTAGCCCAGTAGCTCGTTGGCTTGTTCGAAGACAATCAGGCGTCCCAAAGCGGGATTTCCGATGAGTTGCAGGACGAGCCGGCGCTGCCGACTCTCCTCAAATGGGAGTCGCTCAAAAACGTAGAAGTCGCGCATGAGCGGAAGCAATCGCCCAGCGTCACCTACTTCGGCGCACCGAAATGAAACTCCGCGGGCTGAGGGAGGCTGGCGCGAGGACACGTTCTTTCCAGTCTAGGCTGTCGCGCGCACGCGATTCTTCCAGTGCGACCACACGAACCAGATGATTCCGATCAAAATGAGGGCACCGATCACCTTGTCGAACTGATGGAAGTACTTGCCGAGATAGTTCCAGTGCTCGCCGGCTTTCATTCCCAAATAGGCAAGGCCGAGGCACCACGGAAATGATCCGATGAACGTGTAGAAGTGGAAGCGCAGCCGTGGCATTCTGCTGATTCCCGCAGGCAGCGCGATGAAGGTGCGGACCACCGGGAGCATGCGGCTGATCAGCACCGTCACATCGCCGAAACGCGCGAAGAACCGGTCGGTAAGATCGAGGTCATGCTGATTGAGAAAGATGTAAGACCCAAACCGCTCCACCAGCGGACGCCCGCCGTGATACCCAATCTCATACGCAACCAGCGAGCCCAGATTGCAGCCAAGCGCGCCCATGAACGCCAGCAGCCACAGGTTGAACTGGCCGGTATGCACCAGGTATCCCGAAAACGGCATGATCACTTCCGAGGGCAGCGGAATGCATGCCGACTCGATAGCCATGAGCATCATCACTCCGAAGTATCCCAGCGTTGAGATCACGGAGATAACGAACAGCCCCAGCTTGGCAATGAGACCTTCGATCAATCAGAAGTCCTGGGCATCTTGTGTGTAGGTGTAGCCGGGCAGAGTAGCTCCATCGCTTCCCTTCTGCACCTTGACGCGGATCGTGTCGGAATTGGCGGCATTGGCGTCCGCCTGGCGCAGAATCGCGTATTGCGTGAAGACTTCGTTATACAGCTTGGTAACCAGATAGTTAGATCCGTTCTCGTCGCTTCGCCAGACCTGACCAAGCTGGATGGATTTCACCGGCATGGTTCCAAGATATCAAAAGCGCGGGGTCGAACACGGAGGACACGGAGGTCACAGAGGTTTTTCTATTTGAGCCTTTAACCCGTGCTGTTCTCTGAGGAATCTCTCTGGCGCTAGCTCGTGCACTTGGCGAAGGATTTCACGCTAACTGGCCGTTAGACACTTTTCAATTGAGCATTTAGCGAGTCCTCGCCTGTGAAGCTGAAGACGGCGTAGGTCCCAGCGCAAAGGGAGCTGGAATAACCCCGAATACGCACCTCTGTGACCTCCGTGACCTCCGTGTTCAATCGTCCATCCCCTGAATCGGCTAAACTACGGTGGGCATCCAATAGAGTGTCCGAATCCACTCGACTGCAGCTTTCATGGGGGCGTCACGGCTTCGACGGAAGTGCTTGCGGCCGAGAGGCATGCCGGGGTGCACACACCCGTAATCGAGTGCAAAACAACAATTGCCAATCAACAGATGGCATACGCTGCTTAATTAATTTAAGTAGCCGTCCTGGGTAGCTGGGCCCGCGGGCCGCCTGAGGACGTCATTTAGCGGGCTGGTTTCCGGCGCGCGGTCCGAGTGCCGGAGGCGAGATCACCGGACTAGCAGTTTGCGTTTCTTGTCCGTTCTGAGCGCCGGCTGCGAACGTTCCCGTAGAAGTACGGGAGCATGAACGCGACTAAGCATGTAGTCTCTTTGCCAGTAACATTTTCGGACGCGGGTTCAACTCCCGCCGCCTCCACCAAACCGAAGGTACATCCTTCGCTACCCTCAGGATTCGGCAGTAGCTCGCGCGTCTCTCATCGCTACCGACGTTTCAATTTCAATTCCAGCTCCGCTACCATACACAGCCTACTCGACGGCTGCGATTACTAGCTGCGAGCTAGACAGACGAGAACAACTGAAATGGGCGTGATAAGACCCTTAAGTCATGAAGCCGACCAGGTTGGTAAACTTTTTGCATGGCTCTAACTCAGCCTCTGGCATCCGCGGCCGTCTCTCCTGCAGGAACCCCAATCTCCTACTTTGAATGTTCGAAATGCGGCGAGCACATCGCCGCCGACAAGCCTCAGACGATCTGCCCGAAAGATGGTGGCTCACTGTGGGTGCGCTACGACTTAGCTCCGATCCGATCGCGCGTGAGACGCGACCAGATTGCCGTGCGTCCGAGGAGCATGTGGCGATATCGCGAGTTGCTGCCGGATGCTGACCCAGTCACGCTCGGCGAAGGATTCACGCCGATGCTGGCAAGCCGCCGGCGCGCGAATCTCTGGATCAAAGACGAGGGAGCAAATCCGACCGGCTCGTTCAAAGCCCGCGGCCTGTGCATGGCGGTGACGATGGCCCGCCACTATGGACTCAAGAAGCTCGCCATTCCCTCTGCGGGAAATGCCGCAGGCGCGTTGGCGGCCTATGCAGCCGCCGCCGGACTTGAGTCACACATCTTCATGCCTAAGGACGTGCCGGAAGCGAATCTGGTTGAGTGCAAAGCTTACGGCAGCGACGTGAACCTGATCGATGGCCTGATCAGCGACTGCGCTCGCATTGTCGGCGAACGCAAGCAGGCGGAAGGTTGGTTCGACGTTTCCACGCTCAAAGAGCCGTTCCGCATCGAAGGCAAGAAGACGATGGGACTCGAACTCGCCGAGCAGCTTGGATGGCGCGTGCCCGACGCGATCTTCTATCCGACCGGCGGCGGAGTCGGTCTGATTGGAATGTGGAAGGCTTTTGATGAACTCGAACAGCTCGGGTGGCTTGAGTCAGGTTCGAAGCGGCCGAAGATGATCGCAATTCAAGCAGCAGGATGCGCCCCGATCCCTAAAGCGTTTGTTGAAGGCAAATCTGTTTCTGAAGCATGGAAAGACGCGCACACATTCGCCTCTGGCCTTCGCGTTCCGAAGGCCTATGGCGACTACATTGTCCTCGACATCGTACGCCGCAGCGGCGGCACCGCCATCGCGATCTCCGACGAAGAGATGCTCGCCTCGATGCTTGACTGGGCGCGCAATGAAGGAATCTTCCTCTGTCCGGAAGGAGCAGCAGCCACGGCCGCCTACGACAAGCTGATCGCAAGCGGATTCCTCAAGCCGAGCGACGAAGTTGTGATTTTCAATACGGGAACAGGATTGAAGTACATCGACGTAATCTCGAAGGCGATGGGCATCACACGATCTGGATCCAGAAATGGGAACAGCGCAGCCAAGCCGACAGAGCGTCGGATTGGGGGAATTATTGGACCGTACTAACGGGCTACTGGCTGCTGGCTACTGGATTCCGGCTAGAGCTTCTATTAATCAGTTGCCGCTGGAGACCCGCCCTACAAAAGTGGTAAACGTGCCATGAGTGTTTTTAGCAAGCAGCCGGTAGCTAACAGCCAGTAGCCAGCAGCCACACATGACTCAACGCCTCTATTACAACGACTCCTTCCTCCTCGACTTCACCGCCAACGTGCTCGACGTTCAGGAGCTTCGGCGTGATGGCAATCAGTCGAATTGGGCGGTTAAGCTCGATCGCACTGCCTTTTATCCGACGAGCGGTGGGCAGCCGTTCGACGTCGGGATCATCAGCGCACAATCCAAGTCGGGCGTAGCACTCGAGGCTGCTGTCGAGGATGTTTACGAAGACGAGCAGGGCGAGGTGTGGCATCGGCTGAACAAGGTGCTGCCTCCGGGCGCCGAGGTGCGCGGCATCATCGACGCTGAGCGCCGCCGCGATCACATGCAGCAGCACACGGGACAGCACTTACTCTCGGCTGCATTCATTCAATTGTTGAACGCGAAGACCGTCTCGTTCCATCTTGGCGAGCAGATTTCCACGATCGATTTGGATGTTCCATCGATTTCCCGCGACGATCTCGCGCGAGTTGAACGGCTCAGTAACGAAATCATCGGCGAAGACCGACCGATCGTGATCCGCTACGCCACGCGCGAGCAGGCGCAGAGCATGGGCGTACGCAAGCTACCTGAGCGCGAAGGCGAGATTCGGCTGATCGATATCCAGGACTTCGATCTCAATGCGTGCGGCGGCACGCACGCGCGCACCACAGGCCAGATCGGCGGCCTCCTGCTGCGACGAACGGAGAAGGTAAAGCAGGGCGTCAGGGTCGAGTTCGTTTGCGGATTGCGCGCTGTGCGAACCGCGCGGCAGGATTTTGAGCTTCTCGCCGAAGCCTCCGGCCTGTATCCCTGCGCGCCCGCCGATCTGCCCGGCAACATCAGCAAGCAGCGCGAAGAATTTCGCAGTGTTCAGAAACGCGAAGCGCGCATTCTGGAAGAATTCGCCGAGCTTAAAGCAGAACAGCTATTGCGCGAGACTCCGGCCGGTGATCGTGGACCCAGGCTCGTGGTTCAGATCTTCCCAGATCGGGATGCAAGCTTCGTAAAGCTGCTGGCACAGCGGTTGACGCGCGGCAATCAAAACGTAATCGCTCTATTGGCTGGAACCACTTCTTCGCCCGCAGTCGTTTTCGCCCGCTCTTCCGATCTCAGTTTCGACCTGGGAGCTCTCTTGCGCGAACTGGTCACAGCCGCCGGCGGCCGCGGTGGAGGCGGCAAAGACTTCGCCCAAGGTGGCATTCCCGATCCCGGAAAGCTGGAATCGCTGCTCAATGAAGTTGCCGCGCGGTTAAAAGGCTAGATCGAACACGGAGGACACGGAGGGAACGAAGGTGGCTCGTCGGTCTGGCCTCGGCATGATTGTGGAAACCACACTAATTGAGATAACCGGAGAATCGAAGGACGACAGCGGACATCTGAAGCAACCCAGAGCGCCCAATGCACGTTCAGCGTCAATGCTCCACCTCCGTTCCCCCGTGTCCTCCGTGTTCAATTCCGCTTTTCCGTGGTGAAATAGAGAAGTGGACATCTTTGAGGAAATCGTCGAGTTAAGACGAGCCGGACGGCGTGGAGCGCTCGCCACCATTGTCCATGCACGCGGCTCGATTCCTTCTTTTGAATCGGCCAAGATGCTCATTCGTGACGACGGGACCATTGTGGGAACGATCGGTGGTGGATGCGTCGAGGCGGAAGTTTGGCAAGCAGCGCGTGAAGTGATGGAAGAGGAGAAGCCGCGCAATCTCAGTTTCAATCTGAATCACGATCCGAAATACGACACCGGCCTGGTATGCGGCGGCACGCTCGAAATCTATCTTGAGCCGATTCTGCCTGTGCAGACGCTGTATCTTTTCGGCGCAGGACATGTTTCAGTGAACGTTTATCGAGCCGCACGGATGGCCGGCTTTGAAGTCGTCGTCGTCGATGATCGTGAGAGTTACGCCAATCGCGAGCGCTTTCCCGAAGCGAAGGACGTTTACGCTGACGATTTCGAGCGCGTGCTGTCGCAGCTTGCTCCGAACCATTCGTCCTATCTCGTGATCGTCACACGAGGACATCGCGATGACATGCGCGTGCTGCGATGGGCCGTCGAGACTCCGGCAAAATACATCGGCATGATCGGCTCGCAGCGGAAAGTGATTGCCATCTACAAGCAACTCGAAAAGGAAGGAATTTCCGCCGAGAAGCTGGCGCGTGTCTATGCGCCGGTCGGAATCGATATCGGGGCGATCACTCCTGAAGAAATCGCGATTGCGATTGTGGCGGAGATGATTGCGATTCGGCGCGGTGTTGCGACCGCAAGTCATAAGCGCAGTCTGAAAGCGCTTGCGTTGCTGGAAGGCTCGGACATCCAACAAGAGGCTAAATAGCTTCTCGTGCAAACCTAAATGCGCCCGCCGCTACCGCAGCGTGTTCTGGGGTAACCTGTTCCCTGTACCCTAATCCACGTGCCCCGCTCTCCATCATTTGCCGGAGTCGTGCTCGCCGCCGGCGCGTCTTCGCGTATGGGCGAAGACAAGGCTCTGCTGCAGTTTGGTGGGCGATCGTTTCTTGCCGGAGCGATTCAACTGCTGCAGAGCGCGTGTGACTTCGTGGTCGTCGTGACGGGCAACAATACCGATTTGCTCCGCCCCGTGATCTACCAGAATTCTGCTTATGTGGTACACAACTGGCACCCCGAGCGCGGACAATTCAGCTCTCTGCGCGAAGGCCTTCAGGCGGTCCTTGACCGTGGTCGCGATGCGGCCTGCGTCACGCTCGTTGATCGGCCTCCCGCGCGGGCTGAGACGCTGGCTCGATTAAAGATGGAGTTCATGAATACTGTGCCGGAAAAAATCTGGGCCGTTGTTCCCGAGTTCCAAGGCAAGCACGGCCATCCAGTGATCTTCGGACGCGAGATGATGGAGGTATTTCTCCGCTCTGATCCGTCACGCAATGCTAGGGAAATCGAGCACGAGTATCAGAACCGGATTCAGTACGTGCCGGTGGACGACTGGCGCGTGGTTCTGAACATCAATACCCCGGAGGACTATTCCTCGCTTCTGCAAACTATCTGATGAGCGAACACAGCTACGGCTCCTTCGACAGTCCCTCTGCCTTCGTTGATTCCGTTCTTGCGGTCAATCCGCGAGTAGCCGCCTTCGATTGCGATGGCACGCTGTGGTTTGGCGATTCCGGAATGAAGTTCTTATATTGGGAAATTGAAGAAGGCCTACTCTCCACGCAAGCAACTCAGGCCATTATGCGCCGCTACGACGAATACCTCGCCGGGCGTGTGAGCGAAGACGAGATGTGCGGAGAGATGGTGCAGATCCATCGTGGAATCCCGGAGAAGAAAATCCGCGAATTCGCGGCAAGGTTTGCGAAATCCAATGTGATGCCGCATTTCTTTCCTGAAATGGAGTCTCTGGTCGAGAAGCTCCGTGACAGAGGCTGCGACGTCTGGGCAGTGTCATCGACCAACAACTGGGTAATTGAAGAATCGGTAAAGAGAGTTGGCATTCCGGCTGACCGCGTACTCGCAGTGCGTGTGGCAATCGAGAATGGCGTTGCAACCGATCGGCTTGGTGAAATCACTTCTGGCCCCGGCAAGGCGCGAGCGCTCCGTGAAGCATTGAAGGCGCCGCTCGATGTGAGCTTCGGAAACTCGAAGTTCGACCTTGAGATGCTGGAGCTGGCTCGTCATCCATTTGCCGTGAATCCGAATGACGATCTGAACAAGATCGCCGAGCAGCGCGGCTGGCCTTTTTATCAGCCTGCAATTGCCAAACTCACTTCTTCAACTGCTTGAGCGCGAGCTTAAGGCAGTCCATTGCGAGATGGCTCGCATGCATACTCTCGTTCGCTAATCCTCCAACAGTATTCACGAGATCTTCGCGCTTGAGCGCTGCGGCGACATCGATGCTCTTTCCCGAAATGGCTTCAGTCAAAGCCGATCCGCAGGCGATGGAGGCAACACAGCCGCGCGTCTGATATTGGGCTTCCTCGATTTTTCCATCCCGGACGCGCAGCATGAGCTTCATAACATCCCCACACGCCGGATTTTCAGCTTGAACGCTGATGTCCGGCGAGTCCATCGTTCCGGAATTGCGCGGGTGCTCGAAATGATCCAGGAGTTTGGGCGGATACATTGCGATTAGAAACCTGAAGTGCTATTCACACACTGGAGATGCTCTCAGTGATCTGTCATCCTGAAGCGCTTCCTTTGCGCGAAGGGTCTGCCGAGAATGCCTCGGATTGAAATGCGCTCGCCAGGTTCTTGGCAAATTGATGTGATTATTTTGTAAGAGCCACTCCAAGGCATTTCAGTCTGAAGCATCGCGGGAGATCCTTCGCACAAAAGATGCGCTTCAGGATGACAGATGTTACAAACAGCGAATTCTGTAAAGATTATAGATTCAGAAACAATCGTGTCCCCTTTTTCCAAACTCGGCGACTTCACTCCGCAACGTCTGGTCTCGCTTCAGCCCTCTATAACGTCGATCATGGAGCGGCTTGGAGTGCTCGACCGGCTGGTCGCGTGCACGAAATATTGCGCGGAAATCTGTCCGAAGGTTAGGGAGCTTGGAATCGCCATCGTCCACGATTCCTGGACTGCCGACTCCGAGCAGATTCGCGCCGTCAATCCCGATCTGGTAATTGCGTCCGTCCCTTACCAGCTCGAAGCGGTTGCCGAAATTCTCAAATGCGGCGCGCAGTTCCTGGGCCTTGCGCCTCGCAGTCTGCGCGACATCTACTCCGACATCTCGTCGATCGCGGGCATTATGAACGAGTCTAATCGCGGACAATACCTGATCCGGGAAATGCAGATGGAGATCGAGCGCGTGCGCTCGCGAAATGTGGGAGCGAGCCCTCGACCGAAAGTTTATTGTGAGGAATGGGGCAAGCCGCTGATCCATTCGCAACCGTGGGTTGCCGAGCTAATCGAAGCAGCGGGTGGCGAGTTCGTTGGAAATCCCGGCAAGCAGACTGACGCGGAAGCAGTCCGGCAAGCCGATCCTGACATCATCATTGCCGCATGGTGCGGCGCCGGGGATCGCGTTCCGCTGGAAAAGATCGCTGCTCGTGCAGGATGGGAGTCGGTTGCTGCGGTGCGAGACGGGCGCGTGTACTGCATCAGCGACGAATATCTCAACACGCCTGGACCTACGCTTCTTGCCGGACTCCACGCGCTCGAGGCCGCGATTCACAGTCACGAAGCCCTCGGACTTCGCCGCATTACGGCCGCGATTTCCTCCTCGTGACTGCTATTATGGCGTGAGGGCCAGGGCTCGCCAGCATCATCCTCTTCCGCCGCTGCAGTACGTGAGCACTTCCTGCCTGTGCAGTTCTGAAAAGGGAAATTGAATTCTTTCGGCGCAATTCCATTGCGTACAGCGCCGTTGGAGTGCCACTGTGGAGGAACAAATTTGAAGCAGGTCGTGGCGGCGTTGATTGTGAGAGGCGAGCAGCTCCTGATTTGCCAGCGCGCGCAGGATCAACCCATGCCGCTGAAATGGGAATTTCCCGGCGGCAAGATTGAACCCGGTGAAGAAGAGCCAGCGGCGCTGCGGCGAGAGCTCGAAGAAGAGCTTGGCATTTCCGCAACCATAGGCGAAAAGGTCACTTCGATTCAGCATCATTACAAGAAGGGTGGAGCGGTGGAGCTGCATTTCTATCGCGTGAAAGAGTATGAAGGCGAGCTGGAAAACAGAATTTTTGAGCAGATCCGCTGGGTCGATCGCCGCGATCTTCCGCGCTTCGATTTTCTCGAAGCCGATCAGGGTCTCATCCGCCAAATCGCGGGAGGAAAACTGCTCGCCAGCTAGCCGCCTGATTCCATCCGCCGCTCGCGCGTTTGCTTGCGCGCTTTGGTGTGTCCTCTGCATATCGGCGGTCGCGCAAACCGATCAGCCTACCAATCCTCAGAGACAAGACAGCAAAGGCGAAATTTCGCGTCCAGAGACTGATCCGACCGTTTTCCCGCATTCTGCTTCTTCGCCATTCTTCGTCGGCGGGCAGTTGAACATGATCTTTCAGGCGCATCCGCCGTTCCATGCGAAGTATTCCGGCCCTAACAGCTTCAAGAACGCCGGCGAACATGCTCTCTCGCGCGTGGCAACCCTCTACCTCGGGTTGCAGGCCTCGCAAACGACTGAACTTTTGTTCGATGTTGAGGAAACCGGCGGACGCGGTCTGAGTGATGCATTCGGATTGGCGGGGTTTACGAATCTCGATGTTGTGCGAAATCCCGATTTGGGATCAGCGCCGTACATCGCTCGCGTGATGCTTCACCAGATTATTCCTCTGAGTCACAAGACGGAAGAAGCAGACCGGAACTTCCTCTCGCTCGCCACTTCGCTTCCCGAGAAGCGCCTGGAGATTCATGTCGGGAAATTCGGCACTGCCGACTTTTTCGACGTAAACGAAGTCGGTACGGATAGCCATCTGCAATTCACGAACTGGACCATTGACAACAACGGCGGCTATGACTACGCCGCCGACACTCGCGGGTACACGTATGGCGCGATTGTCGAGTATCAATCGCCGCACTGGGGAGTGCGGTTCGGCGAGATGCTGATGCCCAAGGTAGCGAATGGAATCGACCTCGACTGGAATCTGCGTCGCGCGCGAGCTGAAAACCTGGAGTTCGAGTTTCGTCCCACTCTGCTGAGAAATCGAAAGACGGCAATCAAGCCTCTGGCCTATTTAAATCATGCCAACATGGGAAGCTATCGCGAGGCGATCAATGCGTTTCTTTCCGGCCATGACGCCACGCCCGATGTCACGGCGCATCGACATCAAGGAACGCTCAAGCAGGGATTCGGGCTGAACTTCGAGCAGGAGCTTCCCGAATCGGTACGGTTCTATTTCAGGGTTGGCTGGAACGAAGGCCGCCATGAATCGTTCGCCTACACGGAAGTCAACAACACCTTCGCTGCAGGCGCGGACATCTCCGGAGAGCGTTGGCACAGAAAGTTCGATCGCGCGGGACTGGCTGCGGTGACCAATGGCCTTTCGCGCGATCACCGCGAATATCTCGCGTTGGGCGGTCTGGGCTTTCTCCTCGGTGATGGGACGCTGAACTATGGTCGCGAGAAAATCATCGAGAGTTACTACAATCTGCACGTCTGGCGCGGCGCATATGTGGCCGGGCTTCTTCAGTACATCAGCGATCCAGGCTACAACCGCGATCGCGGTCCTGTCGTCGTTCCCGGAACGAGACTGCACGTCGATTTCTAGGAATACCTGTAGGTGGTCCAGAGCATGGCTGCGGTGAGAATGATCATCGTGATGCTTGTGCTCCAGGCGATCACGTTGGCGGTGATTGAATTCTTGTATTCGCCCATCAGATCGGCGCGATTGATCAGCTTAAGCATGAAGATCAGCACAAACGGAATGAGGACTCCGTTCAGCACCTGCGAGAAGAGGATGATCTTGATGAGAGGAATTCTCGGGAGCAACACGATTCCAGCGCCGCCAACAATCAATGCTGTGTACAGCCAATAGAAGACCTTCGCTTCTGAAAAGCGTTTGTTGACTCCGGATTCAACACCAAGTCCTTCGCAGATGTTGTAGGCCGTAGCCAGCGGCAAGATCGCCGCCGAAAGCAAGGCAGCATTCACGAGCCCTACCGCGAATAAGAGCGAAGCGAACTGGCCGACAAGAGGGCGCAACGCGACCGCCGCCTCCGAAGCGTCACCGATGTCGTGCTGGCCGGTTACATAGAGAGTAGCTGCGCAGGCGACAACGATGAAGAATGCCACCACGTCAGTGACAATGCATCCGAGCACAACGTCCCATTTGGAGAGTGCGTATTCTTTTTTTCCAATTCCCTTCTCAACGATTGAAGCCTGCAGATAAAACTGCATCCACGGAGTGATCGTCGTCCCAATAATTCCAACCAGCATCACCAGGTACTCTGAGCTTTTGTTTACAACTGGGACGAACGTGTTCTGGACCGCGGCCCGCCAATCCGGATGCGCGGCAAATGCTGAAGCTATATAAGTGAAATAGATCAACGAGAAAAAAATGAGAATTTTCTCGACCGGCCTGTACGTTCCTTGAACAACAACGAACCAAACCAGCGCTGCACCGATGGGCACGACTATGTACTTGCTCGCTCCAAAGATTCCCATTCCGGAAGCGAGGCCCGCGAACTCCGCGGCAATGTTGCCGAAGTCCGCGAGGCCGAGAATCAGCATCGTGAACACGGTCATTCGCAGACCGAATTCTTCGCGGATCAAGTCCGACAGGCCCTTGCCGGTGACCGCTCCCATGCGCGCCGCCATTTCCTGAACCACAATGAGAGCAATGGTTATCGGAATCAGAGTCCAGAGCAGTGCGTAACCAAACTTTGCGCCTGCCTGCGAGTAGGTGAGAATTCCGCCAACGTCGTTATCGACATTGGCCGTGATGAACCCGGGACCGAAGACCGCGAAGAACGCGAGCAGACGGAATCGCCAGGTTCTGGCGAAAGGCAGTCGTCGGCGATGGGCTGCGTGCTTCTCCACGGCTAATTACAAATGGCGGGAATTCACTTCGCGAACGCGAAGCACTCCAGAATAAACGGGAAGTTGATTCGAGTCAGCCTTAGAAACGAAAAACTACACTTGTTCTCGCAAAAGGGTGATCACGTCGTCGGCGGTGATGATGCCCTTCAGGTGTTGCCCGTCATCGACCACAGCAAGGGTGTAGAGGTTGTACTTTTCCATGACTTCGACGACTTTCTTCTGCTGGTCGTTTTCGCGAACAAATACCAACGGCTTCGCAGCAAGCTCCGAAATCTTTTGTGTCGGCGGAGCAAGAACGATGCGCTGCAGCGGAACTGAACCACAGAGCTTTCCTTCGCTATCGACTAGATAAATCGTAGCGACGCTCTCCACTCCACCCTCAAAATTTCGTAGCAGCTCGATTGCCTGCTCGGCGGTGGTATCGGGCGCGGCGGCGAGATATTCGGTCGTCATGCGGCCTGCCGCAGTTTTCTCGCCGTGCTCGAGTAGATCCTCGACCTCCTCACGCTCCTGCGGCTCCATCTCTTCGAGGATTTCCTCGGAGGTTTCGCCGGGAAGCTGATCGAGCAGGTCGGCAGCCGCGTCGGGATCCATTTCTTCGACAATGTCGGCGGCGCGGTCGGAATCGAGCGACTCGACGATAGAGACCTGAATGTCGAGATCGATTTCTTCCAGCGCTTCGGCCGCAACTTCCTCGTCGAGCGTTTCAAAGACGGCTTCACGCTCTGCCGGGGCCAACTCTTCCACGATGTCGGCAATGTCAGCCGGATGAAGCTGCGAGAGGCGCTCGTGCTCAATGCGGAGTTTTACTCGCCGCGCAGGATCGGTCTCGATGAGATCGACGAACTCCCACGGAATAACCCGCGGCTTCAATTTCTGTACAACACGTTCTACTGCGCTCGACGGCGCAACGCCTTTGAGTAGCCGACGCACAGCGCCGCGCAGACCGACATCCACTTCTGCGATCTTGAGGCTTACTCCGCCATTCGCCTTCTCGGGATGCAGATCGACGTCGTTGACGCGAACGACTTTCCTCCCGTGAACGTCGATGATTTGCTGATCGAGCAGATCGCGTTCGAGAAGAAAGAAGTCATCGAGCGTATTGGCGGCGGGCCATTGGTCGGCGGGCAAAGATGCCCGCACGTCCGCGTAATCGTCGATCTGGATCATGCTCGGCGTGAGGAAGCGCTCGCCGTCACGCGTCTTGACCACCAGGCCGGAAACCCGGTTCGGGTCCTCCTGCGGACGCAGCGCCACCTCGCGCACGCGGCCGATGAATCGACCGCTTGCGTCAGCCACTCGGGAACCGAGGAGTCGAGATAGCGCCAGGCTGCTGATCGTCACGCACGCAGAATAACGCAGGTCCTTCGCAGCCAGAGCGCGATTATGCAAATTCCGCGATGAATTCCGAATTCGACGAACAATTCTTTAGGCCTGAAGATCTTCACGCGCGATCAACTGCTCAAAGCCGCTCCGAGTGATGCGATACAGCACGTGCCTTCTCAGCGGATGACCTGCGGGCAAGCGCGGATGCTCGAAGTCGCCCGCGCGATCGTGCTCCATGCCGATCTTCTCCATGACGCGGCGGGAGCGCATATTCGCGGGTACCGTGAACGCGACCACCTCAGAAAGCCTGAGGACGGTGAACGCGTAATTCAGAACAGCGGAAGCGCCTTCAGTGGCTAATCCACGGTTCCAAAATGGACGTGCGATCCGCCAACCGATTTCGACCGCAGGAGTGAATGGCGCTTCGAACGGAACATTCGCAATTCCGATGAAGCCGATAAAAGGCGCTGCTCCAACCAACTCTGTCGCAAAGAACGAAAAGCCGTGCGCTTGCTGGTGAGCATCGATCTGGGCAGCCAGCTTATCGCTCTCTTCCCGGCTCAGGCAGGAAGGGAAAAATTCCATGACCTCCGGATCAGCATTCAGTGCGGCAAATGGCTCCCGGTCGGAAGCACGCCATGGGCGCAAGAGAAGTCGAGGAGTTCTGATCACAAGCGAGAGTTTACGCGCAGTTACACTTTGGTTTCTCTGAGTTCAGCGAGCGGTCGTTTATAGTTGCTGATGAAAGCGTCCTATCTCCATCTCTGCACGATGCAAATATCTGAACACGAATGTTGGTCACTCTAGAAAAAATTCAGCAGGCCCAGGAGCGCCTTCGAGGCGTTGCCGTTCGCACTCCTCTCGTCCGCACGAATTTTCGTGAAGGTGAACTTTTTCTCAAGCCTGAGAACCTTCAGCCGATCGGCTCATTCAAGCTGCGCGGCGCTTACAACAAGATCGCAACTTTTTCTTCCGGACAGAAAGATCGCGGAGTCATTGCCTATTCCAGCGGAAACCACGCGCAAGGCGTTGCATATGCAGCCAAAGCGATTGGCTGCCACGCGACGATCGTGATGCCTGACAATGCTCCGCCGCTGAAGCTTGAGAAGACGCGTGCTTTAGGCGCCGAAGTTGTGATCGTTGGTCCCTCGAGCGACGAGCGGAAAGCCAAAGCCGAACAACTGGCGCAGAGCAAAGGGTTCGCGCTCGTTCCACCGTACGACGACGAGGCCATCATCGCCGGCCAGGGCACCATGGGACTCGAAATCCTTGCCGATCTCTCCGACGCCAGTGTCGTTCTGGTCTGCGTTGGCGGCGGAGGAATGATCAGCGGCATCGCCGCAGCAGTGAAGAACATGCGACCGAGTCCGAAGGTGTATGGAGTCGAATCGGAACTGGGCGCCAAAGCGAAGGCCAGCTTCGAAGCCGGACATCGCGTCACCTTCCCTGCCGAGCAGACCATGCGCACGATCGCCGATGGCTTGCGCACGCAGAGTGTGGGCGAACTGAACTTCGAGCACATTCAGCAATACGTGGATGGATTCATCACCGTGAGCGAAGACGAAATCCGACAAGCTGTGCGGCGGCTGGCTTTCGACGCGCATCTGATTGCCGAGCCGAGCGGCGCAGTTCCAACCGCAGCGGCGCTGTTCCACCGCAATGAGTTCCCTTCCAGCGGCAAAGTGGTCGCGATTGTCAGCGGCGGCAACATTGCTCCAGGGATGTTGACCGAGATCCTCGCAACCTAGCACTTTCGTGCCGTGGAACGAGGTCCGGCCGTAATAGAATGCGGATACAGCGCTTCCCGTCCACCAACGCCGACCATCTAAGTAGAGGCCCAATGGAAAGACGACAACAGTCACGCATCGATGACTTCGAGCTTCAGGAATTTTTCCGCAAATTCGAAGACGAGTTCTATCGCAAGTTCCAACGCGACATGCCCGGAGAAGCGCGGCGCTACCTGCATCTTGCCGAACAGGTCATTCGCAGCGGCGAGCAGGAGCTGCGCAACGAATCTCCACGCGAAGGCATTCGCTCGTAGTCTCGACTACTTGGACTGAGCGAAGGCAGCTTCTGCGCGCCGCTTGAGTTCCTCCGGCGACAGATCTTCCACTCGCGTGCCGATCCACCAGTAATTTCCCTCCGGATCTTCTACCCCGGCATTACGATCGCCGTAAAACTGATCTGCAGGCTCCATCAACGACTTCGCTCCTGCCGCTATGGCGCGCTTGTACCAGGCATCGCAGTCCTCGACATACAGATAAAACCCCGTCGGGCGTGGAGTCCATTGATCGCGAGCCTGTCCCAGCATCAGCATGGAATCACCGATCTTCAGCTCGGCGTGACGAATGGTTCCGTCCGACTCTTGCGAAAGCGTTTCCGTCGCCTGCGCGCCAAAGGCCCGTTTCAGGAATTCGATTTCTGCGCGGGCGTCACGAACTGTGACATACGGCGTGATGGTGTGATATCCAGGCGGGATTGGATTTGTTTTCATGGTCTCCTCGTTACTTTGCTGTCAGCTTGCTGAAAGGTAACCCATCCGCTACCGCGGACGGTACTGACGCATAACCGACATCGCTCACCTCTACCGCATCCGTATAATGCTTCAACGATGCCCAAGCGACTCGCCGGACACAATACCAAGCATATCTCTCTACCTAAGAATCATTGCTTCGCCTGCGGCAAAGATAATCCCGAGGGCATGCGGCTGAAATTCTTCTTCGACGAGGGTCACCATCGCACCTGGTGCAACTTCAAACTGCCGCGCAAGTATCAAGGCCCGCCCGGACACGCGCACGGTGGGATTATCGCCACGCTGCTCGACGAAGCAATGGGGAAGGTGAACAAGCTGCGTTCTGTAGTCGCGCTCACATCCTCGATGGCAATTGAGTTTCTAAAACCGGTGCCGCTCGGCAAGACCCTGATCGTCGAAGGCGCCGAGCAGGATGTTCAAGGACGACGCCACTTCAACAGCGCCGAAATTCGCGACGAGCAAGGAACAGTGCTGGCGCGCAGCCAGGGAGTATTTATCGCCGTCGATCCGGAACGGATGACGGCCAAGTTCGCGCAGAAAGGCCGACGATAGAGTCGGCTTCGACCCACCCGCAAGCAATCGTCCCTCGACCCAGTTCGTCCCAGAACAATGCGTTTCCGTTTCGGAACTACGTTTGGCAAGATAAGTGCTCACTGCGCGAGCGGACAAACGTGAAAAAATATCTTGCATTTTTTTCCGATTCGTCATAGCACAGAAAGTGGAGGTCGAGTTTTATCGCATTCCCCGACACAACCAAAGAGAGTAACGCCGAGGGCTTCTGTTTAATTCACGTCCTGTCATCCTGAGCCAAGGAGCGAAGCGACGAAAGCGAAGGACCTTGTGTTTGCTTTTGCCGTTGGTGTTTGCTTTTCAAAACCCAACCCCAACCGCAAGGTGCTTCGGCATTCGCCTCAGCAGGACAAAGTTTTACTTAGTCCAAGGCAAAGACGTGGCGCAGGCGTGATCTACGGCTGTTCTGTTGCCTTTCCGAAGCGACCCGAGGATTTGGCGACTGAGGCGCTAATACCTCGAACGAAAGCCCGTCTATCTACGTAGTCCTCACAGCACGTTGGAAAACTGACTCCTAACCCGAGTTCGCGAATGAACACATTGAAAAGCGATCTGCTGTACGGCATGCGCACGCTGCGCAAGAGTCCGGCGTTCACGATTGTGGCAGTGCTCACACTCGCGCTGGGCATCGGCGCCAACACTACGATCTTCAGCCTGGTGAATTGGCTGCTGTTGCGGCCGCTGCCCGTGGCCCATCCCGAGCAGCTCGCGGTGCTGGGTTATCGCCAGCAGCACGGCGGCACGCAGAACCAGTTTTCTGTGCCGGACTATCGCTTTATCCGCAGCCAGACCAGCAACGTGTTCTCCGACTTAGCGGGTTACCAGCTCGGCTTGGATGGACTCAGCAGCGGAGGACACGCCGACCGGCTGATGACGAGCTACGTGACCGGAAATTTCTTCCGCATGATGAACCTGCAGCCGGCGCTCGGACGGCTGTTCCTGCCCGAAGAAGGCGAAACCGTCGATGCCGATCCCGTTTTGGTACTCGAATATGCCTACTGGCAGAAGCGCTTCGCCGGCCGAACTGACGTGATCGGCGAAAAGGTGTCCATCGACGGAAGGCCGTTCACGATTGTGGGCGTAGCTCCGAAGGGGTTTTACGGGCCAAATTCCATTTTGGAAACGCAGGCCTACCTGCCGCTGGGCATGAACACCGTGGAAGGCACGCCGCGCGATTTCATGGAAAATCGCGGCATGCGCGCTCTGGCCGTCATGGGACGACTCCGCGATGGTATCAGCGTGGAACAAGCTACAGCTTCGATGGGAGTAATTGCGCAACGACTGGCTGCAGACTTCCCGCAGTTCGACAAGGACCTGGAGATTCGCGCATTCGAGGAAGTACACGCGCGGCCTCAGCCGGACGCGGACAATAGCGTAGCCATCATCTCCGGACTGTTTCTTGGACTGGCGGCGATGGTCCTTCTGCTGGCTTGCATGAATGTCGCGAACATTCTTCTGGTGCGGGCGACGGTGCGCGAGCGCGAAGTCGCGATTCGCGCTGCGCTGGGAGCCTCTCGACGGCGGCTTATTCAGCAGTTGCTGACGGAGAGCATTCTGCTCGCGCTGCTTGGAGGCATTGCAGGAATCGCGCTGGGAATCGGCGGTAGTTCGCTGCTGGGCTCGATCAACGTTCAGACCGACTTGCCGGTTCGTTTCGATTTCGGTTTCGACTGGAGAGTGTTCCTGTATGCATTTTCTGCGGCCCTGATCACCGGCATCGTGGTGGGAATTGTTCCTGCGCTCCGCGCCTCCCGCGGCAATCTGAATGCGGTTCTGCACCAGACCGGACGTGGAGTCGCCGGCGCTCGCGCCCGCTTGCGCACAGCCCTGGTAGCCATTCAGGTAGGCGGCTCGCTGATCCTGCTGATCATTGCCGGCCTGTTCACACGCAGCCTGCAGGCGGCGCAGCGTACCAATTTGGGATTCGATCCCAACCACGTCGTCAACTTCTACATGGATCCCAGCGAGCTGGGCTACAAACCTGATCAGATCCTCGAGTTTTACCGCGAGCTGCTGTCGCGAGTTGGACAACTCGGCGGGGTGCAAGCCGCAGCCACGGCGAGCAGCGCACCGATGGGGTACTACAACAACGGCGACTCGCTCATCATCGATGGCTATCAGCCGCCGCCCGGGCAGCCCAGTCCCGCGTCGCAATATCAACTCATCTCCGGCGACTATTTTGGCGCGATGAAGATTCCGCTAGTGGATGGGAGAGCATTCAAGGACTCCGATAACGACAAAGCTCCCGGCGTCGCCATCGTGAACGAGACCATGGCGAAGAAGTACTGGAATGGGAACGCCATCGGTCATCATTTCCGGCTGGTCAGTGATGCGAAGAAAGACGTGGAGATTGTTGGAATAACCAAAGACGCGCAGTACCGGTTAACCAACGAATTAGTCTCGGACTTTTACATGCCGCTGGCGCAGCACGCGGCTTATGGCAGCCTGGAAGTCTTGCACGTGCGCACGTCAGGCGATCCAGCGAGCATGATTCCGGAAATCGAGCGCACCATTCATGCGCTCGCTCCCGATCTTCCCGTTTTTGAAGTGAAAACCATGAAGCAGGCGCTGTACACGCTGAACGGATTCCTCATGTTCCAACTCGGAGCCGGGCTGGCAGCGGTTCTCGGGGGACTGGGGCTGGTGCTGTCGATCATCGGCGTGTACGGCGTGATCGCATGCTCGGTCACGCAGCGCACGCAGGAGATCGGCATTCGCATGGCTCTGGGCGCTCAGCCGAGTTCCATTTTGGGATTAGTCCTGAGACAGGGCGTCATCATCGTAGCTGCTGGCCTGGCACTAGGCATCGTTTGCGCCCTGGGCAGCGCCAGGCTCGTCGGCAAGTTCCTCGTAGTAAGCGGCTCGGATCCGCTTACCTACTTTACGGTCTCGATCGCACTGACACTGGTCGCGCTTCTGGCGTGCTACCTGCCGGCGCGTCGCAGCACAAGGGTGAATCCCATCGTTGCCCTACGCCATGAGTAAAGCCTAACTCAGCTCACGGATTACACTGGAGTGCCGTCGTTCGCGCGATGACTCGGCCTTGTATTCTGCTCTCGATGATCACCGACTGCCACGTTCACATCCAGCCCGTGGAGATGTTCAAGCCCGAAGCTCTGGCGGCGATGAAGAAGAAGCGCGCGAATTTCGATGAAGTCATCGAATTCTGCCGATCCCCGAAGAAATTTCTACTGTATCTGGACCGGATCGGCATCGACCGCGCCGCACTCATTAACTATGTTGCTCCGGAAGTGATCGGCTTCACGCCTGAGGTGAACGAGTTCATTGCGAAATATGTGAAGGAAGATCCCAAGCGTCTGATTGCCTGCGGCAGCGTTGACCCAAGACACAGCGCGAACGTTCAGCGGGACATGGAGCACGTCGTGCGCCTTGGAATTCGCATGATCAAGGTTCATCCTCCGCATCAGTTGCTTTATCCGAACGATTACTTGAACGGAGTTAAGGAGCTCGAGACCATCTACCGAATTGCCGAGCAGAACGGCATTCCTGTAATGGTCCATACCGGGACATCGATCTTTCCCGGAGCCAGAAACAAATTCGGCGATCCTATTTACGTCGATGACGTTGCCGTGGATTTTCCCAAATTGAAAATCCTGCTTGCGCACGGGGGCCGGCCATTATGGATGGACACTGGATTCTTCCTGGTGCGGCGCCATCCCAATGTCTTCCTCGATATCAGCGGCATCCCTCCGAAAGCGCTGCTGAAGTACTTCCCTCGCCTGGAAGAAATTGCCTCCAAAACGCTGTTTGGCACCGATTGGCCCGGCCCCGGCGTGCCGGAGATCGAGCGCAATCTTCAGGACTTCCGAGCCCTTCCAATTAGTGAAATGGCAAAGCGGCAGATTCTGAGCGAGACGGCGTTGTCGATCTGGCCTGTCTAAGTGAGAGCGAACACGAAGGTCACGAAGCTCTTCTCCGCTAAGTTTGCCCCTCCCTATAAACTTCGTTTATAAAAGAAGGTTGCTCTCTGCGCGATGCGGCTCACTGAGGTCGTGGAGAGCCTCTTTGAGGGTTCCATGTCCACCACACCAGCCACAAGAGGTCTAGAGGGAGTCGTAGCGGCAAATTCCAGCATTTGTTACATCGATGGCGACGAGGGCATTCTTGCTTATCGCGGCATCGATATCCACGACCTCGCCGAGAATTCAACGTTCGAAGAAGTCTGCTATCTGCTCTGGTTCGGACAGCTCCCAAAACGGGAAGAGCTTGAGCACCTGAAGCATCGGCTCGCCGAATCGAGGGTGCTGGACCCGAAGATTATCGACATGATGCGGAACTTTCCGAAGTCGGCAACCCCGATGGAGGTTCTGCGCACTACGGTATCCGCGCTGTCGTTCTACGATCCAGACGAGAAAGCGGTCGATCACGATTCCAACGTACGCAAGTCATATGCGCTGACCTCGCAGATCGCGATGATCGTGGCGATTTACGATCGCATTCGCAAGGGCAAAAAGATCGTTGAGGCCGACCCGAAGCTCTCACACGCAGCCAATTTTCTGCTGCAACTGAACGGTGAAAAGCCCTCGCCAACCGCAGAAAAAGCCCTCGATATCGCTCTTATTCTCCACGCCGACCACGAACTGAACGCCTCTACCTTTGCCGCCCGCGTGACCGCAGCCACTCTCTCCGACATGCATTCTGCAATCACCAGCGCGATCGGAGCTCTCAAAGGCCCCCTGCATGGCGGGGCCAACGAGCAGGTGATGCGCATGCTGTTCAATCTGGACAAAGCCGGCAAAGACCCGGTCGATCACGTCAAGAGCATGCTCGCAGATCGGAAGAAGATTCCTGGCTTCGGACATCGCGTGTACACAACCGAAGATCCACGCGCTACGCACCTGCGCAAAATGTCGGAGGACCTAGGACGCTCGAGCGGCAATCCAAAGTGGTTTGAGATGTCGCGCAAAATCGAAAAGTTCATCAACGCGGAAAAGAAACTGAACGCGAACGTCGATTTCTATTCGGCATCGACATACACAGCGCTGGGCCTGGACATCGATCTATTCACGCCGATCTTCGCTGTATCGCGCATCGCCGGCTGGACAGCGCACGTGATCGAGCAACTCGACGACAACCGCCTGATTCGTCCGCGCGCCGAGTACATCGGGCCGCAATACCCAAATCGCTACGTGCCCATCGACCAGCGATAAACAACGCTTAACCACTGAGGACACACAGGGCCACAGAGGAATTAGGAAATCTAGCCTCTGATCCTCCGTGCGCCTCTGTGTCCTCCGTGGTTGATCTTCCCTTCCGAAATACCAGGCCACAGCACAGATTCCTCTGCTATCATGCGCTTCGTTATGGCCGAGTCCGCGATTAAGGAAAGCCCGCAGAAAACGTCGTTTCGCGTTCGCGATTACATGACCAGCACGGTCACGAGCCTCACGGTGGATGCTCGTCTTCTTGATGCGGCGCTGCTGATTCGCCGCACGGGAAAGCGGCATGTGCCGGTGGTCTCGGCGGAAGGAAAGGTGTTGGGAATTATTAGCGATCGCGACGTCTCGCGCCTGGCACCGTCGGTTCTCTCGCCGCTCAGCTCCGAGGAATACAACCGCATTTTTGAGGGAACGCCGGTCGCGTTGGCCATGACCAAAGACCCGGTCACGATTCATCCCGACGCACCGGTACAGCAGGCGGTTCAGATTATGACGAGCAGGAAATTCTCGTCGGTGCTGGTGACGGAGAGCGACGGAAAGCTGGTGGGAATCATCACCGTGACCGATCTGCTCAGCCTGCTTGGCCAACTACTCGGTTCTGCGGCGTAAGTCTCGCGAGAAGAGCCATCAGTACCGTCCGCGGTAGCGGATGGGTTCCTGTGATCTTGGGACAAAGCACCCATTCGCTATCGCGACCGGTACTGACCTGCCGCTAAAAACAAACGGCGCGCATCCACTCGGTCGAAACAAACGGAGGCAGGCAGAGCCGAGCCCCGGATCGGCTCATTCCTGCATGACAGACCGGATCAGGCAGTCTTTGCCAACACCCGTGCGGGCTCGGCAATCGACCTGACCTTTGATTCAGGCTTGTGCTCACTGACAAGCTTCATCTGTTTCCAGTCGTATGGAAATTCCTTTCCGCAATCCAGGCAAACGACGTATGTGCCCGTGACCTGCGCAGCCGGAGAACGACGAGAGCTGCGGGTCGTGAATGGGAAGCTATAGTTTCTGTGCCAGCAACCGAAGAGCATATTGACCAGACTCATCGAACACCCCTTGGGAAACTACGGGAAAAAAGCATTTTGCTTAAAATCTCTTACAATCCAGCTTCTCTCCTCAACAGCATTAGATTCAGGAGAGCTGGATTTGGTTCCTTGGCATTCAGCTTCTTTCTTCAGCTACTTACCTTTCATCTACTTGAACCCAGAGCAGATCGAGAAGATGCTGTGGAAGCGCTAACCCATTGAATTCCAAGATCTTGATCGGTATCGCGGGCGGAGTGGTCTCCCGGTGCGGGCCGAAACGGAACGAAAATTTGCAATGAATCAGGCGGCCAGGCGCTCTGAAAGGAAGGCCATTGCTTCGCGCATGGTGCCCTCGGCGTCGAGTCCGATGGGAAAAATCGGGTCCTGCATGCGCTTCCAGACGCCGTCATTTTGCACGTACACCGAGACGTAATAAGGAATGTCGGGATTCGAGTACGAGTGCCAGAGTTCGAGCCGGTACATCTGCTCGCGAATTACTACGACGCCGGTCTTGATCAGCTCCCAGGCTTCAGTGATCCCGGGAAAATTGCGGAAGTCTTTTAGGGAATTGCACTCCTCTGCCATCTCGAACCTCGTCTTTTTATTATGCCCTACTGCTCTGACATATCCAGGTGTTTGCTGGCGCTCATTTTGCGGCTTAACCGTTCGACAAGGCTGAATCGAACCCTCAGTGGCGATAGCGCGCTTGAATGTAGGCCAAACCGGGCAGGAGTACGTATCCGATGCCGATGATCAGAGCTGCACGAACGGGGTAACCACCCTTTACGGATCCGATCAGCAGCCAAGTTGCAAGTCCTACGATCACGCTCACTCGGGTGATGAAGCCGGGCCAATCGAAGCTGCGGTGCTCATTCATAGCAGTTCGTACAAGCTGCTGAGCTAGTGCAAAGCCGAATGGACAGGCTTGGATGTCACAGTGCCGAATCTCGACGAGCTCTCGTGGTCACTGCTCCTGAACTGAGTCCACGGCCCGGCTTTCATGTCGTGAAGAAATGGAGCCATCCAGGCGTACTCGGGATGCTGTCCGAGGAAATCTTTGGCGTGAAAATCTTCGCCGCATGGATGTCCGGAGCGTGCGACTAGTTCCATTCGTTCGGCCATGTCGCTGTCGGTAGCTTTGCCTTGGACGGCTCCGCCGGGAAAGTGCGGCGCCCAATCCCAAACTTCAATCCCACGAGCGCTCACGTCGGTGTGTCCGCAGAGAGTGCGTTCGTCCGCCTGTTCCTTCTTCTCGTAAGCGTCGTAGTGATCCGAGAGAAACTGCTGCGCCATGGAGACGTCGATCTTGCCTTTGTTCTGCTGCATGAGGTCTTCCCAACGGGTGTGGCGAGCGTTGGGAGAAGTCGCAGCATTGTTCGGATCGAAATCTGTCTCTTCTTTAATCAGCTTGGGATCGCGCGGAAAGTTCGAGCTGACGAAGTATCCATCTTTTGAGCGCCATAACGGCGTGTTCTTCAACCCTAACTCAAGGTAAGCAATCTCGTTCGTTTTGCGATCGCCAATGAGCCAGTCGTTGGCGTACCCGCCATTGTTCCCTTCCTTCATGATGCGCACGTAGTCGTCGATCGAATTCGCGTATTGCAGAGCTTTGCGCGAGCGTACAAATTCGGGAATGCCGTTGGGATCGAATCCGGCGAATTGCGTGATCGTGGTCTCGGTGATCATGATTCCATTGGAGTTCACTCCGAAATCGTCATCCGATGTGATCACGCCGGGAAAGCCGTCCATGAGGATATTGTTTCCCTTTTCGGGAGCGATGTCGAACATGATCACCCAGCGCTCGCCGTTCATGTAGTTCGTCCAGTTGTTGTGGGCGATCACGATCTTGCCGTCCTTGGTGTAGCTGCCTGTGGCGATGAACGCGCTGCAGTTGCCTGGGGCCAGCAGCTTAGGAGCATTCACCGCAGCCTGCTTCTTATTGAGCCAGGGAACGTAATAATCAGGAACTTCTTCGAAAGCATTCAGCGCCACTACGTCGTAAACATCGAGTTTGCTTCCGTGAGCTTTTAGACCATCAGCAATTCCCTGCAGCTCCTGCCGGTATTCGACTTCGATGTGCGGCCACAGGACCTCGCGCGCAGTCTTGCGAAAGAACTCCCAATCGCGCTCGCTGCTGTGTGTGTCGAAAAGCTTAACCGCGTTGAGAGCGTCTTCGATTTCCGGCGCGAGGAGATACCCGTGTTGATAGCCGACATTGCTGGGAGAGCCTTCGAGATGAACATAGATCCAGCCGCCGCGCTCAAAGCGGTAGGCCTTGGTGAGCCGTGGATCGTTGTTCGAGGATTTTGCTACGGCCGGGATGGAAAGACACGCAAAGGTAAGACAGGAAACCGCAATGACGGAAAGACGCACAATCGCTCCTGCATAAATACGAGAATGCGCCCATGTTAGGTGCGTGCGCAGTCGGGGTCAAGACAACGGTGTGCGTTAACCCATAACCTAAGGACCGACGACAACCTAAGGACCGACGGCCGCCCTCGGCCGGGTTTTGGTTTTCGCCACACTGTTGTCGAACAAACGAAAAACCGCGCGGGGGCGCGCGTCGGTCCGTTGAGCGCGCAGTCTAAGCGGCGTGGCGATGCTGTCGAGTGGACGCGGCCTTCTTTGCGGCGGCGCTGCGCGAAGACTTGCTTCGTCGTGCGGCGGCGCTCCGCGCATGTTTCGAAAGCGCACTGTGAGAAGCCGCGGAATTAAGAAGGCCCAGCAGAGCGCTGGGCCTTCGAACATCAAAGCGCGGTAAGTTTATGCCAACGCTGCGTCTGATTTTGCGCCGTAGGCTTGGTACCACGGCGTGGCGGCCTTCAAACGCTCGTTCACGTTCTGGATGTTCTTCACGCCTTCGCTGTTCATCCAGTCAACGAATGCTTTCTCTCCTTGCTTCGCGAACACCGGCACGCCGTCGGCCCAGGTTGCGCGTCCGCAGAGGACACCGTTGAACTTCACGCCGGACTCTGCGGCCAGTTCCAGTGTCTCCGAAAATTCGCTGTTGCTGACGCCGGCAGAGAGATAAATGAACGGCTTCTTCGAGACCGCTGCCGATTTACGGAAAAGCTCGATTGCTTCTTTCCGCGTGTAAGCCGATCCTTTGCCGGCATTGCTCTCCACGCCTTCGACGAACTTCATGTTGATAGGAACTTCGGCTTTCATCACATCGACGCCGTATTGCTCCTTGGTGAACTCTTCCATGCTACGAATCACGCTCTCGGGCTTGCGTTTCGCGTATTCGAGTCCCTTCTCGTCTCCGCCTTTGGGATCGTAGCCGACGAACTCGAGGAAAAATGGAATGTCTTCTCCGTGGCACTCGTCGCCAATGCGCTCGACGAACGCGTGCTTCTCTTCGTTAACTTCCTTCGAATCGAATGGCGAGTAATAAATGAGCACCTTGATGCAGTCTGCGCCGGCGGCTTTCAAGCGACGCACTGACCAGAAGTTGAGGAGGTCGGGTATGCGTCCCGGACGCGTATTGTCATAGCCGGTTTGCTCGTACGCGAGCAATAGTCCGGCGTTCTTGTTGCGCTTCTTGGCGGCAGGTAGTCCGTATTCGGGATCGAGCAGGATTGCGCTGGCGTGCTTGGTGAGGACTTCGGTGACGATGGTCTTGAAGTCTTCCAGCATTTTGTCTGGAACGTCGGGCACGCCTTTTTCTTTGGCGAGTGATTTCTTTAGCGATCCGCGCTGATCCATGGCAGCAGCCGCGATTACGCCGCGAGCGTCGGAGACCGCTTTCATTCCGGCAAGTTTTCCGGGGGTTAACTTCACAGGGGAATCCTCCTAAGGGATTTTGAGATTTTGTCGAGACCGCTTCTTTGCAGGCTCAGTCCAGGCCGAAGGCGTCGGCTGCTGGGATAAAGATGATGGCAATTTGATTGTAGCGTAGCCTCACTGTTGGTGCTACTGCGCGCGCTCCAGCGCCGCCGTCTGCAGAGCGAGGAGATCAGTAATTCCCTGCTTCGCAACGCGAATCAACTCCGCAAGCTGAGAATCGCCGAACGCAACTTGCTCCGCTGTGGCCTGCACTTCAACGAAGCGTCCCGATCCGGTCATGACCAGATTCATGTCCACCTCGGCGCGCGAGTCTTCTTCATAAGCGAGATCGAGCAGGATCGTGCCATCGACGATTCCTACGCTGGTCGCTGCAACGCTATCTCGCAGCGGAGATTTCTTCAGCGTGCCTGCCGCGACGAGCCGCCGAACAGCTAACGCGAGCGCAACATAGGCGCCGGTGATCGAGGCCGTGCGTGTCCCTCCGTCGGCTTGGATTACGTCGCAATCGATGTAGATGGTGCGCTCGCCCAATTGTGACAAGTCACAAATTGTGCGCAGAGATCTCCCGATCAGCCGCTGAATCTCGTGCGTGCGTCCGCCGATTCGTCCCTTGCTCGATTCGCGCGGCGTGCGCGTGAGCGTCGAGCGCGGAAGCATGCCGTATTCGCTGGTGATCCAACCCTTTCCCGAATTGCGAAGGAAGCCTGGAACCGTCTCTTCGATGGAAGCTGTGCAAATAACGCGCGTATGCCCAACTTCAATCAGAGCTGAACCTTCAGCCATGCCAATGTAGTCAGGCGTGATGCGCACCGGACGCATCTGCTCAGGCGTGCGATTGTCGCTGCGAAAGGCCATGGTTGGATTGTAGTTGAGCGCCACCGTCAGTACCGGTCGCGGTAGCGACTGGGTAGATCACCGCATGCACCCGTCCGCTACCGCGGACGGTACCGACTATTCTTCTCGATCACCCGATTCCCTGCCCGTTTCGGTAATTCATTGACCTTGCCCGCCATACATCCTACGATTGCGGACACACCCTTCTGATGTCAGCCCCCACACGCCATACCGGAGGAATGCTTGGACGCTATCGTCTGCTGGAACAGATTGGCGCTGGAGGGATGGGAGTGGTGTATCGCGCACATGATGAACGCCTCGGGCGAGACGTCGCCATCAAGCTGCTCGCTCCCGGCAGCATTCGCAGTGTGGTCGCGCGGCATCGCGTGCGCAATGAGGCGATGGCGCTATCTCGCCTGAGCCATCCAAATATCGAGACCATCTTTGAGTTCGATACTGAGGATGATTGCGATTTTCTCGTCGTCGAGCTGATCGAAGGAGTTTCGCTCGACGAACTGCTGAGCCGCGGACCTCTGCCGCAGACTCTGGCTGTCTCGCTCACCATGCAGCTTCTTCGCGGACTGGCAGCCGCGCACGAAAAAGGAATTATTCATCGCGATCTCAAGCCATCAAATTTGCGGCTCACGCATGAAAGCTTTCTCAAGATCCTCGATTTCGGCATTGCCGATTTGGGAGACGAGAAGTCCGGCAAAGAACACGACCTGACCACGGAAACGCACAGCACCATTTTCACCGGCACGCTTGCCTACATGTCGCCCGAACAGCTTCGCGGCTCGCAGCCCGATGCGCGCAGCGACATCTATGGAGCGGGACTGGTCTTATATCAGATGTGCGTTGGGCGTCCGCCATACAGCGAAACCGGCGCGCTGCTGATCGACGCAATCCTTAATCGTCCCGTCCCGCCTCCGATCAAGTTCAACGCCGACATCAGCCAGCCGTTGCAAGCGATCATTCTCAAAGCTCTCCAGAAGGACCCGAAGCAGCGCTACCAATCCGCACGCGAGATGTTGCGCGATCTGGAGGTGCTGGACGCGGCAGTTGCGCGGCGTTCAACTCACCTCTCGCTGCAGTTGGCTTCTGTGGTGCTGCTGGTTTTAATTTTTGGCCTGATTGCCAGCTTGGAACATCGCAGGATCGCTGCGTGGGTGGAAAGCCGGCTCCATCCGGTTCCCGCCAACAAATACGTCGCTGTCATGCCGTTTCGCAGTGTAACGGATGACGACAGCGCCTTTGACGAAGGGCTAACAGAAGCGGTCGCCGCACGCTTAATGGAAATCACGTCGGCTCAGCCGATTCAAGTGGTTTCTCCACGGGAGCTGCAGGCTGAACATGTGAGCGATATCGAGGACGCTCGCAAAAAATTAGGCGTGAACCTCGGTCTCGAAGGCACGTTGATGCGCTCGTCGAACTCAGTTCGAGTTACGCAAGAGCTTGTCGATGCAACCTCGCATCGTCTTCTGCGGGCCGCGAACTTCGAAGCTGGCGGCAACGACGTATTTGCTCTGCAGGATCGGCTTGTCGATAAAGCCGTGCAGATGCTTGAGATCGAAATTCACCAGAACCTGAGCGATAAAGGGCACGGAACTACGAATCCCGAAGCCTACACCGCGTACGTGCGCGGACGAGGTTTTCTGCAGCGACAAGGGGGGAGCGATGACATCGAAAGTGCGATCTTGCAATTTCAGCAAGCGATCGGAATTGATCCCGGATATGCCGCAGCACATGCGTCTCTTGGTCTTGCTTATCTCCAAAAATACATAAATTCAAAAGAGCAGTCGCTCATCTCCAACACCGCAAATGAATGCCAAACAGCGCAGACGCTCAACGCGCAGCTTGCTCTGGGGGATGTGTGCCTTGGAAGTCTGCACCTTGCGACGGGCGCATACGAAAGAGCAGTTTCGGATCTGCAGCAGGCGATCGAGAAAGACGCGACCGACGACGAAGCCTATGGCCAGCTTGCCACAGCATACGAAGAGCTCAACAGGACTGCGCAAGCCGAGGAGACCTACAAGAAGGCCATACAGGCGCGTCCGCAGTATGCAATTGAATACGAGCGCCTGGCTCTGTTCTACCGCAACCAGGCGCGCTATGAAGATTCCGAGCAGGCATACATCAAAGCACTGCAAATCTCTCCTGCGGATGTTCGCGCCTGGACGCGACTAGCCGGCGTTTACTATTTCACAGGCGATTACGAAAAGGCCGTTGAGGCGACGCAGCATGCAATCGCGCTGCGTCCTACTTCGGGCAGCTACAACAATCTCGGAGTAAGCTACCTCGCATTGCGAAAGTTCGATCAGGCTATTGAAGCCTTTCGTCAGGCTGTTGCCATGAATGGCCATGAAGCAAGGCCATACGGAAACCTCGCCAGAGCCTATTACTTTGCGCCCGGACAACGCCCGTTAGCGGCAGAGCAATTCACAAATGCGCTTGCCCTTGCCGAGTCTGATCTGAGCGTCAACAATCGCGACGCCAATGCACACACTCTCGCCGCCTACTACTGCGCGATGCTGGGCCGCCACAAGGATGCCTTGAGTCATCTTCAACAAGCGCTCATCCTGAAGCCGAACGATGCGGAAGCGTCATATTTCGCCGCCCTTGTTTATGCCCAGATCGGGAACGACGAAGATGCGCTCACGTGGCTTCGGCGTGCAATTGCGCGCGGATATTCACGCGCCGAAATCGACCGCACTCCCGAGTTCGACCGCTTGCGAAACTTATCTGAGTTTCGCAATCTGATTAGCTCTGCACGCTGATGCCTATGGAGTCCCTCCGTCGGTGATGTCCACGTGCGGATCGCAATAGAGCGGATTATCGAGTTCCTGGAGATGGACTTCATACTGGCAACCGATTGCCGTTCGGTCGCTCACCGGGCCAGTATGAAAGTCTCGGATGTGGTCACTACCGGAATGAACCGGAAAGACAGTCTTGAACGGCTGAAGAGGACAGCTTTGATTGGAGTTCTCTCTCCGAAGCAAGACGTCGATGCGGAAATCTTTTGTGTGGGTGATGTGAATACCCTTGCAATGGCTGGCCACGATCCTTACGCCGGGAGTGCCATAATGGCTCTTGTCTCTTTCCTGGGCACAAATATCCTGCCCGGTCCAGTTGACTTCCACATCCTGATCGCAATCCGCAAACTTCGGTGGACCACCGCCGGTCTTGGTCCGATTGCATGACAACGTAAACAGCCCCGCAGCTAGAGAAACCGCAAGTAACGCTTTCCGTTTCATATCTCCTCCTGTCCATTCTGGGAGAAAGCCGACGCGAGTTGAGGAAGCGACGGAAATACTACAGCGGAGCACCGAATCCGCAAAGGACAAAAATCCCTTTATGGTACGGATTTTGGTCCCGAGGGCAACCTTGAATGATCGCAGCTCGGCAGTGTCTTAATGGGGAGCAACACGGAGTTTAGGCAGTACCCGAAGCTAGCCCAAAAACACGAATACCGGAACCCAAATGAGTTCCGGTATCTGGTTAGATGTCAGGAAATCTCGCAGCACTCAAAGTGCAGACGCAAGACGCTAACTGGCGAGCGCATCCACCGAATGCGCGCTGGCCGACGAGGGCAGCGGACATTCGTACATCGCGTGAAAGTCTTTGGCTTCGCTCAGTGCCTGCTCGTCTTCTCCACGAGCGCTCCAACGGCAGTTCGGACAAAGCACGACGGTCTCACGAGTTTCCATATTGCCCTCCAAATTAATACTGTGCGCCAATCCAGCAGAGATGTGAAATCGACATTTCTTATCGTCAAAATCGGAAAAAGTTATGATCGATTGTGATGAATTCAGACACATCTGCTGAGAATCTCAATTTATCAATTCCATTCTGGCCGGGACGGCGCTCGTCTTTGCGTTGGCCGGATACTTCCGTTTGCTTCTGATCAGGCGTATTGACAATGAACTTGCAAGTGTCATCGCGCTCTCCATCCCACAAATGGCGAGTTGCTATAATTCAGTAGCGTCGCAGTTCGACGCCTCCAACCTGTAATTGCATTCCAGATTGGCCAGGTAGCTCAGATGGTAGAGCGCAGCCCTGAAAAGGCTGGCGTCGGCGGTTCGATTCCGTCCCTGGCCACCATCTTTTCAAGCACTTGCGAGTGCCCTTTCCGTCGTTTTGGTTCCATTTGGTTCCAATTGGTTCCAATTCACTGCACCAACTGCGATCCGTGGATCACTTGCGAGGCCTGCGTTTCGGTGGCGTGCTTGGCTGCCAACCGCTGCTGAACCATCGCACTCATTTTGCTAATTGCGCGTTGCTGCGACTCAGGAACAAATTGCGCGTAGATGTCCATTGTCGTTGCAATGCGCGAGTGCCGCATCTGGCCTTGTACATCTTTGGGATTTGCGCCGGCCTCGATCAGCCAGGTCGCGTAAGAGGTGCGCAACGACCGCCAGTTCACAAACTCGATGCCAAGCTTTCGCGCAGCGGGTTTAATGAACCGAACCAGCACGTTGTTATCGCGCATCGGTTTCCCATCTTTGACTGACTGGAAAACGAGATCATTCGGGCGGGCGGACTTGACAGCTTTGTAGCGCCGCTTCGCCCGTCCTGCTCGCACGATCACGGTTAGAGATTTCAGCCGTTCGATACGTTCGATAACCGACCGATCCACTCCAATTGTGGCATTGCTGCAATCGCTCTTGGGTTCTCCCCAATCGCCACGGCAGTAACGTTCATCAACTGTGATGGAATCGGCGTGGACATCTTCCCATCGCAATCCGATCAACTCACTCACGCGCAATCCGCTATAGACCGCCACGCACACCATCGTGGAGTACGGTTCTTGGATTTCGTTCACGAGCTGCTCAAACTGCTCTGGAGTGATGTGTGGTTTCGCTTTGCGCTTTCCTCTCTTGCTAATTGGCAGCCGCACTCCTTCGACCGGATTCTTCACCAGCAAACCATATCCCACTGCGGAGCGCAGAATGCTCGACAGAACATCGCGGATTTTGTCCTTCGATTCCTGGCCGAGTGTTGAGAGAGTTGTGCCGGAGAAGTACCGCTGAATTTCGAGCGTGGTCAGATCACGCAAGCATGAGTTCGCGAAGGCGGGATACAAATAATTCCGTATCACTCCTTCGTAGCGCTCGCGCGTGCTTGAGGCCATGAGCGGCATCACCACTGGTTTGTACGTGCTTTCCACGTACGATTGAAAGTTTGTCGCTGACCCGATGGTCTCAAGCCCCTGATTGAGCGGCCTCAGATGTTCGGCAGCAACCTTGAGCACTTCCCGCTCGCGCATGCTCGCGGGAGCTAGTTTGATTCGTTCACGTTTCCGCGTGTGTTTTCCTGCAATGAAGTGGTCCTTCCAAATCAGAAGCGTCCACCACTCACCACGGCGAACAGGTCGCGGGTCTTGAAATCTCCTGCGTGCCATCCTTTCGAAATCTCCTTTGGATGGCCCGCCGGAATTCGCCTCGATCCGAACAATAGCACAACTCGATTGCTGCAGATTGCATTCGCTTTCCTTCTTCATCAGTGCGCCTACTCATTTCGTGTGAATTGGCGTGGGTTTGCTTGATGTGGGTCAGCGATTGTGTTTATTCACTCCGCTTGGATCGCCTGCGGCTACCGCTATGAAAGTGACAGAAGTGACAAATGGGAATCCCGTTTGTCACTTTTGTCTTTTGGTCGTAGGTTCTTCCCGGATTCCTGTAACGGAATGGGAATGGCCAAGGGCAGTGGGTAAAGGAGAATGGGTCAAAGGAAAGGAGTCCGCCCTGTGGTGATCGTGCTCGCCGCCTGCGACGGCTCCGCCGCCGCAGGCGATTGATTTGTGTTTGCGTTCGCTTTTTAGATTCGTGCGAGATTTGGAGACCAGCCCCCGCGCCGATGTCGGCGTGCAGTCTCTTGTTCAACGTTGGAGTTTTTGTATGGGTTGGTGTTTGCGAGAGACTTCACCGAGGCGTCGATCAACGACGTGCTCACCGGAATTCCGCAGCAGGCGTGAACTTGCTGCATGTCGGGATGTCTTAGCACGCGTTCGTAGCTTCGTTCCCGCGCCTCGCTACCCGTCACGATGGAGAGGCTTGAGTATTGTGGAAGGTATTTGGTTACTTCCGAGAATCGGATCGCCAGATTTTTTGCCTGTGAAAATGTACCGCGCCCTTGGTCGTCCACTTGGGCGATTGTGATGGTTCCATCTGCTACTTTGAGGAGGAATTCATCCCACAGGTATGGTCGTCCTCCACGCTGTGGAATCATTCCTAATGGGCAGCCCCGTTGAGTAAGCACTGCGATTTTCTTTTCATGGTCAAATACGAAATCGGCGTTTTGCACGTCTTCCAAATAAAAATCGACTGCCAACAATCGATTGAGCACCGTTTTGTCGTTGTGTAAGCGCCTAGCCCTCCGATCTTTTCCAAGCAGCCTGGTGGCTGCTTTGGTTGTCTGGTAAACGACGGGGTAACTGAACACTCGCCGCACAAATCCGTTCTCCTCAAAGACTCGGAGATGAGCAAGCGCTCGTGTGTCCGAATTCGCAAGTCCAAGCCGTTTAGCCTGTCCAATTGTGCAGTAACCCCCGATCTGGACAAGCGTGCTGAGAAACTTATCTGAGCGTAGATCCAAAAGCTCTACGCGATTTTCGAAACGCAACATCCAATTTCTCCTATGCAAGATTTGGCGTGGATCGTCAGGAGAGGATATGGATCAGTGGGAAGTTGGAATTTATGGCGGGTACTCTTGGTGGGTTGAAGCCTAGGGCGTGAGGAAACAGGCTCATTCATAGTAACGTGCCTGAACCGAAAAAGTTGCGTGCACCTAGTTACAACCACTCCGTTCAGGACCTTAGCTCCTCGCGGTTTCCAAAGGCTTCTGTCAAAGACTCCGTCCTACGATTACTAATGCACATCGACTCGGAAAAAACGAACGCGGTGATGCAAATTTTGTTGGGACGAAAGTGGTCTCCGATCTTCAGAATTCAGGTGCTCGTCACCGAATAAAGAACCTCCACTATTACTAAATGGGCATTGACTCTGGAAAATGGCCACCTCGTCGGAAGAAAATTTTGCCTTAGAAAAATGTACATAGCTGGACAGGTGCTTACGCTTGTTGGCCGAACGGCGTAATCACCTTGGGTTTTCGGGACTCTATACAGCAGCTTGACACTGCTCTCAATTTGCCTACAATTGCTCTCGTAATGAGAGCAGAGCCCAAAGCCTTGGCGGATGTGCTCTTCGGGAAGGGCCGGGGTGCCATTCTTGGTCTCTTGTACGAACATCCCGATCAGTCCTTTTACTACCGCCAACTCACTCGCGAACTCGGCAGCTTGAGCGTTGGGACTATCCAACGCGAGTTGGATCTTCTCAGTCAGCTTGGTCTTCTCGAACGTTCGACAGTTGGCAAACAAGTCTTTTATCGTGCCAATCGCAGCCATCCAGTTTTTCCCGAATTGCGTGCGCTGGTCGCAAAGACAGTCGGCACAATTCCCATGCTCCGTTCGGCACTTACCCCCTTAGCCGATTCCATTTCGTTGGCGTTCATCTATGGCTCGGTCGCGCGCGGAGAAGAGAAATCTGAGAGTGACATCGACCTCATGGTCATTGGCAAAGCAAGTCTTGAAGATGTTCTTGGAAAACTTAGCAACGTCGAGGCGTCACTTCGGCGAGCAGTCAACCCGACCGTCTTTTCCGCGTCCGAGTTTAAGACGAAGGTAAGCGTACGCCGAAGGCCGTCTTTCGCTGCTTAGTAAGTTAAAGCGATCATCCACGTGAACACGCAGGTATTGCGAGGGATCGTGGATGAAGCATTGGCAGTGAACCAGGAGAAGCGGCGGCGCC